>Ga0070698_100006071_pt1 | contig 13158 bp, 15 predicted proteins | sample KBSK1502metaG_FD_65477 | JGI IMG/M metagenome (GOLD analysis project Ga0070698, IMG submission 65477) | Corn, switchgrass and miscanthus rhizosphere microbial communities from Kellogg Biological Station, Michigan, USA - KBS K1-50-2 metaG | ecosystem: Host-associated > Plants > Roots >... | reverse complement strand
GGGATGACGGAGTACTTCAATCGTTTCAACGACAGCCTGCGGGTGGAGCCGACGAAATAATGCGGAGTGTGGAATGCGGAATGCGGAATTGCCGGGACGGGTCCGTCGCCCCACGACACCTCCCTTGATACATCCGCACTCCGCATTCCGCATTAGGTTTCGTCGTCCATGGGCGATTTCCTGATTCGAGACCGAGGCGATGAGCGCGACCCGTATCGAGCGTGATCCGTTGGGCGAGCTGCCGGTGCCGGCCGACGCGCTGTACGGCATCCAGACCGAGCGTGCCCGCCGCAACTTCCCCATCTCGCGGCTTGCGCCCCTCGCCCCGTTCGTCGACGCCGTCATCCGCATCAAGAAGGCTGCCGCGCTGACGCACGCGGAAACCAAACGCCTCGATCCCAAGCTCGCCGACGCGATCGTGCGGGCGGCGGACGAAGTGCTGGCCGGACAGCACCGCGACCAGTTCGTGGTGGACCCTTTCCAGGCCGGGGCCGGCACCTCGCACAACATGAACTGTAACGAGGTGCTCGCTAACCGCGCGAACGAGCTCCTCGGCGGCGCGCGAGGCACGTACACGCCGGTGCATCCCAACGATCACGTCAACATGGCCCAGTCGACCAACGACGTGATCCCGACCGCCATCCGCCTGGCGGCGCTCGCCGAGCTGCCGGCGCTGCTCGACGCCCTGGGGCGGCTCGCCGCCGCCTTTCTCGCGAAGGGCCGGGCATTCGACCAGATCCTCAAGTCGGGACGGACGCACCTGCAGGATGCGACGCCGATCCGGCTCGGTCAGGAATTCGCCGCCTACGGGCACACCGTCGAGCGCAACCGCGACCGCGTCGCCCAAGCGACGGACGCCCTGCGCGACCTCGGGATCGGCGGCACGGCCGTCGGGACGGGACTGAACGCCGAGCCCGTGTATCCGGGGCTGATGGTGAAGCAGCTCCGCGCGATCACCGGGCTCGACCTCCGCGAGGGGAAAGACCGCGTGCAGCTGATGCAGTCGATGGGGGATGCGGCCGCGTGCTCCGGTGCGCTCCGCACCTACGCGATGGACCTCGGCAAGATCGCGAGCGACCTGCGGCTGCTCGCATCCGGACCCCGCACCGGGCTGGCGGAGATTGTGCTGCCGCCGGTACAGCCCGGGTCGAGCATCATGCCGGGCAAGGTCAACCCGTCGATCCCCGAAATGGTGAACATGGTGTGCTACCAGGTGCTCGGGAACGACGTGACCGTCGCGACCGCGGCGGAGGCGGGCCAGCTGGAGCTGAACGTGATGATGCCCGTGATCGCCTACAACCTGCTCTTCTCGATGCGGATCCTTACGAACGCGTCGGGAGTCCTGGCGGAGCGTTGTGTGGTCGGGATCGAAGCCGACCGCGCGCAGTGCGAGCACTGGCTCGAGCGCAGCCCGGCCCTCGTGACGGCGCTGGCTCCGAAAATCGGCTACGCCGAGGCGGCCAAGCTCGCCAAGGAGGCGGTGGCGAAGAACGTGACCGTGCGCCAGCTGGTGATGGACAAGGGCGTGCTCAAGGGCAAAGATCTCGAGGAGGTGCTGGATCTGCTCGCCATGACCGAGCTGGGGGTACCGGGGCAGCGCAAGTAGCCGAGGACGGCCGTCTGCAGTGCACACTCTATTTCTGGAGGAGCACGTATGCATTGGATCGTCGCTGGGCTGATCGCAGGCGTCGGCGCGTTCTTCGCAGACTACGTGATGTGGGGCAAGGTCTTCACCGGTCCGGAAATGCAGGCGTTCGGGACCTTCCCGCCCTCGCCGGAAGAAGGGAAGAAGATGATGGCCGCGAACCTGCCGAAGTCGGCGGTCCTGTCATTGGTTTTCGGTGTGGTGCTGGCGTGGTTCTACCATCAGCTCAAGGCGGGCCTGTGGGCCAACGGCGGCGGCCCCCTGGCGGGGATGGAGTTCGGGACGATGCTCTGGCTGTCCACCATCGCGTTCTCGACGATCGACAGCGGCGTGTGGTATGACAAGGTTCGGCCGTTGCTCAAGGCGACCTTCTGGTCGTGGCTCGTTCGCGTGAACGTGGCGGGGATCATCGTCGGCGTGCTCGTCCCGTAAGCGCCGTCACACGGGGGGTCGTGATTCGAGTCACCGAATCCGACCCCTCTCGCACGTTATCCGTTCCGCATGCGTACGACCTCCTGGCTACTCGCCGCGCTGTGGCTCGCCGGTATTTCCTCGGCGCACGCGCAGCGGCGGTTCCGCATCGGCCCGACGTACTCGTCGCTCAGCCTGGACGACGGCTCCGGTTCGAGCCATAGCTTCTCGTCGTGGGGCGGATCGGCCGCTCTCATCACCGGCGACGACGGCGAGACCGGCCTTACGATCTCCCGCTATAACGACCTCTCGACCGACAAAGGCATCCGGCGCCTCACGCTGTTTACGCTCGACTCCTACTACTATCCGGTGGGCACGCGTGGTATCGTCGCGCCCTTCGCGCTGACGGCCCTCGGCCTCGCGCGGGTCACCGAGGTCGACTCGCTTTGCGTCCTTTCCATCATCCCCTGTTCCGGCACTAACTCCGCGACCAGCCAGCTCGGGCTCGCCTTCGGACTGGGAGTGCGCGTCAGCGTCGGCGACGCCGCGGTCGCGAGCATCGCGGGGCGGTTCCTCGAGGTGCCGGGGAGCCAGATCCAGGCGGTCGAAGCGGTCGCCAATGCCTCCATTGCATTCGGCGCCGTCCGCAAAGGCGAATTCCTCGAGGGAACCGTGGGGCCCGCGGCGAGCGTTCTGATCCCGATCTCGGGCGGGCTGCGGGCGCGCGCTCCGTTCCTGGGAGCGCGGTTTCGCCGTGAGACGAAAAAGGCGGGCACCCTCGGACTCGAGATCGACTTCGCTCCTCTGAAAATCACGGCGGGGTGCCCGCCCACCGGATGCGAGGAGAATGCCATCCTCTTCGCTCCGGGCTACGAGGCCTCCTTGCGTCCCGCGTGGGGACGGTTGTACGCCGAGGCGGGCTTCCTGTTGGGCGGCGTCTACTCTCAGGGTTTGGACCGCGGCATCGCGCAGGGGGCCCACGGCGGATTGGGGGCGGATTTCTACGGCGGGCCGCTGATGTGGAACGTCAATGGGCGGTTGCTGTGGTTGCAGCGGAACTCCGGCGAGAACGTCTTCGGGGTGCAGGTCGGTGTCAGTCTGAGCCCGAGAATCCGGGGTCCCGCCGGCGCCCATTGAATCCCGGAAACCAAACTCGCATATTCCTCGCATGCGCGTCACCACCTGGGCCGAATACGGGCTGATCGTCTCGCTCAACCTCGCGAAGCGCGCGGGGCAGGGCCCGGTCGCGGCGCGCGAGCTCGCCGAACAGGAGCGGCTGCCGCACGACTACGTCGAGCAGATCCTGCTGCGTCTGCGACGCGCGGGCCTCGTCGACTCCGTGCGCGGCGCCAAAGGCGGCTACCACCTCGGTCGTGAGCCTCAGGCCATCTCGGTCAAAGACGTCATCGAGGCCTCGGAGCACGTCACCTTCGAAGTCAACTGCGATCTCCATCCCGTCGATCCCCAGCGATGTAGTCCGGAGGCGTCGTGCAGCATCCGGCCCGTGTGGCGAATGCTGGAGCAACGGATCAACGATCTGTTGGCCGGTATCTCGCTGGCGGACCTCACGCACGACGAGCCGCAGCTGTACCACATCGCCGGGGTCCTGGCCGGGAACTAGTCCCGCCATCCTGTACGTTTTTTTTGAACTGAAACCCGACTGGCACTGTCGGGTTTAAACCGATTGGAGGCAAGCGTGGCATACGCACATCCCGACGTGCTCGTTTCCACCGACTGGGTGGCGGGGCATCGCGCGGACGCCGGTGTTCGCTTGATCGAAGTCGACGTAGACACCACGGCCTACGACTCGGGGCACATCGCGGGCGCGGTCGGCTGGAACTGGCAGTCGCAGCTCAACGATCCCCTGCGGCGCGACATTCCGGACAAGAAGGCGTTCGCGAAGCTGCTGTCGGACGCGGGCGTGACGCCCAAGACGACCGTCGTGCTGTACGGCGACAACAACAACTGGTTCGCGGCCTTCGCGTTCTGGCTGCTGCAGCTGTACGGGCACACCGACGCCAAACTCATGAACGGCGGGCGGGCGAAGTGGGTCGCCGAGGGACGGCCGCTCGTGACGGAGCGGGCGAGCGTCCGCGCGACCAACTACCCCGTCCCCAAGAAGGTGAACGCCGCGATCCGCGCCAAGCGCCCCGACGTCGAGAAGGCACTCAAAGGGAAGCAGGTCGCCCTGGTGGACGTGCGGTCCACGCCTGAGTTCGTGGGCGAGATCATCGCGCCCCCGGGCATGACCGAGACGGCTCAGCGCGCGGGACACATTCCCGGCGCCAAGAACATTCCCTGGAGCAAAGCGGTCGCGACGGACGGCACGTTCAAGCCGTACGACGAGCTGGTGCAACTGTACAAGGGCGCCAAGGTGATCGACGGAAAGAGCGAGGTGATCGCCTACTGCCGCATCGGCGAGCGCTCGAGTCACACTTGGTTCGCCCTCAAGTACCTGCTCGGCGCAAAGAAGGTGCGCAACTACGACGGCTCCTGGACGGAGTGGGGCAATCTGGTCGGCGCGCCGATCGCGAAGGGAGCAGAATGACCACGGCGGTCAGGCGGTCAGGCGGTCAGGCGGACCGAACGGCGTTCACCGAGCCGGCCCTGTGGAGCTTGGTCGGGAACACGCCGCTGATTCCGGTCCCGCCCGTCCGCCCGTCCGCCCGTCCGCCGCTCTACTTGAAGTGCGAATGGCTCAACCCCGGCGGCTCGGTGAAGGACCGCCCCGCCCTGTTCATCCTGCGCGACGGCATCGCGCGGGGCGAGCTGCCGGCCAAGCGCCTGCTGGACGCGTCCAGCGGTAACACGGCCATCGCGTACGCGATGCTCGGGGCCGCGGCGGGCATCGGGGTCACCATGTGCGTGCCCGCAAACGCGAGCGCGGAGCGCAAGGCGCTGCTCGAGGCCTACGGCGCCGAGGTGGTCTTCACCGACCCGCTCGACGGGTCGGATGGGGCGATCCGGCGGGCGCAGGAGCTCGCCGCGGCCCAACCGGAGCGCTACTGGTACGCGGACCAATACAGTCATCCGGCCAATCCGCAGGCGCATTACGTCACGACCGCCGAGGAGATCTGGCGCCAGACGGGCGGCCGGGTCACTCATCTGGTGGCGGGGCTGGGCACGACCGGGACACTGATGGGAACCGGTCGGCGTTTGAGAGAGTTGAAGCCCGCGGTGGAGTTGATCGCGGTCCAACCGGACGGCCCGTTCCATGGACTGGAGGGGCTGAAGCATCTGGCGAGCGCGATCGTCCCGCGGATCTACGATCCGGTGCTGCCGAACCGAACGCAGTTCGTGACCACGGAGGAGGCAGAGGACGCAGTGCGACGGCTGGCGAAGGAGGCGGGATTGTTCGTGGGCTGGTCCACGGGAGCGGCGCTGGTGGCCGCCGAGCGTGTGCTGTCGGACCGTCCGCCGGTCCGACCGTCCGACGTCGTCGTCGTCATCGCCCCCGACTCCGGGGACCGCTATTTGAGCGAGCAGGGACGGCTCTCCGGGGAGCGTCGATGACCCTGGTGCTCGACGCCCGACAGCTGGCGGCGATCCGCCGCCACGGCGAGGCGGACTACCCGGCCGAGGCGTGCGGGCTCATCGGGGGAGCGGTCGAGGGCGACCGCAAGGTCGCGCTGCAACTCGTCCCCCTGGCCAACCAACGGACCGACTCGGCGCGCAACCGCTACCTGATCGACCCGACGTCGTTCCGGCGCGCCCAGGAGCGCCTGGATCGCGACGGGCTCGAGGTGATCGGGGTGTACCATTCGCATCCCGACCACGCCCCCGCTCCCTCGGCATTCGACCGCGAGCATGCGTGGCCGTGGCTCTCGTACGTCATCGTCGGGGTCGGCGCGGGGCGCGCCGGTGACCCGAAGAGCTGGGTCCTCGCGGACGATCGCGGCACGTTCGCCGAGGAGTCCATCACCATCGAGGAACGGAAGGCCGTATGGCAGTGACCGTATTGATTCCCACACCGCTGCGCTCCTACGTGGGCGGTCGCGACGCGCTCGAGCTGGAAGGGGGGAACGTCGGCGAGCTGCTGGAGCAGCTCGCAGACGAGCACACCGGGCTCAAGCGGCACCTGTTCGCGGACGACGGCCGGCTGCGCAGCTTCGTGAACGTGTATGTGAACGATCGCGACATCCGGCAGCTGGCGCAGCGCGACACGCCTGTCAAGCCGGGAGACACCGTCTCGATCATTCCGAGCATCGCGGGCGGGACGGCGGTGGATGTGGGGGCGCAGCATGCTGCGCCCCTACTCCCCAAGCTGTCGCACGAAGAGATTCTGCGTTATTCGCGCCACCTGATCCTTCCCGACGTCGGTGTCGAGGGACAGAAGAAGCTCAAGGCCGCGCGCGTATTGCTCGTCGGGGCCGGGGGGTTGGGCTCGCCCGCCGCGCTGTATCTCGCAGCGGCCGGGGTCGGCACCCTGGGCATCGTCGATTTCGACGTGGTCGACAAGACCAATCTGCAGCGTCAGGTGCTGCACGGCACGTCCACGGTCGGCATGCCCAAGCTCGAGTCCGCCAAGCAGCGTATCCACGATCTGAATCCCAACGTCCGCGTCGAGACCTTCGAAACGCGGCTGACGGCGGAGAATGCGCTGGACATCATTCGCGAGTTCGACATCGTCGCTGATGGGACGGACAACTTCCCCACCCGCTACCTCGTGAACGACGCGTGCGTGCTGCTCGGCAAGCCCAACGTGTACGGGTCGATTTTCCGGTTCGAGGGCCAGGCCTCCGTGTTCTACGCGAAGCAAGGCCCGTGCTACCGCTGCCTCTATTCGGAGCCACCGCCTCCGGGGCTCGTGCCGTCGTGCGCGGAAGGCGGCGTGCTCGGCGTGCTCCCGGGGATCATCGGGTCGATCCAGGCGATGGAGACCATCAAGCTGATTCTGGGGGTGGGCGAGCCGTTGATCGGGCGCTTGGTCCTGTTCGATGCCCTCAAGCTCCAGTTCCGCGAGCTCAAGCTCGCAAAGGATCCGGAGTGCCCGGTGTGCGGGACCCATCCGACCATCACCGAGCTGATCGACTACGAGGCGTTCTGCGGCATCGGCGCCGAGCCCTCGTACGACGGCGCGGAGATCACGGCCCGCGACTTGAAAGCCGAGTGGGACCGGAGTCCCGACCTGCTGGTGATCGATGTGCGCGAGCCGCACGAGCACGAGATTGCCCACATCGACGGCGCCGTGCTCATCCCGCTCGCCGAGTTGCCCACCCGGCTGGGCGAGCTGGACGGCCACCGCGAGATCGTGACGCACTGTCATCACGGGGCGCGCTCGCTCAAGGCGCTCGAGATCCTGAAGGCGGCGGGTTTCTCGAAGGTGCGCAGCCTGCGCGGTGGGATCGACGCGTGGGCGGTGAACGTGGACCCGAAGTTGCCGCGGTACTAGGCCGTCGCACCGACCAGGATGCCGAAGGGGGGACTCGAACCCCCACGGGCTTGCGCCCACTGGCTCCTGAAGCCAGCGCGTCTACCAGTTCCACCACTTCGGCTCGGGGTGCGGAACGGCGAATCTAAGGCGCGGTATAACCCCAAGTCAACTCTTGGCTTGACCGCTCCTACCGCGGTTTCTATCTTGCGCTGGCCCGAGTGGACAAAGTCTCAATCGCCCGCAACCCGCGGGCGCGACATGACTACCACCTCCTGGAGACCTGGGAGGCCGGCCTCGTGCTCACGGGAACGGAAGTCAAGTCGCTGCGAGCCGGCAAGGCCAGCCTCGGAGAGGCGTACGCCCACGTCCGCAACGGCGAGGTGTGGCTCGAGGGAATGAGCATCTCGGCCTACCTCCCCGGCAGTTACAACAATCCCCCGCCAGCGCGCTCCCGCAAGCTGCTGCTCCACGCGCACGAGATCCGCAAGCTCGTCGGGGGCACCAGCCGCAAGGGACTCACGCTCGTCCCCCTCGAGCTGTACTTCAAGGACGGCACCGCCAAAGTCGCGATCGCGCTCGCCAAGGCCAAGAAGCTGCATGACAAGCGGGAAGACTTGAAGCGGCGCGTGGTGGAGCGGGAATTGGCCCGCGACGTCAAAGGGAAGCGCACATGATCGCGCTGCTGCTCGTCGCACTCGCGCTGCCGCGGCAGGCGGTCGTCATCGCCACGCCGCGTGGCCAGACGAGCATCCCCGTGACGACGGAGCGCGGTCAGATGGCGGTCGCGGCGTCGCGGCTCGCGACGCCGCTCGAGCTGACGGTGGCGCTCGACGGCTCGCGCGCGACCGTGGGGTTGGGGGGGGCGGTGTTCGTGTTCCAGTTGGGAGCGCCCTTCGTGCGCGTCGGCGGCGTCGTATACGCGCTGGTGGGAGAGCCGTACATGGCGCGGGACAGCCTGTTCCTGCCGCTCGGCTGGCTCGCCGACTGCGTGCCGCGTGCGCTGGGGGCGCGCTACCGCTGGGACCCCGTTCCCCTCCGGCTCGAGGAGCTGCCGGTCGCGGGGCCGGTCACGGCCACGCGGCCCGCCGGCGCCCCAGCCGCCGCCGGGACGGTGTCCGCCGGGACGAGGAACCCGCTCACCGGATTGCGACTGCACCATCTGGTCGTGATCGATCCGGGGCACGGGGGTGTGGACCCGGGAAACCCGGGACGCTATTTCCCCGATGGCCTCGTCGAGAAGGACATCACCCTCGCTGTGGCGCGTCTGCTGCGGGCCGAGCTCGTGCGCCGCAGCATCGGGGCGCTGCTCACCCGCTCGACCGACACGCTCATCGATCTGGCGGATCGCGGAGCGTTCTGCAAAGCGGAGTGCGATCTGTTCGTCAGCATCCACGTGAACGCCATGCCCGCGGGACGGCGCGCGGACCGGGCCAGCGGGGCCGAGACCTACTTCCTCTCGGACGCGAAGACCGAGGACCAGGAACGGGTCGCCAAGATGGAAAACGAGGTCATCCGGTTCGAGACGGGCGCCCCGAGCGGCGCGACGGGCCCGCTCGGCTTCATCCTGCGCGACCTGCAGCTCAACGAATACCTGCGCGAATCCGCCCAGCTGGCGGCCCTGGTGCAGGATTCCGTCGCGAAGGTCCATCCGGGTGGCGATCACGGCGTGCAACAGGCGGCGTTCATGGTGCTCACGACCGCCCGCCGCCCCGCCATTCTCGTCGAGACCGGCTTCGCCACGAACCGCACCGACGGCGCCTTCCTCGCCTCGAGCCTCGGCCAGCACAAGCTCGCCAGTGCGATCGCCGAAGGGATCGTGGCCTACCTGCTCGAGTTCGAGCGCAAGCTCGCCGTCGTGGCGCCGGCGGGCGGCCGGTGACGCCGGTCCAGCTGTTCGGCGTCTCGTTTCAAAACCCCGTTCTGCTCGCCTCCGGCACCGCCGGCTTCGGCCGCGAGGTGTACGGCGTGACCGACCTCGACGCGCTGGGCGGCATCGTGACCAAAGCCGTGACGCCGGAGGCGCGGCAGGGGCATCCCGCGCCGCGCGTCGCCGAATTCCCGGGGGGCATGCTCAACGCCGTGGGACTCGCCAACCCGGGCCTCGACGCGGTGCGCGCGCACGAGCTGCCCTGGCTGGCGACGACGCTGCGGCGCGCTCGCGTGCTGGTCAACGTCGCCGGCGCCACGCTCGACGACTACGCGCGGGTGATCGCCGGGCTCACCGACCTGCCGGTCGTCAGCGCGTTCGAGATCAACGCGTCCTGTCCCAACACCAGCGCCGGCGGCCTCGAGTTCGGGGCGAGCGCGGACAGTCTGCGCGCCCTGGTGCGCCGCTGCCGCGCGGCGACGACCCGCCCGCTAGCGATCAAGCTCTCGCCCGTGCTACCCGACATCGCCGCCATGGCCCAGGTGGCCCGGGACGAGGGCGCGGACGCGGTGACGCTCGTGAACACCATCCCCGGCATGCTCGAGCGTCGCCTCGGCAACGGCTCCGGCGGCGTGAGCGGACCGGCGCTCCTTCCCGTGGGCGTGTTGGCGACGCGCCGTGTGCGCGAGCGGGTGGCGATCCCGGTGATCGGTGTCGGCGGGATCCGTACCACCAGCGACGCGCGCGAGTACCTCGCCGCCGGCGCGTCACTGGTCGCGATCGGCACCGCCGCGCTCGCCGATCCGCGCGTGCCGGAGCGCATCGCCCGAGAGCTCGGGCATGGCTGAGCTCATCGTCGCGTTCGACCTGCCGAGCGGACGCGAGGCGCTCGCCCTCGCGGCGCGGCTCCCCGGGTTGCGCTGGGCCAAGATCGGCCCCGTCCTCTACACGAGAGAAGGGCCGGCCATCGTGCGCGAGTTCGTGGCTCGTGGCCTGCGCGTGTTTCTCGACCTCAAGTGGCACGACATTCCGAGCGTCGTGGCGCAAGCCGTCGCCGGGGCGGCCGAGCAGGGAGTCGCCATGGCCACCCTGCACACGCTCGGGGGACCGGCGATGCTCGCCGCCGCCACCGGCGCCGCGGGGAACGTCGCCCTCGTGGGCGTCACGATCCTCACCTCGCACGATACGGCCGAGGTGGAGCGCGTGCTCGGCCGGGGCGTGCCGGACCTGGGGTTCGAGGCGGAGCGCCTGGCGCGGCTCGCGGTAGAGGCACGGTTACGTGGCGTGGTGGCCTCGGGTCGGGAGCTCGCGTTGCTGCGCGCGGCCCTCGGCCCGGATCTCTGGATCGTGGTCCCGGGGATCAGGGAGCTCGCCGACTCGACCGCCGATCAGCGGCGCACCGTCACTCCGGACGACGCGGTGCGCTGGGGCGCGACCCATTTGGTGGTGGGGCGACCGGTGACGCAGGCGCGCGATCCAGCCGGCGTGTACCGGCGACTCTGGGAGAGTGTGTGCCCCTAATCCCGCCCCTTGCGCGAACTTACGACCCCGTCTATTATCCAAGACTCAACTGGAATTTTTTCCCCGGAGCGTGCCGTTTGAAGGTTCGGACCAGCGTCAAACCCATCTGTGAACACTGCAAGGTGATCAAGCGGCGGGGCGTGATCCGCGTGATCTGCAAGCGCAGCCCCAAACACAAGCAGCGGCAAGGGTAGCACATGGCACGCATTGCAGGCGTGGATCTGCCGCGCGACAAGAAAATTCAGTACGCCCTCCCGTACATTTACGGCATCGGCCCCAACAACGCGAAGAAGATCCTCGCGGAGACGGGGGTGAACGCGGACGCCCGGGTGCGTGATCTGCGGGACGCCGAGGTGGCGCGGTTGCGACAGGTGATCGAGCGGGACTACAAGGTGGAAGGTGCGCTCCGCACCGAGGTCGCGATGAACATCAAGCGGCTGATGGACATCGGGACGTATCGCGGCTCGCGGCATCGCAAGAACCTGCCGGTGCGCGGCCAGCGCACGCACACCAATGCGCGCACCAAGAAGGGGCCGCGGCGCGCGATCGCGGGCAAGAAGAAGCCCCTCCTGAAAAAGTAAATGGCCCAGGCGAAAGCAGCGGGCGCGAAGCGCGCGAAAAAGGTGGTGGAAGCGGAAGGCATCGCGCACATCACGGCCACGTTCAACAACACGCTCATCACGATCACCGACATGCAGGGGAACGCCATTACGTGGGGTTCCTCGGGCAAGGCGGGGTTTCAGGGCTCCAAGAAGTCGACGCCGTTCGCGGCGACGGTGGCCGCGGAGCAGGCGGCGCGCGAAGCGCTCAACCTCGGCGTGCGGCGCGTGCACGTGCGCGTGCAGGGTCCCGGGTCCGGCCGCGAGTCCGCGATCCAGGCGCTCGCCACGGCGGGGCTCCAGATCCGCTCGATCCGCGACGTGACCCCGATTCCCCACAATGGGTGCCGCCCGCCCAAGAAACGGCGGGTCTGAGCGATGGCGCGCTACACCGGACCCGCCTGCAAGCTGTGCCGGCGCGAGGGTACCAAGCTGTTTCTCAAGGGCACGCGCTGCCTCACCGAGAAATGCGCGGTCGAGCGGCGTCCCTATGCGCCGGGCCAGCACGGCCAGTCGTCGGGACGACGCCGCAAGGCGTCCGACTACCAGCGCCAGCTGCGCGAGAAGCAGAAGGTGAAGCGGATCTACGGGCTCTCGGAGCGCCAGTTCCGCAACATCTTCGACGCCGTGCTCAAGGAGCCGGGCGTGACGGGTGAGGCCCTGCTCGTCGCGCTCGAGAGCCGGCTGGACAATCTCGTATACCGGATGGGCTTCGCCGTGTCGCGCCGGCAGGCGCGCCAGCTGGTGCGGCACCGTCACGTGCAGGTGAACGCCCGCACGGTGGACATTCCCTCCTACCGGGTGCGCCCGGGGGACGAAGTGAAGCTCGCCGAGGCGAGCCGCGAGCTGGTGCAGGTCAAGCACGCGCTCGAGCAATTCGGCCGGCAGCAGCCCGTGACCTGGATCCACGTCGATACCGACAAGGCGACTGGGAAGATGACCGAGCGGCCGACCCGCGACGCCATCCCGATCGCCGCGCAAGAACAGTTAATCGTCGAGCTCTATTCCAAGTGATGACGACTCTCGATCTGACCGGGTTGGTCCGTCCACACCTGGTCGAGATGACCAAGCGGGAAGACAACCCCAACGCCGCCGAGTTCCGCCTCCAGCCGCTGGAGCGGGGCTACGGCTACACGCTCGGCAACTCGCTGCGCCGCATGCTGCTCTCGTCTCTACGGGGCGCGGCCGTGTGGGCCTTCCGGCTCGACGGCGTGGTGCACGAGCACCAAACGATTTCCGGGGTGGTCGAGGACGTGCACCAGATCATCCAGCGGTTGAAGCAGCTCACGCTGGTGCTCTCGCCCGACGTGGACGAAGCGGTGATGCACATCAAACACGACAAAGCCGGTCCGGTCTACGCGCGCGACATCGAAGCCCACAGCGCGGTCACGATCGTCAATCCTGATCAGCTGTTGTTCACCGTGCAGGACGACCGCGACATCGGTGGCGAGCTGTACGTGAACAAAGGCCGCGGCTACGTGGAGGCGGAGCAGCACCCGATCGACCGCACCATGCCGGTGGACGTCGTCCGTGTGGACTCCATCTACAATCCCGTGCGGCGCGCCAACTTCACGGTGGCGGAGACGCGCGTCGGGCAGCGCACCGACTACGACCGGCTCACGCTCACGGTCGAGACCAACGGCACGATCTCGCCCGAGGACGCGGTCGCCTACGCGGCGGCGCTCGCCCAGGAGCACTTCCGCTTCTTCGTCGACTTCGGCAAGGTGCCCATGGTGGCGGC
>Ga0070698_100006070_pt1 | contig 13158 bp, 9 predicted proteins | sample KBSK1502metaG_FD_65477 | JGI IMG/M metagenome (GOLD analysis project Ga0070698, IMG submission 65477) | Corn, switchgrass and miscanthus rhizosphere microbial communities from Kellogg Biological Station, Michigan, USA - KBS K1-50-2 metaG | ecosystem: Host-associated > Plants > Roots >... | reverse complement strand
TCTCTTTCCGCGGACTGTTCCGGTCGGCGTTGCATTCGGAACAATCGGTGTTCTCGACGATGCCGGAGTGATGCACGAGGTCACGACATTCCGTCGTGATGTTCGAACTGATGGCCGTCATGCAGAAGTCGAGTTCGGCGCTTCGCTGGATGAAGATCTCGCGCGTCGAGACTACACCATCAACGCGATTGCCTATTCGCCTGCGACAAAAAAGATCGCCGATCCATTCGGCGGCCAGAAGGATCTCGAGCATCGCATCGTGCGTGCTGTCGGGGCGCCTTCGGAACGAATGCGCGAGGATCGGCTGAGAGCATTGCGCGGATTGCGATTTGCAGCGCGATTCGAATTTGAAATCGATCCCGACACATGGGATGCGATCGCTGCAAGTGCGCCGCACCTGGGGAGACTTTCCGCCGAGCGAGTGAAGCAGGAGATCGAGAAAACGATGGACCAGGTCGAGCGTCCGAGCAGGGCGTTCGAGATGTGGAAGAACAGCGGTGCATTCGCGACGCTCGTGCCGGAGCTCGCGAACCTCACTGCGGTCGATCTCGCCACGATCGATCACGTATGCCCGCCGTCGCTCCCCGGTCGCCCCGCCCGGCGAGTTACGCGAATGATCGCACTGTTCGCCGCCGTGCCTCACGGACTGGTTCCCGGAATTCTCAAGGGACTTCGATTCTCCAATGCAGATGCCGGCTGGATCTCGTCGGTGATAAATCAGTGGCAGGCGATGCAGAAGGAGATGCGTTTCTCGATGATGTCGGATGAGCCGCCGTCAGACGCGGTGCTCCGACGATGGGCAGCAATGGCGGGTCGCACGCGTTTTGCCTCCGTCCTTCGCGTGGCAAGCGCAAGGTGGAGCGCCGAGAGAGACGCAGGAATCGCTGCCCCCGATGCGGTGCGAGTCAGATCGGTATATCGGCGTGCAGTCCGCATTGCGTATCACGATCCAATCGAGGTTGGCGACCTGGCAGTTAACGGCCGCGACCTGGAGAAGATCGGAATAACGGGTCCTGCCGTCGGCAGGACGTTACGCTCGCTGCTCGAAACGGTTATTAATGACCCCGCGGCCAACTTGCGCACTCAGCTGCTCGAACTTGCGCAGAACCTCAAGCAGAATTCCTGATGCTATTTCGCGGCAGAAACCCTGACGCAACGGTCTGGAAGCGATTCCGCTCGGGAGTGGACGGATTCACTTTCGAGATGAATGGTGAGCTGTACGAAGCGTACATCGGAGCAAACGCCGAGCGTGTCGTCGATCTGTTCTATACCCTGAGTGAACAGCTTCCTCCGGCTATCGACATCGTCATCGAGGATCTTCGGTCCGAGACGGTATGGAAAGGCGAATCGATCGCATTGCCGGACGTGCGCGATGCCGTCGCGAGGTTGAAAGTTCCACTCGCAACTTACGGCGGCGTCGAGTTCACTCTTTACACGCCGGAAGATCAGTTGACGCTGACACCGCAGCTCGAGCTTTACATCTACTCGCGATCAGACAAGTGGCTCTACCTCCTGCAGGGAAAGGGACTCGAGGAGCGCGCGTCACTCGCTGACAGGTCGTGGCGCTCGCAGGGTTGGGATCGTGCTCCCGCGCCGACACTGTCGGCGGCAATCGCAGCCGCTGCTGAGCGACTCTCGCTGACTCACACATGAACCGGCTGGCAATCGCATATACGGTTCTTGCGGCCGTCGCCAACGTACTGGGCGCGGCCGCAGTCGCATGGCGGCGGAAGTGGAGCGTGCCCGCGCTGGAGAAGCTCATCGCGTTATCTGCGGGCTTCATGGTTTCAGTGGCGATTCTCGATCTTGCACCCGAAGCAATTGCACAGCACGGTGCGGGCGCTGCGCCTCTCATCCTTGCGGGCTATCTGCTCGTGCATCTCACCCAGCACACGCTCGTTCCGCATTTCCATTTTGGTGAGGAAGTGCACGAGGTAACGAGGTCGGTGAGTATGTCGGCGCTCGCCGGCTTGCTCCTTCACACCTTTGTTGACGGAGTTGCAATCACCAGCGGATTCGATGTCGGCGTCGCGCTTGGCTTCCTTGTTTTCATCGCGATTCTGCTGCACAAGCTTCCGGAAGGCCTTGCAATCTCGAGCATTTTTCTCGCAGCGGGATCATCCCGCCGGCGTGCAATGCTTGCCGGTGCGTCACTTGGACTTGCGACGATCATCGGTGGATTGATGACCGAGCTGATCGCTCCGCTCCGCGAGTACGGTCTCGCGTTCGCTGCCGGCGTTTCGCTCTATGTTGGAGCGTCGAATCTTGTTCCGGAGTTTCAGTCCAAACGTGACTGGAGGCTGCAGGGAAGTTTCTTTGCCGGCTGCTTTCTCTATTTCATGGCGCGAATTCTGATAGGAGCCTATGCGTAATGGTGGGGAAACCCAATTAACCGCCGGGAACGCCGAGGCCGCCGAGTAAAACCATTTTCTTTTCTGTTTTTAACAACAGAGACGCGCAGTTCTCGGCGGCCTCGGCGTTCTCGGCGGTTAATTGGGTTTTGTTGTTTTTGTTTTTGACTAACTCTGAGGTAATGCCAAAGCCGTTTCGGAAGACTCCAGCCAAAGAACCATCTCTCTTCACGCCGCCAAAATCGGCGCAGCCCCTTGCTGCGCGAATGCGTCCAAGAACACTCGATGAGGTCGTAGGACAACAGCACCTGCTCGGCCCCGGCAAGCCGTTGCGAGACGCAATCGAGAAAGGCGCAATCAGCTCGATGGTTTTCTGGGGACCGCCAGGATCAGGCAAAACGACAATCGGTCGATTGATTGCGCGTTACACCGAACGCGAGTTCGTTCCATTCTCGGCAGTTACTGAAGGCGTTCCCCGAATAAGAGAGATAATCGCAGCAGCGGAAGAAAGACTCGAGCTCGGACGACAGACAATACTTTTTGTCGACGAGATTCACCGCTTCAACAAGGCGCAGCAGGATGCATTTCTGCCGCACGTCGAAAGCGGAACTATCACGCTCATCGGCGCGACGACAGAAAACCCGTCGTTCGAGATGAACAGCGCACTTCTCTCGCGAATGCGGGTGTTCGTGCTCGAGCCAATCTCCGTCGATGACCTTCGCGAGCTCGTGCGGCGCGCTGTAGAGGACAAAAGTCACGGTCTCGGAACGCTCGATCTCAACGTGGACGATGATGCAATCGAGCTCATCGTTGTGGAATCAGATGGAGACGCCCGGCGCGCGCTCACTGTTCTCGAAGCAGCGTCAGTTCATGCGGGCCAGGGCGGAACAATCACCGTCGAGATCGCGCGGGATGCGATGCAGAAACGCTTCGCTCATCACGACAAGAGTGGCGAGACACATTTCAACATGCTGTCCGCGCTCCACAAGTCATTGAGAGGAAGCGATCCGAACGGCGCACTCTACTGGGCTGCACGAATGATCCAGGGCGGGGAAGATCCGATGACAATCTTCCGCCGGTCGATTGCAATGGCCGCCGAGGACATCGGCTTATCGGATCCGAATGCACTTCAGATCGCAGTGGCCGCGAGAGATGCATATCACATGCTGGGGCCTCCGGAAGGTTATCTGCCGCTGAGCGAGATGCTCATCTATCTCGCGACGGCACCGAAATCGAACTCATCGTACCGCGCATTGAGTGCTGCCATGGAAGCAGCAGCTGAAACTCCAGCGGAGCCCGTTCCCATGCACATAAGGAACGCTCCGACCCAGTTGATGAAGGAACTGGGGTATAACGAAGGGTATCAGTATGCGCACGACGTTCCCGAGGCATACATCCCGCAAGAGTATCTCCCGGACAAACTTCGTGGCACGGTTTTCTATGAGCCAGGTCCATTTGGATTCGAGAAGGACATCGCGAAGAGAATTGCCTGGTGGAAGGAACTGAAGCAAAAGTCGGAAGAGCGGTACCAGGTACCGGATAACAATGTGAAAGGAGATAAGGAATGAAAAAAATATTTCTTGCTGTCGCGGGGCTCGCCCTCGCAGGATGCGCGAGCCTCGGACTCGGCGGATTCAAGGAGCCGCTCGTCCATTTCAATGACGCGAGAATCCGCGGACTCGGATTGAGTGGCGGATCAGTTGACGTCATCTTGAGCGTCTACAATCCGAATGGATACGATCTGAACGCAACGCGACTCACCTACAAGCTGTTCGTCGAGAACAATCAGCTCGGCACCGGTGCGCTCAACAATGCGTTCAGAGTGGGCGATAACGATTCGACTTACGTGACAATCCCGGTCGATTTCACATATGCTGGACTGGGCGCTGCAGGCCGTGAGCTTCTCACAAAGGGCACAGTGAATTATCGTGTGACAGGAGATTTCACCGTGGCGACGCCGCTTGGCAATTTCACGCGGCCGTATGATCAGACGGGAAGGTTCTCCAGCTTCGGCGGCACTTCACAAAGCAGGTAGCAAACGTCCAGGGAATTGATCGAGCTTGATACCCCGGTCGAGAGAGCGTTTCTCGTCGGGGTGCAGCTCAAGCGGCCGCAAGGCCGTAATGACGGGAATTCACTAACTGCGGGCGCGACCACCGGCTCTCCTCGCGGACAGGTGATGTCCGAGCACCTCGAGGAGCTTGCAGAGCTCGTCGATACTGCCGGCGGAATCGTCGTCGGCAAGCTCACCCAGCAAATCGATCGCCCGAATCCAGCCACATACCTCGGCAAGGGCAAGATCGAAGAGCTCGCGCAGCGAATCTCGGAAACCGAGGCGACGCTCATCGTATTCGATGATGAGCTGACTCCTGCGCAAGGCAAGAACATCGAAGACGCGACAGGGAAGCGCGTGATGGATCGCGCCGAGCTGATTCTCGACATCTTCGCAACGAGAGCACGATCATCGGAAGCGAAGATGCAGGTGGAGCTCGCGCAGCTCGAGTACATGCTTCCGCGTCTCATGAGGATGTGGACCCACCTCGAGAAATTCCGCGGCGGCATCGGAATGCGTGGCCCGGGTGAGACTCAGCTCGAGACGGACCGTCGTCTCATCAATCATCGAATCAGACTGCTCAAACAGCGGCTGACGGAAGTTCAGAAGTCGCGTGAGATCAGACGAACCGCAAGAAAGGGTCAGTTCCGGGCATCGCTCGTCGGGTACACCAACGCGGGAAAGTCTTCGATTCTGAAAGCGCTGTCGGGTGAGAAGTCGGTTTTCGTCGAGGACAGATTGTTCGCGACACTCGATCCTCTTACGCGAGACATTCATCTCGCGGAGAACACGAGCGTTCTCCTGACCGATACCGTCGGGTTCATCAGGAAGCTGCCTCACGATCTCGTCGCATCGTTCCGCGCGACACTCGAAGAGGTCGCCGAGGCCGACCTGCTGCTTCACGTTATCGACGCCAGCCATCCATCGTGGGAAGAGCAGAGAACGGTGGTGAACCAGGTTCTTGCCGAAATCGGCGCCAGCCAGACGCCCACTCTGTACGTTTTCAACAAAATCGATCTGATTCCGCACGATCAGCTCATTGCCATCGAGCACCGTATCACGAATCTCGTTCCCGGCTCGGTATTTGTATCAGCAGTGACTGACGACGGCCTCGAGCCCTTGAAGCGCGCGCTTCTGGCGCATGCAAGAAGGCGAAGGCCGCTATCCGAGATCCGTCTTCCGCTGCACGATGGAAAGCTTCTCGCGGAGATACATCGCGAAGCCGAGGTGCTGGAGCAACGTCATGAAGGCGATGAGCTTGTTCTTACTGCGCGGATCGAAGATGCCCTCGCGGGAAAGCTGCGGCGGGCAGGGGCCGGCGTCGCTCAACGGGATTGATACGAATTCGTAACACGATTTGGCGTTAATCAATGCCAATACATAATGGCGCCCATACATCTGTATCCGTATTATCCGAGTTCGACTCGAGACTGAAAACGCGTGCGAACATTACTCTGGCTAAGTGAAGCGTTTGGGCTGGCTCTGACGCTTGTGCTTCTCATCACTCCGCTCGTGATCAGAAGCGCAGGCGCTCTAAAGCTCTATGATGCGCCCGACGGCGGACGGCGCATGCACGCGCTTCCGGTTCCGCGGCTTGGCGGTGTCGGCGTATTTCTCGGTGCCGCGGCCATCTCGTGTCTTCTTTTCATTCGCACTTCTCCGCGTTTCACCACGCCTGGTCCTGTTGGTGACGCGGAAATCAGATTCCTCGCTGGCGCTTTCATCGGATCGGCGATCCTGTTTCTCACCGGACTCGTCGACGACATTCGCGGACTCTCGCCGGGAGTGAAGCTGCTCGCGCAGCTGCTCGCCGCGACAATCGCAATTGCATTTGGAGCGGGATTTGATTCCATCGCGCTTGGCTATGGTCCTGGAGTAGAGATTGGCTGGGTCGGATTGCCAATAACGCTGTTGTGGATTGTAGGCGTGACGAACGTCTTCAACTTCATCGATGGGCTCGACGGACTCGCAGGCGGAATTGCCGTAGTCGCGTCTGCGACAATCATTGCCGCGGCGGCGCTGCTTGGGAATTTCTCCGTGCTGCTTCCAACAGTCGCTTTGATGGGCGCACTTCTCGGATTCCTTCGCTACAACTTTCCGAAAGCTCAGATCTTCCTCGGTGACTCCGGAAGTCTGAGTGTCGGATTTCTTCTGGCTGTGCTGTCGTTACAGGCATCCGTGAACTCGTCCGGTGCGACGCTCGTAATTCTTCCGCTCGTCGCGCTGTTTGTGCCGCTCATGGATGGGGCGCTGGCAATCATTCGTCGTTGGCTGAGACATGTACCGCTTTCGGGCGCGGATGCACGGCACATTCATCACAGGCTGCTAGCGCTTGGCATTTCGCCGGCGCGTACCGCTATCCTCCTTTGGACGCTGGCTGCTGGAATGGCGATTTTCGGACTTCTGATTGCTCTCACCGCACCATTCGTTGCGACGTCGATTGCAATCTTCGGCCTTGTTGGAGTCGCCGTCATGCTGATCTACGGGACTAATCTGCTCTCGTATCACGAGCTCATGGTTGCTGGCGAGGTGATTCTCACTGCGCCGTCGCGCGCTCGTCGGGTGATCAGCGATCAGATACTTGCGCTCGACTTGACCGGCGTCATTCAGGAAGCACAAAACCTTGATGAGCTGAAGCTTGTGCTCTCCGATGCAGCAATGCAGTTCGGATTCTTTGGAATAGAGCTGACTGGCGAAGCGCTGAGCCCTGGTGGAACTCAGGACAGAATGTTGAGCGCAAACTGGGCCTGGAAGCTGGACTACCCGATCAGAATCGAAGCAGACGATCGAATGGCTTTCTACGTGCTCAGCATCTGGTGCAGTCCCGAACAGAGCTCGCGACCGTATGGTGCAGAAAGAGTGGCACGTGTGCTCGGCCCCGCATTGCACCACTGGTGCGAGCTGCACCTGCATGACTCCGATCGTGGACGGGCACCAATCCGCCGACCGACTTTCAGGCGGCGGCTCCGCATCAACTGATTAGCGGTCAGACTTCGCCGGCGTACTCGTAGTTGTAGTATCCGCCGTACTGCTGGAGCTTCGAGTCGGGATCATTGAGCACAGCGCCCACAACACGTGCCCCGACAGACTGAAGCTGCGCAATGGCCTGCTGACCAGCCTCCGCTTCCGTTACGCCCGCACGGACAACCAGCACAACACCGTCCGCGATCGTTGCGATAATAGCGGCATCCGATGCTGCCAGAAGCGGTGGCGTATCGAGCACAATCAGGTCGAACGCTTCGCTCAACGCGGCGAGTGTCTTCCGCATTCTCTCACCGCCGAGCATCTCCGAGGGATTCGGAGGAAGCATACCGGAAGGCAGGATGTACAGTCCGGTGACGGCGGTCTCGCGCGTAACGGCTTCCTGATCCTGCTGTCCGAGAATGAGCTCGGTCATTCCCGGCTCGCGCGGAACGTTGAACATCTTGTGAATGCGTGAGCGGCGAAGATCGCAATCCACCAGCAACACGCGCATGCCCTGCTGTGCGAATGACACAGCCAGATTCGCGGCTGTAGTCGTTTTTCCTTCAGACGGGGCAGGGCTCGTCACTACGAGAGTGCGAAGCGTCTGAACTGACTGTGAGAAAATGAGATTGGTGCGCAGTGTCCGATACGCTTCTGCGCTGGACGATCGTGCATCGTGAACAGTGACGAGACCCTCGGATCTTTTCGTCGCACGCCTTCCGTTCGTTCCATTCTTTGATTTTCCTGGCAGCACACCGGCCAGCCGCCGGCTGGGACTCTCCGCATTGAGGAACCTGGGGATGACAGCAAGGCCGGGAACCTGAAGGATGCGCTCGAGATCGTCGCGACGGCGAATGGACGTATTCATTCCATCGATCACGACGGCGGCACCCACTCCAAGTATCAGTCCGAGAATGAGGCCGAGCGCCATCTTGCGAGTTCTGCCGTTTTCGATCGGATCAACCGGAAGCTCGGCGAGATCGACAATCTCCACCTGACCGGCTTCCACTGCCTCTGCCATCTTCGCCCGTTGATGATCTTCCTGAAGCTTGTCTGACATCTTCTGCACCGCATCGACCTGTTGCGCCAGACGTGTCTCTTCGGTTTCCGCGCGCGGCGCACTTGCAATCTCGGCGGTGCTTCGAGTCTTGAGGTTGTCCAGCGCATCGATCTGAGCATCGAGTGCCTGAACCTGGTTTCGCACGGCGGCGATGAGTCCACTCGACGTGCGTGTGATGAGCGAATTGATCGCGATCACATCGGGATTCGTGTCCGCGGCGCCCGCACTCGTGAGACTGTCATGACGCTCCTGGTACGTCGTCAGCTGCGCATACAGCTGCTGAATGACTGGATTCGCCGCGATCCCAGGAGAAGAGACGAGCGCCTGAAGATTGTCACCACTGGATCGTTGGGCCTGCGCGAGAAGTGCCTTGTACGTTCTTCGCTGGGCATCCAGATCAGCGCGGCGCATGTCGAGATCGACTATCCCCGCCTGCTGAGCTGTCGCTTTTTCCTTGGACGAAAAGACCTGGTTGCCGCTCCGATATGCGCTGTATTGTGCCATCGCGCTTTGCAGCATCGCGTCGGTCTGCCGCATCTGCTCTTCGAGGAAAATTCGGCGCCGGCGCGAGGCCTGCTGCGCACCGCTCGCATTGTGCTCCTGGAAGGTCAGCGCCATCGCATTGGCGATGCGCTGCGAGTAGTACGGCTGATTCGACGTGTACTGCAGATCGATGATGTCCGTCTTCGGTCGCGGCTGAGCCTTGAAGTTTCCAAGGAGATTGTTCACGGCGCGTGTTCGCGTCGCAACCGTGAACTGTGCAGCGCTGATGCCCTCCGGCTTTTTCGCAACAACGAGAGTGACGCCGCCTGCGGTAATCGGCTGACCATAAGCAGAGCGCGACGTTTGAGAGCCTGCAGTCATCGCGATTTCCGTCGGGCCAAAGGAAAGCTTGAGCGTGTCGGGGCGAACAGGATCGCTGAAGGTGACCTGACCAATCTCGTCGGGGTAGTCGCTCTCTTTTGTTGGTATGAGTCTCAAGCCCGCGCGATCGACTGCGTCACTTGCGATCTGGCGGCTCTGAAGAACCTGCACCTGCGAAAGGAGCACATCCGCTTCACGCCCAAGCACCTGTTCGTACGAGCCGCCTTCGGCGTTTCCCGTCATTGCTCGACGCGTATCCGCGAGTCTCACCACAGCAGTCGCCATGTATCTGTCCGGCGCGCGCAGGACGACCCATGCTGTCAGTCCGAGGCAGACGGCGACAATCGAGAGAACCACCCACAGTTGTCTCCTGACGAGCGCAAGATAATCCTTGATTCCCGTGGATTCACCGGCAATCTCTGGATACCCTTCAGTCGGCGTTCTCGGGAACACCGGATCGCGCTGAGTCGGAAGGCCGCGCGGATTGAAGGGAACGATGTCAGACACTGTCTCAGTTACCGCTGCTGTTCGAGGCAGCAACGAAGATGCTGATGATTGCCGCTACTGCGGCGATGCTGCTCGTGACTGGTCCGAGGTAATCCAGCGCCGATCGGCCACGCCTGCCAACGAGAACCTGGTCACCGGAGCGAATCTGAAGAACACCCGCGTCTGAATCTGGCCGGCTCACGTCCATCTTGATCTCATTGCGATCGCGAATGACCTTCACCTCGCGAAGATTGCCGCGATCCGTCTGTCCGCCCGCGATTGCGATTGCCTGAGCGATGGTCGTCTCCGGTGGAACGCTGTAGATGTTCGGCGTCCTGACCTCACCGCCAACGACGATCTTCACCAGAGGCTGAATCACGAACTGCGGATTCTGCTCGTATCGCGCGAGAAAGGTCCGCAGCCTTTCCTCAACTGTCGTGAGCGGGACACCAATCACCTGTACGTCTCGGTAAAGCGGGTGAATGATCGTGCCGTTCCCCGCAACGGTGCAGTCGCAGCTCATTTCCGGTTTGCGCCACACTGTAATGCGGATCTGGTCGCCCGGCGCGAGTCCCTGTGCGGCGGGATCCTGGTTCTGAGCGTGAGCGGTAGCCGCGGCAAAAAGAGCTGTGAACGCTATCGTAAGACGTTTAAGGAAAGTCATTTAGTTTGGGTTTGATACAATCGTTTCGAAGTTATCACGGGTGGCAGGTATGTTCCAGCAACTTAGCGGGGATGTCTCTGTATTACGGTATTGTTAACGACGATTGCATCCATCCGCGTTCGCAGGAAACAGTCCAGAGCCTGCTCGGGCGTGTCGACAATTGGCTCGTTTTCGTTGAAGCTCGTGTTGAGCACAACGGGGACGCCCGTGAGCGCCGCAAATTCGCTGATGAGGCGGTGATAGCGAGGGTTTGTCCGCGCATTCACAGTCTGCAGTCGTCCGCTGCCATCTGTGTGAGTGATAGCCGGCAGGATTAGTCGCTTCTCGGGTCGAACCGGATAGACCTGCTGCATGAACGGATCGGGCGCCGCCCCCACGAAAAAGTCGTCCATCGCGCTTTCCAGTATCGATGGGGCGAACGGGCGAAACTTCTCGCGAAACTTGATCTTGAGGTTGATGATGTCGCGCATGTCCCCCCGCCTGGCATCGGCGAGAATGCTCCTGTTGCCGAGTGCACGTGCACCCCATTCCATCCGGCCCTGGTACCATCCGACCACATTGCCATCCGCGATCAGCTGGGCAGTTGCCTTGCACAATGCTTCTTCATCCGGGTGATGCGACACGCTATACGTCCACTGCGGATCATCACGCTGTGCCACGATCTCTGTTACATCGGCCTCGGGATATTCGGTTCCCCAATATCCGTGCTCCATCACGAAGCCGCGCGACTTTCCAAGGGTCTGGTTCCACACGTAGAACGCTGCGCCCAGTGCGGTGCCATTGTCGCTCGCAGCGGGCTGGACATACACATCAGTGAATGGCGTGTTGATTCTGATCTTTCCATTTGCCACGCTGTTCATCGCGCAGCCGCCTGCCATGCAAAGGCGGGGGTTGTGCGTGCGCTCCCATAGCCCGTTCAGGACATGGAACGCCGCTTCCTCGTACACCGCCTGGAGCGAGCGTGCGAGGTTCTCGTGGTACGGAGTGAGTGGCTCGTCCTTCGCTCGCGGAGGACCTAGAAGTTGCTCGAGCTCGCGCGTGTAAAGCCTTCCCATTGTGGGAGATCCGCCATCCCACTCCATGTCGACTCCCTCGTCCCAGTGACGGAAGAAGGGGCGATTGAGCTCGAACATTCCACCCTGCTTGAGACTGAGAAGCTTCCGTAATTCGGCGACGTGATCGGGAGAGCCATATGGTGCCAGACCCATCACCTTGAACTCGTCTCCGTAGTTTGGAAAGCCGAGGAATTGTGTGACCGCCGTGTAGAAGACGCCGAGCGAATGGGGATAGGAAACGCGGGCAAGGACGTCGAGCTTGTTTCGCTGCCCGATCGCCATCGATGTCGAGAGATAGTCGCCGAAGCCGTCGATAGCGCAGATCGATGCGTCATCGAAAGGCGAGACGAAGAACGCGCTCGCGAGATGGGAAGGGTGATGCTCGACGAAGTGAACCTTCGGCAGCGACCCCGAGGGAATCATCAAGGCGTCCGCGAGAGGCGCGCTGACGTCGTGCACCTTCGCGAGATTCCGGGTCCGGTTCACGATGTTCGAGATGTGCATGCGGTTCCTGACGGCGAACGCAGCTTTGCGAAGAAGGTTCGCCTTTGGATCGCGGCTTATGGCGACGTGATCGATATCCGCGCCCGTGATTCCGCCGATCTCGAGGCATTTTCTGATGGCCTCGGTGGGGAACCCTGCCCAGTGCTTGATGCGCCTGAAGCGCTCCTCTTCAACTGCAACTATCAGCTCGCCATCACGCAGCAGGACCGCTGATCCGTCAGCGTGATACGCATTTATTCCCAGAACGTGCATTGCTTCAATTCAAGTCAGTGAAAGAGTCTGAATACATAAAAGCGTGCTCTTAGCTGTTCGCAGAACTAGCCATTAGCCGGTTAGCGTTTTCGTTCAAATGCTAATGAGCTAAGAGCTAGTGTTGCTAATAGCTAACAGCACGTCTCTAGACACCGGTCACGAGCTTGCGCCTATTCGACTTCGCTGCACTTCGAGCGCTGAAAGGTACATGGTTTGGAGCTGTTTTCCGATTGTTTCCGTATTGTACGTCTCTCCGACAAGTCTCCGACCATTCCTGGCGACTCGGTCCTGGAGATCAGCATCCGAGAATGCCGCGCTGATGGCTCGAGCGATGGAATCAGGCGAATCGCCCGTAACGATGCCAAGATCATTTGCGGCGATGAAGTCACGAAGCTGTACGTGTTCTGAAACAACCACCGGAAGTCCTGCTGCAATCGCTTCGACCACTACCATTCCGAAGTTCTCGTGAAGTGAGGGCAGGACGAGGATCGTCGCGTTAGAGAGAGCCTGAGATTTGTCCGCGCCCGAGAGGAACCCCGTGAATTCGATGCCGGAGCCTGCCCGCTGACGAAGCTTCTCCTGGTATGTCCGCGACCCTTCTCCAATGACTCGAAGCGTTGCATGGGCATGCCGCGCCCTTACGGCCGGCCACGCATCGATCAACGCTTCAACATTCTTTACCGGGTGAAGTCGTCCGAGGAAAAGAGCAACCAAACGGTTGCGTATCCCCGGGAGCGCCGGACTGGAAGAAATGAATGGCGGAGGAACCACGTACGCTCGATTCCCAAGTCCAAGCCGGTTCCATTCCGCTTCCTGTCGCTCGGTTGCGGTCGTGAAATGAACGGCTGCGGCTCGATTCAGATTCGGTCGTTCCAGGTTCTCGAACCAGGGCCGCTTCAGCGCCC
>Ga0070698_100006069_pt1 | contig 13161 bp, 10 predicted proteins | sample KBSK1502metaG_FD_65477 | JGI IMG/M metagenome (GOLD analysis project Ga0070698, IMG submission 65477) | Corn, switchgrass and miscanthus rhizosphere microbial communities from Kellogg Biological Station, Michigan, USA - KBS K1-50-2 metaG | ecosystem: Host-associated > Plants > Roots >... | reverse complement strand
CGAAGGCTGGTATCCGCGCCAGGAGGAAGCCGATGCCCAGGTACGCGTTCATGTGCGAGCGCTGCAAGAAGGCCTTTGAGGTGGTGCTCACCGTCGCGGCTCGAGCTGCCGCCAAGGTGGCATGCCCGACCTGTGGCAGTAGAGAGGTCATGCCCCAGATGGCGGTCTTTACCGCAAGGACCTCACGAAAGAGCTGAGGCCGACCGGCACGCCCCGAGTCCTGACGCCCGCCGCGTACGGGTAAACAACCGGCGCTACCGCAAAATTTGGGATGCGGGTCGTAGAACTGTCCGTGCGAAGGGCGAGCTCGGACATGTTGACAGCGCCGCCGATGCGCGCATAATCGACTGCACTTCGGGTTCCGTTCGTCGTTCCTCTCGGCTTCGCCCTCGGCCCGTTCGCGACGCGATGGAGGGTTCGACATGACCCGACAGACGCCCCTTCCCTGGACCTTCCGCTGGATGCTGCTGCCCCTTGCCCTCGTCCTCATTCTAGGATTGCTCGGTCCCACCGCCACGCGAGCCGCCCCTGAGGGACAGCTCACGTGGGCCGTGCACATCTCGCTCGCCCCCAGCTGGTTCGATCCCGCCGAGACGACCGGGATCATCACCCCCTTCATGTTTCTCTACGCGCTGCACGACGCGCTGGTGAAGCCGATGCCGGGAAACCCGCTGGCGCCGAGCTTGGCGGAGTCCTGGACCGTGTCCCGGGACGCCCTCAGCTACGAGTTCGTGCTGCGTAAGGGGGTGAAGTTCCACAACGGCGACGCCCTCACGGCCGAGGACGTCAAGTTCTCCATGGAGCGCTATCGCGGCGCCGCCGCCGGGCCGTTCAAGGCTCGGATCGCCGGGATCGACGTGGCCGACCCCCACCGGCTCCGCGTCCGCTTCAAGCAGCCATGGCCCGACTTCATGACCTTCTACGGGACGATGGCTACGGGTGCCGGCTGGATCGTTCCCAAGAAGTACGTCGAGAGCGTCGGCGACGACGGCTTCAAGAAGGCGCCGGTCGGAGCCGGCCCCTACAAGTTCGTTTCGTTCACCCCGGGGATCGAGCTGGTCCTCGAGGCCAACGAGGCGTACTGGCGCAAGGCGCCGAGCGTGAAGCGGCTGGTCTTCAAGGCGATTCCGGACGAGTCGACTCGACTGGCCATGCTCAAGCGGGGAGAGGCCGACATCGCCTACTCGATCCGTGGCGCTCTCGCCGAGGAGCTCCGGCGGACGCCGGGGCTGACGCTCAAGCCGAACTACCCCCCGGGTACGTTCTGGCTCGTCTTCCCGGAGCAGTGGACGGACCCCAAGTCTCCGTGGGCCGACAAGCGCGTGCGCCTCGCCCGCTAGCCTCGCCCTCGATCGGCAGGCCATCAACCAGGCCGAGACGCTGGGCCTCTCGAAGATCACCGGCAATATCATTCCCCACACCTTCGACTTCTACTGGCCGGCGCCGATTCCTAGCTATGGTCCCCAGACGGCCAGGCAGCTCCTGGCCGAGGCGGGCTATCCGAACGGCTTCGACGCGGGGGATTACTACTGCGACTCCTCCTATGCCAACCTCGGAGAGGCGGGGGTGAACTATCTCAAGACGGTCGGCATACGTGCCCAGCTGCGCCCGCTTGAGCGGGCGGCGTTCATCCTCCAGAACAGCCAGAAGAAGCTCAAGAACATCATCCAGACCGCGAGCGGTGCCTTCGGGAACGCGGCCACCCGGCTCGACGCTTTCGTGGCGGCCGGCGGCACCTTCACCTACGGGAGCTACCCGGACATCGAGGGTCTCATCCAAGAGCAGGCGAGCGAGCTCGACGGGCGGCGGCGGGAGGCGATCCTGCACCGCATCCAGCAGCTCATCCACGAGAAGGCCATGGTCGCGCCGATCTGGGAGCTGGCGTTCATCAACGGGTACGGCCCGCGGGTGGCGGAATCGGGCCTCACCCTCATTCCCAACCACGCGTACTCCTCGCCCTACGAGGACCTCAAGCTAAAGGAGAAGTGACGCTCCTCGGTGGCTCTGGCGCAGGCCGGCGGCATTCAATCGCGTCCCCGCCCGCCGAGGTGCGTCGAGACGAACCCCGCCGACAGGCAACGCGCGGGGCCGCCGTGACTTGCTGGTCTCGGGCCGCTGGGGGAAATCACCGCGTCACACAGGAGGTGCCGCATGAGCATCGTGGCCATTTCCGAGACGGCAGGGAGCCTGGGCAACGAGATCGGCCGCCGGCTGGCCGAAGGCCTCCGCTATCGGTTCGCCGATCGGGAGATCATTGCCAAGGCGGCCGAGCGGTTCGGCCAAAACGTCAGCGATCTGCGTCACGCAGCCGAGGAGAAGCCGACGCTCTGGGAGCGCTGGACCGATACCCAGAGCCGGTACAAGGCTTACATCGAGGCGATCATCCTCGAGATGGCCACCGGGGACGACGTCGTCCTGACCGGGCTCGCCTCGGCCATCGTCCTCCGGCCCGTCACGCACGCGCTGCGGGTTCGCACCAATGCTCCCGAGCGGGTCCGCGCCGTGCGCGTGGAGCAGCAAGAGGGCTTCACGCGCGAGGCGGCCCTCGACCACGTTCGCCAGAGCGACCACGAGCGCGCCGCGCGCGTGAAGTTCCTGTATCAGGTGAACGTCGACGATCTTCTCCTCTATGACGTCGTGCTCAACACCGAGCGCCTGATGGCCGATGAGGGGGCACGTCTCGTTCAGGAGGCGCTGCGTGAGCCGCGGTTTCAGACCTCGGCGGCCTCGCAGCGCGAGCTTGTCGATCTGGGCATCGCGGCGGGAGCGAAGGCCGCCTTCATGGCAAACGCAGCGATCGACCCGCGCCGCGTCTTCGTCACCGCCACCGGCGGCTACGTGTGCCTGAGCGGAACCGTCGATGCGGAGGGCGAGCGGAAGCTGGTCCAGGAGATCGTCGAAAGGATGCCGGGCGTTACCGGCGTCCTGAACGAGATCATCGCCGTTCCGCGAGGGCGCTCCGGCGGGCCTCTCAGCGTCTGCTTGTAAGTCACGTCGGACGGACGCGCAGGAGGTGAGGATCAGACCGGCATCGGCGACGTGGGGCCACCCAAGGATCTGAAGACGAACCTGGTGGCGATTCTCGACGCGCTACCGTCCTGCGTCGGGCGCAGCCACCAGCCGAGCCCGGCAGGCGACGGCTAGCTGGCGTTGTTCTTGGCGAGGGCCTGTCGGACGGCCTGGCGGAGATCTTCCGGGCTGAACGGCTTCGAGAGCACCGGCACCCGCGAGGCGGCGAGGAAGCCCGCGTAGTCGAGCGAGTGGGCCTGACCGGTGACGTAGATCATGCGGGGCATCGCCGAGCCGTGTCGTAGCTGGAGCGCCCAGTAGAGCGCGGCGCCGTCCATCTTGGGCATGCGCAGGTCGCTCAGGATCAGGTCGTACTTGCGCTGATCGCAGAGCTGCAGCGCGGCGGCTCCGTCGGGGGCCACCTCGATCTCATATCCGTGCTCGGCGAGCACGTCCGCGATGAGCTCTCGCACGTCGGGCTCGTCCTCCACGACCAGGACCAGGGCGCGGCCGGTCATATTCGTGAGTCTAGCAAACTTCCCGCTTGGCTAGCGGGCCCGGACGAGGAGGGGATAGCGGCCGACCCGGTGACCCGAGATCATCAGCTCCACCACCCACACACCGGCCTGGGCGAGATCCCGCTGCTCGAGCCGGTCGACCTGCCACGTCCAGAGCGCGCCCTCGCGCGACTGATCCATCGGTTGATCGCTCGTCCGGGCCACCATCCCATCGGGATTGATCCATCGGACCTGGATGTTCACCAGGCCGCCGGTCTGCTGGATGCCGTAGAAGAACGTCACCGGATTCCGGACCGTGAACTCCTTGAGCTCGGGTGGCATGTTCCGCCGGAACGCGGTGAAGAGCAGCGTGCCCTTCACCGGGGCCTCGTCGGTGAAGTAGGCGAACTTGACCAGGCTGGCCGCCTCGAAGCCTCCGAGGTGGAGCGCGGTCGGCGCGGGCCGGCCGGGCGCTTTCCGAGGCTGCTCCCGCCGGGGTCGGTTGGGCACGGCCGTTCAGGGCTGCAAGTCCAAGGCCATAGGTAAGTCTAGACGAATCCGACGCGTTTGCCCAGGCCGCCGGTGGCCCGCGTCCACCTGCGACCGGGCGCGGTGACGAAAGTTGCCCGCCGCGCGTGTTGTGGCCGACTGACAGTGTCACGCGCGCTCGCGTCCAACGGACGACGACTCGCGCGAGCGGCCCGTGCGGTCGACAGCAGCGGCGCCGTCTTGCAATCGCGCACGCGGTGGCAAGCGCCTTGCCTGCGAGGGAGTCGCTCGAGGAGGCCAACGATGAAAGCGATGACGTGCGCGCTCGGTGTGATGCTCGCGGTGGCGACGTGGTCGACGCCGGCCGCGGCGCTCGAACTCACCTTCGACGACGTGGCGAGCGCGGGGAACCCGTTCGTCGCCTTCGTGGAGACCAGCGGCTACCGACTATCGGGCGCCTCGCTCCGCACCATCGACTCCCCCGGGAGCATCTTCGTGAGCGACGGCTCGCCGGTCTACCTGGCCCAGAACCCGGCCGGGCCCATCGGCGGCGTGACCCTCCAGCGGATCGACGGCGGGCCGTTCGACCTGTACGAGTTCTCCGCGGCCGGACTCTTCGCCCCCGGCGCCGGCTCGCCGAATTCCACGCTGGTGGCGGTGCTTGGGCTGCAGGCGGGTGGGGCCGGGCTGAGCGCCCTCTACGATCTCGCCGGCACGACCGGATTCGTCCAGTTCCCGGTACCGGCGGGCTGGGAGAACCTCGAGTTCGTGACCTTCGCCGGCATCTTCTCCGCCACCGCGGCGGGCGGGCTCGCGCTCGACGACATCGGCGTGGGCCTGGGCCCCACCGTGCCGGAGCCGGCCACGCTCGCGCTGGTGCTGACCACGCTGGTCGGCCTCGGGGCGCTCGCCCTGCGCCGCCGCCTCTCCTAGGCGCCCCACCGGTCCTGCCGTTCTCCCGGCCCGACCCCTCGGGCCAGCTTGACCAGGAAGTATCCAAACGGTTACTATCTGGACGAACCCTGTCATGCCGTCGGCCACTCGTGTGAAGCGCTCCCTTCCCAGCCACGCCCGGGACCCCCAGGGGGCGCGGGACCGGATCCTCGCCGCGGCCCTCGCCGAGTTCTCGGCCGAGGGGTTCGCGGGCGCGCGGGTCGCGCGCATCGCGCGCCGGGCGCGGGTGAACAAGCGGATGCTCTACCACTACTTCGGCAACAAGGAGGATCTCTTCCGCGGGATCTTCGACCGCAAGCTGGTCGAGCGAGCGGGGTGGCTCACCGAGGCGCCGCCCGACCTGGGCGCGAGCCTCGCCTACTGGTTCGAGATGGCGTGCGAGGACAAGGACTGGATCCGGCTCGTGCAGTGGGAAGCGCTCGGCAACGGCGACGAGCCGGTGATCCGCGAGGAGGAGCGCCGCGCGTCGTTCGCGCGCGCCCTCGGTGACCTGCGTGAGCGCCAGCGGCGCGGCCTCCTGCCGGCGGATCTCGACGCCGGCCAGCTGCTCCTCGCCATCATGGGGCTCGTCGCGTATCCGCTCGCCTTCCCGCAGCTCACCCGGATGGTGACCGGGCGGAGCGCGGCCGATCCCTCGTTCCGCGCCGAGCGTGCCGACTTCCTGCGGCGCTTCGCGGCGGCCCTGACCGGGCTGCGGCCGGCCGCGGCGGGAGCGACCGCATGAGCGCGCGGTCCGGGCGACTCGCGGCGGGCCTGGCCCTCGCCGGCGCCGTCCTGATCGGGACGCTCGTCACCGGCTGCGACCGGCGCGACACCGCGGCGGCCAAGGGCGTGGCGCCCGGCGTGCCGGTGACAGTGGCCGACGTCGTCACGCGCGACGTGCCGGTGCAGATCCGCGCCATCGGCAACGTGCAGCCGCTCGCCACCGTGTCGGTGCTGTCGATGATCAACGGCGAGGTGATGAAGGTGCACTTCGGCGAGGGGCAGGAGGTGCCGGCTGGGTCCCTGCTCTTCACCATCGACCCGCGCCAGATCCAGGCGGCGCTGCTGCAGGCTCAGGCCACGCTCGCGCAGCACGAGGCGATGGTGAAGCAGGCCGAGGCCAATCTCGCGAAGGACACCGCGCAGCTCGAGAACGCCAAGGTCGAGGAGCAGCGCTACAAGAAGCTGGTCGACGGGGGCTTCGTGGCCCGCGAGCAGTACGACCAGATCAAGACCACCGAGCAGACCCTCTCCGCCACCATCGAGGCCGACCGCGCCGCCATCGAGACCGCCAAGGCGCTGGTGCGGGCCGACGAGGCCGCGGTGGAGAACGTGCGGGTGCAGCTCTCCTACACCGAGATCCGCGCCCCCCTCGACGGTCGCACCGGCAACGTGCTCCTGCACCAGGGCAACGTGGTGAAGGCCAACGATGTGGGTAACCCGATGGTGGTGATCAATCGCATCCATCCCATCTACGTGACCTTTGCGGTGCCGGAGGCCCAGCTCGCCGAGATCAAGCGCTACCGGACCCTCGGCGACCTGCCGGTGGACGCGCAGGTGGCGGGGGCGACGGGCGGCGCGGTGCGCGGCAAGCTCACCTTCGTGAACAACACGGTCGACCCCAGCACCGGCACCATCCAGCTCAAGGCCACCTTCGAGAACACCGAGAACGCGCTCTGGCCCGGCCAGTTCGTCAACGTGGCCTTGACCCTCACCCGCCAGACCGGCGCCCTGGTGGTTCCGTCGCAGGCGGTGCAGAGTGGGCAGAAGGGACAGTACGTCTTCGTGGTGAAGGCGGACAGCACGGTGGAAGCCCGCCCGGTGGTGCCCGGTGCCGCCGACGGCCGTGACGTGGTGATCGCCAGCGGGCTCAAGACGGGGGAGCGGGTGGTGACCGACGGCCAGCTCCGGCTCGTGCCGGGCGCGCGGGTGGACGCGAAGCCAGCGACGCCCGCACCGGTCGCCGCGCCCGCCACCAAGACCGGCGGATGAGCACCGACCTCTTCATCCGCCGGCCGGTCATGACGACGCTGCTCATGGCCGGCATCCTGGTGTTCGGCATCATGGCCTATCGGCTCCTGCCGGTGAGCGACCTGCCCAACATCGACTTCCCGACCATCCAGGTGACCGCGTCGCTGCCGGGGGCGAGCCCCGACACCATGGCGTCCGCGGTGGCCACCCCGCTCGAGAAGCAGTTCTCCACCATCGCGGGCATCGACTCGATGACCTCGACGAGCGCGCTCGGCACCACCCAGATCACCATCCAGTTCACCCTCGAGCGCAACATCGACGCGGCGGCCCAGGACGTTCAAGCCGCCATCGCGGCGGCCCAGCCCCAGATGCCGCCGGGGATGCCGACGCCGCCCTCCTACAAGAAGGTCAACCCGGCGGACCAGCCGATCCTCTACCTCGCGCTGAGCTCCCCGACGCTGCCGCTCTATGTGGTGGACGAGTACGCGGAGACGAACCTGTCCCAGCGCATCTCCACCATCGCGGGCGTGGCCCAGGTGCAGATCTTCGGCGCGCAGAAGTACGCGGTGCGGGCCCAGCTCGACCCGAGCGCGATGGCCACCCTCGGCATCGGCATCGACGAGGTGCAGAAGGCCCTCGCCGACTCCAACGTGAACCTGCCCACCGGCACCCTGTGGGGGCCGAACCAGGCGTTCAGCGTGCAGGCCACGGGCCAGCTCACGAGCGCGGCGGCCTACCGGCCCCTGATCGTCGCGTATCGCAACGGCTCGCCGGTGCGGCTCGAGCAGCTCGGCCAGGTGCTCGATGGGGTGCAGACGGACAAGGTCGCCTCCTGGTACAACGACGAGCGGGCGGTGGTGCTGGCGATCCAGAAGCAGCCCGGCACCAACACCATCGAGGTGGTCGACTCGATCAACCGCATCATGCCCGCGTTCCGGGCTCAGCTGCCCGCCTCGGTGAACCTGAACATCCTCTACGATCGGTCGATCTCCATCCGGTCGTCGGTCCACGACGTGCAGTTCACCTTGCTGCTCGCGATCGCGCTGGTGGTGCTGGTCATCTTCCTCTTCCTGCGCAACGTCTCGGCCACCTTGATCCCGAGCCTGGCGGTGCCCATGTCGATCGTGGGCACCTTCATGGTGATGTACGTGCTCGGCTACACGATCGACAACCTGTCCCTGATGGCCCTGACCCTCGCGGTGGGCTTCATCGTGGACGACGCGATCGTGATGCTCGAGAACATCGTGCGTCACATGGAGGAGGGCAAGAGCCGGATGGAAGCGGCCCTGGTGGGCGCGCGGGAGATCGGCTTCACCATCGTGTCGATGACCGCGTCGCTCGCCGCGGTGTTCCTGCCCGTCCTGTTCATGGGCGGCATCGTCGGGCGCCTGCTCCACGAGTTCGCGGTGGTCATCGGCGCCGCGGTCATCGTCTCGGGCGTGGTCTCGCTGACCCTGACCCCGATGGCGTGCAGCCGCTTCCTGCGCCCACCCACCGAATCGCACGGGCGCGTCTACGCCGCGTCCGAGCGCGTCTTCGCGGCCATGCTCGGCCTCTACGAGCGAACGCTCAAGCTCGTGCTGCGCCACCCCCGCTTCACCTTCATGGTCTTCGTGGCCACGGTGGCCCTGACCGCCTTCCTCTTCGTCATCGTGCCCAAGGGCTTCATCCCCAACGAGGACACCGGCCAGGTCTTCGCCTTCACCGAGGCCTCGCAGGACGTCTCCTTCGAGGGCATGATGGAGCACCAGCTGAGGGCGGCCGCGATCGTGCAGCAGCAGCCCTACGTGAAGCAGTTCTTCTCCGCCATCGGGGCCAGCGGCTCGAGCGTGGTCATGAACACCGGCCGCATCTTCATGCTGCTCAAGCCCGCTTCCGAGCGCGGCACCGCCGACGAGATCGTGCAGGACCTCCGCAAGAAGCTCTCCGGCATCCCGGGCATGAACGTCTACCCGCAGGTGCTGCCCACCATCCGCATCGGTGGCAACCTGACCAAGGGCCAGTACCAGTACACGATGCAGGACGCGGATCTGCAGACCCTCTACACCTCCGCCCCGATCATGTACGACCGCATGAAGGGGCTGCCCGGCTTCCTCGACGTGAACTCCGATCTGCAGATCACGAGCCCGCAGGTGCTGGTGGAGATCGACCGGGAGAAGGCCTCCGCCCTCGGGGTGACCGCGGTGCAGGTCGAGAACGCGCTGAACGACGCCTACGGGGCGCCCCAGGTCTCCACCATCTACACCCCGACCAACCAGTACTGGGTGATGATGGAGCTGCTCCCCCAGTACCAGCGCGACCCCGCCGCGCTCTCCATGCTCTACATCCGGTCTTCGAGCGGCAAGCTGGTGCCCCTCGGCACGGTGGCCAAGCTGACCCGCACGGTGGGCCCGCTGACCGTGAACCACCTGGGCCAGCTCCCCGCGGTGACGATCTCCTTCAACCTGCGGCCCGGGGTGGCCCTCGGCGAGGCGGTCGAGAAGATCCAGGGCGTGGAGCGCGAGCTGCGGCTGCCCGCCACGCTCAGCACGAGCTTCCAGGGCACGGTGCAGGCCTTCCAGCGGTCGCTGCAGGGCCTCGGGATTTTGCTCCTCGCCGCGGTGCTGGTGATCTACCTGATCCTGGGCATCCTCTACGAGAGCTTCATCCACCCGCTGACCATCCTCTCCGGGCTGCCCTCGGCGGGCGTGGGTGCGCTCCTGACCCTGCTGATGTTCCACGAAGAGTTGAACCTCTACGGCTTCGTCGGGATTATCATGCTGGTCGGGATCGTGAAGAAGAACGCCATCATGATGATCGACTTCGCCATCGACGCCCAGCGCAAGGGCCGGCCCGCCGCCGAGGCGATCTACGAGGGCTGCCTCCTGCGCTTCCGCCCCATCATGATGACCACGATGGCCGCCCTGATGGGCACGCTGCCGATCGCCATCGGGGTGGGGGCGGGCGCGGACTCGCGCCGCTCGCTCGGCCTGGCGGTGGTGGGCGGCCTGGTGCTCTCGCAGCTCCTGACCCTCTACATCACCCCGGTCATCTATCTCTACCTGGAGCGCTTCCGGGAGCGGGCCTCCCGCCGGCGCGAGGCCGTGCCGGGCATGGCTCCGCGCCCCGCGGCCTGATGACCGCGGGCGACGCGTCGACCGGGCCGCTCGCGCGCCTCGGCGCCGATCCGAAGGACGCCAACGCGGTCCTGCAGGCGGTGCGCTTCGAGCTCTACCGCGAGAACATCTACGGCGCGCTAGAGATGGTCGAGGCCGCCCGCGGCGTCCATCCCGACCCGCGCTACACCGAGCAGGCCGCGCGCATCCGCTCCTGGCTCGGGCACCTGGCCAGCCGCGAGGCCTACATCGCGGCGCAGGACGAGCAGTACCGCCGGCTGCGCTGGCGCATGGGTTTCAAGCTGATCGAGAAGCGCATCCGGATGTTCTTCGGGCGCAAGACCCGCAAGATGATCGCGCGCCGGGGCCGGGATCCCGAGTTCCAGGCCCTGGAGCGCGAGGTGGCCGAGGTGCGGCCGCGCCGCGTGCTGGACGCCGGCAGCGGCGAGGGCGGGGTCGCGATGGCGCTGGCCGCGCGGCATCCCGACATGGAGGTGGACGGCGTCGAGGTCTCGGCCACCAACGTGCGCATCGCGGGCCAGCTCAATCGCTTCGCCAATGCGCGCTTCCGCCAGGGCCTGGCCGAAGAGGTGCACCTGGTCTTCCCGAAGGAGTCCTTCGACCTGATCTATTCCTTCGCGGTGCTCGAGCACGTGCGCGACGTGGACGAGACCATCGGCTCGATCATGACCGTGCTGCGGCCGGGCGGGCGCTTCTGCTTCGTGGTCCCGATGCACGAGTTCCGGGCCCGGGGCCCCATCCCGGACTACGCCCCGATCCACGGCTACGCCGACCACTGCCGCGTGTTCAGCGAGGGCGAGCTGTACCAGCGTTTCGGCCACCAGCCCAACTTCCGCCTGCAGAAGATCCCGGGCGCCTGGAAGCACGGCGAGCTGCCCGCCTGCTTCGAGCCGATCGAGTTCGGCTCGTTCTTCGTCTCGTACTCAAAGTAGTCGATCCGCGCCTCGCCCGCGGGGAATCCCGAAAGCGCACCGGAAAATCCGGCCGGGGTACCCTTGAGGGATGGGGCAACCTTCCGCGCCTTCCCCGCACGTCCCACCGGCAGGCGGCCTCGACCTGGGTTCCGTCGCGGAGCGCATTGCGACCTCGGTGCTCCGGCTCGTCGGGGGCCGCCGCGTCCGCCTCTATTGCCGGCTCGAACCCGCCGCCGTCGCCCTGACCCGCATCGGCTCCGCGGGTGAGGCCGACGCGGCTCCCGCCGTCGCGGCCACGGACCTGGTCTTCGCCGAGCGGGCCGTCTACGAGCGGCGACCCGTCTGCGCGCCCGAGGCGGCGCTCGCCGCGGTGCCCGTCGAGGCGAGTGGGGAGACGGTGGGCGCCCTCCTGCTCGTCGGCGAAGCGGACCGCGGCTTCACCGAGCACGAGATGATGCTGCTGACTGCCTGCGCCGACCAGATGGCGCTCGCGGTCGAGCATGCCCGCACGCAGACCGAGCTGGCGCGGCAGCGCTACGAGGCGGAGGAGCTGGCGCGCGTGGCCCGACTGGTCAACGAGACGCTCGACCTGAGCGCGGTGGGCAAGCGCATCGCCTCGAGCGTGCTCGAGCTGCTGGCCGTCCCGAGCTCGGCCATCCGGCTCTTTCGACTCGACGGGAGTCTGGGCGCGATCGCGCTGGGCGGCCGCGCCCGGCAGTACGCCAGCGGCGGCGATGCCGTGCCCGCGGGCGTGGGCCTCGTGGGCCGCGCGGCCGCCGAGGGCCGCCCCATGTGGACGGCGGACTTCCGGACCGACGACCGGTTCGAGACGAGCGACGAGATGCGGCGGCGCAACGAGGCGGCCGGCATCGTGGCCGGGCTCGCGGTCCCGCTGCGGGTGGGCGGCAAGGTGATCGGCGTGCTGTCGGTCGGGCACCCCATGCCCCGGACCTTCACGCCCGCCGAGATCGCGCTGCTGCAGACGTTCGCCGATCACGCCGCGGTCGCGCTGGCGAACGCGCGGAACCAGGAAGAGCTCGCCAAGCACGCCGAGCGCCTCCGGGTCCTGCACGAGATCGATCGCGCGATCATCACCGAGACCGCCCCGGTCGCGATCGCCGAGGCGGTGCTCTGGCGGCTCCGCGACCTGCTGAGCGTGCCCCGCGCCATCGTCAACCTCTTCGACTGGGAGGCCGGCGAGGTGGAGTGGCTGGCCGCGGTGGGACGCCACCGCATGCACCTGGGGCCCGGTGTCCGCTACCCGTTGAGCCTGGCCGGCGACGTGGCCGCGCTGCGGCGAGGCGAGCCCCAGATCGTGGACGTGGACCGCCTCCCGTCGACGCCGCAGGCCCAGGCGCTCCTCGCCTCGGGCGTGCACGTGTACATGGTGGTGCCGATGATCGTGGGGCACGACCTCATCGGCTCGGTCAGCTTCGGCGGCGACCAGGCCCAGTTCTCGGCGGAGCAGGTCGCGATCGCGCAGGAGGTGGCCGCGCAGCTCGCCATCGCGATCACCCAGGCCCGCCTGCACGAGCAGGTGACACGGCAGGCCGCCGAGCTCGAGCAGCGCGTCGCCGAGCGCACCCGCGCGCTCGAGACCGCGAACCACGAGCTGGAGGCCTTCACCCACACCGTGTCGCACGATCTGAAGGCGCCGCTCCGTGGCATGGAAGGCTTCGCCCAGGCGCTCGAGGAGGACTTCGCCGAGCGCCTCGACGACACCGGGCGCGATTTCCTGTCGCGCATCCGCGCCTCGGCCGGGCGCATGTCGCGGCTGATCGACGAGCTGCTCCAGTACTCGCGCATCGAGAAGCGCCCGGGCGAGCGCGGCGCGGTGGCCTTGGCCCCGCTGCTGGACGAGCTGCTCGACGAGCTGGCCGGCGAGATCCAGGCGCGCGGCATCCGCGTGACGGTGGATCTCGCGGCGGGGGAGGTGACCGGGGAGCGCGAGGGCCTCCGCGAGGCGCTCGCCAATCTCCTGTCGAACGCGGTCAAGTTCAGCCCGCCGCAGGACGGCACGATCGCGGTGCGGGCGTACCGGGAGGGCGATCGGGTCGTGCTCGCGGTCGCCGACCGAGGCGTTGGCTTCGACATGCAGTACCACGACCGCATCTTCGGCATCTTCGAGCGCCTGCACCGCCAGGAGGAGTACCCCGGGACCGGCGTGGGCCTGGCCATCGTGCGGAAGGTGGCCGAGCGGCACGGCGGCCGCGCCTGGGCCGAGTCCGA
>Ga0070698_100006068_pt1 | contig 13161 bp, 8 predicted proteins | sample KBSK1502metaG_FD_65477 | JGI IMG/M metagenome (GOLD analysis project Ga0070698, IMG submission 65477) | Corn, switchgrass and miscanthus rhizosphere microbial communities from Kellogg Biological Station, Michigan, USA - KBS K1-50-2 metaG | ecosystem: Host-associated > Plants > Roots >... | reverse complement strand
GCAGAGTTTCGGGATATGAAGGTGCCTGATGTTTTACTGAGTGGTAATCACGCCGAGATTGAACGTTGGAGAAGAGACGCTGCCCTGTTAAAGACGCGTCGGCATCGTCCGGATTTATTGAAATAGATTTGATTTTGTAGGCGCGGGCCAGATTGGTATCGCCCTCAGATATTTGGGAGTAATCGAACAATGAACAGATTAGACAGAATTGAAGAAACGCAATTGCGTAAAAACATACCTCGGTTTCAGCCGGGCGATACCGTTCGTGTACATGTCAGGATCAAAGAATCCGAGACTAAAGAGAGATTGCAGGCGTTCGAGGGCGTGGTGATTGCTCGCAAACATGGTGGTGCGCGAGAAACAATAACCGTTAGAAAGACCAGTTTTGGAGTCGGCGTCGAACGAATCTTTCCACTTCACGCAACGATCATCGACCATATCGATCTCGTCAAGAAAGGTCGAGTGCGCCGCGCGAAGCTTTATTACTTGCGCGGGCTACGTGGCAAGGCGGCTCGTATTCGTGAACGGGATACGCGTGGGCACCAGGGCGATGAGGCGCAAGCTTCGGTCGCAGGAAAGACCAAATGACGACTGGATTGCGTCAAAGCTAAAGGAGACGGGGTGACAAGGAGACGGGGTGAGACGGAGATATCTCCGCTTCGCCCCGTCTCCCTTTTTCCCCGTCCAGTTCTCACAGTAGCGCCAACAGAACCAAGTTTAACGAACGCGACACAATTAAGGGACAGACAGGTTATACATCTCGGCTTAACTCAGTCGACGCTGCTTATTTTCGACAAGCAACGAACCTCGTACTAGCTCAAAAGTCGGTTCAAGCATTATGATTAGAGCGCTAACTCTTTAAGGAGCTTCCGTAGATTTAGTTTACTGAAATCGCTTCGCCACAGCGCCTTACCAATTGATTCAGTCTTTCGCACTCAGTCGGGCGTCTAAGGCAGGTAAGTTCGATAGCCATCGTTGGACACTGTTCCTTACTGCAGACGTTAACGAGCGGCCGAGTTTCGAATTCCCGACGAAACAGGGCAACGGACAGTATCGATCCAATGCGTATCGCGATTCTAGGAACACGGGGCATTCCCGCAAGCTACGGAGGCTTTGAGACGTTCGCTGAGCACCTGGCGACCCGGTTAGTGGCCCGGGGTCATCAAGTAACTGTCTATTGCCGCGCACACTATGTGTCGCCTCGACAACTCGAATATCACGGAGTACGACTTCAAGTTTTACCAACCATTCGTCACAAATACTTTGATACCGTAGTTCATGCGTTTCTTTCGGCCGTGCATGCGATTCCGAAACGGTTTGATGCCGCACTAATCTGCAATGCCGCAAATGCTCCTTTTGCTCCAATACTACGTTTGACCGGGACGCCAGTAGCCATCAACGTTGATGGCCTTGAACACCGGCGCAAGAAGTGGGGTGGGCTGGGGCGTGGCTACTATCGGTTCGCTGAATACTTGTCAACGATTTTACCAAACGAGATGGTGACCGATGCTCAAGTGATTCAAAACTATTACCTTGCCAGGCACAATGCGACTTCGACGATGATCGCCTATGGAAGCGAAGTCGAGCGCCGGCCAGATCGCGCAACTGTTCGAAAATGGCGCGTTGAGCCGAATCGTTACGTCCTATACGTTTCAAGGTTGGAACCCGAAAACAACGCGCATCTCGTCATTGAGGCGTTCAAACGAGTGAGGACTGCCTATCGACTCCTCGTGGTAGGTGATGCGCCTTATGCGGAGCATTACATCAGTGATCTGAAGGCCAGGGCAAAGGGTGACAAGAGAATAATTTTCACCGGATTCGTTTTTGGTCAGGACTATCGGGCGCTTCAACAAAATGCCTATTGCTATGTTCACGCAACTGAAGTAGGCGGAACACATCCTGCTTTAGTCGAGGCTATGGGCTACGGAAATTGTGTCTTGACTCTTGCCACCCCGGAGAACATTGAGGTTGTGGGTGATGCCGGAATCCCCTACGTGGATGAGTTTGACCTAACCGAGAAGCTTCAACGCGTGTTACGAGATGGTTCATTAGTCCATGCCTATCGAAATCGAGCCCAGCTTCGAGTTAAGACACATTACGACTGGGAGCACGTTGTAGACCAGTATGAACAACTGTTCTTGCACATGAGTGGGGGCAGTGCTGACGGGCCGACCGAGTTCGCTGCGGAACCGCGAAGTGAATCTGCTTTGATTCAGACTAGCAAAGACTGATGTCCAAATGATCGTATAAAGAGAGGAGCCCCGCCGTTTAGAAACCTAATCGGCGGGGCAAAACTTTACGGGCAGGTTCGGTCAAAACGGGCGGCAGAGCGAAAAGCATGAGAACCGTCGTCTAGGGCGGTTCCTTAAATCAGGTGGTGGCGAAGTGCGGGCAAAGATAAAGCCGTAAGAGGGGAAACCGCACGACGATCAGCCATCTTCTGACACCCTCAGCAATCACAAAGAACTGCCAAGCTCCATGAGTTGAACTCGCTTGGTCTGTGCGAAATTATACGGACGAATGGTGACGTGTCAAGAATATTATGAACTATTTCGCAAAATTCTCGTGACACATAGCGGTTGATTTGTCGCGTAAAGGTTACGACCAGCCTTCGAGAGTCTTCACCCACCGGATCGGACTCCGGCCAAACGGTATGCTTGGCGGCGCACGGCTTCAGATACATTTCGGTTCTGACTCAGGGTTTGAAGGTCTTTGGTTCTGATTCGAGGCAGGATATTGATGACCGTGGGAATCGGTGTCCGTGGATTGCGAGCCAGGTTATGAATTATTGGATAAGAACGGGCCCAGCTGCGGTTAAGTGAGATCAGTCGCAAGACTTCGTCGGCCACGGTCCTCATGGCGGAGATATTCTCGACTTCGTGATCGGTAATTCTCGGATTCCTCATGACCGCCGAGGAGACAATCTTGTTTGAGTCGCGAACCAGAATGCTTCGCGCTTCTCGATCACCTTTCATAGCTAGTTTCACTCGGTCGCGCGTGTTCATGAACATGATGCGCCGAATTAGTGAGACCCTTTCCGCGGAAACCTCGCCGGCCTCAAGCTTCTCGCTTTCGATTATCCGCTGAACGTTAGCGCCCATCTCGGCAGCGGTCTCGGTAATGAGCTCTTCATACCTCTCTGAGGGTAGCCAGGAATCATCAATATCAGCATCTGATACCTCGATGTGCTCCGCAATAATCCAGGCATCCTCAATGCTCAGAGCACCCGACGGGGTCATTAACTCTGCGCCTTCGAAAAACTCTGCTGCCGCTGTCTTTCCGCGCGCCCTTAACTCTTCGGCGATTTGACGAGCGCCTCGTTCCTTCTCAAAAAATTCTCGGCGCGTCTCGCGTGCGCGACGTTCAGCCTCAGAAGTTCGCGCCTCGTTCCCAAGTATTGCTTCAATGATTTGTGGGAAGCGGACCAGCCGTTGTTGGTTAAGTGCGATTAATTCGAGCAGCGTGCCATCAGGCGTAATCTCTGCCAGGGATGCCAAAGCTTGATCGGGCGTCTTGCTGTTTAGGATCAGAGCTTCGTGAATTTCACGTTTCGCAGCGCGATGAGTTGCGAGATAAGCCAACACAGCGGGAGCCGTTTCATCTGTTTTCGCTGCGATGAGCAAATCGTCGGCGTTCTCGGCTTGAAGAGTTTCATTTGCCGCCTCGGAAATTTCAGTATCCACGTGGGCCGACAGAGCGACCAGTACTTCGAGCAGATCGCTTTGCGGAAGAGGCAGAAGTCCGCGGGCTGCAGCAAGACGCGCAGGCTGTGGGGCTGTGCCACTGATGATGGCGTGTACTACTGGATTGGTTGATGTGATTTCGGAACTCAAGGCAAGAAACCGCTTGGCAACTCGGTCGTCAACTTAGCTGAACCCGAACAGCTTGTCTACTCTGTTGTCAGTAAAGATTGAAGTTGTATTCGAGTTGCATCCACATTGAGACTGGTTTGCCGTCCAACGTGGCGGGAATGAACTGGATCCTTCGCGCCGCCTTCACTGCTTGTTCGGTTAGACCCGCCGGCAACGCTTGTGCTATCTGAATATTTTTGACGGTAGCATCGGAAGCAAACACCACTTTTAAGATGACTGTACCTTCGACCTGATACTGCCGGGCCTGTTCCGTATACGTGGGTTCTGGCTTCGAAATTAATCGTGCTTTAGTGTCGACTTGACGGCCGGTCCGGACGTCCCTTCGATCACTATAGGAAAACTGACTCAATACATCGATCGCATCTCTCCAGATGCTTGCGTTTTCAGAATCGCGAACAAGTCCGACGTATTGCCTTAAAGGCTCGGCTGCGCTTCGATATCGAGCCTCGTTCCTCACTTTTGCTTCTTCATCTTGAGTTGAGACTGGACCGGGATATCTACCTAGCAACGCTTGGGCCTTCAACAAGTAAGCTTCAGCAAAGTCCGGCTTTTGTTTGATCGCGAGGTCTGCATCGGTCACAGCATCTTCCAATGATCCTCGTCGGAAGTTGATAAAAGCATGTGTGAAGTGAGCGAAGGGATCGTTAGGTCGAAGATCCAACGCCCTTTCGGCTTCGTTGGCTGCCTGCGCCAGTCTTGATTGGCGCAAATAAGCGTCCGACAAAGCTAAGTGAGCGTCGGCGAACTGAGGCGTCAGTTCGATTGCGGTCTCAAAAGACTTAGTCGCCTCCTTGATCTTCAGCAACCCAACATAGGCGACCCCAAGATAGAACCACGCTTCAGAATCTGTTTTGTTCGCTCTCGTCGCCTTCTTAAGTACGTTGACTGCTTCAAAATCGCGATGTTGTTCGACCAGCTTAATGCCGGCCTCAAGTTCTGAGCTACGAGCTGTAGGAGAGGACTGTCCAAGAGTTCGACTCGGCTGAGCCGCAAAAAAGATGCTGGCGCTCACCACCAGCATCTTAATTACAACCAGGTTTGAGGAATTTCTAGACATTAATGCCATGACACTTCTTGTACTTCTTTCCTGAGCCACAGGGGCACTGTTCGTTGCGGCCAACCTTTGGCTGGTCCCGAACGACAGTCTTAATCTTGCCTGCTTCTTCACCGGCCGGAGCCGCGCCCTGGTTTGGACCGGTAAAGGTTAGAGGACGTCTTGGGCCCCGTCGCGCCCGTAGAGCCTCGGGCGGTTCCTCTGAAACAATGTGCAGATTGAATAGCGATCGGATGGTTGTTGTATCGATGCGATCCAGCATTTCCTGGAAAAGATCGAAGCTCTGTTTCTTATATTCGACGAGTGGATCCTTTTGCCCATACCCTACCAAACCGATGCCTTGCTTGAGGTGATCTAATGAAAGCAAGTGGTCCTTCCACTGAGCATCGATAATGTTCAGCATGATGATGCGCTCGTAAGTGCGCATGGCCTCAGGACCGATCTGCTGCTCCTTGGCAGCATATTTCACTTTGAGCCGTTCCCAGATCGTGTCGGTCACTTCCTGAGATGTGTAGCTCGGTAGGTCGAGTCGTTCCGCATCCGCATCGAAATCGTAGATGCTTTTGATCTGAATCTTATAGTTCTCAACGTCCCAATCATCCTGCGAGACGTCTGGATTCAAGTACTGTTTGGTAATGTCGGACAACAGGTCGTAGGCAACACCTGCAGCCGGAGGATCACCCATCAAGTATTCACGTTGATCCGGTTCTTCCATCAACTGACGGCGCAGACCGTAGATGGTCTCGCGCTGCTTGTTCATTACGTCGTCGTACTCGAGCAGGTGTTTGCGAGCTTCAAAGTTTCTTCCTTCTACGGATTTTTGCGCCGCGGCAATACGTTTCGACACCATCTTCGACTCGATCGCCACACCCTGTTCCATTCCCAGACGCTGCATCAAAGCCTTCACCTTATCTCCGGCGAAGATCCGCATGAGGTCGTCTTCAAGCGACAGAAAAAACCGCGATGATCCGGGATCGCCCTGACGGCCGGCGCGTCCGCGTAGCTGATTATCGATGCGCCGCGACTCGTGGCGTTCAGTGCCGACGATATGAAGTCCACCGAGATTGACTACTTCCTTATGTTCATCTTCGACAATTCGCGTGGCGCGCGAATAAGCGGACTGCCACTGCGCTTCCGTCGCCTCATCCGGATCGATCTCGTCCTGCTTGAGAAACTCACGAGCCATAAAATCGGGATTGCCACCCAGAAGAATGTCGGTACCACGACCAGCCATGTTGGTAGCGATTGTCACCGATCCTTTTCGTCCTGCCTGAGCCACAATCTCCGCCTCGCGCTCGTGATACTTTGCATTTAGGACGTTGTGGGGAACACCCTCTTTCACGAGGCGTCTGGCGATTAGTTCAGAGTTCTCCACTGACACGGTACCAACCAGCGCCGGCTGCCCCTTCTCATTACATTCCTTGATCTCCTCAATTACCGCGTCCCACTTCTCGGGCAGCGTACGATAGATAACGTCTGAGAAGTCCGTACGAACCATCGGCATGTGCGTTGGGATAACGATGACGTCAAGTTTGTACGTCGAATTAAACTCGGCCGCTTCAGTTTCGGCGGTACCCGTCATCCCGGATAGTTTCTCGTAAAGGCGGAAGTAGTTTTGCAGCGTGATCGTAGCGAGGGTTTGGTTTTCCTTTTCGATCTCGACGCCCTCTTTTGCCTCGACAGCTTGATGCAATCCGTCAGACCAGCGGCGTCCTTTCATCAAACGTCCGGTGAAGTCGTCGACGATGATTACCTCGCCATCCTGAACAACATACTGGTGATCGAGTCGGTATAACGTGTGTGCCTTCAATGCCTGCTCGACGCAGTGAAGCAGTTCCATGTTTGAAGGATCGTAAAGGTTGCCGACCCCCAGCAAGCGCTCGGCTTTATCAACACCTTCTTCAGTGAGCACGGCTGTGTGCGCTTTTTCGTCAACTACGTATTCACCAGTCTTCTTGCCTTCAATATCTTCCCCACGTTTCAAATGGGGAATGATCGCGTCGGCATTCTTGTACTTGTCTGTCGCTTCATCCGACGGACCTGAAATAATCAGCGGAGTTCGCGCTTCGTCGATCAAGATCGAGTCAACTTCGTCCACGATCGCGAAGTAGTGGCCACGCTGTACGCACGTGGCGAGGTCAAACTTCATGTTGTCGCGAAGATAGTCGAAGCCAAACTCGTTATTCGTTCCGTAAGTGATGTCCGCGGCGTACGCAGCCTGACGCTCGAAGTCGTCCATTTCGTTTTGAATACAACCGACTTCAAGGCCAAGAAAACGATGAATCTGACCCATCCATTCAGCGTCGCGGGAGGCCAGGTAGTCGTTGACTGTTATGACGTGGACGCCACCACGACCAGTTAGCGCATTTAAGTAGGCAGGCAAAGTTGCAACAAGTGTTTTACCTTCACCAGTTCTCATCTCGGCGATCTTGCCCTGGTGGAGGACGATGCCGCCGATGAGCTGGACGTCGAAGTGACGCATTCCGGTCGTGCGAACGCTGGCCTCACGAACACTAGCGAAGGCTTCCGGCAGGATTTCGTCGAGAGCTTCACGTTCCAGGCGTTTTCGTTCGTTTTTGTCTTTTGTGTCGCCGACGAACCGCGTGACTTTCTCTTTAAAGACGGCCGTGCGAGCCCGCAGTTCGTCGTCAGACAATCGTTGCAGGGCTGGCTCCAGGGAATTGACCTTCTCGACTAACGGTTGGATAGATTTCAAAAACCGCTGATTATTGCTGCCAAATATCTTCGTTAGAAATTTATCGAAACTCATATCTAATATTGTGCTCCACGCGATCGCTAATAGCCGCTAATTTCTTCCTGCTTTGACAAGTTTGAATTTTAGTTGACTGACTTTGGGTGAGCAAGCAAGGCGGCTTGGACACGCTCAGTATCACATCGAAATGTGGTACGGACTGTGTCCAAGTTTGGTTGCACTACCGGACCTTGATACCAGTAGTTTGCGACAATCCTACACTCCCGGCTCCAATTGTTTCTTAATCATGTCGACGAACGACTGGCGCGGCATCGAAAAATTGACCACCACCTTTTTGCCGTCAGGAGTTGCATTCGTATTTCTCATTAGCACCTCCTCGTCCTTTCCAGCCCGAGAACTCGCGCCAAAAACCAGTGCCGCATTCAGCGCTTTTGCCAAAACGCGTGCACTTGCGGCAGATGATGCCTCAGACTCCACTGATGCCAACACCTCTCCTTCGCCCTGCTTGATTGTGAATTTTACAGTTGCGCCCGGATTGTCTTTACTAACTGGTTTCCAGTAAATCAGGAAACCACTGTCATTCAAAGCGGCTACCGCCCGGCCAAAGAGATCAACGAGATTTGGATCGCCAGACTTCTTGGTGAACCGCGGGTTTTTCAGTTTTCCGGTTTCATCTAACTCGGCTTCGATGATCAGTTCGAACGGTTGATTCAAATCCAGTTTGCCTTGGTCCTTTAGATCGCTTGCGAACTTCGCAAAATCTTTAAGGGCTTGCTTGTTGATCTGTGTCTCGTCTGGTAGCTCCAGATTGTTCTCAGCAGCTGTTTGCTCCAGTTTAATTTGAGCTTCCTCCGGAGTTAGTTTCTTGCTTTTGTCTTCAGCCTCCGCCGTCACACTGGTTGTGACAGTTGCTGAAGCTGAAGGAGAGACACTCGGGGAAGGCGATATAGATGGACTCGGCGAGGGGCTGGCCTCTGGTTCTACTTTGGTTTGATCAGCCCTCGAAATAATCTTTGGAGCGAATGGATCGGAGCTGAAGTTACTCCCTGGTAATTGACCAGGCGGCGTTTCGGCCGCGAGCGCGAAGTAACCTTCAGGGTAGTGAAACTTCTCGCTAGTCAGATCCAGGAAAGTCACATCGTCGGCAATATGCGTCGCGCTGTACGGTTTATCTACAAATTTGGTGCTGGCGATTAATGCGGCAATATTTAATGCATCGCGGAACGCCGGCACGTACACCACCACCCAGAGCAAGGCCAGGTGTAACAATAGTGATCCTCCAGTCAGACGCGCTAGAGTTGGCCATCTGGGCTCTTTGTTTACTTCAAAGTTTGTGAAAAGCTCAGGCATTCAATAAGTCAAACGTTGCCGGATCCCTTTAGTTCAGTGTTTTAGACGCCTCCCAGAACCGATGCGTTGTGAGACAAATTGTAACCCAGCAACATTGTCGATTGCCGATTGCCAATTGCCGATTTTGTTCTAATAAGCCGATTTCGGCGGTTGCAATCTAAATACCCAAAATCGGCAATTGGCAATCGACAATCGGCAATGTACGTTTAGAATGTGACTCATGCGCAGGCGCGGGGGACAACGCTGGAATACTCGTAATAAACATCGTAAAAACCGTCCCCAGGGAAGCGGTCCTGGGACTGAGAACGAAGAACCGAAGCGTCCCCATCCGCAAACTCGTGAAGTACAGAGACTCCTGGCGGGAATCGGTATTCCCCCCTCTGCACCATTCAAGCCCGATCCGTTTCAATTAGAAGCACTAGCTGCCCTGGAACTCGACGACGTCTTGGTAACCGCACCAACTGGGAGTGGCAAAACCTGGATAGCACGGGAGGAAATCAGGAGACTACTGGAGACAGGACGGCGTGCCTGGTACACGTCACCGTTGAAGGCGCTAACCAATTCAAAGTACCAAGAGTTTATTGAAGAGTTTGGGGCCCAGCGCGTTGGGATTCTTACTGGCGACAGAAAGGAGAACTCCGAAGCTCCGCTCATTGTTGGCACAACTGAGATCTATCGCAACCAGTTATTCGACGCACTACGTGGTGGCAACGAAGTAAGTGCCGACTTGGTAGTACTCGACGAGGCGCACTATCTCGCTGACGAAGATCGTGGACACGTTTGGGAAGAAGCAATCATTCTCACGCCACCGCGAATTCGTTTGCTGTTGTTGTCCGCCACGATTGGAAACGCATCCGACTTTGCTTCATGGTTGGAAGACGTACGTGGGGTGAAGTGCACCGTTGTCACGGGTCCGCCCAAACGGCCCGTTGAGCTGAGATCGGCGGTATTGCTACCAGACAGACGTTTGCTACCGTTGCTCAATGAAGGCGGAAGACTGAATCCAGAGATCGCGCAGCTGATCGAACGCGCTAATGACGTGCGTGAGCGACGATGGCGATGAGATGTCCGATATGCTTTAGCTTGTCGTTGATTCGGAGAGCGACTGGCCAAAGATTGAGCGGATCAGAGAAGACTCTTCACTAAACGTATCGACAAGACGGGCGCGTATCGGACATTGCCTATGAAACTTCGAATGCCGGAGATGCCATCGGCGACGCTGATCTCGGCTCTTGATTCGTACAAGCTGCTGCCGGCAATCGTCTTCATGCCGACTCGACGACGTTGTGATCAAGCCGCGTCGGAAGCGGCGTTAACCCGCCGCGATCCAAACGAGACTCGCCGCGAGGCGCGCCTTGATTTCATGCGTTCGTTTGTTGAGCAGAACCCGGAAGTCCGTGGCCACAGACATTGGGACACAATCATTCGTGGCGGTGTTGCTTCACATCACGCCGGTCACATTCCGGCCTGGAAACTCGTAATTGAAAAGCTAATGAGTGCCGGTTTGCTGGACGCGATTTTTGCGACAGCCACAGTTGCGGCCGGTGTTGATTTTCCTGCGCGTAGCGTTGTGTTAACCGGCGCAGATGCGCGAACCGGTAGTGGCTGGCGAACGCTTAGTGCTTCTGAACTGCAACAGATGACGGGAAGGGCTGGTCGACGTGGCCGCGACAATGTTGGTTTCGTAGTGGCCGCGCCGGGATTGCATCAAGATCCTGAACGCATTGCGCAACTCCTCAAGGCCCCGCCCGATCCGCTTGTCAGTCAGTTTCGAGCGACCTATACGACCCTCCTGAACCTGCTGGATGCTTACGGAAGTTTCGCCCAGGTGCATGAAATAGCTGCACGCAGTTTTGCGTATCGCGAACTCGCGCAACAGATAAGCCAGCTGGAAAGGGCACGGATTGAAAGTGAACAAACGATCGTAAGCCGACTTAAAGATGCGGGATTTGATTTGCCGGCATCGGTCGCGTTAGGGCTGGAGCGTCTGGTTGCCGCACGAGCTCGACTTCAGGAAGCAAAGCCGCAGACTCGAGCGGAGCTCTTTCACGACTGGCTCAATGAAGTAGTCAAACCCGGACGGGTTGTTGGTGTTGGCCGCAGTGGCAAACGGCTCGTAATGGTTTTCGAAAAGCGCGACGGAAGTATTCGCGGATTTCGTGAAGACGGTAGCAGCGCGAGTTTTCCTCAAGAGCGCATTGGCCGGGTGTATTCACCCGTCTATCGATTGCGCGAAGAAGATATCGAGCACGCGTTTGATGAGATCCGGCAGCGAGGGAAAGAATTGGTGCTTGGTGAGCCGCGGCTTCGCGACGCCGAACAAGAAGAGACCGAAGGATTGACCATTTTGGATGACAGCATCGACAAACTACTTCCCGCTGCAATCACCGGCGCGGAGAGACTTCGATGCACTGAACTATTGTGGGAGCTTCATGAGACCGCTGAAGACAATCAACGTGCGCGAAGACGGATAGAGGTGTTGCGTGCGGAAGTATGGGAGCCATTTGAAAAACGCGCGCGCGTGTTGTCAGTTTTTGGGTATCTCGATTTCGAGGCGGAAAAGGTAACCGATCGTGGTCGCTGGTTAGCTGACCTGCATATCGATCGTCCTCTGCTGGTGGGCGAAGCATTGGAAAGTGGACTCTTCAATTCGCTTCAGCCCAAACATTTTGCAGGCATCATGGCGGCGCTGACAGCTGACGAAGATCGCGATTATGGTGAGTTGGAGCTTGATGACGACATCGTTGGTGCGTTGACTCGTTTTGAAGAGATTGGATTCAAGGTATCTGGAGAGGAGTGGAAACATGGCGTCGGGCCGGCGCCGGAATTGAACTTCTCTGCGGCAGGCGCGGCTGTGCAGTGGGCCGGCGGCGCCGAATGGTCAGAGATAGTAAGACAAACGCGAGCCGAAGAAGGCGATCTGTTCCGGATGTTTTCGCGAACAGGGGAAGCGCTGCTTCAGGTTGCAGGTTTGCGTCGCAGCCATCCGGAAGCTGCGAATATGGCGGACGTCGTGGCGGAGATGGTATTGCGCGAGCCAATAAGGTAGCTAGGCAGCAATCGGGCTAAAGCAATACTTTTCCATATATCATTTGACACTTCTCATTTGTCATTTGGATCCCTTTAGTAGTTCCTTCGAGCTAAACGGGCGCCGTGTTGCTGGGAGCGCAGGCGTCCTCGCCTGCTGGTTTCGAATGAGGGACGTGGAGGGTGACCAGCAGGCGGGACGCCTGCGCTCCCCAGCATAAGCACGCCTGAATCATTCGGAGAAGCTACTAAAGGTCACCAAATGACAAATGAGAAATGTCAAATGGTATATGACCAATGATTTGTTCTGCGTTAAGATTGGCCGCCACCGTTAAGTCTTAACAGAATATCCACTGACAGAGAGGAATCATTATGTCGACCCCTGCAGCTAAACAACCGTCACCACAACTATTCTTCCAAACCATCAATGCGCATCAACAGACCGAAGCGTTGAAAGCAGCCATCGAGCTTGAGATCTTTACTGCGATCGGCGAAGGAAACACCAGCCCGGCTGACATCGCCAAACGATGCGGCGCTTCAGAAAAAGGTGCTCGAGTGTTATGTGACTTCCTGACGATCATGGGAATGCTCACGAAAGAGAACGAGAATTACTCGTTGACGCTCGATTCGTCCGTGTTTCTCGACAAGCGTTCGCCCGCGTATTTTGGCGGAGCGACCGAGTTCCTTTGCTCAGAAATGCTGATGGCAGGGTTGAGAGACGTTGCCGGTGCGGTGCGCCGAGGCGGAACTACGATGCCGAGCGATGGCACCGTTGGTCCAGATAACCCAGTGTGGGTGAAGTTTGCGCGTGGGATGGCGCCGATGATGGCGATGCCTGCGGAGGCGATTGCTAAGCTCGTCGACGGGTCAGCGGATCGGAAGATACGAGTTCTTGATATCGCCGCAGGGCACGGACTGTTTGGATTAGCCTTCGCAACGAATAATCCGCAGGCTGAGATCGTCGCACTCGATTGGCCCGCGGTGCTGGAGGTCGCGAAAGAGAATGCCGCGAAGGTAGGCGTGACGGATAGGTACAGCACTATCAAAGGCAACGCTTTTGACGTCGACTACGGGACGGGCTATGACGTCGTGCTATTAACAAACTTCCTTCATCACTTCGATCCGCCAACTTGTGAAACGCTTTT
>Ga0070698_100006067_pt1 | contig 13162 bp, 13 predicted proteins | sample KBSK1502metaG_FD_65477 | JGI IMG/M metagenome (GOLD analysis project Ga0070698, IMG submission 65477) | Corn, switchgrass and miscanthus rhizosphere microbial communities from Kellogg Biological Station, Michigan, USA - KBS K1-50-2 metaG | ecosystem: Host-associated > Plants > Roots >... | reverse complement strand
CTTTTCATTTGCGCAAGGCGCCGCCGGCCGGACCGGTCAGATCGCTTGTCGAACGCGAGCCGTCAGTGGTCGTCGGCCGTGGCCAGCGCGCGGCGGATGGCCTCGATCAGCTCGCGGTCCACGACCGCGGTGCCGGTGCCGTCCCACGCGGTGACGATCCAGCTCCGATCGTCGAGCGCGACGTGGACCTTGCGCACGTGGGGATAGGTGGGAAGCAGGCGCGCGACGAGACCTTCGATTGCCGGCCGTATCGAGGCCGGAACCGTGGGGTCGATGGTGATCTCGTGGTCAACCGCCAACGAGGCTCCCTGACCCTGCGCACCCGCCAAGCGCCGCATGCGCAAACCGCCTATTGAGCATTACACACCACGTCAAGGCTGGCGTCCAGCGGTCAGCTCGCGAACGCGCGGGGCGAGGGCCTGGGCGGCCAGGGCGTGGGCCACCTCGTTGGGGTGATGGTCGACGGGGTGGACCCAGAGCGACGAAGCCGGACGGCCGCTCAGGGCGGACCGGAGATCGATGCGGGGGATGCCGGCCGAGACGCAGAAGCGCGCGATGGTCTCGTCCGCGGCCGCGAAGGGGTAGTGATCGAGGTCCACCAGCAGCGGCCAGGAGGCGATCAGGAAGCGGCCGCCGCGCGCGCGCATCCGCCGGTCCATGTCGCGCCAGTACTCCTGCGTGCGCTCCCAGCCTTCGCGGTTGGCGGGAGAGTAGAGGTCCAGGTACCAGCGCGTGGTCTCGCGGCCGATGCGGGCCGCGTCCAGCCGGTCGCGCACGAAGTCGAGCAGGCGCGACTCGAACGGGCCCGGCGCGCTGCTCCCGGGAGCCAGCAGGCGGCGGCGGTCCAGGATCCAGTCGTCGAGCCGGTCGAGCCGCCCGCCTACCTCGCGCGAGCGGTCCGCGTCGTTGAGCACGGTCGCGTGGACCACGACGTCGGGCTCGAAGGACAGGACCTTCTCGAACATCCTGTACAGCGATGGGAAATCGGCGCCGCGCCGCGCGCAGTTGAGGACCTCCCACCTCCCGCCACTTCCGTTCAGCAGAGTCTGCAATCGCCGCGCGGTGGTGTCTGCCTCCTTCACGCCCTGGCCCTCGGTGAAGGAGTCCCCGAGCAGGACCACGCGGAGGGTGCCGGGGGCCTTGGGACCGAGCTCGCGCTCGCGGAAGAACAGGCTGTTGTAGCGGAACTCGACCGCGAACGGCGCCCGCGCGGCGACGGCCTCGACGCCGGTCACGCCGAGGGCCTCGTAGCGCCGGCGCACCTCGGGGACGCGCAGGTCGATGTCGAAATAGCCGCGCGGGTTGCTCGGATAGCAGTCCAGGAACACGCGCTCGCGCGCGCCGTAGAGCTCGCCCGGGGCCTGGAAGCGGGCGGGCGCGTAGCCGGCCACGCGCAACGCGGCCTCCATCAGCAGGGCGGAGGCGACCACGGCCGCCGCGGCGAGCGCGGCGCGGCCCCACCGCTCGCGGGCGCGATCACGCATGCGCGCGCACGTTCGGCCTCATCAATTGGCGGGCGGCGGCGACGCGCTGCCCTCGATGCGCGTGCGCACGTCGGCGCCGTACCACACCGCCCCGGGAGTGACCTTCAGCCCACGCGTGCGCACCGCGAGGTCCACGCGCCGGTCCTCGATGGTCGCCGACTCGCGTACGGAAGCGGGGAAGTCGATGGGCCGGAACAGCGACCGCGGCAGCTTGAGGTCGAAGCCTTCGTGCAGGCGATCGCGCAGCTTCGCCATCAGGGTCTCGGGGTCCAGGGCCAGGCCGCAGCGGAGGATCTGGTCCTGCTCGTCGATGGCCGCGCGCACCTGCCCCCACGACTCCTTGCTCAGGTCCACGTGCACGCGGAACATGCGGGGCGGGAACACCGGCTCCGCGCGCAACGACTCGGGGCCGGCCGAGAGCTGGAAGCCGCCCGTCACCGTGTACTCGTCGGAGAGGACCCGGCCCTCGAGCCGGCGGGTCAGCTCGAAGTCGCGGCACACGACCTTGGCCAGGGAATGGCTCTCCCACGCGAAGTGGACGGTGGCGGAGCCGTGCGCCTCCTCGAGCACCACCGCGACCTCCAGGCGCAGCGTGTTGTCGGGGCCGGCCGCCACCCGCGGGTTGCGCGCGCGGAGCCGTCCGTGCACGCGGTGGATGGTCACGTCGAGGGTCCAGGTGCCGGCATCGAGGCGGCCGAGGAAGGTGCCGACCTTCAGCTCGCCCGAGTCGTGCACGTGCGCCTCGAGCGGCAGATCGAGGACCACGCGGTCGAGGTAGCGCGCGGCCACCTGGCCGACGAGCTCCTGGACCAGCGCGGGACGCACGCCCAGGATCACGTCCCCGCCCTGGGCGAGCGCCTCCGAGACGACGGCATCGCGCGCGGCCAGCCGCTCGAAGTCCTTGCGCAGCCGCGCGTGCTCGGCCCGGCCCTGCAGGTCCGGCCGCCGCGTGCGCCACACGCGCGCCGTCCCCGCCGCCAGCGCCAGCGCGACCAGCAGCGTCCCCGCCAGGATGGTGAGCGCGCGCCTCCTCATCGTGCCGCGCTCCCGGCGGGCGAGGGTGCGGCCGCCGGCGACGCGGCCGCGGTGGACACGTCGACCGAGACCCAGAGCTTGCCCCGGAAAGCCTTGACGTCCGCCACCGCCACCTTCAGGGGGATGGTGGCGGCGTCGATGCGCACCTCGCCGGGGCCGACCGCCGGCAGCGCCACCTCCTGCTCGAGCCGGACGGGGATCTCGATCCGCGACGCGAGCGCGCTGAAGGCCTCGAGCTGCTCGCGGCCGAGCTCCTCCACGAGGTGCTCGACCACCACCGCGCGCACGCCCATCACGTCCACCTTGCGCGCGTCCACCGCGATCACCTTCACCTGGCCGCGCAGCAGGCCCGAGCGCGGATCCAGCCCGACCACGTCGAGCTCTCCGTACACGGTGAGGTCGGCGCGCGCCTCGTCCGCGGAACGGTCGGCGAAGCTCGCGTCCCCGTCGAGCCGCACCAGGCCGAACCCGTCCTCGAAGTGGACTTCCGCTCGGGTCACCCGCACGCGGTAGCGGTCGCCGACCACGCGCTCGAAGGGGAGCGAGGCGGCGACCACGTCGCGCACCAGCCGCTCGTCGGCCACCACCAGCACCTTGTCGAAGGGGAGGAGCGGCCCGCGCCTCGCCGCCGCGGTGAGGGCGGCCAGCCCCTGCCGGCGCCGGTCGAGCACCGCCGCTTCCGCCGAGGCCGCGGTCTCGTGGTGGTGGATGCGACCGCAGCCGCAGGATCCCGCGAGCAGGAGGACGAGGACGACCGGGACGCGCGTGGGAGAGCGGATCAAGGAGGACACCACGTTAGTTTGGCGCCGACGGGACCGTCAAGGCAGTAGACTAGAGTCCTGACCTCCCGTGGGCGACCACATTCAGATCCGGACCATCCCATGACGGCGCCGGTCGATCTCCAGTCGCTCGCTCCGTGCGACAGCCTCTACGTGTCGCCGCATCACGACGACGTGCTGCTCTCGTGCGGGGCCCGGCTCCTGGCCGAGGCGCAGCGCGGCCTGCGCATCGTCGTGGTCACGGTCTTCGGGGACGGCGCGCGGCCGTGGCCGGAGGTGCCGGCCTTCCAGGGAGCGGACGTCCGGCGGCTGGCCCTGGGCCTGCCCGACGCGCATCGGCGCAGCGACTACTACTCGTCCTTCCGCGCGCTGGTGGAGGGACGGCACGGCGACGACGAGGGCTGGGTCCAGAAGGCGGCGGCGGCGCTGAGCGACCTCGGGCACCGCTCGAAGGCCTCGCAGGTCTACGTTCCGCTGGGCGTGGGCAGCCACATCGACCATCGGCTCTGCCACGACGCGTGCCTGCGCGGCTTCCAGAGCGGCGATGGCCGCAACGTCTTCCTCTACGAAGAGCGGCCGGAGGCGTTCGTGCGCGGCGCGGTGCGCGTCCGTCTCGGCCAGCTCGGGGCGCGTCTGCCTCCCGCGGCCGCGCAGGCCGCCGACCCCGCGCGGCTGGCCCCGTTCCTGTGGCGCTTCCATGTGGCGCCGTCGCTGCGCGGCGACCTCAAGGGCTGGCCGGAGCGGCTGCGCTCGACGGGCCTGGCCGCGCGCCAATGGCGGCAGGGCCGGGCCTGGCATCCGCAGAAGGGGTTCGGGCCGCGGCTGCAACCGGTCGTGCACCCGACCGACGCCGCGCTGCTCGACGGTGTTCGGCAGCTCCAGGCGGCGCTGGCGCCGAGCACCAGCGCGGCCACTCGCGTGGCGCGCCTCTCTTCCGCCTACGCGCGCCGCCTCGGCGGCGGCGAGCACGCCGAGCGCTACTGGCTGCTGCTCCCGCCGCGCGAGGAGGGGGGCATCACCACCGTCCCCCAGGACTCGGACGAGCCGTTGCCGGCCCGGGCCGGCTAGCAGCGCGGCGCCGTCAGGCCGGCTCCGGCAGCGCGCGCAGCGCATCCCAGCGGTCCGGATCCTGGAGCCACAGCGTGTTCAGGTACGTCCGGACCTCGTGGGCCCCGAACCGCGCGCCCAGCGCGGCCAGGCCCGTCCCCAGGCGCGCCTGGTCGAGTACCACCGCGTCCGCTTCCTCCTTGAGGATCCCGTCCTCGTGGGGCAGGCCCAGCGCGTCGAGGAACGTCGTCAGCATCGCGCGCCGCTCGCCCAGGTGCAGGGCCACCAGCAGCGCGGCGGCCACCGGCTCGCCGGGATCGAGCACGGAGCCGAGCGCGCGCGCCTGCTCCTCCGCCGGCATCGACCGCGCGACCTGGGGGCGCAGGTGCCGCGCCTTGATGATCGCGCCCAGCGCGCTCCCCAGGATTTCCTGCGACGGCTGCTCGAAGAAGCGCGTCGCGGCCGCGACCCGCTCTTCCCTCGACAGCCGCTTCCACAGGCGCCCCGCCGTGTCTTCGAAATCCATCCCGCGATCGTACAATGCGCACTGCGTTTGCGCAGGGGGGACTCCCACTGGCTTCGTCGCTCTTCGACGCGCAGGGCTGTCTCACGGCGGAGGGCTTCGCATGCCTGGAGGCCTCGCCGCCCGGACGCGCCCCGGCCGACCTGGCCGCGCACCTGGCCTCCTGCGTCCGCTGTCAGCGGCGGCTGCTGGCCGCCTCCTCGCCGGCGCCGTCGTCCGTCCGCCGCGAGCCCCCGCCGCTGTGGCGCACCGCCATCGTGGTGGCGGCGTGCATCGTGCTCGTGGTGATCGCGATGATCCTGATGCGCAATCTCGCGGGATAGCGGCGCGGCCTACGGGATCCGCTTGCCCGCGTCGAGGCGGCCGAAGCCGCGTTCGGCCAGCGTGCGGTTGAGGTCGGGCACGCGCTTGTCCACCACCGCGTTCACCGCCGCCACCGTCTCGTCCACCTGCTGCTGCACGCGCACCAGCATTTCCTTCTGCTGGGCGGTCGGCGCGGCGGTCATGCCGCCGAGCGCGAAGTAGAGTCCGCGCGCGCGCGGCACCAGCGGGTCCGGGTCCTCGGCCAGCGGGGCGCCGGCGAACCCGAGCGGCTCCTGCCGGTTCAGCGTGCGGGCGAGCGTGTCGACCGTCTCGGTCAGGGAGCGGGCCGCGGTCTTGACCTCGTCGGGCGCGGACTTGATCGATTCCTGGACGTCGGCGAGCTGCTTCTTGAGCGTGGTGATGGTCCGGTTCGCGGCCTGCGCTCGGCCCCACAGCTTCGACGCCTGGCGCGTGGCCTCTTCCCATTGCTTGCGGTCTTCGCCGCTGACCGTGATGCGCGGATCCTCCTCGACCGTCACCGAGCGCGTGGCGGTGGCGGAGCCGGCCGTCACCTTGACCGTGTACGTGCCCGGGCTCACCAGCGGCCCGCGCGGAGGGCCGAAGAAGCTCTCGCCCTCGCCGGAGCCGGCCGGCGCCGGCGGGGCGGGCGGCTCCACGCGCAGGTCCCAGCTCGCCTGGTTCAACCCGCGCTCCTTGGGGCCCTTGAGCTCGCGCACCAGGGCGCCCGCGCCGTCGGTGACCGTGATCTTCACGTCCTCCTTCTCGGCCGGCTTGGCCTTGAGGTAGTAGCTGATCAGGGCGCCCTCGGGCGGGTTCGCGCCGGCCATGAACTTGTGCCCCGTGTTGCCCTTGTGCGCGTAGACGCGGTACGTCGTCGCGGGCTGGATGTCGAACAGGCGCAGGTCCGCGTCCAGCGCGCCGGGCTCGAGCTGGGCCAGGGCGCCCAGCTCGTCGAGGATGTAGACGCCGCGGCCGTGCGTGCCCACGATGAGGTCCTCGTCGCGGGGATGGACCTGCACGTCGAACACCGGCACCGTGGGGAGCTTGCCGCGGATGCGCGTCCAGCTCCCGCCGCCGTCCCAGCTCGCGAACAGGCCGAACTCGGTGCCCGCGAAGACCAGGTTCGTCCGGCGCGGGTGCTCGCGCACCACGTGGATCACATCGCCCTTGGGGAGATCACCGGAGACCGCGCGCCAGCCCTGGCCGAAGTCGTCGGTGCGGAACAGGTACGCGCTGTAGTCGTCCGCGCGGTGGCCGTCCAGGGCGAGATAGGCCGCGCCCTCGCCCGCGTGGCTGGCCTCGATGCGGCTCACGTAGGTGCCGGCGGGCACGCCCGCGGGCAGCTTGCTCCGCGACCACGTCGCGCCCCCGTCGCGCGAGACCTGCACGTTGCCGTCGTCGGTGCCGACCCAGACCACACCCGCCTTCACGGGCGACTCCGCGATGGTGGTGATGGTGCCGTAGTGCACCACGCCGTCGTTGCGGGAGAGCATCTCCTTGGCCGTCTTGCCGAAGATCGCCATCTTGTCGCGCTCGGCCCCATTGGTCAGGTCGGGGCTCACGATCGACCACGTGTCGCCGCGGTCCCTGGACACGAACAGGCGGTTGCCGCCGTAGTAGACCGTGCGGGAGTCGTAGCGCGAGAGCAGGATGGGGGAGTTCCAGTTGAAGCGGTACCGCTCCCCCGCGGGCGGCTCCGGGCGGATCACGCGGCGCTCGTTCGTGCGGCCGTCGAAGCGCGAGAGGTTGCCGTCCTGGCTCTCCGTGTACACGACCTCGGGGTCGCTCTGGTCGATCACGTTGTAGAACCCGTCGCCGCCGCCCACGCGCGACCAGTCCTCGTTGGAGATCCCTTGCGAGTACAGCGTGCGACTGGGACCGCACCAGCTCCCGTTGTCCTGCAGCCCGCCGCACACGTGGTACGGCCGCTGCATGTCGTAGGAGACCTCGTAGAACTGGGCCAGGGGCACGGTGTTGACGTAGTCCCAGCTCCGCGCGCGGTCGTAGGTGATGTGGATGCCGCCGTCGGTGCCCGCCATCATGTGGTCCGAGTTGCTCGGATCGATCCACAGCGCGTGGTAGTCGCCGTGGATCTTCTGGCCCACGTCCTGGCGGAAGGTCTTGCCGCCGTCCTCCGAGAAGAACAGGGGCGCGCCCAGCACCCACACGCGCTGGTCGTTGCTGGGATCGATGCGGACCTGGCTGTAGTACGAGGGGCGCGGGTTGGTGTCCGACATCTTCTTCCAGCTAGCACCCTTGTCCTCCGAGCGGTAGATGCCGCCCTGCTTGGCGTGCTCGACCAGCGCGTAGACGATGCGCGGGTCGCGGCGGTAGACGTCGATCCCGATGCGCCCGACGTCGCCTTCGGTGGGCAGGCCCTCGGTGAGCTTCGTCCACGTCTGCCCGCCGTCGGTCGTCTTCCACAGCGCGCTGCCGGGACCGCCACCGTTGTAGCCAAAGGGTGTGCGCCGGCGCTGGTAGGACGCGGCGTAGAGCGTGTTCGGGCTCTCGGGGTCCATGGCCACGTCCACGAAGCCGGTGTCCTCGTCGACGAACTTGGTGTTGGTCCAGGTCTTCCCCCCGTCGATGGTGCGGAAGAGGCCGCGTTCCCTATTGGGTCCCCATAGGTGTCCGAGCGCGGCCACGTATACGACGTCGGGATTGCTCGGGTGCACCACCACGCGCCCGACGTGGTGCGTGTCGGCCAGGCCGAGGTGGATCCAGGTCTTGCCCGCGTCGAGCGACTTGTAGACGCCGTTGCCCCAGGAGGAGGACTGCCGGTTGTTGGGCTCGCCGGTGCCGACGTACACGATCGAGGGATCGGAGGGTGCAATGGCGACGTCGCCGATGGACGAGACGTCCTGGCGGTCGAAGACGGGCTCGAACGTCACGCCGTTGTTCACCGTCTTCCACAGGCCGCCGCTGGCCGCGGCCACGTAGAAGGTCGAGGGGCGTCCCTCCGCCACCGCGAAGTCGTCGATGCGGCCGCCCATGATCGCGGGGCCGATGCTGCGGAACTCCAGGTTGGCGAAGACGTCCGCGGGCACGCTCCGGGCGGACGCGGGCTTGTCGGGCGCCTTGGCGGCGCGCGGAGGCGCGGCGGCCGCGATGGAAACGGCACCCGAGGCGAGCCCGACGAGGAGGAAGGCCGAGGCGGGACGCAGGACGTCACGCATCATTGATGAGTCTCCTTTCGCGGCGGGACCCTATCCGCGGCGGGTCAGCCAGTCAAGAGACACGACTCGTCCGAGACACGACTCGTCCGTCGCGATTCGTTACTGCAGGCCGGCGGCCCGCCTCAGCTCCTGCCGATCGATGAACCGGCCGCCCTTGACCACGTCGCGCGGCGACTCGAGGACCGACAGGTCCGCCGTGGGGTCGCCGTCCAGCACGAGCAAATCCGCGAGCTTGCCCGCGGCCAGCGTGCCCAGCTCCGTCTCGCGCCCCATGACGCGCGCGCCGCCGAGCGTGGCCGCGCTCAGCACCTGGGCCGGGCCCAGGCCCGCGTCCACCATGAGACGGAGCTCGCGGAAGATGGACGGGCCGTGGAGCGTGCCGATGTTGCCGGCGTCGGTGCCCACCGCGATGCGCGCGCCCGCCGCGGCCAGGCGCTTGAGGTTCTCCTGGCCGGTGGCGACCATCTTGTCCGCGGTGGCGCGTCCCTGGCCCTTGAATTCCGGGAAGCCCTTGAGCTCGTCGAAGCTGCGCAGCGCGTCGGGGTCGCCCAGCCGGCGCTCGGCCGCCGTGGGCGCGAAGCGGCCGGAGAGCACGAGGTCGTACCCCTTCACCACGAACAGCGTGGGCACGTAGAGCACGCCCTTGTCGCGCACGGCGGCCACGAAGGCGTCGTCGACCGGCGCGTCGAACACGGAGTGCACCAGGATGGCGGCGCCGGCGTCGACGGCGGCGCGCGCCCCCGCCAGCTCGGTCGCGTGCACGGCCACGCGCAGGCCCGCGCGGCGCGACTCGTCGACCACCGCGTCGAGCAGGGCGCGCCCGGCCGCGGGATCGTCGCCCGCGCGCTGGATGAACCAGACCTTGACGAAATCGGGCCGGCGGCCGGCCTCGCGCTGGACCAGCGCCCGCGCCTCGGCCGGAGAGCCGACCTTGACGATGGGCGGATCGCCCAGGTCGAGCTGCGGCCGCGCCACCGTGGAGACGAGCGGGCCGGCCACCGCGACGCGCGGCGCCAGCGGCGTGCGCGCGGACACGTCGCGCACCTCGAAGTTCCACATGGGGCCACCGGCGTCCACGACGGAGGTGACGCCGCAGAGCAGATAGCGCGCGAAGGTCTGGCTCAGTCGCTGCTTGAGGCCCGCGATCTCCTGCTCGTAGCTCCGGTGGCCGCGCAGGTCGATGACGTCGGGCCGCGTGTAGGCGCCGCCCGACTGGAAGAAGTGGACGTGCGCGTCGACGAGGCCGGGCATGACCCACTTGCCGCGGCCGTCCACGATGCGGATGCCCTTGGGCAGGGACACCTCCGCGCGCGAGCCCAGCGCCGTGATGCGGTCGCCCTCCACGACGAGGACGGCGTCGGGTCGCGCCGGGGCGCCGGTGCCGTCGAGCACGGTCGCGCCTACGATGGCGAAGCCGCCGGCGGCCACCGCCGGGCGCGCGGCCGGCGCCGCGAGCGCGAGGGCCGCGGCCAGCGCGGCGGTGCGCCGCGCCCGGTCAGCCGCGCGCATCGACGGGCACCACGGCGCCCGTCACGGCGCCCGAGGCCGGGGAGAGCAGGAACACGATCACGCGCGCGATGGCCTCCGGCGGCGTCCAGCGGGACACGTCCGCCTTGGGCATGGCCGAGCGGTTCTTCGGCGTGTCGATGATGGTCGGCATCACGCAGTTCACCCTCACCCCGCGGTCCTTGTTCTCGAGGGCGAGCACGCGCGTGAGCGCGATGACCGCCGCCTTGGACACGGTGTAGGCGGCCGCGCCGGCGCCGCCGCCCTCCACCACCTTCGATCCCACGGTCACGATGGCCCCGCGCGTCTTCAGCAGGTGGGGCAGGGCCGCGCGGCACACCGTATGCGCGCTCTCGAGGTTGGCGCGCATCATGGCCGTCCATTCGTCGGGCGGCGACTGCTCCAGCGGGGCCGAGCCCGCGTAGGCGCCCGCGACGGCGGCCACGCCCGCCAGCCCGCCCTGCCGCGAGGCGGCCTCGGCCACGAAGCGCGCCGTGGCCTCCGCGTCGGCGAGGTCCACGGGCGCGCCCCAGAGCACGGCGCCCGCGGGCGCGGCGTCGCGCAGCGCCTGCCAGCCCTCCTCACCGCGATAGGGCACGGCCACCGAGGCCCCGTCGCGCAGCAGCGCCAGCACGACCTCGCGGCCCAGCGCGCCCGTGCCGCCGGTCACGACGAACCCGGGCACCTCAGCGCCCCTTGAGCGCGTCGTACGCGCGCCCGGGTGCGGCCTCGGTGCTGGTCGGGAGCCCCTTCGGCCGCCAGCCCGGCTCGACACCGCCCGTGGGCAGCGGTGTCCCGTCGTAGCCGTTCTTCTGGTCGACGAGGTTCGTGTAGCCCGCGCGCTCCAGCAGCGCCACCGCCCGCGCGGAGCGCCCGCCCGCCTTGCAGCCCACCACCAGCCGCGCGTCGCGCGGGAAGTTCTTCTCCACCACGGCCACGAACTCCGCGTTGTCGACCATGCCGCCCGGCCCCATGTTCAGGAGCGGGACGTTGTAGGCGCCGGTCGGATGGCCGGCCGCGAACTCGGGCGCGGAGCGCACGTCGAGGTAGACGTAGCCGTCCTTGTCCATCAGGTCGCGCGCCTCTTCCGGCGTGATGCGCTTTACCGCCATGAGTGCCTCCGAGACTCCAAGCCTAGTCCAGCCGCGCCGTGCGCGCTACGACGCGGACTCGACGCGCCGGACGAGGCGCGCGACCGCCGCCGCGAAGACGTCCTCCGGCGGCAGCAGGCTGAGCACGAGGTAGGCCTCGTCCTCGAAGTCGAAGAAGTAGCCGGGATGGACGAGCACGTCGTCCTTCTCCACGAGCGTGGCCACCCAGTCGTCCTCGCTCCGCGTGGCCGGCACGCGCACGACCGCGGACCAGCCGCCCTCGGCGTCGAGCAGCGTGACGGCCGTCGAAGCCACCGCGGCGCGCAGCGCGCGATGGTTGGCGGCGATGCGTGCGCGGATGGGGGCCTGCAGCTCGGACACGCGGGCCAGCACCGCGGGCGCGGCGTGCTGCACGGGCGTGGCCACGGAGAGGTAGGTGTCGGCCACGACCTCCAGGCGGCCGCGCGCCTCCTCGCGCGCCGGCGCGGGCCCGCCCAGCATCATCCAGGCCAGCTTGAGCTGGGGCAGGCCGCAGGACTTGGAGAGCCCGCCCAGGCAGATCGTGAGCGGGGGCGAGTCCGCGAGCAGGCTGGTGAGCCGCGTCGGGTCGTCGCGCAGCGGGAAATCGGCGAACACCTCGTCGGAGACGAGGGCGACGTCTCTCTCCGCCGCCAGCGCGCGCAGCGCGCCGGCTTCGCGCGCCTTCACGAACGAACCCGTCGGGTTGTTCGGGCTCACCAGCACCACCGCGCGCACGTGGTCGTCGAGGGCCGCCTCCAGCGCGGGAAGGTCGACGCGCCAGCGGCCGTCGTAGCGCAGCGGGTAGGGCCGCACGGCCACCGACTCGAGCCCGGCCAGGTACTCGAACAGGGGATAGCTGGGGCGGGGGACGAGCACCACGTCGCCGGGATCGCAGAGCAGCTTGAACGCGAAGGCGTAGGCCTCGCTGGTGCTCGCGGTGAGCACGATGCGGTCCGCGTCGACGTCGAGGCCGCGCCGGCGCGCGTCGGCGGCGACGGCCTCGCGCGCCGAGCGCAGGCCGAAGGGCTCGGGCTCGTAGACCAGCGCGGCGGGATCGGCCAGCGCCGCCAGGACGTCCGCGGGAGCGCGCAGCCCCGCGCGCGTCGGGTTGGTCTCGGTCAGGTCCACGAGCGGCCCGCCCCGGCGCCGCCGCTCGTCGACGAGCGCGCTCAGGCGGTTGGGCGAGCGCGCCCAAGCCGTGCGATGCGAGAACATCCCTCCTTAATAACCCAGGGGCGGCTCCAGGCCGAAACGCCCGTCGTGCGTCACGTGCGCGCGCCGGGGAAGACGGCCCGGATGACGGGCGGTATGATCGGCTCTCTCACGGAGGCCTACTCATGAGGATCGCGGCCGGCCTGTGGCTCCTTTCGTGTGGCCTCGCCGCAGCGGCCGAGGCGCCTTCCGCCGGGATCGACGCGCTCGTCGACCGAGAGCTGCCCTCGCTCCTCGCCACCTACAAGGCCCTTCACGCCGCTCCCGAGCTCTCCCACCACGAAGCCAACACGTCGGGCCTGCTGGCCCGGGAGCTCCGGGCCGCCGGCTTCGACGTGACCGAGCGAGTGGGCAAGTACGCCCGGCCGGAATGGGTAGGGTACGGCGTGGTGGCGGTGATGAAGAACGGTCCCGGCCCCACCGTCCTCGTGCGGGAGGACATGGACGCCCTGCCCGTCGAGGAGAAGACGGGACTCCCTTACGCGAGCACCGTGCATACCAGGAACGACGCCGGTCAGGATGTCGGTGTCATGCATGCCTGCGGCCACGACCTCCACGTGGCCAGCCTGGTGGGGACGGCGCGCGTGCTGGCCGGAGTCAAGGGGCGCTGGCGGGGCACGCTCGTTCTCATCGGCCAGCCCGCGGAGGAGACGATCGACGGAGCCAAGGCCATGCTGGACGACGGCCTCTACACGCGCTTTGGGCGCCCGGATTTCGCGGTCAGCCTCCACGACAGCGCCCAGCTCGAGACGGGCAAGGTCTCCTGGACACCGGGTTTCGCCTCCGCCAGCTCGACGTCGGTGGAGGTCGTGATGCGCGGCCGCGGGGGCCACGGGTCGCGCCCCTAGGACACCAAGGACCCGATCGTCATGGCGGCGGAGCTCGTGCTCGCGCTGCAGACGATCGTGAGCCGGGAGAACCGGCCGTTCGATCCTGTCGTCGTGTCCGTGGGCGCGATCCACGG
>Ga0070698_100006066_pt1 | contig 13162 bp, 11 predicted proteins | sample KBSK1502metaG_FD_65477 | JGI IMG/M metagenome (GOLD analysis project Ga0070698, IMG submission 65477) | Corn, switchgrass and miscanthus rhizosphere microbial communities from Kellogg Biological Station, Michigan, USA - KBS K1-50-2 metaG | ecosystem: Host-associated > Plants > Roots >... | reverse complement strand
CGAGGACCCGCGCTACATCGCCCGCCGGCTGATCGTCCACGCCAGCGAGGACGTCGGCATGGCCGACCCGTCCGCGCTCCAGGTGGCGACCGCGGCCGCGCAGGCGGTCGAGTTCGTGGGGCTTCCGGAGGCCAGGATCAACCTCGCGCAGGCGGTGATCCACCTGTCGCTGGCGCCGAAGTCCAATTCGGTGGTCCGCGCGATCGGCGCCGCGCAGGCCGACATCCAGGCCGGGCTGGCCGGCTCGGTGCCCGCGCACCTGCGGGACTCCAGCTACCGCGGCGCGGCGCGGCTCGGGCACGGGCGCGGCTACCTGTACCCGCACGACTCTCCCGAGGGCGTGGTCGCTCAGGCCTACGCGCCCGACGCGGTCGCCGGGCGCAGGTACTACGAGCCCTCACGGCACGGCGCCGAGGCCAGGTACGCGGAGCGGTCCGAGCGGATCAGGTCGATCCTCGGGCTGGGCGGCGACGGCGACGAGCCGCCGCCCCCGTCGCCGGGCGAGCAGCGATAGGACTTCCTGGCCCGCACGCCGTCGTGCAGGCGATAGGGTCGGGCAGATGACAGACCAGGCACGGCCGCGAAGGCGTACCCGCAGGTGAGCGCGGCGGAGCTGGCGGCGCTGATCGCGGCGGGGTTCTTCGCTGTGGGAGTGTGCGCCCTTGTGTTCGTGCTGCTCAGGCTCGCCGGGCTGATCTCCCGCGCTAACCGGATCCTGACCGACTACTCCGGCCGGGCCAACGCCCTCATCGAGCAGGCGCAGGCAGCGGTCAGCCGGACCAACGAGCAGCTCGCGCGGACCGACTCGATCACGGCGAGCATGGACGAGGTCACGGCCAACATGGCCGAGCTGTCCGGGCACGTGTCGGCCCTCGCGGGCCTGGCCCGGGGGATATCGGCCGGCCTGGGCGCGCCGCTGCTGCGCGTGGCGGCGTTCGCGTTCGGGGTTCGCCGGGCCATCTCGCTGCGCCGCGCGCCCGGGGCCGCCGCGATGCGGAACCAGGGGGTGCTGGCGTCCCGGGAGGCGGCGGCGCGTCCGGTGCCTGACCCGCGGACGGCCGGGCGAAACGCACTGCCCGCCGGTCGGGGCGCCCCGACCGGGCGCGCCAGGCTGCGCGGCGGCATGCCGAGACAGCGCATAGCGTCGGGTTCGGCGGGCCGGGAGGAGGCACGGCGATGATACGCAGGCTCCTCTGGATGACCGCAGGCGCGCTGGTCGGCGTGACCGGCTACCGGCGGGTCAGCCGGCTCGCCCGCGCGGTGACGGCGGGGGCCCGCCACGGTGACCGGGCGCCCAGCCGGGCCCACCGGGGTTGGCGGCACGGGGCCGCCCTGTTCGCCCGTGACGTGCGCGAGGGGATGGAGCTGTACGCGGATCGTCATCCCCGGCTGGCAGGCCGTACCCTCGAAGGTCAGCAGGCGCGTGCGGAGCGCGGGCACGAGGCCGGCACCGGCGGGGAGCACCGCCGCGGGTATCCCGGCATCGATTACGCAAAGGATGGCACCTGATGGAGTCGGCAGAGATCGTCCGCCGTTTCCTTACCTACTTTTCGCAAGCCGGGCACACCGTGGTCCCGTCGGCCAGCCTGATAGCCGACGACCCCACGCTGCTCCTGGTCAACGCCGGCATGGTCCCGTTCAAGCCGTATTTCCTCGGCCAGCTGGCCCCGCCGTTCCGCCGGGCGACAAGCGCGCAGAAATGCGTGCGCACGCCGGACATCGAGGAAGTGGGCAAGACCACGAGGCACGCCACGTTCTTCCAGATGCTGGGGAACTTCTCGTTCGGCGACTACTTCAAGGAGCAGGCCATCCCGTTCGCCTGGGAGCTGCTCACCAGCCCGGAGTCGGCAGGCGGGTTCGGCTTTCCCGAGAGCCGGCTCTGGGTGACGGTGTATACCGACGATGACGAGGCGGCCAAGCTCTGGCACGACCGGGTCGGCGTGCCCGAGGACCGGATCCAGCGCCGGGGCATGGCCGACAACTTCTGGTCCATGGGCGTGCCGGGCCCGTGCGGGCCGTGCTCAGAGATCTACTACGACCGCGGGCCCGAGTACGGCCGCGAGGGCGGGCCGGTGGCGGACGAGGACCGCTACCTCGAGGTGTGGAACCTCGTCTTCATGCAGTACGTGCGCGGCGAGGGCCAGGGCAAGGAGGACTACCCGATCGTCGGCGACCTGCCCTCGCGCAACATCGACACGGGCATGGGCCTGGAGCGGATGGCCGCCCTGCTGCAGGGCGTCGACAACATCTACGAGATCGACACCATGTGGAAGGTGCTCGACCGCGCCGCGGAGATCACCGAGCAGCGGTACGGCCGGGACCACCGGACCGACGTGGCGCTGCGCGTGGTCACTGATCACGCGCGGACGGCCGTGATGCTGGTCGCCGACGGCGTCGTCCCGTCGAACGAGGGCCGCGGGTACGTGCTGCGCCGGATCATGCGCCGCAGCATCCACAACCTCCGGCTGCTCGCGGGCGGGCAGCGCGGAGGGTCTGGCGGCAGCCACGGCCGCGGCGGGGAGGACGAGCACTTCCTGCACGAGCTGGCCTCCGTGGCCATCGATGCGCTCGGCGAGCAGTATCCCGAGCTGCGCCGGGACGCGCCGCACATCCACACGGTCATCGACGCGGAAGAGGCTGCCTTCCTCGGCACGCTGCGCACCGGCAGCGCGATCTTCGACGCCGCCGTCGAGGAGACCCGGCGCCGCGGAGCCAGCACCATCCGCGGCGACCAGGCGTTCCAGCTGCACGACACCTACGGCTTCCCCATCGACCTGACCCTGGAGATGGCCGCGGACCAGGGGCTCGATGTGGACGAGCAGGAGTTCCGCCGGCTCATGGCGCAGCAGCGGCAGCGGGCCAAGGAGGACGCGGCCGGGAAGAAGACCGGAAACGCCGACATCTCGGTGCTCGCGTCCCTGCTGGAACGCTCCGGCCGCGTGACGTTCACCGGGTACGACGAGGTCGCCGACGACGCGACCGTGACCGGCCTGCTGGTCGGCGGGGTCTCGGTGCCCGCGGCGGGCCGGGGCACCGAGGTGGACGTGGTGCTCGACCGGACCCCGTTCTACGCGGAGGGCGGCGGGCAGCTCGCCGACGGCGGCCGGCTCAGGGCGTCGGGCAGCGCAGCGGGAGAGGGCGCCGAGGTCGAGGTGCTGGACGTGCAGACGCCGGTGCCCGGGCTCATCGTCCATCGCGGCCGGGTGACGGCCGGCGAGATCGTCGTCGGGACCGCGGTCCGCGCCGAGATCGACGTCGAGCGCCGCCGCGCGATCTCGAGGTCGCACACCGCGACCCACCTCGTGCACCGGGCGTTCCGCGGCGCGCTGGGCGAGTCGGCGGCCCAGGCCGGCTCGGAGAACGCGCCCGGCAGGTTCCGGTTCGACTTCACCGCCATGGGCGCCGTGCCGCCGTCCGTGCTGGCCGATGCCGAGGCGGAGGTCAACCAGGTCCTGATTTCCGACCTGGCCGTCCGGGCCTTCCTCACATCGATCGACGAGGCCCGGGCGATGGGCGCCCTGGCGCTGTTCGGCGAGAAGTACGGCGAGGAGGTCCGCGTCGTTGAGGTCGGGAACTACTCCCGCGAGCTGTGCGGCGGCACGCATGTCGCCCGCTCCGGCCAGCTGGGCCTGGTCAAGATCCTCGGCGAGTCGTCGATCGGCTCCGGCGTGCGGCGCGTCGAGGCGCTAGTGGGGATGGACGCGTTCAGGTTCCTCGCCCGGGAAAGCGTCCTGGTCAGCCAGCTCGCTGAGCAGCTGAAGGCCCCGCGGGAGGAGCTGCCGGACCGGGTCGCCGCGCTCGTGGCCCGGCTGCGCGACGCGCAGCGGGACCTGGAGCGGCTGACCTCGGCCCGGCTGCTCGACTCCGCGGCCGAGCTCGCCCGCGGCGCCGCCGACGTGGCCGGGGTGGCGCTGGTCGCGCACCGCGCGCCCGATGGCACCACGGCCGACAGCGTCCGCAAGCTCGCGCTCGACATCCGCGGCCGGCTGGCTCCCGACTACCCCGGCGCCGTGATCGTCGCGGGAGTGCCCGCAGACCGGCCCACGGTCGTGGTTGCCGTCAACGACGCCGGGCGGGCGCGCGGGCTGGCCGCCGGCCCGCTCGTGCTGACCGCGGCCGGCGTGCTCGGCGGCCGCGGCGGCGGCAAGGATGACGTGGCCCAGGGGGGCGGGGCGCCGCTCGGCGACGGGGCAGCTCAGGCGATCGAGGCCGCGTTCGGGGCCGTTGCCGCGGCCATTAGGGACATAACGGCGCCGGGTGGCGTACGGTGAGACCGTGCTGCAGCCCTATCGTGGCCTGGGCGAGACCTCGATGGCCCAAAACCGGCCCGGGAGGGCGATCTCCCGGATCCCACCGCGGAGCCGTGGGTTGAGGGTCGGCGTCCGCCTGGCCATCGACGTCGGCTCGGCACGCATCGGAGTGGCGCACTGCGACAGCGAGGGCCGGCTCGCCAGCCCGCTCGGCACCGTCCCGCGCGGCCACGGGGACCTGGACGCCCTGGCGGGCCTCGCCGCGGCAGATGATGTGATCGAGGTCGTCGTCGGCCTGCCCGTCGGCTTGTCCGGCCGCGAAGGGCCGTCCGCGGCGGACGCGAGGGGATTCGCCGCGCGCCTGGCCAGCCGCGTGGCGCCGGTCCCGGTGCGCCTGATCGACGAGAGGTACACCACGGTCATCGCGCACGACGCATTGCGGCGGGGCGGCAGCGACTCCCGGGCTCGTCGCCCTAGAGTGGACCGGGCGGCGGCCGCGCTGCTGCTGCAGGGGGCGCTGGACATGGAGCGATCCACGGGCCGGCCCGCGGGCGAGCTGGTTGCCTCACCCTCGGGAGGTGCGACGTGACGCACGACGGCGGGAGCGGGGACTGGGCGGAGCGCCCGCCCCGGCGTCGCTCGGGCCGGCACAGCCGCGCGCCGCAGGACTACGGTGACCCGGGTGCCTACGCGGCACCAGATCCCTATGCCCAGGCCGACCCGTACCCCGCGGCGGGCCCGCACGCTCAGGCGGACCCCTACCCCGCCGGGGGCTCCCACGCCCCGGGCGGTTACGGCCAGGCGGACCTGTACCCGCCGGCCGACTCCGGCGCCTGGCCGCGGCCTTACGGGGGCCAGCAGGGCTCCGGAGCTCACGCAGGCGGCAACGGTCAGGAGGGGCGAGGCCGGCGGGCTCGCCCGGCGAACCCGGATCCCTACGCCCGGAGCGGCCCGGACGCGGCAACGGGTCCGTACGGCCGGACAGATCCCTCCTACGGCCGGCCGCTCGGGAGCGACCCCCCGCGCGGGGGCAGTTCCCCTGGCGGCCGTGGCTCGCTCCCCGGCCGTGATCCGCGCCTGGGGCAGGGTTCCGCCGGCCCCTTCCCGGGGCGGGATCCGCTCGCCGGCCGCGACTCGTTCCCCGGTCGTGACCCCCTGACCCCGGCGGATCCCCGCCGCGGGCGAACCGGACCGCAGCCATCCGGCCAGTACCCGCCGGGGGATGGCTACGCGCCCCGGGAGCACTATGGCCCGCCAGGCGACGGCGCCGGGACGGAGGCCTACGGCCCGCCCGGCGGCTACCCCGCCGGGGCTCACGGCGGACGGGGTCCCGGCCGTCAGGATCGCTACGGTCAGCCGGCCGGGTACGGCGAGCAGAACGGCTACGGCCCGGCCGGTGCCTACGGCCGACCGGACCGCAGCGGCACAGCGGCGTACGGGCGGCGGCGCGACGCCCGCGGCCCCGGAGACGAAGGGGATGCCGCGCCGCGGGCCGCCGGGGATCGCGGCCCGTTCCGGTGGCAGCCATCGCCAATGCAGGGGGAAGGGGAGCTGGGCGGGGGGCCGCAGGGCACGCCCGCTCCGCCGGGCTACGGCGGCATGGATCAGCAGCGGGCCGGGCCGGGTCCCGGCACCTGGGATCCCGGTAGGGAAACCGGCCGCCGACGGGGCCGGGACGACACCGAAGCCGCGGCTGCGCAGCCGGGGCGGGGCCCGGCGGGCGAGGGAGCGTGGGAGGACGACGCGGACGAGCCTGGCGAGTGGACTGACGCGCCGGCCCGCGACGGGCTGATCCCCGGGTTCGGCGACAGGCAGGACTTCCGCCGGGGCCGGAGCCGCAGGCCTGGGCGCCGTGTGGGGCGGGCGCTGGCCCCGACGGTGGCCATGCTCGTCGCGCTGGTCGTGCTCGTCGCGCTGGGCTTCGGCGGGTACAAGATCTACCAGCACTTCCAGTCCCCCGACTACTCAGGACCGGGGTTCGGCGAGGTGACGGTGCAGGTGAATCCCGGCGACACCGCCGAATCGCTGGGGCCGCGACTGGTGCAGGCCGGCGTGGTGGCCAGCACCAGCTCGTTCGTCAGCGCGGTCAAGCAGAGTTCCTGCCCGACCTGCCTCGAGCCCGGGTTCTTCCGCCTGCACAAGCACATGAACTCGGCGCTGGCCTACAAGCTGCTGCTCAACCCGACCTCGCGGATCCAGAGCGTGGTGGTGATCCCCGAGGGCCTCCGGCTGACCCAGATCCTGGCCCGGCTCAAAGCGGTTAAATCCCCGATACCGGCCAGCGCGTACGCGAAGGCACTGAAGGACACGGCCGCGCTGGGGCTCCCGTCGTACGCGAAGGGCAACCCCGAGGGCTACCTGTTCCCGGCGACCTACGCCATCACCCCCGGCATGAACGCCACGAGCGTGCTGCAGGCCATGGTCACCCGGTTCGACCAGGAGGCGACCAGCGTCAACCTGCCCGCCGCGGCGGCGGCGATCCACCTCAGCCCCGGCCAGGTCATCACCGTGGCGAGCCTGCTGCAGGCCGAGGGAGGGAGCAGCAAGTACTTCTCCCTGGTGGCCGAGGTGATCTACAACCGGCTGAGGGCCGGCTGGAAGCTGGGCCTGCAGAGCACGGTGAACTATGCACTGCACATCAACAAGGCCACCGGCCTCACGGTCACTCAGCTCAACGTACCCTCGCCGTACAACACCTACATTCACACCGGGCTGCCGCCCGGGCCGATCGACAGCCCGGGTGACGCCGCGATCCAGGCCGCGCTGCATCCGGCGCACGGGAACTACATGTACTTCGTGACCGTGGACAAGACCGGCCTGACCAAGTTCACCAGCAGCGCGGCCGTGTTTGCCGAGCTCGAGGCGGAGTGCCGGAGAAACGGAGTGTGCTGAGGTCGGCGCGATGAGGGCAGCGGTGCTCGGCTCGCCGGTGCGCCACTCCCTGTCGCCGGTGCTGCACCGGGCCGCGTACCGCGCGCTGGGCCTGTCGGGCTGGACCTACGAGGCGATCGAATGCGACGAGGCCCGGCTGCCCGTGCTGCTCGACGAGTGCGGCCCGGAGTGGGCGGGCCTGTCGCTGACCATGCCGCTGAAGCGCGCGGTGCTGCCGCTGCTCGACGCGACCGAGCCGCTGGCCGTCGAGGTCGGCGCGGCGAACACCGTCATCTTCGCCGCCGGCGCCAAGCACGGGCACAACACCGACGTACCGGGCATGATCACGACATTCGCCACGGCCGGCATCTCGGCCGCCGGGCCCGCGCTGATCCTGGGGGCCGGCGCGACCGCCTGCTCCGCGCTCGCCGCCCTGCGCGGCCTCGGCGGGAGCGAGGCGACGGTGGCCGTCCGGGACCCGGCGCGTGCGGAGCACCTGCTCGCGGCCGCGCGCAGGCTCGGCATGACCGTCCGGCTGACCGAGTTCGGCGGTCCGGCGGCCGCCGGGAGCTGGCACCTGCTGATCTCCACCGTTCCGGCGGGAGCGGCCGACGGCTACGCCGAACGGATGCTCCGCGGGGATCTTGTGCCCTGGGCGGTCCTCGACGTCGTGTACCACCCGTGGCCCACCCGGGTGGCCGCGGCCGCCGAGCTGACCGGGGCCGCCGTGATCAGCGGCTTCGAGCTGCTGCTCCGGCAGGCGGCCCGCCAGGTGGAGCTGATGACCGCCCGCGCTGCGCCCACCGCCGCCATGCGGCGGGCCGGCCGCGCCGAGCTGGAACGGCGGGCCGGGCAGGTCGGCGGCATCGGATAGCGTGGCGTCCCGGCCGTGCCCGCGGGAATGCCAGGCACACCGAAATGCGTTACCCTGGCTTGACGACCAGTCCGGCGCACCGCGTGCCGGACGTGCAAGCGGAGGACCACCTCGGCCGCCTCCCACCTGGCCAGCTCAGTTGCTGGCGGGTACAGCCGGACAGCCCGCAAGCGGCGTGGCCGGCGGATTGGCCGGCTCGCGGGCCGGGCAGTCAGGCCGGGCGCACCGGCGCCGTCGCGCGTGAGCAGCGGCGGGCACCGGGCGCCGTGTGGCGCACCTGGTCCGGCGGAAGCTGGGAGTCCGGGAGCGCCACGTCAGGTGGCCCCGCATGCATCGGCTGCGGGGCCTTCGCGTATGTGGGGGAGCCGCAGGGTCGTAGACCGACCGCGGGGAGGTCCCGCGGCGGCGAGAGTGACTCAAGGAGGTCACATCAGCACTGAACCCCGTATCAACGAGCGTATCCGCGTACCCGAAGTGCGGCTCGTCGGTCCGAACGGCGAGCAAGTCGGCATAGTCGCCATCAACGACGCGCTCCGGCTGGCCCAGGAGGCAGACCTCGACCTCGTCGAAGTCGCGCCGACCGCCCGGCCGCCGGTGGCCAAGCTGATGGACTACGGCAAGTTCAAGTACGAATCGGCGCTCAAGGCCAGAGAGTCGCGCAAGCACCAGGCGCAGACCGTCATCAAGGAGATCAAGCTCCGGCCGAAGATCGATCCGCATGACTACGGCACCAAGAAGGGCCACGTCGAGCGGTTCCTCCGGCAGGGCGACAAGGTCAAGGTGACGATCATGTTCCGGGGACGCGAGCAGTCCAGGCCCGACCTCGGCTACCGGCTGCTGCAGCGGCTGGCCGGCGATGTCGAAGAACTCGGATTCGTCGAGTCACAGCCGAAGCAGGATGGCCGGAACATGATCATGGTGATCGGGCCGCACAAGAGGAAGCCCGACGCCAAGGCCGACCGCACCACGCGACCGGCATCTCGCGGGTCGGCCGCCGCGAGCCGGCCGGTACCGTCGCCGCGCGAGGCCAGGCCAGCCGGGCCCAGGCCAGCCGGGCCCAGGCCAGGGCCGGCCGTAGCGGCTGCCGGGCCCGCCGAGCAGGGCAGGGCGGAAGCAGCAACGGGGACCTGACCAGCTGACCGCCTCGGCGGTCAGAAGGAAGCAAGAACACCGTGCCGCAGGCACGGAGGGCAACGACGTGCCTGTGGCACGCCAGCGAACGGAGACGACGGCGACATGCCGAAGATGAAGACGCACAGTGGTTCCGGTAAGCGATTCCGGCTGACCGGCACCGGCAAGGTCATGCGCCGCCGGGCCAACCGCCAGCACTACTTTGAGCACAAGCCGAGCACGCGGACCCGCCGCCTCAAGAACGAGGTGCTGCTGTCGCCCGCGGACACCAAGAAGATCAAGAGACTGCTGGGCAAGTGACCCGGCCCGCTTAAGGGAGTCGAACACATGGCACGCGTGAAGCGGGCGGTCAACGCCCACAAGAAGCGTCGCGTCGTCCTCGAGCGGGCCAGCGGCTACCGCGGCCAGCGGTCTCGCATGTACCGCAAGGCCAAGGAGCAGGCGCTGCACTCGATGGCCTACGCCTACCGCGACCGGAAGGACCGCAAGGGAGCGTTCCGCCGGCTGTGGATCCAGCGCATCAACGCGGCGGCGCGGGCCGACGGCCTCACCTACAACAGGTTCATCCAGGGCCTGAAGATCGCTGGCGTGGACATCGACCGCAGGATGCTCGCCGAGCTCGCGGTTGACGACCCGGCCGCGTTCTCGGGGCTCGTCGATGTGGCCAGGAAGGCCCTGCCCGACGATCTCGGCGGCCCGTCCGCAACGGACACGGCCGCCGCCTGACCCAGTACCCGCGTGTGGCCCAGCGCGCCGGGTTCGCGGGCTCCGTGATCGCCCGCGGCGAGATCACGAGCATCCGCTCGCCGCGGGTCAAGGCCGCCCGCCAGCTGGCCAAGCGGTCGTTCCGGCAGCGGGCGAGGTCGTTCCTGGCCGAGGGCCCGCAGGCGGTGCGCGAGGCGCTCGCCAGGCGAGAAAACCCTGGCCCGGCAGCCACGCTCGGCGAGGCCGGGCCGGGTGCGGCCGGTTCCGGCCCGCCCGCGGTCACCGAGCTGTTCGTCACCGCGGCCGCCTGGGCGCGCCACGCCGAGCTGGCCGGGCAGGCCGCCGGCCAGGGCGCGGCGGTGCACACCGTCAGCGGTGAGGTGATGGCGGAGCTCGCCCAGACGGTCACCCCGCAGGGTGTCCTGGCCGTATGCCGGTTCGTGGACGTGCCGCTGGAGCGGCTGGCCGGGACGGCCCCGCGGCTGGTCGTGCTGCTGGCGAACGTGCGTGACCCCGGTAACGCGGGGACCGTGCTGCGCACGGCGGACGCGGCAGGCGCAGACGGGGTGATCTTCTCCGACGCCTCGGTCGACCCCTACAACAGCAAGTGCGTGCGCGCCTCAGCGGGCAGCCTGTTCCACCTGCCGGTGGTGGCCGGCGCCCCGCTCCGGCAGGCGGCCGCGGAGCTGAGCCGGGCCGGGGTGCGCATCCTCGCCGCCGACGGGAGCGCACGGCTTGAGCTCGGCGAGCTCGATGCGAACGGGAGCCTGAGCAGCCCCACCGCGTGGCTGTTCGGCAACGAGGCCTGGGGCCTTCCCGCCGACCTGCTGGCCCTGGCCGACGAGGCCGTTGCCGTGCCGATCTACGGCAGGGCGGAGAGCCTCAACCTGGCTGCGGCGGCCGCAGTCTGCCTTTACGCGTCGGCACGGTGTCAGCGCGGGGGTTAGCCCCCCGAGGCTTTCTGCAACCGTGTGCACGCTGAGGGCATCTAGGGGTGCCGCCCGGCATGCCGGACGCGCTAGAGTTTGATCACGTTGCGTCATGACTAGCCCGGTCAGGGTTACCGGCCGCTGGCCACAGGGCGCAGCGGCGCCAGCTCGCGGGCACCCCGGACCGCGGGCCGGTCGGCAAGCCCAGCCCGGGGAGAGGTGCAGCCACACAGCGGGCCAGGCGGAGGCGGCGTTCGAGTGGACAGGATCATGCCGGGCCATGCGGCCGCGGCCGCGAGCGGGAATCTCGCGGCAGCAGCCGGCCCGCTCGGGCCTGCCGAGGACCTGGCCGCGGGCCTGGTCTGCGCCGACGACCTGCCCGACGGCCTCGTGATCGCCGACCGCCACGGCCGGGTCATCGTTTTCAACCAGGCCGCCGCGCGGCTGACCGGCATCAGCCCCGAGTCCGCGCTGGGCCGGGACGTGGAGCAGGTGCTCCCGCTCCGCGACGACGAGGACCGCTGCTGGTGGACGCAGACGCGGCCCTACCAGGGCCTGTGCACCAGGACCCGGCATCCGGAACGGCCGCTGTACCTGCCGGACAGGACCGAGCTCCTGGTCAGCGTCGGCTACGTGCGGGACTGGCGCGAGGACGGCCGGCCCGGCGCGGGCAGCGTCCACGAGGGGCACGCCAGCGAGACCCGCGACCGGTGGCATCATCACCCCGGCGCGGTCCGCCGCCTCGCGATCACGCTGCGGGACGCGCAGCGGCGCTCCCGCGCGGAACGCAGCCGGGCTGATCTGGTCTCCACCGTCGCTCATGAGCTGCGCTCGCCGCTGACCAGCGTCAAGGGCTTCACGGCCACGCTGCTGGCCAAGTGGCCGCGGTTCACCGACGACCAGAAGCGCGTGATGCTGGAGACCGTCAACGCCGACGCGGACCGAGTGACCCGGCTGATCACCGAGCTGCTCGACGTCTCGCGGATCGAGTCGGGCCGGATCGAGGTGCACCGCGAGCTGGTGGACATCCCCGAGCAGGCCAGGAAGGTCATCGCGGGACGGGTCGCCGCCGGGGAGTCCGAGGACAGGTTCCGGCTGGAGGTCGGCGCCGGCCTGCCGGAGACCTGGCTGGACGCCGACAAGATCTTCCAGATCCTGGCCAACCTGATCGAGAACGCGGTCCGGCACGGGGCTGGTACGGTAACGACCATGGTGGAAGCGGCCCGGGACGCGAGCGCTCCTGGCGTGACCGTCTCCGTGCGCGATCACGGGCAGGGCATCGCGCCCGAGCTCGCTCCGCGGGTGTTCCGCCAGTTCTGGCGGGTCAAGCGGCGCGGCGGGGCGGGCCTGGGCCTGTTCATCGTGAAAGGCCTGGTCGAGGCGCACGGCGGCACGATCGGCGTGCACCAGCCGCCGGGCGGCGGGGCCGAGTTCCGATTTACGTTGCCCGCCGGCACGCCTGACTTCGGCTGACCGGCGGGCCCGCACCGGAGCTTCCCCGCGCGCAGCATCCAGAGCGCAGCTCCCTGCCGTGCGCCCGGAGATCACCACGGGCCGGGGCGCGGGACGGGGCCAGCTTCAGGCCGTCCGTTATGGAGATCTTCTTTAAGAGGTCTTGTTTTGAGAACCAGTCGGTGACCGCAGGAGAGCAGCAGGCTATGTCCGCACCGAACAAGAGCTATGACCCGGTGGAGGTGGCGGCCCTGTCACCGGAAGAGATCCAGCGCGTGCTCGACGAGGCGCTGGCCGCCATCGCCGCCGCCGCGACCCTCGACGAGCTCAAGGCGGCCAGGCTGGCCCACGCCGGCGACAGGGCGCCGATCACGCTCGCCAACGCCGAGATCGGGGCGCTGCCGCCCGCCGCAAGGTCCGAGGCCGGCAAGCGCGTCGGCACGGCGCGCGCCGCGATCCGGGGCGCGCTTGCCGCCCGGCAGGACGAGCTGGAAGCCGAGCGCGACCGGCGGGTGCTGGTCGAGGAGGCCGCCGACATCACGCTGCCGTGGGACCGGCTGCCGGCCGGGGCCAGGCATCCGGACACCACGGTGGCCGAGCGGCTGACCGACGTGTTCGTGGCCATGGGCTACGAGGTTGCCGAGGGCCCCGAGGTCGAGGCCGAGTGGTACAACTTCGACGCGCTGAACTTCCCGCCCGACCATCCGGCCCGGGACCAGTACGACACGATGTGGGTGGCCAGGCCGGACGGCAAGGCGGGCTCGGGCCTGGTGCTCCGCACGCATACCTCGCCGGTGCAGATACGGGCCATGCTGACCCGGCCGCTGCCGTTGTACGTGGTCAGCCCCGGCAAATGCTTCCGCACCGACACGCTCGACGCCACGCACAGCCCGGTGTTCCACCAGATCGAGGGCCTGGCCGTGGACGAGGGGCTGACCATGGCCGACCTG
>Ga0070698_100006063_pt1 | contig 13165 bp, 16 predicted proteins | sample KBSK1502metaG_FD_65477 | JGI IMG/M metagenome (GOLD analysis project Ga0070698, IMG submission 65477) | Corn, switchgrass and miscanthus rhizosphere microbial communities from Kellogg Biological Station, Michigan, USA - KBS K1-50-2 metaG | ecosystem: Host-associated > Plants > Roots >... | reverse complement strand
AAACGCTAGAATAAGGTATCCTGGTCCTTTTGTTGCTGACTCTGAATCTTCTGCCTGGCGCGGCGCTGTCGTTCAAGCTCCCCACGAATGGACTCGGCTGTAGGAAGATCCTCGGGCATGGTCGCCCCCAAGCGCTTGAGGGTGTCTCGAACCTCGCGGCCAACGCGAAAATGCGCCTGAATGGCTGCATCCTCGCCGGCAATGTGTTCCCGGCGAAGCCGTCCTTCCGTCTGCGTGATCCTGAAGAGATTGGCCGCTAATTCTTCGCGGCCTATGTAGTCTAAAATCTCGCCCCCTTCGGGAATCCCCTTATAGAGGCGGATGTTTTCCGCATCGAGGGTATACTGCCCCAGGTAGCCCGCGTCGTGGAAGACCCCAAACATTTGAGAGCGCACACCCGCCTCCGCCGCTGCCTCGCTCAACTGCTTATTTCCCTCGGCTACCTCCAGTCGGATCTGGATGCGGGCCTCGCGTTCCTGGCGCAGTTGGTGCATCTCATGAGCGCGGGTCGTCACGGCGAAGTAGTTCTGCGCAGCAGCGATTTCCGGCTTGCGCGAATCACCGTTCATGGCAATCAAATAGCAGGCCAGCCTGGAAAGGTAGTAGTCCTGGACGCCGCGTTTCGCCCGACTGCCATCGAACGCTTTGGTGCGCAGAAGTATCCTCGTTACCGGAAGCGTAGGCGTGTTTCGGGCCAACCGGCCACTCGGTATCAAAGTGCGCTCGCGTTCCAGCTCATTGGTTGTTATACTTCTGAGGGATCTTGCCTAGCAAGGAATGGTAGTCTAGCTCTTTGACAGCCCCAAATCTTTTAGACCAACCATCTATGCCGTCCAGCAGCCCATCGATATCTGAAGGAGAAGGTGAAGCTTGGTGTCGTGCTGTCTGGACTGCAACGTATGCTTGCCCTATGGAGACGACAACATTGGTCGGGTCGGCGTTTATGGTGACCATCAGAAACGCCGTCCTGGAGAGTCGATAGTCGTCAATGCACCGTTTTGTACTGTGACCGCGTCCAGTGTAGCTCACCTTAAAGAAAGGTACAAAGTGTTTGGTGATGTCACCGCCCTGTTTTTCCATCGCCACCTTGGCTCGTGAGAGTGCCTGGTTGAAAGCCTGCCAGGAAATATAGCCAAAGAAATCACATGTCTCACGTGCACTGTAGAATTCCTCGCCATCCTCATCCACCTGGCGGATAGAGGCCCCAAAGTATGTGGCGTCTTCTTGCAGAAGCAGAATATCCTTAATCCTTTTTCTGCCCTGAACGACGTTAGCCAGGCCATCCAGAGAAGAAATCAACGATGCTTCGTACTTCAGCGCTTCGATCTCATCATCAAAGAAGGCTAACTTGACCTTAGTAACCTGCTGGCCACGAGCCCAAATCTCTCGGATGATCTCACATTTTTGTGACTGCACGCCTGCTCGTGCATCGGCCTCATGCGCGCCAATGCGATCTCCCGTCCCTTTTCCGATATAGAAGACGCGGCCATCTGGGTAGGCGTACGCATAGATGTAGAACCTGGTGTTGCTCACGATGCACCCCGCATCATTTACGCTATTGCCATTAAGCCTCAAATCCGCTTACTACTGTATTCTCAACCGATTCAGGGAAATCGGAATGGTCGGTGACAATGTTGCCGGTCGTTTCACAGGAAACCATCGCCTTTTTGATCACGTCGACAAAGTTCTGCCACTTGTTTCCGTAGCCGAGAAGTGGCATCAGCTCTCGCGCTTCCCAATACTCCACATTGTAGGGATTGAGGTGTTTGATCGAATCAAAATCAGGTCCGGCCATTGCATACCCTCCTTCGTTTGCTCATTTCGCACTAAGTGCGTTAGTAGTCTACTTTCTGAGTTTGTGCTTCATGCAAGAAATACATCGCTGCCCCGCCCCTTAGTATATCTGTTCTTAGGCAGAACGTAAATGTGGATGGCTAGAACTTATTTCCTGGAAAACATTGCTAAAGAGGAGGAGAGAAGGTATAGTGTATACAGCAGCGTGACCTCCTGTCTCGAGATGCCGCATTGCCTCACGAAAATCTGCTTTTGGACTCTTCACCAAACCACCGCCACTGAAGTGTTTGCCACCTCTGCCACAAGATCACCTCTTAGCTCGGGCTTCTTTGCATAACGCAGGGAAGTTGCTATCATGTGTTCACTGAGGCAGATTTTCATGAGGCAACAGGCAGCATTGCTGTCGCTTTGGCGCAACGGTTTCGCGTCGGACTTTTTCCAGGGAGGGAAATGTGGGAGAAGGAGTGGATCTTCAAAGCAGGCGGGTATTGCTTAAACAGTTCGCCCAGCAGTATCGGGTGGCCTCGTCTGCTCACAAACGCGTCCTGCTGGATGCCTTTGTCCAGGCCACGGGCTATCATCGTCGCTATGGGATGTGGTTGCTCAACCATGCCGAGGAGGTGCTGCGCGCTCCGCAGTCCGTGCGTAAGAGCCATTACGGGCCAGAGGTCCAACACGCGCTGTTCCTGGCTTGGAACGCCGCCAACCGGATCTGCGCCAAACGCCTCATCCCCTTTCTCCCCACACTGATAGAAGCGCTAGAGCGGCATGGGCATCTGCACCTCACCGAGGAATGCCGAAGCCAGTTGCTTACCATGAGTACTGCGACAGCCGATCGCCTGTTGTCCTCTCAGCGCAAACAGAGTCAGCACGGCCTCTCCACCACACGAGCCGGTACGCTGCTCAAGCAACAGATCCCCATCCGCACGTTCGAGGAGTGGAATGAAGCCAAACCCGGCTTTCTCCAAGCCGACTTGGTGGCCCATTGTGGCACCGACATCGAAGGTGGCTACCTGTATACGCTGACGATCACCGATGTAGCAACCGGGTGGACGGAATGTCTGCCCCTGCTGTACCGCAGTCAGGAAACGGCGCTAGCGGCCCTCCAACGCGCGCGCACGCTCTTCCCTTTTCCGATTCTGGGAATCGATACCGACAACGGTGGCGAGTTCATCAATGAAGTAGTGATCGTTTATTGTGAACAAGAACGCATTTCGTTCACGCGGGGACGCCCGTACCTGAAAAATGATCAGTGTTTTGTCGAGCAAAAGAATGGTGCGATTGTGCGCCAGGTGGTCGGCTATGATTGCTTCGTGGGAGAACACGCTTACCGGCAGTTGACGGAACTCTACCGGGCACTGCGCCTGTATGTCAATTGCTTCCAACCCTCCATGAAGTTGCTGTCGAAGCAACGGGACGAGAAAAAAGTTCGCTCTGTCTACGACCCGGCGAAAACGCCCTTGCAACGCCTGCTTTTGTCAGGAATACTTCCCGCCGAGAAGCAGCACAAACTGAACGCTGTGGCCGAGTCCCTGGACCCGCTTCGCCTGCTTCACGAGCTGAAGCGGTTGCAACAAGCGCTCTTCCGCTGTGCCGTCGAAGGTAATCCCTTCGTTTCACACGCCTCTTCCTGGTCGATTCGCGTTTTTGCTGTGGAACAGTGCCGAACGGACCTGGGTCCTGTCGAGGGGAGTGTCCCCAATCCATCCGCAGGACTCGCCACCCTGTGCCACGAGCAGGAGAAGCGAAAACGCGTCCTGGGCTGGCGGCGCACCCACAAGGATCCCTTTGAGGGAGAATGGGAGCAGATCACCTCCTGGCTCCAGGCCAATCCTGAGCGCAGCAGCGGCGATATCTTTCGGGAGTTGCAGCGCCGCTCCCCAGGACGCTATCAGCCCTTGCAAATCCGCACGCTCCAGCGCGGCATGCGGAAAATACGAGCCAACCTGCTGGAACCGGTTGAGGAGCAGTGGCAAGCTGAAGTGATCCATGGAGCATCACCCGCGCCCTCCTCTCCAGCAGAAAGGGCGCCCACGAGTTCCTGACCGCTGGTTGCACGCATCGCCGAGTACGTTTTGGCGGTGCAATCATCCCTGTTCACAACCACCCCTTCTGTTCTGCCAAACGAGCCGCTTCCACGCGGTTCTGGGCACCCAGTTTCTGCATGGCCGTGGACAGGTGATTGCGCACGGTTCCCTCTGAGAGCACCAGTTGAGCTGCAATCTCGGCCAGGCTGGCCCCAAAGAGCGAGGCGGAGAGCACCTCACGCTCGCGGGGAGTCAGCGAATTGCGTCCTTCCGAGAGCGCGGAGAGAGCCAGGTCAGGGTCAACCACCCGTTCGCCTGCCATCACGCGCCGCAGCGCGAGCGCGAGTTCTGCGGCAGGGGCATCCTTGAGCAGGAACCCGACGGCGCCACTCTCCATGGCCCGCTGCAAATAGCCACTGCGCCCAAAGGTGGTCAAGATCACGGTGCGGCACGAGGGCAGCACCTTGCGCAGCGCCGCGGCGGCAGCCAGCCCGCCGCCACCGGGCATTTCAATATCGAGCAGCGCGACATCGGGCTGCGCCGCTTGTGCGGCCTCGACGACCTCATCGCCTCGTGCCACCTCGGCCACCACCTCGATATCCGGTTCCCGCGAGAGCAGAGCCGCGAGTGCTCCACGCACCATCGCCTGGTCTTCGGCGAGCAATACTCGGATCATGCTCGTTCCTCCTCAAACATCGGGGCTTCCCCATGCGCCGAGAGCGGCAGTTCCACGCAGAGGCGGAAGTGTTCTTTGCCCGAGAGGATGAGAGCGCCTGCTTCCATGCGTCCCCCCAACGCGCTCACCCGCTCCCGCAACCCTGCGAGACCCAGTCCGGGGCGTGCCGCGCTTTCCACGTGCTCGCGTCGGCCCCCGTCGCTGAGCAGTTCGGCCCCAATCACCCCTTGCTCGTGGATCAGGTGAATACGGCAGCGCCGCGCACGACTGTGCCGGATGACGTTGGTCACCCCTTCGCGTACCGTCCAGGCGAGCGCCGCGTCTACGGCCGGTGGAAGTACCTCCTGGATGGAGTCGACCTCTCCCTCGATCCCGGCAGCGGAGAGGAGCTGCCGCGCTCCCTCCAGTTCGCTCCTGAGATCCGGTTGCCGATAGCCGGCTACCGCCTCGCGCACCTCACGCAGCGTTTGGCGCGCCACGCGCTCAATCTCCGCGAGTTCTTGTGCGCAGCGGTCGGGTTCCTCCGTGACCAGCTGCTTTGCCAGTTCGCTCTTGAGGGTGATCATCGACAGTGCCTGCCCCAAGAGATCATGCAAGTCCCGTGAGAGGCGCTCGCGCTCCTCGATCACCGCCAGGCGAGCCAGTTCGCGCCGTGCGGCATGCAGTTCCCGAATGGCGCTGCCCATGCGAACCACGCCGATCATGTCGAGGCCAAGTCCCCGCACCAGGAGCATCAGCGCGATGAGCCACCACCAGTCGATCCCTGCCACCCCCCGATGCGTGAGGACCGTCATGGCGAGCGGCAGCACCGTCAAGAGCACCACCACGACACCCGCGGTTCGCATGGGGAGCAGCACTCCAGCCAGGGCACTCACACAAATAAAGAGCCAGAGCCAGGCCGGTCCGTCAAGGAGGCTGAACACGGTGACCTGCACACAGAGGACAACCAAAAGCAGCAGCGAGAGACGGGAGCGCAACCGCGTCGGCCTGCGCTGGTTCACCGGATGCGGCCAGGTGAGCCAGGTGTAACTGGTGGCAAAAAAGAGCAGGCTGAACAGTCCCAGGGCCAAATGCCAGCCAGCAAGCGGTTCACGTACGAGCGAAATGAGCGGGAAGAGCAGGCACAGGAGCCAGAAGCGCTGGTAGAGCCGCCAGAGACGGAAGGTGATGCCACTGGAGGTAATGCCCTCATCCGTTGGCTGCCTGCCACCTGGGCGGACAGCTTCCGATTCCTTTGTTCGTGTCCTGTGGCCCTGGCTGATCTGCATCCTGGTGCCTCCTTTTTGCCGGTGGCAAAACGAACGTTTTTCACGACCTCATTGTAGCACCGCTTCGTCACGGCAGCCCTGTCTCAAGCGTTCGACTCGATCAGGACCGCCCCAGTGGTGCCATCAAGCGTCAGGCGGCTGCCAGTCGCAATCCGCTCGGTTGCACCCGCCACGCCAACCACAGCGGGAAGGCCATACTCGCGGGCCACAATCGCCCCGTGCGCCATCGCTCCACCCACTTCCATCACCAGTCCCGATGCCTTGAGAAACAGGGGTGTCCAACCCGGATCGGTCGAGGGAGCAACCAGGATCTCGCCCGGCTCCAGATGGGCATCGTGAGGATCAAGGACGACCCGCGCGATCGCCGTCACCCGCCCTGGGGACGCAGGAGTTCCCTGCAATGTCCCGGCTTCCCGGACAGCGCTCTGGCCTTTCTGCATCTGAGTCAGAGGTTCGGTGCCATCCGAGAGCAGGACGAGTGGCACATAACGGCGCCTGAGTTCCCGTGCGAACGTCGCTTGTAGATCGCGCACACGCTCCCGCAGATCCGCCCCGGAAAGGGCCGCGTGTACTTCGGAAAGCGTGAGGAAGAAGATATCCGCGGCTTCGTTCAGCCTCCCGGCGCGCGCCAACTCCTCTCCAACTAACCGGAGGAGTTGGCGCGCCTGCGCCAGCAAGAGCCCCGCGAAAAAGCGGGTCATCTCGCGGAAGCCTGCCAGCGTATGGGCGCGCCAGAGAAGAAAGCGTACCAGCCGCCAGCGGATCCGGTATTTTTGCCTGGCGCGATCCGCAAGCGTTGCGATCATCTCGTGTGCCGCGCGCCTGGCGCGTTGTAGTTGGAGATCCGGCGCGGCTGTGCCCTCTTCCACGTCCAGGTAGCCGGTGAGGAGCGCAAGCACGTAGCTGGGATCCTCTGACCAGCGCGGTACACCCAGGTCGAGTTCACAGACACTCTGGTGGCCATACTCCTGCAGGAAGCGCGCGAGGCCCTGTTGCAGGGGAGCGGGCAGGCGTCCTTGCTGATAGTCCTGGGCGAGCCGCTCAGGAGGCAAGCTCTGGAGCAGTTGCCTGCTCGACGCGTGTTCCCTGATCTTCTGAGAAAAACTCCACAAGGCCAGGTTCATCTGAGTGGTGGGATTGGTCGGCGAACCGCCCAGGATGATCAGGCACTCACTCTCTGTGGCGAGTTCACCGAGCAACCGCCGGGCCAGGGCAAAACTCTGCATACCCGCCAGCATCACGGGTGAGACGCGAAAGGCCAGGTGCAGGCAGCGCAGCAGGAGACGCTCCGCTTCGGCAAGGCGAGCCGCGGCATCATCTCGCGCATCGACCTGGGAGGCCTTGTGGAGATGTTCTACGAAGCGCTGCACCCGCCGATTTGCCGCTTGCGGTGCGAAGAAGGCCTGCAGCAGATACCAGAGCAAGTTGGTGCGTGCAAGCAGGAGCACGAGCGCACGTCCAAACGCGCGTCGAGACATAGTACGGAGCGAGAGCCGAGGGTCGTTCACAAGTTGCTCGAAGCTGGCGGCCGCGTGGACCTCCGCCTCGCGCATGGCTTCGAGAAGGAAGCGACGCCCAAACGGGCTGCGTAAGGCAGCAGTGACATCGAAGAACGGACGACTGGCAGCCTCCACGACGAAGCGAGGACCAATCAGCGGATTGCGCAGTGGGGAGCCAATGAGCGCCAGGAATCCGGAGGCGAGGAGCCGGAGCGCGGAAAGTCCCATGGGCGTGAAAGGACGATAGGTGCCCTGTTGCACGCCGAAAGCGAGGTAGACGCGCAGGTCCTCATCCGTGGACGGAGCGCTCTCGGGCAGGGGAAACAGGGTCGTAATTGGTCGTGCCTGGAGCAAGAACACCTGGCCGTAGGCATCGATGGCCCACTCGATATCCTGGGGAGTTCCATATAGCGTTTCCACCCGCGCCCCAAGTGCCGCGAGTGTGTGAAGCTGCTCATCGGAGAGACAGGCTCGCGCTCGGGATGCGCCTGCCTCGATTCTCTCGGTTCCCCCTCCCGCTGCGGCCCGAATGATGATCTGCTTGTCGCCCAGGTGGCGCTCAACAATCTCGCCCGTGGCGGTCTGCACCACAAAGTGATCCGGGTTGGTTGCGCCGGACACGACGGCCTCACCCAGGCCGGGATTGGCGTCGATCACCGCTTGACGACGTTTCCCGGTCAGGGGATTGGCCGTGAAGAGGACGCCGGCCACCTCGGCCTCGACCATCCGCTGTACCACCACCGCCAGGCGCACGCTCCCAGGGGCAATGCCCAAACTGCTGCGGTACTGCGTTGCGCGGTCCGTCCATAGCGACGCGAAGCAGCGCTGGACGGCAGCAAGCACCGCTTCGATGCCGATGACATTGAGCAGGGTCTCCTGCTGGCCGGCAAAGGAGGCTTCTGGCAGGTCTTCTGCAGTTGCAGAGGAACGGACGGAGACCGGGACAGGCGAGCCCGCAGAGAGGGATTGGTAGGCTCTTGTGATGGCTTCGATGACCTCTGGCGGCATCGCTGTCTGAATCAAGGCGGTGCGGTTAGCTGTTGCCAGCTCGATCTGGCGCGCGCTGTCCGAGCGGTCGGCGGCCTCTCGTCCCGCAAGATAGGTGTCGAGCCCGGCAAGAGTTGAGAGGCGCTCATAGGCGGCAGTGGTCACGCAGAAGCCCGCCGGCACGACGAAACCCGCCTGGATCAGTTCACCCAGGTTGGCGGCCTTTCCACCGGCGACCGGGAGCGACGTCCGATCAAGCCTGTCCAGAGGAACAACGAGAGGCGCGTCACTCGATGTGCTCTCAGGCTCCTGCTGTTGCCCGTGATGTGACAGATTCATACCCTTTCCTCCTCACGAGATGGGCGGCCATCTCCCGCCTCCATGGGCGCCGTGTTCCTTCCCGCATGGAACTGGGAAGATGGCGAGCCCCTGTTCGGAACAAAGCGTGAGATGGACACGATGATGAACGGGATTCCAATCACGGTGGGAAGTACCCAGAACGCGAGTAGCGGGAGCTGGTTCAAGCCTGGAATCAGGTGGGCGTTATCCACATAAAAGGCCGTCCACAGGACGATGTACGACCCAATCATCCCGACAATGTGAGCCACCGCCCACTGCTTGCCCAACCAGCGCATCAGCCGGGGTTCCCGGCGAAAGCGCCGCGCGGCATATCCACTCAGAGCCAATCCATAGCCGAGCGTAGCCAGGGCAAAAAGATAGGCATCGGCCTGCCAGTGCTGGACCGAGAGGATGATCGCGGTGACAAACACGACCATATAGGTCCATAGATAATACGTCCCCCAGCGATGATGGCCCCCACGCCTTTTGGGCGCGCGGAAAGCCACCACCCCGGTCACGCCCGTCGTGAGTCCCGCCAGCGCATGTACCACGAGGGGGAGGAAGAACGAGAGACGAAATCCATCGATCATACGGGTGTTCCTTTCAGACCGCTGTACCCCTGTGATAAGGGGCCATGGGAAACCAGGCCCAGCGCTCAAGCCGGTATGTTCATCACTTATCAAGAATAAGATTGCATTCCTCTGGTGCCATCTGCATCTACTGAAAAGTATAGCGGTGGAACAGACAGCGCGGAAGTGAAATTCCTCGGGATTTGGGTATGACAAATGTCATGGATGTCTTCCTCCTCTTGCATTCTTCTACTCTCCCCGGTATATTTATATCAAAGTAAATTGATGCAAATTGATTTGATAGATTTGAGGAAAGTATGGAACAGACGCTGGTTCAGCCGCCAGAGGTCTTGAAGCTGGCGGGACATGCTGTGCGGTGGAATGTGCTCACCGCGCTTGCGCGCTCGGACTACCGTGTGCAGGACCTGGTCGAGCAGCTCTCTCTCCCCCAGAATCTGGTCTCGTATCACCTGCGGCAACTGCGCGAAGGACAGCTGGTGACGGAACGCCGCAGCGCTGCCGACGAGCGCGCGGTCTTCTACCACCTGGACTTGGAGCGCTTTCAGGCGCTTTACCTGGCGGCGGGAGAGACGCTGCACCCGGCGGTAACGGCTGCTCTGACCGCGCCGCTGGCGCAAGGCCTGCCGAGCAACCGGGCACCCTTGCGTGTGCTCTTTCTCTGCACGGAAAACAGTGCGCGCTCGCAAATGGCCGAGGCTCTGCTTCGCCATCTCAGCCGGGGTACCGTGGAGGCTTTCAGCGCCGGAAGCCGGCCAGCCGAGGAGTTGCATCCCCTGGCCCGGCGCTGCATGGAACGCCTGGGCATCGATATGAGCCGCGCGGTTCCCAAGCATTTCGAGGTCTTCCGCGGCCAGCGCTTCGACGCGGTTATCACCGTCTGCGACCGCGTGCTGGAGACATGTCCCACCTTCCCTGACGACCTGGAGCGCATTCACTGGAGTTTCCTCGACCCGGCAACGGTGCAAGGGTCTGAGGCCGAGCAGCTACGAGCATTTGAACAGACCTCGCTACAATTGACCGCGCGCATCCGTTTTTTGTTGACTCTCCTCCAACGAAAGCACAACTCCCGTGAGTCATGAAAGCAGGCTCGCACGGGCGGCTGAAGGAGTACTGTAATGACAGAAGCAACTGCATCCAGTCCTTATCGCGTCCTGTTTCTCTGCACGCACAACTCGTCGCGCTCACAAATGGCTGAGGGACTGCTGCGGGCGCGTGGCGGGACGCGCTACCAGGTGTTCAGCGCCGTGCATCCCTTGGCGATCAGGGCCATGGCGGAACTGGGCATTGACATCAGCGAGGGGGCCGGGCACCGGGCGAAAGGAATCGAGGCCTTTAACGATGCCCCGCCGATGGACCTGGTGGTGACGGTCTGTGACGAGGCCGCCGAGGAGTGTCTGTACTTTCCGCGCGCCCGCCGCCAGGAGCACTGGAGCTTCCCCGACCCAAGCAAAGCCTCTGGGAGCGAGGAGGAACGGCTGGCGATCTTCCGCCGGGTGCGCGATGCGATTGCGGCGCGCATCGAGATATTTATCCGGCAGGAGTAGGATGAGAACACGGAATGACGACGAAGAGGCTGCTGATCATCTGCGGCAGCGATTCGGGTTCCGCGCGCGCCTACGAGCCTGGGAATGCGATCCGGGCTGCGACGTGATCATCGTCGTGGAGACCGCTTTCCAACTACAGTGTTTGCAGCGACATTCTACTTCTCAGGCGAAGTCCCAGATTGGCACGGGTATCTCCCAGCGGTCGTTGGGAGATATCGCTCGTGAGGGTATTTTTTGAGTAAGTGGATCGCATATTTTCAGGTATCAAACACACTCTCCCCTTCAACCTCCTTCGCTCTAAAGTTGTTTGACAGGAACTCGGTGACCGGAACGTGTCTTGTTGAGCAAGTCTCTTATTCGTTGCTATTGACAACGAACTGCTCCTGCTGTATGCTTGAAGAGAGATCGTTGCGAGTAGCAACGATTGGGAGAGGAGCAGAAAGATGGAACAGCGCGTGACGACGGGCGCGCTCCTGCGGGAAGTGGCCCGCCTGCATACCCATTTACAGCGCACCAACGTAGCCTGCTGTGCAGGAACGACCGTGACGCAGTGTACCGTGCTCACCGAACTGGGGCGTAGCGGGCCGGTTCCCCTGGCAGAACTCAGTCGGCGCGTCGGCTTCGACAAGAGCTGGACGAGCCGAGCCGTCGAGCACCTGGTGCAGGAGGGCCTGATCGAGAAAGTGCCCAGTCAGAGCGATCATCGGATGGTGCGTCTCTCGCTGACGCCTGTGGGCGAACAGCGCTTGCGCGACCTTAATCAAACGTTGGGCGGTCTGTCTGAGCGTGTGATGGAGCGCATCCCGTTGCCGGAGCATGAGGGAGTCCAGCGCGCTCTCACCTTGCTCCTTGCGGCGCTGCAGGCAGAAGAGGAAGCATGCACCGATGAAAGTAGCACCAGTCTATGAGCGTCATCGAGCGCGCGTCCCCCGCGGACCTTGCGGTCATCATCGCCTTACTGGAGCGCTGCGGTCTGCCGCAGGCCGGGCTGGAAGAGGTACTGACCACAACGGTCGTGGCGCGCCAAGCCGGGCAAGTGGTCGGCTGTAGCGCTCTGGAGAGGTACGGAACGACGGCCTTGCTGCGTTCCGTAGCGGTTGACCCGCTCAGGCGTTCCCACGGTCTGGGGAGTCGGCTCGTGCAGGCGGCTCTATCCATGGCACGGCAGATGGGTATTCACGAAGTCTACCTGCTCACGGAGACTGCTGCTGATTACTTTCCACGCTTCGGCTTCCACCGCATCGAACGGGCCGCTGCCTCACCAGCCGTTCACCGCTCGGTGGAGTGGACGAGCGCCTGTCCGGCCTCGGCGCAAGCGATGGTTCTCAGCCTGCAGGCAGGGGAGCAGCCAAACACGAGCTGAGACACGCCATCGATATCCCAGATGAAGGATATCGCGTCCTTTTGGCGAAAACGCCGTCTCTCTATGTACAAAGCATCAACACGAGAGGAGGACATACGATGATGCCACCTGATATCAGGTTCTTTCTTCAACAACAGCGCCACCAGGAGATGCTGCGCGAGGCTGAGCAAGCCCGGCTCCTGCGGGCGGTGAGACGAACGCCCGACAACGGCGTCACGGAAACAGCCTTCCAGCGCTTCATCTGGTGGGTTGGAGGCGCGTTGCTATGCTGGGGATGTGCCTTGCAACAGGTTGGACGAGCAACGCCCGCGACCGAGAAAGGGTGCAGCATATGCCTAACATGACGACCGAGCGGGTCTGGGAGGAGTTTCATACTCCCTTGCAGCAGTTCATCCGGCGGCGCGTCTCCGACGAGGACACCGCCGAGGATATCCTGCAGGACGTGTTTCTCAAAATCCACCAGCATATGGACGCGCTCAAAGATGTGAGGAAGCTGGAGGGTTGGATCTATCAGATTACGCGCAACGCTATCATCGATGTCTACCGTAGTAGGAGGCATGAGACTACACTCGAAGCGGCAGAGTTGCTTGATCTTCCCGAAGAGCTGCCCGATGGTGATCTCGTGAGCGAACTCTTGCCGAGTGTGCGTGCAATGGTGATGAGCCTGCCAGAGCTGGACCGGCAGGCGCTGATCCTCACCGAATATCAGGGGCTGACCCAACGGGAACTGGCCAAGCGGATGGGCCTGTCCTTTTCTGGCGCGAAATCGCGCGTGCAGCGGGCGCGGGAAAAACTCAAACAACAGTTGCTGAAGTGCTGCCACTTTGAGCTGGACAGGAGAGGCCACATCATCGATTATCAACCGCGTTGCCAGTGTTGCGTCACAGCGGCCTGTTGCGCTGAAGAACTCATTATGCCAACACGGAGTCGCAGGGGTGCGTCCTTTTTGGAACTGCCCCGCCCACGGGATACGCAACGAGTGAGCGTAAAGGGGGAGAACGCCTGAAAAACTGGCAAAGACGGCAGAAATGTGGCTACCTGAGAGAAAACGAGTGAGAAAGGGAGGAGAGGAAGATGA
>Ga0070698_100006062_pt1 | contig 13166 bp, 10 predicted proteins | sample KBSK1502metaG_FD_65477 | JGI IMG/M metagenome (GOLD analysis project Ga0070698, IMG submission 65477) | Corn, switchgrass and miscanthus rhizosphere microbial communities from Kellogg Biological Station, Michigan, USA - KBS K1-50-2 metaG | ecosystem: Host-associated > Plants > Roots >... | reverse complement strand
TGCTGGACGCCATGGAGGGCCCGACCCCGGTGTCGGCCCTGATCCACGCGGCGACCATGGTGACCGCGGGCGTGTACCTGATCGTCCGGTCCAACCCTATCTTCGACCTGACGCCGACCGCCCAGCTCGCCGTCACCGTCGTCGGCGCGGCCACCCTGCTGTGGGGCGCGATCATCGGCTGCGCGAAGGACGACATCAAGAAGGCGCTGGCCGGGTCCACGATGAGCCAGATCGGCTACATGATGCTCGCCGCCGGGCTCGGGCCGCCCGGGTACGCGCTGGCGATCGCGCACCTGCTGGCGCACGGCTTCTTCAAGGCCGGCCTGTTCCTCGGGGCGGGCGCGGTCAAGCACGAGATGGACGACGAGGTCGACATGCGCCGGTTCGGCGGGCTGCGAACCGTGCTGCCGATCACCTGGGTGACGTTCGGGCTCGGCTACCTCGCGATCATCGGCGTCCCGCCGCTGTCCGGCTTCTGGACCAAGGACGCGATCATCGACGCCGCGTTCCAGAAGGGCGGCACGTCAGGGGCCCTCCTCGGCACCGCGGCGCTGATCGGCGCGGGCATTACCGCGTTCTACATGACCCGGGTCATGCTCATGACGTTCTACGGCGATCGCCGCTGGGATGAGAAGGTGCACCCGCACGAGGCGCCGCCGGTGATGACCTCGCCGATGGTCGTGCTCGGGCTGGGCTCGATCGGCGCCGGGGCGTTCCTGATCGTGAACGACCGGCTGATCAGCTTCCTGGCCCCGGTGGTCGGCACGCCGCCGGTGTCCAGGGGAGTCTTCACCCCGGCCGGCGGCGGCGCGATCGTGCTGCTGGTGATCGGGGCCGCGATCGCCTGGATGGTGTTCGGCCGCCGCGAGGTCCCGGTCACCGCGCCGGCCGGCGGGCCGATCACGGTGGCGGCGCGCAAGGACCTCTACGGCGACGCAGTCAACGAGTCGCTGCTGATGCGGCCCGGCCAGTGGCTCACCAGGCTCTCGGTGTTCTTCGACAACCGGGGCCTGGACGGCCTGGTCAACACGCTGGCCGCCACCATGGGCGGCACGTCGGGCCGGGTGCGCAGGCTGGAGAACGGGTTCGTCCGCTCCTACGCCCTGCTGATGTTCTTCGGCGCGGCGCTGCTGGTCGGCGCGCTGCTTCTGGTGAGGCTGTGATGAGCACCTTTCCCTGGCTGACCGTCGCCGGCGCGATCCCGCTGGCCGGGGCCGTCGTGGTCGCGCTGACGCCGGGAAGGTCCGCGCCGGGCGCGGAGGCCGACCGCCGCGCCCGCGACCGGCTGGTCAAGCAGATCACGCTGGTCTTCACGCTGGCCACGCTCGTGCTGACGATCGTGATGGCCACGCAGTTCAACACCGGCGGGCCCGCGTTCCAGTTCACCCAGACGTACCAGTGGATCCCGCAGTTCGGCGTGCACTACGCGGTCGGGGCGGACGGGATCGCGCTGGTCCTGCTGCTGATGACCGTGGTCTTGATGCCCGTGGTCGTGCTCGCCTCGTGGAACGACGCCGAGGGCGAGTCGAGCCCGGCGGGCGAGCCGCCCCCCAGGCGCAGCGTCAAGACCTACTTCGCGCTGATGCTCGTGCTCGAGACCATGATGATCGGGGTCTTCGCCGCCACCGACGTGTTCCTGTTCTACGTGTTCTTCGAGGCCATGCTGGTCCCGATGTACTTCATGATCGGGAGCTACGGCGTCGGCCAGCGCCAGTACGCGGCGGTCAAGTTCCTGCTCTACAGCCTGCTCGGCGGGCTGCTGATGCTGGTCGCGGTCATCGCCCTGTACGTGTACGGCGGGCACACGTTCCTGTTCAGCCAGCTGGAGCACGCGGCGCTGAGCTCGGCCTCGCAGAAGTGGCTGTTCCTCGGCTTCTTCGTGGCGTTCGCGATCAAGGCACCGCTGTGGCCGTTCCACACCTGGCTGCCCGACGCGGCCGCCGCGGCACAGCCAGGGGCGGCGGTGCTGCTCGTCGGCGTGCTCGACAAGGTCGGCACGTTCGGGCTGATCCGCTACTGCCTCGACCTGTTCCCGGCCGGGTCGCACTACTTCACCCCGCTGGTCCTCGTGCTCGCGGTGATCGGGGTCCTCTACGGGGCGATCGTGGCGATCGGCCAGCGCGACCTCAAGCGGCTGGTCGCTTACACGTCGGTGTCCCACATGGGCCTGATCACGCTCGGCATCTTCGCGATGACCAGCGAGGGCCAGGCGGGCGGCGTGCTCTACATGGTGAACCACGGGTTCGCCACCGGCGCGCTGTTCCTGATCGCCGGTTTCATGATCGCCCGGCGGCGGTCGCAGCTCATCGCCGACTACGGCGGCGTGCAGTCGGTCGCTCCCGTCCTGGCCGGGCTTTTCCTGGTCACGTGCCTCGCTGGCCTGGCCCTGCCCGGCCTGAATACGTTCGTCAGCGAATTTCTGGTCCTGATCGGCACGTTCACCCGGTACGAGGCGGCCGGTGTCCTGGCCACGGTCGGCATCATCCTGGCCGCGATCTACATGACCTGGCTGTACCAGCGCACGATGACCGGCCCGGTGCGCGAGGAGGTCTCGACCATGCCGGACCTCAAGGCGCGGGAACTGTGGGCGGTCGGCCCGCTGATCGTGCTGATCGTGGCCCTCGGCGTGTATCCCAAGCCGGCGCTCGACGTCATCAATCCCGCGGTCCACCAGACCCTGGTGCAGGTGCATTCCACCGACCCGGTGCCGCCGCACCCCGGCACCCAGGCTTCGGTAACGCAGAGGAGTGCCCCATGATCGCGGCGCTGGCGGCGGCCCCGGCCATTCCCGCGCCGCACATCGAGTACAGCCAGCTCGGGCCCATGCTGGTGGTGTTCGGCGCCGCCGTCGCCGGGGTGCTGGTGGAGGCGTTCGCCCCGCGGGCACTGCGGCGGCCGATCCACCTGCCGGTCACGCTCGGCGGCCTCGCTGCCGCGTTCGTGTGGACGATCGTGATCGGCGCCACGAACTCCACTTTTAACGGCGGCAGCCCGGGCCATATCGCCGCGCAGGGCGCGGTCGCTGTGGACCGGCCCACCCTGTTCATCCAGGGCACGATCCTGGTGCTGGCGTTCATCAGCGTCCTGCTCATCGCGGAGTCCTCGCACGAGGTGAGCCCGTTCGCGGCGCAGGCGGCAGCGGTGCCGGGCAGCACCGAGGAGCGCGAGGGCCTGGAGGCCGGGCTCGCGCACACCGAGGTGTACCCGCTGGCCCTGTTCGCGATCGGCGGCATGATGCTGTTCCCCGCGGCGAACGACCTGCTCACGATGTTCGTCGCGCTCGAGGTGCTCTCGCTGCCGCTGTACCTGCTCTGCGGCCTGGCCCGGCGGCGCCGGCTGCTGTCGCAAGAGGCCGCCATGAAGTACTTCCTGCTCGGCGCGTTCTCGTCGGCGTTCTTCCTGTTCGGCATCGCGATGCTGTACGGCTTCGCCGGCTCGGTGCGCCTGTCGGCCATCGCGGCCGCCGCCGCGTCCAATACCGGCAGCGTCACGCTGCTGTACGCCGGGATCGCGCTGCTCGGCCTCGGCCTGTTCTTCAAGATCGGCGCGGTGCCGTTCCAGAGCTGGAAGCCGGACGTGTACCAGGGCTCGCCCACGCCGGTGACCGCGCTGATGGCCTCGTGCACGCTGGTGTCGGCGTTCGGCGCGCTGCTGCGCGTCTTCTACGTGGCGTTCGGGCAGCTGACCTGGACCTGGCGGCCGGCCATGTGGGGCGTCGCGATCGTCACCATGCTGGTCGGCTCGATCGTCGCGATCACCCAGACCGACGTGAAGCGGCTGCTCGCCTACTCCTCGATCGCCCAGGCCGGGTACGTCCTCACCGGAGTGGTCGCCGCGACCACGGCCGGCCTGTCCAGCAGCCTGTTCTACCTGGCCACCTACGGGGCGACGGTCATCGGCGCGTTCGCCGTGGTAACGCTGGTCCGCGATGAGGCCGGCGAGGCGCTGCACCTGTCCCGCTGGGCCGGGCTCGGCAAGCGGTCGCCGCTGGTCGCCGGGACGTTCGCCTTCTTCCTGATCGCCTTCGCCGGCATCCCGCTGACCAGCGGGTTCACCGGGAAGTTCGCGGTCTTCCAGGCCGCGATCGGCGGCGGGGCGCTGCCGCTCGTCGTGGTGGGCGCGATCAGCAGCGCGATCCTGGCGTTCCCGTACGTCCGCGTGATCGTGCTCATGTTCTTCAGCGAGCCGGCGCCGGAGGGGCCGCTGGTGATCCGGCCCAGCCTGTTCACCTCGTCGGCCGTGGCCGTCGGCGCGCTCGTGACCCTGGTGCTCGGCATCATCCCGCAGCCGCTGCTCAGCCTGGCCAACCACGCGGCCACCCAGCTCTTTGTCCGCTGACCCCGGCCCGGCGCGCCGGAGCGCGCCCCGTAGGCAAAGGGATACAACGAGGTCCTGGTGTCCGCCGGAGCGCTGCGGGCATACCACGGGTTACTCTGCCTTGGACGTAACGTGGAGTGGCCTTGCACTCTCGCCGCTGACCGCCGGCTCGCGGCGGGCGGCGGGGTCCGGGGGGCCGTGCCCCCGGGCCGGGGCAGTGCCGGGGCACCACCGAGGGAGCTGTAGTGAGCACCGTAGTCACCGTGGAGCTGCCGGACGCCGCGCTGGCCGCCGATGTCGTCGAAGGCCTCGCGCTGGTCGAGGACGGCCTGCGGGAGGCCGCACAGGCCCGGCACGACCTGCTGGCCCAGGCTTCGGGCCACCTCATCTCCGCCGGGGGCAAGCGGTTCCGCGCCACGCTCGTGCTGCTGGCCGCCCAGTTCGGCAACCCCGGCGACGAGCGGATCGTCCCGGCCGCGGTGGCGATAGAGCTCACCCACCTGGCCACCCTGTATCACGACGACGTGATGGACGAGGCGGCCGTGCGCCGCGGCCTGCCCAGCGCCAACTCCCGCTGGGACAACACGGTCGCGATCCTCACCGGCGACTTCCTGTTCGCGCGGGCCTCGCAGATCCTGGCCGACCTGGGCCCGGAGGCGGTCAGGATCCAGGCCGAGACGTTTACCCGGCTGGTCAGCGGCCAGATCGCGGAGACCGTCGGGCCGCGGCCCGGTGAGGATCCGCTCGGGCACTACCTGAGCGTGGTGACCGACAAGACGGCCTCGCTGATCGCGACCTCCGGCCGGTTCGGCGCGATGCTCTCCGGCGCCCCCGACGAGGTGGTGAGCCGGATCACGCCGGCCTGCGAGGCGCTCGGCATTGCCTATCAGCTGTGCGACGACATCCTGGACGTGGCGAGCGAGTCCGCCCAGTCGGGCAAGACCCCGGGAACGGACCTGCGGGAGGGCGTCCTCACCCTGCCGATGCTGCACGCGCTGCGCTCCGCGGGCCCGGGCGACGCCCGGCTTGCGGACCTGCTTCGCGGTGGCGAGCTGACCGATCCGGAGCTGCACGCGGAGGCGCTCGCCTTGCTGCGGGCCCATCCGGCCATGGAGATGGCCCGTGCCGACACCCGGCGGTGGGCCGCGACCGCGCGGGACGAGATCCTGGCCCTGCCTGACGTGCCCGCCCGGGCCGCGTTCGAGGCGCTCTGCGAGTTCGTGGTGGAGCGAACGGGGTAGATCCCCCCACCTGACGCCCTCGCTGATCGAAGGGATTCGCGCGCGCTAGCATGCGGGCAATGAGTGGGCGCATAGCGAACGAGACGGCGGTCCCCGGGCCGGGCGTGCCCGAACCTGCCGCAGACGGCAGCCTGGCCGTGAGGAACAGCGAGTTCGTGCAGTCCCTGGACCGGGGACTGGCGGTGATCCGCGCGTTCGGGCCGGACCGGGAGCGGCTGAGCCTGAGCGAGGTGGCGCGGGCGACCGGGCTGACCCGCGCGGCCGCGCGCCGGTTCCTGCTGACCCTGGTCAAGCTGGGCTACGTCCGCAACGACGGCCGCGAGTTCTCGCTGCGCCCGAGGGTGCTCGAGCTCGGCTACGCCTACCTGTCCGGCCTGGCCCTGCCCGAGGTGGCCGCGCCGCACCTGGAGGAGCTCGTGGCGAAGCTGCACGAGTCCTCGTCCATCTCGGTCCTGGACGGCCACCATATCGTCTACGTCGTCCGCGTTCCCACCAAGCGGATCATGACGGTCGCGATCTCGGTCGGGACCAGGTTTCCCGCGTTCGCCACGTCGATGGGCCGGGTGCTGCTCGCCGCGCTTCCCGACGACCAGTTCGAGCGCTACCTGGCCGAGGCGGAGTTCGAGCAGCTCACCGCCCGGACCGTCACCGACCCGGGCCGGCTGCGGGCGATCGTGCGCGAGGTCGCGCGCCAGGGATACGCGATCGTCGACCAGGAACTCGAGGAGGGGCTGCGCGCGGTGGCCGCGCCGGTCCGCGGCGGCGCCGGCGTCGGGACCGCCGCGATCAACGTGTCCGCGCACGCCAGCCGGGTCAGCATGGCAGCGATGCGGTCGGAGATCCTGCCCGCGCTGCTGGAGACGGTGCGCCAGATCGAGGCCGACCTGCAGGCCCAGGGGTCGCGCTGACCCCCGGGCCTTCACCGACGATGGTTCGCGGGAAGGCCACGTCGGGACGGCCGCCTTCGACGCCACCTTCGGGGCCGACCCTCAGCTCCGCGACTGATCCCGGGCTGAACCCCGCGTATCTTTCACTTGCCGTTCTTCCGCCCCGGCGCGCCCGTGGCGCGCAGCCAGTATCCGACGGGGAACAGCCGGACGTTGAGGTGCTCGTCGACCAGTCCCCAGAGGCCGCGGCGGGCGAACAGCGCGACGGCGATGGCGACGAGGCCGAGGATGATCAGGTACCAGGCGTTGTAGGCGGCGAGGGTCTGCTGCAGCACCATGTAGACGGCCGTGCCGATGATCGGGCCCTCGATCGTGCCGAGACCGCCGATGATGGTGGCGAAGGCCATCTCGGCGGTCCACTGGACGCTGAACACGGCGCCGGGCTGGACCTGGAGCTGGCTGATGGCCAGCAGCGCGCCGGCGGCGCCGCAGCCGGCGCCGGTGACGACGAAGACCAGGAGCCGGGCGAGGCCGACGCGGGCTCCGCTGCTGCGGGCGGCGGTCTCGTCGTCGCGGATGGCGGTGAGAACCAGGCCGAGCCGGCCGCGCAGCAGCAGGTAGATCCCGGCCAGCGCGATCACGGTGACGGCCAGCCCGGCCCAGTAGGTGTCGGCGGTGAGCAGCGTCGGGCTGAACCCCGACAGGCCCGGCAGCGGCATTCCGGTGCCGCCGCCGATGGAGGAGAACTTCTCGATGACCAGCATGACGGTTGCGGCCAGAACCCAGGTGGCGATGGCGAAGTAGCCGCTGCGCAGCCGGGACACCAGCCACCACAGCGGCAGCGCCGCCACCCCGCAGCCGATCGCGGCGACCGGCAGCGCGGCGAACGGCGAGGTGCCGTGGATCGCCAGGATCAGCACGAAGTACGCGCCGAGGCCGACGAACGCCTGGTGCCCGACCGACACCAGGCCGGCGTACCCGGCGAGCAGGTTCCACATGCTGGCCAGGGTGAGCACGATGAACGCCTGCACCATGATGGTGGTGGTGCCCGAGTACACGATGTACGGGAAGAACGCGAGCACCACGACGACGGCCAGCGCGCCGGCCCCGGTCCAGGCGACGTTTCGCCGCGATCGGGTGACGCGGAATTCCTCTTCCGAACGCGTCGTGGTGTCGGTGGCCACGGTCATGACTGAGCCCTGCGGGTGGTCAGGCCCTGGGGGCGGAGGACGAGCACGGCGAGGAAGACGATGTACCCGGCGAGGACCTCGTCGGAGATGTTGATCTGGGCGCCGATCTGCTGGGCAACGCCCAGGACCACGCCGCCGAGCAGGGTGCCCCACAACGAGCCGAGCCCGCCGATCACCACGGCCGCGAACGCGAACAGGAGGATCGTGTCAGTGCCCGTGGTGGGCTGGAGCTGGGAGTACATGCCGTAGGCGACGCCGGCCAGCGCCACGGTCCCGAACGCGAGCGCGGCCGCGATGCCGAACACGTGCCGGTAATCCACCCCCGACAGCTGTGCCGCCTCCTTGTCGTCGGCGACCGCGCGGATCAGCCGGCCGTATCTCGACCGGGACAGGAAGTACTGCAGGCCGAGCAGCACCACCACGGCGGTCGCGAAGATGACCACCAGCAGGTAGCCGATCTGGATCTGCGACCCGAGCTTGAACGACCCGGTGACCAGGGACAGGCCCGTGCCGATCGCGCGGCTGTTGGCGGTGAAGAACTGCAGCAGCCCGTTCTCGATCACCACCGACAGGCCGAAAGTGACCAGCAGGGTGGTCAGCACGCTGCGATCCAGCGCACCCTGCAGGATCGTGCGCTGCAGCACGTACCCCAGCAGCGCCATCACAGGGACCACGATGAGGAACGACGCCAGCACCGGAACGTGGGTGACGGCGATGATGCCGATCGCGACGTAGCCCGCGACCACCGCCAGGTCGCCGTGCGCGAGGTTGACGACGTTCATCACCCCGAACATCAGCGACAGCCCGCACGCGAACAGCGCATACAGCCCACCGGTCAGCACGCCCTGGATGATCGCGTTCACCCACGCCACTACGGCTCACCTCGCTCATCCGGCTGGCTGGCTCCCGCCTGCGCCGCTCCCCCGGGCAGCCGCCCGGCGCCCGCCAGCCCGAAATACGCCGCCTCCACCTGGTCCGCGGTGACGTCGGCGGGCCTGGCCTCCAGGGTGGTGCGGCCCTCGAGCAGGCAGTGGATGTGCGAGGCCACCCGCAGGGCCTGGCTCACGTCCTGCTCCACCAGCAGCACCGTCAGCCCGGTGGCCAGGATCTCCGGGAGCATGCCGTAGATCCGCTGCACCACCAGCGGCGCCAGCCCGAGCGACAGCTCGTCGAGGAGCAGCACACGGGGGTTGGCGACCAGCGCCCGGCCGATGGCGACCGCCTGCTGCTCGCCGCCTGACAGCTGGGCGGTGCGCTGGCCGCGGCGTTCTCGCATCCAGCCGAACATCTCATACACCCGCTCGATCGTCCACGGCCCCTGGCGCGCGTAGGCGGTGCCGACCTGCAGGTTCTCCTCGACCGACAGCGACCCGAACAGCCGCCTGCCCTCGGGCACCATGACGATCCCGGCGGTGGCCCGGCGCTCGGGCCGCAGCCTGGTCACGTCCTGGCCGTCGAACAGGACCGACCCCGCGCTCGGGTGGTGCAGGCCCGAGATCGTGCGCAGCAGCGTCGACTTGCCCGCGCCGTTCGCGCCGATGATCGCATACACCTCGCCGGGAAACACCCGCAGCGATACCCCGTCCAGCGCCCGGAGCTGGCCGTGGTGCACGACCAGCTCGCTCACCTCCAGCAGCGGGCTCCCGTCGTCCAGCCGCTGGCTGTCTTTTCTCCGTCCTCGGGCCAGCCCCGGTGCCATCGCTCCGCGCTGATGACGGTTTCCGGGCCCGGTCACCGTGCGTCCCGCTCGCCGTCGGCGGGGGGTGCCTCCATGGACCCCCCGGCCAGAGCCGCGGTGACCTCGGTGCCGAGGAAGACCTCGCGGACCGCGGGGTCGGCCAGCACGGTGGCAGGCTCGCCGTCGCCCACGAACGTGCCGCCAGCCAAGCAGATCAGCCGGCGCACCACGGCGGTGAGCGCCCGCACCACGTGCTCGATCCAGATCACCGCGGTGCCCTCGGCGTTGACGCCGCGGATGATCTCGACAAGCTGGGCGACCTCGGGGTCGGTGAGGCCGCCCGCCACCTCATCGAGCAGCAGCAGCGTGGGCTGCGTGGCCAGCGCCCGGGCCAGCTCCAGCCGCTTACGCTGGAGCAGGCCCAGTCGCTCGGCGGGCACGTTCGCCTGCGCGGACATGCCGGTCCGCTCCAGCGCCCCGACTGCTGCCGTGTAGCTGGCGCGGCGCCGGAGCCCGCCGCCCTGCTGCGCGGCCACGAGCAGGTTCTCGAACACCGTCATGTCCCCGAAGGGCCGCGGCACCTGATACGTCCGGCCGACGCCCAGCCGGCACCGCGCGGCCGCGTCCAGCTTAGTGACCGTGCGCCCGGCGAACCGGATCTCGCCAGCCCCGGGGGCCAGATCGCCCGAGATGAGGCCGAACAGGCTGGTCTTGCCCGCCCCGTTCGGCCCCACGATCCCGACCACGTCCCCGGCGCCGACGGCCAGCGACAGGTCCTCAGCGATGACCACCCGGCCGAACCGCTTCGTCACCCGGTCGAGTTCAAGCAGCGGGGCTGTCATGCTGCGCTTCCCCGCTCGCTCATGTGCTTGCCGCTCGCCGCCGGGGCCCCCGCCTCCCCATTCCCGCCTCACTGCCCTCCGGCTCGGTCATCCGTTACGGGTTGGTCGGCTTGAGGTCGGCGGTGATCTTCGCATGCGGTTGCAGGGTGTTGTCGACGACCTGCATCTCCACCGGGAACTTGGTGCCCTTCTGCCACTGCACGCCGACCGGCGGGGTGATCGCCACCCCCGGTGCCGGGCCGCCCGAGGCGAAGTTCAGCGGCCCGGCCACCGCCTGGATGTTCACCTTGTGGATGGCGTCGGCGACCTCGGCCTTGTCGTGCGGGTCGGACACCGAGGTGAGGGCGGCGTGGGCGGCCTCGAACAGGCTGTAGTTGGAGATGTTGGAGTTCCACTGCCCGCCGGTGGCGGTCTCGAACTCGTTGGCCAGCTGCTGGCAGGTCTCCCCGGTGAACGAGGACGTCCACGGCAGGCTCGGGGCCCACCAGGCGTCGGTGGCGACGTTGTAGGACAGGCTGCCGAGCGCGTAAGCGTCGGGCGGGAACAGCAGCACCTTGGCCACGGTCGCCAGCCTCGGCTTGAAGCCCTGCTGCGCCGACTGCTTCCACATGGTGGCGAAGTCCGGCGGCAGCGGCACGTTGGTGAAAAAGTCGGCACCGGAGGCCTTGAACGCCGAGATCATCGAGGAGTAGTTCGTGGTCCCGTCCGTGTAGGCGGCTGACAGGTCCATCGTGTAGCCCGCGGCCTTGGCGATCGGCGGGAACACCGCGCGGAACGCGTTGCCGTCCGAGTCGTTCGGGAACGTGGCCGCGACGATCTTGTTGGTGTGCAGCTGGGTATGGATGCGGTCCCACATCGGGATGAAGCACTTGACCAGGTGCTCGGCGCCCAGGAAGTACATCACCACGAACTTCGGCTTCAGCGTCGGCTTGAGCGGGTTGCCGCCCAGGTTGATGTACCAGGGTTCCCACGGGATGTTCGCGCAGATCAGCGGCGTGCCCAGGGTCTCGGCCTGGCTCGACACCGCGTTGACCGTCTCGGGCGTCGACGAGGCCAGCAGCAGGTTCACCCCGTCGTTCAGGATGGCCGTCCGGGCCAGGTCCCCGGCCCGGGTCGGGCTGGACTGGCTGTCGTAGGACTTGATCGTGACCGCGTAAGTCTTCGAGCCGATCTTGAACCCGTTCTTGTACGGCGTGGTCTGCTTGATCTTGGAGATGACCCAGTTGTCCGGCGCGCCGAACCCGGCCAGCGCACCGGTCAGCGGGTGGATCCAGCCGATCGTGATCGCCTTAGTACCGCCGCCGCCCGACCCCGGGCTGGCGCCCTTGATGCCCGAGCTGCACGCCTGCAGCAGCCCTCCGGCCCCCATCACCGCCGCGCCGGCGCCGGCCGCGCGCAGCAGGCCCCGCCGGCTGATACCGCTCAGCGGGCTCGTGCTCTCGGATTGCCCAGTCTGGTCACTCATCCGTCATCGATCTCCTTACAAGTCGCGACGCAGAGCGCGGGACCGCTCTCTCAGGAGACACCGGTGGTCTCCCGTGCCTGGGCACGGCTGCGCGGCGCGAGGTTAACATCACCTGAATTCCGGCGCGGCGGCACTTGTTGCGTTGCATCATACGACAATCGTTTGCATCTGTTGAGTTATCACTTGTGAGCAGCGGGCGGGGAGTGCCGCTGCTCGGGGGCCTCGGCCACAAAAACTCCCGGTGCGTGGGCTCTTATTACCTTTTTTGCTATTTCTCGACGGTGCTCGCTGGCGAAGCGTGCCTTGCGGAGTGGGGCCTTCACGGGGACCGTCCGGCGGCGCCGACGGACGGAACCTCGTTCGCTTTGCGAACGAGCGTGCATAAGTTGAACAGCATGGCACCATGGCTGTCCACGGCTAGTCAACGGACGTTATGTAACTGTTGTCACCGGCGCCTGGGGCCAGGATGACAGTGCGCGGTGCTCGCCGCCCCGACCGGGCAAACCGTCGGCGACGGCCGCCGGGCGGGCGCCAGGCGGTGAGGAAATACCAGACAGGGCACGGCTGTTGCAGAGAGTGCACGCGGATAGGCCGGGTACCCGCGGCGAGCCGATCCGGCTTGCGGGTCTCGCCCGGCCCCAGCGGGCGCCCCGGCTTACGGGGAATCCACGGAGGAGCCATTCATGGGACTGTTCAGCTTCCACAAGACGCGGATGATCACAGCGGACGAGGCGCTGCCCGGCCGGTCGACACCTATGCCGGTGCCCGCCAGGCACGAGGTGCTCGGCACCAGCCTGCGCCCGCCGTACCCGGAGGGCACCCAGGTGGCCGAGTTCGCGCTCGGCTGCTTCTGGGGCGCCGAGCGCATCTTCTGGAAGACGCCAGGCGTGGTGTCGACCTCGGTCGGCTACGAGGGCGGGTTCACGCCCAACCCGACGTACGAGGAGGTCTGCAGCGGGCGCACCGGGCACGCCGAGGCCGTCCGCGTGGTGTTCGACCCCGCGAAGGTCTCCTACGGTGACCTGCTCCGGGTGTTCTGGGAGGACCACAACCCCACGCAGGGCATGCGCCAGGGCAACGACGTCGGCAGCCAGTACCGCTCGGCCATCTTCTACCACTCGCCAGAGCAGGAGGCGGAGGCGCGCGAGTCGCTGGCCGCCTACCAGAAGAAGCTGACCGAGGCCGGGTTCGGGCAGATCACGACAGAGGTGGTACCGGCGTCGGAGTTCTACTTCGCCGAGGACTACCACCAGCAGTACCTATCCGACAACAAGAACCCGTACGGGTACTGCCCCGACCACGGCACGGGCGTGTCCTGCCCGGTGGGCGTCGCGAAGGCTGACGGCTGAGGCCGTCGGCCGCTGACTGCGGCGGGTCGGCAGAGTCCTGAACATGGCTCTGTGGCCCGCCGCTTCGTATCGGGTGACGCGGGGCGCACCGGCGAGGCAGTCATTGCTGGACGGGCGCTAACGATCTTTAATGGTGGGTGTTACTGAAAGGGTGTGAGGTCGAGCCCGGTCGAGGCGAGGAAGCCGTCGAGGAGGCG
>Ga0070698_100006061_pt1 | contig 13166 bp, 10 predicted proteins | sample KBSK1502metaG_FD_65477 | JGI IMG/M metagenome (GOLD analysis project Ga0070698, IMG submission 65477) | Corn, switchgrass and miscanthus rhizosphere microbial communities from Kellogg Biological Station, Michigan, USA - KBS K1-50-2 metaG | ecosystem: Host-associated > Plants > Roots >... | reverse complement strand
AGGAGGAGAAGAAAAAACAGCCGCCGCCTGCTGCCAGGGAAAGGCCGCAGGCTAAGCCCGATGATCGGCCGAAGAACGAACCGAAACCCGACAAAGAGAAGCCAAAGACGGATATGGACAAGAAAAATCAGCAGCCGAAGGAGGAAGAGAAGGCGAATCGGCAAACGCAGGAACGGCCCAGTGCGGAAACAAACCGCCACGAGCAGCGAGGATCACAGAGGAACGTGCGTCGCATCCCGCAAGAGCATTTCCGCGCCAACTTTGGGCGTGAGCACCATTTTCGAGTGGAGCGTCAGAACCAGCGGCGGTTCCAATACAGCGGCTATGTGTTCGAATATGTCGATGCGTGGCCTGCCGAGTGGTCATACGACGACGAATGCTACATCGAAGAAGACGGCGACGATTACTATCTTGTGAATCTCAGGCACCCAGGCATTCGCATTCTCGTGATCATCGTGGGCTGATGCGCGTGAGCGAAGGAGCAGAACATACCTACTTGGTTACCGGACGTTGCTGCATGGCCGTTCGCGCTTCCGGATTTTTCGGCGACCAGTCTTCGGGCGGAAACGCCACTCGCCAGAACTGAGGACGCCGCGCGGAAAACTCCAGGCCGATTTCCGCTTTGTTTCCGCGGACCGGACCCAGAAAAACAACGTGGCACTCCTGTTCCTCCTTGGTGGTGTTGTTCCGCAAGGTTAAAAGGCTGCCGCTCGTGAGACGCGCCTGCAGCAAAACGAGCGCGCCGTGAGCGTTGATTGCCAGTGTGTCGGCCTGTTCATCAAAAGGTTTGCCTTGTGCGTCAATTCCATGGAGCCGAACACTGATTTGCATCAGGACCCGCTGGCTGCGGCGCCGTGCGCCGGCATTTAAAGGAGTGCTTTTAAGCTCGGACATGATCTTAGCCCACTGGTCTTGACTATACCGCAAGTACGCGAGAGCCAGAGTTTGCTGCTGGGAAAGGGTAAACAGAACCTGCTTCTCGGAAGCATTACCGGTTCGTGGTCGGCCAAAGGTCGCCCGACCGCCGTCAGGCGCGCTTTTCGATGGGAAGGTAGTCGCGCGGGCCGCTGCCCAGATAAATCTGACGCGGGCGCGCGATTTTCTGCTCGGGATCGAGCAGCATCTCCTGCCACTGCGCGATCCAGCCTGAAGTCCGCGGAATCGCGAAAAGCACCGGGAACATGGTCATCGGAAATCCCATCGACTGGTAGATTAACCCGGTGTAAAAATCGACGTTCGGATACAGTTTGCGTTTCACGAAATACTCGTCTACAAGCGCAATGCGTTCGCACTCCAGAGCAATTTCGAGCAGGGGATTTTTCCCCATGAGTTCAAAGACTTCGTACGCCACCCGCTTGATGATGCGCGCTCGAGGATCGTAGTTCTTGTAAATTCGGTGGCCAAAGCCCATCAGCTTCGTTTCGCCGGCTTTGACGCGCTTGATGAACTCCGGCACTTTTTGCACCGAACCAATTTCAAGCAGCATGCGCAGGACTTCCTCGTTCGCGCCACCGTGCAGCGGACCGTAGAGCGCCGCAATGGCCGCGGCGGTGGCCGAATACGGATCCACGTGCGAGCTGCCGACGCCACGAATGACGTTCGCCGAACAATTCTGTTCATGATCGGCGTGCAGGATGAAGAGAATGTCAAGGGCGCGTTCAAGAGTGGGGTTTGGCCGGTAGCGCGTCTCCGTGGTGCGGAAAAGCATGTTCAGGAGATTTCCCGGATAGCTCAGCTCGTTGTCCGGATAGACGAAGGGCATCCCCAGCGTGTGGCGATAAGCAAAGGCCGCGATCGTCGGCATCTTGCCGATCAAACGATAGGTCTGCTTTTGGCGCGATTCTTCGCTGAGTATGTCTTTCGCGTCATGATAGAAGGTTGAGAGCGCGGCAATCGTCGAAATCATCATGCCCATCGGATGGGCGTCGTAGTGAAAGCCATCCAGAAATTTCTTGATGCTTTCGTGGATAAAGGTGTGGTGGCCGATGTGCCAGGCCCAGTCTTTCAATTGTTTCTCGCTGGGCAATTCCCCGTGCAGGAGCAGATACGCGGTTTCCAGATAGGTGCTTTTTTCCGCGAGTTCCTCGATCGGGTATCCGCGATAGCGCAGAATCCCCTTGTCGCCGTCGATGTAAGTGATCCGGCTGATGCAGGCAGCCGTGTTGTTGTACGCCGGATCGTAACTCATCATGCCGAAATCGTTGGCGTCGGTTTTGATCTGGCGAAGGTCCATAGCCCTGATTGTCCCGTGGGTGATCGGCACCTCATAACTCTTGCCGGTGCGATTGTCGACGATGGTCAGAGTCTCGCGGGATGAAGCCGTGCCATCCGCCTTCTTGGCATTTTCGGTAGAAGTCAGAGAATCCATTGGTGAAAACCTCGCGATCCTCCACTGTACACCAAAGGAGAGGACCACGAAACTGCGGGGAGGTCAGGAACGGTGTGTCTGTCGATTGAAGAAAGGGAAGGGTTTAGCGGAACCGGGAAGCGGCGAGATACGCCTCTTGACATTAGTCGTTATAACGAGTATTATGTGACGGTTCTGGAGGCCAGGATGATCAACATTCGCAAGAGCAACGACCGCGGCCACGCCGATCACGGCTGGCTCGATACTCGCTTCACATTTTCATTCGCTGACTATTACGACCCGCAACACGTTCAATTTCGCACGCTGCGCGTTATGAACGATGACCGCGTGGCCGGCGGCGGCGGATTCCCGACGCACCCGCACCGCGACATGGAAATCGTGACCTATGTTCTTGAGGGCGCGCTGGCGCACAAGGACAGCATGGGCAACGGTTCCGTGATCAAGCCGGGCGACGTGCAGTATATGAGCGCGGGCACCGGTGTGGCGCATTCAGAGTTCAACGCTTCGAAAACCGAAGCCGTGCACCTCTATCAGATCTGGATGTTCCCGGACAAAATGGGATATTCGCCGGCCTATGACCAGAAGAATTTCTCAGACGCTCAAAAACGCGGGAAGCTGCGGCTGGTGGTCTCCCCGGACGGGAGAGAAGGTTCGGTGAAAATTCGGCAGGACAGTGAACTCTATGCGACGATTCTTGGCGCGGGGGATCGTGTAAAGCACGAGTTGAAGCCCGAACGGCACGCCTACGTGCAGGTCGTAAAAGGCAGCGTGACGCTGAACGGCAAGACGCTCGAGACAGGCGACGGAGCGGAAATCTCCGGTGAGAAGACCCTGGAACTTTCAGGCGTCAAGGAAGCGGAAGTGCTGCTGTTCGATCTCGCCTGATCGGCTTCGACGAATCGCAGGACAAGCCCGGCTCATCCTGAGACCGGGCTTTTTTCTTTTTTGCATCGAGCCGTCGCGTCGGCGGTTTGTCGAGGGAATCAAAAGACTCTGGAATCTGCGGCGCTCAGGAATTCGTGGCGCCGGCCGGGGTCTGGCTCCAGGTAGAAATGGAAAGGATGAGACCGAGTACCGCGGCAAGGGCCAGAACCGCGAGACTTGAGAGAAACGCCAGCTTGGATGCCATCAGATAGACGATGCCGCCGGCTAGCATCACGCGAACGCGAATGGCGGTCAGAAGAACGGGGTCTGAAATCTGCGCGCGCAATGCCGGGGACATGGGCCCGTTGCCGGAAGGAAGGGCCGTACGTATCCGCCGCATGCGCGGCAAAATCAGCGCAAAGCCCAACACCAGAGCCAGGAAGATTCCGAGTAAGGTTGCCGGAATCCAGCCTTGTTTCATTGTTCCCGAAAGCGATGCGAGGTATCCGCCGGACAGCAGCAGGACTCCCAAACCTGCTCCGGAAAGCGGCGGAGAAACCTTGAATACGCGCAGCCACGCGCGGAGTTGCTCGGCCGAAGAAGCATTGCGAAACAGCGAAGACGCTGTCCACTCAATTCCATAGCCGATGAAGAGGGCCAGCGTGCCAGCAAGATGAAGGAAAAGCACAGCGGTAAAGACGGTCATGGTCCACCTCGGTCGGGAGAGACTAGCCGCAGCCAGTAATGAATACGTTTGGATCGGAAGAACATTTCACGACGAAGAGTAACGATCAGCGCTCTCCTACGGAGGGTCCCACTAGCCGCGCTTTCTCTGAAAGTCGCGCATGAAACTGGTCAACGCTTCGACGGCTGGGGGCTCGACGGCGTTGTAAAGAGAGACGCGCATCCCGCCCACGGCGCGATGACCGAGTGTGCCAACCAGTCCTGCAGCGGCCGCTTGCTTTGCAAACTCCTTTTCGGCGGCTTCGTCGGGATTGGTCACAGCGGATTGGCCGTTCGCGCCAGCCACGCGAAAGACCACGTTCATCAGCGAGCGCGAATCTGGTTCGACCGGGCAATGGTAGAAGCCGTCGCTCGAATCAATCGCGTCGTACAAGAGCTTGGCCTTGGTGTCGTTGCGCTTTTGAATTCCCGTCAATCCTCCTTGCGCTTCGATCCATTCCATCATCAGGCCGACGATATAGATCGCGAAGGTCGGCGGCGTGTGATAGAGCGATTTCTCCTTGATGTGCGTGCGGTATTGAAAAATAGTCGGAAGGTTTTTGTCGGCGCGTTCGGCAAGATCTTTACGGATGATGACCACCGTGGCCCCGGAGGGTCCAAGGTTTTTCTGGGCTCCGGCAAAAATCAATCCGAATCTCTTTACCTCGAGAGGACGCGAGGCGATGTCTGAAGACATGTCGGCGACGATCGGACTTTCGCCGGTATCCGGAAGTACGTGGTATTGCGTGCCTTCGATGGTATTGTTCGTGCAAAGATGCACGTAAGACGCGCCCGGGGAGAGTGAGATTTCGTCCTTGCGCGGAACGCGCGTAAACTTCACGGGCTCCGTAGTTGCCGCTACGCGGTGCGCGATGCCCTTTTTCAGTTCGGTAAGCGCTTTGGCCGTCCAAGTGCCCGTGTGGAGAAGGTCAATCGGTTTGCCGGGAAGTGTAAGATTCATCGGCGCCAGCGTGAATTGCGTGCTGCCCCCGCCCTGCACAAAAATAACCGCGTAGTCATCGGGAATCCCGAGGTGCTTGCGGAGACCGGCTTCGGCGGCGGCGTTGATGCTTTCAAACTCCGGCGAACGATGGCTCATTTCCATGACCGACATGCCGGAACCGCGCCAATCGAGCAGTTCTTCGCGAATGCGTTCAAGCACGGAAAGCGGCAGCGCGCTCGGGCCTGCATTGAAATTGAAGACGCGATTCACCGAAGTCACGGAAGCACTGGATGAAGACACGATTCTGATTCCTCTCTGTGGCGGCAAGGCGTTGCCTCTAACTTCGGACCGGGCCCTTGCCGGCAGCACATCAGAATATCATGGCATCCCGCGGCGGCGGAGCATCGCGCTAACGGTTGCGGCAGAGCTGGAGTAAAATCGCGGCGGGAGAAACGACCATGAACCGACGCGAATGGATCAGAAGGGGAGGAGCGGCCGCAGCCGGTGTGCTGGCGGCACCCTACAGAAGGAGATTCTCGTGGATGGGGACGAAACTGGATTGCGCATTCCGTCTGTCGGTGATCACGGATGAAATAACACAGGATTTTGGACATGCACTCGAAGTGGCGTCAAAAGAGTTCGGCGTCGGATGGGTTGAGCTGCGCGGGCTCTGGAACAAGAACATCGTCACGCTCGATGAAAAAGAGAGGGCCGAAGCGCGCAAGCTGCTTGCGCAATACGATTTGAAGGTCACGGATATCGCAAGTCCGCTCTTCAAAGTGGATTGGCCCGGCGCGCCAAAATCGAAATACAGCCCCAAGGGTATGTCTTACGGCGCAAATTTCTCGTTCGAGCAGCAGGGCGAAGTGCTCGAGCGGGCCATCGCGGTGGCGAAGACTTTTGAAACCAAAAAGGTGCGGCTGTTCGATTTTTGGCGGCTGGAGGATGACAAACCGTATCGCAAGGAAATGGACGCTAAACTCGTCGAAGCCGCGGACAAGGCCGCCAAGGCCGACATCCTCCTGATTCTTGAGAATGAATACGAGTGCAATACGGCGACCAGTCCGGAGGCAGCGCGAACGCTCTCGGCAGTCAAGGCGAAAAATTTCTTCCTCAACTGGGATCCGGCCAACGCCGCACGCCTGGGCGACAAGGCTTTTCCCGAAGGTTACGCGCTGCTGCCCAAGGATCGCATCGGGCACATGCACCTGAAAGACGTGAAGCGAAACGCCGATGGAACTTATGACTGGGAATGCATGGGTCGCGGCATTATCGATTATGAGGCGCAGTTCCGCGCGATGCTTCGCGACGGCTACCGCGGCACGGTGAGTCTGGAAACGCACTGGAACGGCGCCGGGAATATGGAAGAATCCTCGCGGCAAAGCATGGCCGGCACCAAGACTCTATTGCGCAAGGCGGGAGCGTTGAAATGAGCGGCCGGGAAAATAGCAATAAAGACATGCGTTTCTCTAGAGGTTCGCGGCGGTCGTTCCTGAAAGTCGCCGGAGCGGGAATGATCTTGAATTCAGCCGCGGCGAGTTACGCGCGGATTCTGGGAGCAAACGACCGCGTTCGCGTGGGCGTGATCGGATTTTCCGAACGATTTCGCGACGCGTTGCTGCCGGCATTCGGTCAACACGCCGCTGCGCTGAATTTTGAGCTCGCGGCGCTCAGCGATATTTGGAAACTGCGACGAGAAGATGGCATTCAACACTTGAGGCAAGTCACGGGAAAGGACGTCGCCGGCGCACGCCAGAACGCCGAACTTCTTGAACGGAGGGACATTGACGCCGTGATGGTCGCCACCGCCGATTTTCAGCACGCGCAACACGGAGTGGCCGCGGTCCGCGCGGGAAAGGACGCCTACATTGAAAAGCCGCTCGCAAATACGCTCGGCGACGCGCAGGACATCCGCCGCGCGGTCGAGGAAACCGGAAAGATTGTGCAGATCGGCACACAGCGGCGCAGCGCGGCAAATTATCAGCGCGCGAAGGAATTCATCGCGTCCGGGGGATTCGGCGACCTCGTGAGCGTCGAAATGACCTGGAACGTCAACCAGCCGGGGCGCTGGCGGCGTCCGGCGCTCGTTGAAAAACTGAAAGAAGACGACACCGATTGGAAACTGTTCCTCGGAAACCGTCCGTTCGAAAAATTCGATCCGCGCAAATATGTCGAGTTCCGTTTGTTCTGGCCATACTCGTCGGGAATTCCGGATCAGTGGATGGTCCATCAGATTGATACTGTGCACTGGTTTACGGGACTGCCGCGGCCGCGCAGCGTCGTTGCGAATGGCGGGATCTATCTCTGGAAAGACGGCCGCAAAAACTGGGACACCATGACCGCGGTGTTTGATTACGGTCCGCTTGACGATCTATCAAAAGGATTTCAGGTGGTGTATTCCTCCCGTCAAACGAATTCGGCCGGCGATGTAAAAGAGCTCTACCGCTCGAATGCCGGAACGCTCGATCTCGACAAGAATGTCATTAGCGGAGAAGGCGGGCTCGAAGAGTCCTACGCAAAGGCGATGGGCATGAAAGCGAATCAGCTGCCCACCCGCACACTGGTTGAGAAATCCTCAGCGGTGGAAAGCGGCGCGCATGCCGGCGTGGACGAAGCGACGAGCGCGAACGTTCGCAATTGGATGGAATGCGTGCGCAGCCGCAGAAAACCGAACGCGCACATCGAGGCGGGATACAGCCACTCGGTGGCACTCTGCATGACCATTGCAGCGATCCAGTCCGGAACACGCGTTACCTTCGATGACGCGAAACAGCAAGTGCTGGCGGGCGGCGCGCCCTGGCCGAGGACCTAGCCAGAGGTAACACAGCTTGCGTCTTGCGGGGCGTTATTTATCGTCAACGTCAGCGAAGCAGCGCAAATTCCACGCGATGACGCATGGGGTCGATCCGTTCGGCGCGAACGTGTACGCGATCTCCGAGACTCCACGTGCGCGGTTTTGATTTCGCCGCGCCGCGGCCGCTCCGCGAGCGCTCCGGTCCGCCGACGGCCACGATGGCGTGGTCCCGTTCGCGATACGTGCAACGCGCGCCCGCCGCTTCCTCGAGCGCGTTGATGGGCAAGAGCCCCTCGACGAACACCTCGAACAACTCCACAAAGCAGCCGTACTTTTGCACGGAGATAATCAGTCCTTGGTATTCGTCGCCGAGATGCTCTTCCATGAACTGCGCGGTCTTCCAGTCACGCAGTTCGCGTTCGGCGGAAGCAGCGCGCCGTTCGGCTTCGGACGTTTCGGTCGCAAGCTCCTCCAGTTGTTTGTGGCTGTAAACCACGGCTTCCGCGTGCGGCGCTGGATGCGCATCGGCTGGCGCATTCCTTTGCGGGTTCGCAAGCGCCCACTTGAGTGTACGGTGCACGATCAGATCCGGATAGCGGCGAATCGGTGAAGTAAAGTGCGCGTATTCATCGAAGCCCAGCGCGAAGTGGCCGAGTGAATCCGCGGCATAGCGCGCTTGTTTGAGCGATCGCAGCATCAAATAGGAGACGATACGCTCTTCCGGCCTTCCGACAAGTTTCTTCAACAAACGCTGATAATGCTGCGGGGTGATCCGCAATTCCTCCGTGCCGGGAAGCATGACTCTCATTTCACGCTCACGCCCGTGGCCGTAGGAATCCGGGCGTCCCGCCTTTGCGGGCGCAGGACGACGCCCATGCCTTACGGCGATTTCCCGGGCGTGCAAATCTTCAACGCCAAGCGTGTAGCCGAAAGCCTTGGCCAGCTCTTCGAATTCCAGAACCTTTCGCGCGTCGGGTTTTTCGTGAACACGATGCAGCGTCAGAAGGCCGCGGCGAAGCAGATATCCGGCCACGGCGCGATTCGCCGCCAGCATGAATTCCTCGATTAACCGATGCGCGATATTGCGTTCGCTTCGCGTGATGTTCGTCATGCGCTGCTCGTCGTCAAATTCGATCACCGGTTCAGGCAAATCGAAATCGATGGATCCATGTTCGTTGCGGCGCGCGTTCAGCAGGAGCGCTAGAGTCTTCATGTCCTGAAAATGGTGAACCAGCGGCGCGTACCGCGCGCTGGTTTCCGCGTCGCCTTCGAGCACTTTGTTGACGTTGGTGTACGTCATGCGCTCTGCCGAGCGGATGACGCCCGCGGTCATTCTCGACTCACACATGGTTCCGGTGGCGTCGAACTCCATCAGGCAACTCATTACCAGGCGATCTTCGCGGGGGTTCAGCGAACAAATGCCGTTTGAAAGCGCCTCCGGCAGCATGGGCACCGCGCGGTCGATGAAATAGACCGAGGTCCCGCGAAGACGTGCTTCATTGTCGAGCGCAGTCGACGTTCGAACATAGTGCGCCACGTCGGCGATGTGTACTTCGAGGTGCCAGCCGCCGTCCGCGCGGCGCTCCACGTAAACCGCGTCATCGAAGTCTCGCGCCGTTTCTCCGTCAATGGTCACGATCGGCAACTTGCGGAAGTCTTCGCGGCCTTCCAGATCCGTTTCGTGAACCGGCTTCGCGCGGCGCGACGCTTCCTCGAGAACGCTTTCGGAAAATTCATGCGGCAAGTGGTGCTTGCGAATGATGATTTCCGTGTCGACGCCGAGCTCGCCGGGCTTGCCGAGAATTTCGATTACCCGCCCGACGGGCGCGACGCCGCCCTTCGGGAAACGCTTGAGCTCCACGTTCACGACGGCGCCATCAAGCTCTTCGATTCTTCCAAAGCGCCGCAAATGCGTTGCGTCTCGCAAATCGGGGACGCCCAGTTTTTTCCTGATCGACGGGGTCAGTTCCTCGCCGGCTGGAATTTCCACCTCATGCTGAATGCGCGTGTCATAAGGAAGCACGGCATTGCCGCGCGGGCCGTAGCGAAACAGTCCAACGACCGTCGGATGCGCGCGGTCCAAAACGCGCGTGATGCGGCCTTCGGCGCGCTGCCCGGCCGGTCCCGGCCTCACCCGCCCCAGTTCGATTTGGACATGATCGCCGTGCATCGCGTCGCCAATCGCGTCGCGCGGAATAAACACGTCGCGGTCAAGATGCGGCATTGGCCGGTCGGGAACCACAAATCCGTAGCCATCCTGATGAAGGATGAGGCGGCCGGAGAATGAATTGCGCCCTCCGGCGGGCTGTGATTGACCCTCGTGGGGAGCCCGTGCTCGTTCCGCCTGGCGCTTTCTTTCGCGGTCCTGGTGGCGATTGGGCAGCACCAACCGGCCCTCGGCCAGTTCGACTATCGCCTTTCTTTTCTTTAGTTTAGCTACGATCTTCAGGAGGGGACGCTCTTCCGACTTGCGAAGCCTTAAGCCGCGCTGGAGCTCGGAAAGGGTAGCTCCTTCAACCCTAAGCTGCAGAAAACGCAAGATGTTATCGACACTGAGGGGAGCGGCCCTGCTCATTTGGCCTCTTTCAGGTTTCTCTTCCGAAGAGTCATAAAGATTTCGTCAGGATTCTAGACATTTTTACAAATTTACCGAAACCTTTTTCGCATTTTTGAGGTTTAATAGCTAGGCCAACACACGACCGGCTGACCACCCTCCGTCAAGTCAGCCGGATTCCCCGAAAGGGGAAGATGGGGGGCGGGAAGACCTGGCCCGCCTCCTTTTTTTATCCAAGCACAAACTTTTTTCCGGTTGTCCGCAGCACGGATCGGCTTAGCCGAAATTCGTTCACCGGAATGACGCGATCCGCATATTACAATGCTTGCGCGGCGAGCAGATCCCTTCGCCGGTCATCACAAGACATCTTGAGGTCCAAGGAAAGAGGGCGGCAAAGCCATGGCGGAGAGAATCCTCGTTACGGGCGGCGCGGGCTATATCGGAAGCGTGGTGGTGGCGCAATTGCTCGAACGGGGTTACGAGCCGATTGTTTTCGATGATCTCTCAAATGGCCACCGGGCGGCGCTATCCGGTGCCACGAAATTGATTGTCGGCGATATTGCCGACCGCGCCGCGCTGACGCGCGTTTTTTCCGAATACCAGCCTGCGGCGGTCATGCACTTTGCGGCGTTCATCGAAGCGGGCGAATCGATGCAGCATCCCGGGAAATTTTTCCGCAACAATACCGCCAACGCGTTGACCTTGCTTGAAACTCTTCTCGAGCACAATGTGAAGCGATTTGTGTTTTCCTCGACAGCGGCCCTTTATGGCACTCCGGAAAAAACTCCCATTGAAGAAAGTGCGCCGCTCGAGCCGTCGAACGCCTACGGAGAATCCAAGTTGCTCGTCGAACAGATGCTCGGCTGGTTTCACCGCATTCACGGTTTGCGCTACGCTTGCTTGCGTTATTTCAATGCGGCGGGCGCCGCTGGCGAGCAGGGTGAGGACCACCATCCTGAATCGCACTTGATTCCGATTGCTTTGCAGGTCGCTCTCGGAGCGCGGAAGGACGTGGCAATTTTCGGAACGGACTACCCGACTCCCGACGGCACTTGCGTGCGCGACTACATTCACGTGAGCGATCTTGCGACTGCACACCTGCTGGTTCTCGAAGCGCTGAACGCGAAGGAACGGCTGATTTACAATCTTGGCAACGGACAAGGGTTCAGTGTTCGCGAAGTGATCGACACGGTTCGCAAAATCACGGGCCATCCGATTCCGGCGAAAGAGTCGCCGCGCCGCGCGGGCGATCCGGCGGTGCTCGTAGCGAGTTCGGACAAAATCAAGAAAGAGCTTGGCTGGAAACCCGAGTACGCCGAACTCGAGAGCATCGTTCGCAGCGCGTGGGAGTGGCGTAAAGCTCATCCAAAGGGCTATGAATCGAAGCGCTGAGGCAAAAATCGTACTCCAAGGGAACGCAAATGACGGCGTGACAATTCAGGTTGACACGGATTCCTCGGGAGTGGGAAAGTCTCCGAGCGGTAACAGTAAGCGCTTGCCCACAGCGCAAAAGTGTGATTTTGCTGCACAGAATTTCTCAAGCAACTGGCGCGTTTTTCTAGCTGGCTCGAAAGGCGCAGCCTTCAACGAGATTTGCGGGCGGAACCGTAATATTCTTTCCCGGGCATGTTGAGGAGGATCAAGGGATGAACGGCACAACGGAATTCCGCTGCGTGGCGCTGCTTGCGTTTGTCGCGATGATCTTGATTCCAGGCAGGTTGCGCGCGGAGGGCAAGGAATCCGCCAAGGCTGACGCGGTCGGGAAGAATTCCTTCGGCAAATTACCGGATGGAACCGAAATCGAGCAATACACGCTGCGCAACGCGAAAGGCGCCATAGCCAAGGTCGTCACCTATGGGGCGACCCTGACCGAATTGTGGGTGCCGGACAAATCCGGTAAGAACGCCGACGTTGTGCTGGGCTTTGACAAGCTGGACGGCTACGCCGGCGAGCATCCCTACTTCGGCGCCACGATTGGGCGTTACGCCAATCGCATCGCCAAGGGAAAGTTCACGCTTGACGGCAAGGAATATTCGCTGTTTCTGAACAACGGGCCGAATTCCCTGCACGGCGGCAAAGTCGGCTTCAGTCGAAAAGTATGGAAGGCGGAGCCCGTCAAGGTTGCGCACGGTGCGGCGGTGAGGTTCACTTATGTCAGCGCGGACGGCGAAGAGGGATACCCCGGCACGCTGACCGTGCATGTGACGTATGAACTGACGGATGACAACGCCGTCAAAATTTCCTACCACGCTTCGACCGACAAGCCCACTGTCGCGAACCTGACAAATCACAGCTACTTCAATCTGTCTGGCGCGGGTAGCGGCGACATTCTTAAGAACGTGCTGCGGCTCGAGGCCGACCGTTACACTCCGGTGGACGATACGCTGATTCCGACCGGCGAGCTGAAGTCCGTCGAGGGCACACCGTTCGATTTTCGCAAGCCGATGGCAATCGGGGCGCGCAACGGGCAAATCCCCGGCATTGCCGGCTACGATCACAACTTTGTCCTGAACGGCGCGCCCGGAAAACTCCGCAAAATTGGCGAGGTGTCCGATCCCCTCTCAGGACGCGAAATGGAAGTCTGGACCACCGAGCCGGGCGTGCAGCTCTACGTCAGCATTGGACTCGACGGCTCAATCAAAGGTATCGGGGGCGCGTATCAGAAGTTCGGAGCGCTGTGCCTTGAAACGCAGCACTTCCCGGATTCGCCGAATCATCCGAATTTTCCGTCGACCGTTGTTCGTCCAGGCAAAGACTTCCAATCGGAAACCGTCTACAGATTCTCCGCGAAATAGAATTCTCCCGAGCCGTGCGAGGAGTATGGGCCTTATCCCATGCCCCTTCGGCGAAGCCGCTCGCCAATCTGGCGCTAGACCATCCTGTCTGCGTATGGATGTGACCGCCTTGCGGAGAAACCGCA
>Ga0070698_100006060_pt1 | contig 13170 bp, 8 predicted proteins | sample KBSK1502metaG_FD_65477 | JGI IMG/M metagenome (GOLD analysis project Ga0070698, IMG submission 65477) | Corn, switchgrass and miscanthus rhizosphere microbial communities from Kellogg Biological Station, Michigan, USA - KBS K1-50-2 metaG | ecosystem: Host-associated > Plants > Roots >... | reverse complement strand
GCCAGCGAGATCGGCCACGAACCTGTTATCGAAGACCTTATTCGCGTCGGAATTACGCCCTATATAAAGCGCTCTACCCCCCGCCCTTCTGTAGCTGATATCGTTGTCAATAATTTCAGCATTATCCACCGACATTAGACTGACGCTTGTAAAAAGTGACCTGATATCGTTGCGCGTCATCTTGAATGACTTGACCGCTGGCCCGGGAGTCGGTGATTTGCTATTGATCGCAAAAATACCAAAGTCGAAACCATCAATGATACAGCCCTGGATACTTACATTTCGAACCTCATTGAGAAAGATGCCAACCTGAGTTAGGGAAGCTACCCTGGGGCTGAGCTTGTGCCCCTGACAATTGAGTGTCGTGTTGGATGCCAGAACTAAACTCCGATCAAGAGTAACGTCGGCTGTAAGAACGCACTGACTGACCGCCGGCACAGTAGGAGGTGGACACGGTGGTGCGGCCACGAAAGCGAGCGGTGCGTCATTATTAGAAGCGAATTCGTTGCGGCTGTGGATGGATTCCTCAATTGTCGCAAAAGCTGCGGTTCTGTTATCAGGGATTAAGATACCCACGTGATACAAAACTAGTAAGAGGAGTGTTGTGAAGGAAACGAGACTAAAGCCTCGCAGGGAAGTTTTGGTTCTCATCATGATTCCTCTCGGTAGCGGTTCATTTCAATATTGCATAAGTAGAGATATGCAATCCTAGCTCTGTGGCATTAAAGGAGGGAGTTGCTAATTCTCGCCAGATGCGGGACTTTGGCTGATACGCCGTAGTGAATGTTTTTGCATATCAGCGAGGAGCGAAAAGTCGTTGCCGTGATTAAACGGCAATACTCGTGCCCTTCACGATGCCGATCTCATCCGGTCTCTTTTAGGCGCATAAAGAGACTTTGATTTCCGGGGGTGACGAAGGTGTCTACCATAAAGGACAGATTTGAATGGCGGTGTGTACTTCTGTCGAATCAAACGCGTCGGCACAATTTTACTGCCCGCTCAGATAACTGAGGAAAGCAGGCAGAACTATCCAAAAGAGCGTGCAAATAGGGCAAGAAAATGCAAACAGTGCAAGGTGTGCAATGGCAAAAACCTTAGGCAAAATGCTAAAGTGTTGATAGACAAGCACCACGGGACTAGATTCCCAAGCTGAGGTTGCGGGTTCGAATCCCGTCGCCCGCTCCAGATTTCTTAATAAAACTTCGGGTCACTGAGCTACGCAAAAACACGTACACGCTGAACTTGCAGACACCCCATCCCTTATGGAGGAAGTGCATGAACAAAACGGTTCGAGTTCTCGTCGTTCTACAAATTCTGGCTGTCTTGACTGGTTGTTCACAGCAAACGGGTGGTAGTAAGTCCTCAACTAACAGTAATCAGACTAATGCAGCGTCTTCTCCTGCCGCTGCTGCAGATTTCCCGATCTGCGGTCCGGACACAAAGAGCCGAATCATGATTGTGACAGGGTTGACGACCCCTGCTACTGCAAAGGTTAATACGCCGTTTCAGATAACTGTCTCAGCCACTAATACCGGCGGCTGCCATGCGCGCGAAGCGTCTACGAGCATAAACCTTCTTGGACCACCGGGCGGACAAATGATCATCAACTATACCAACCTCGATAAAGGTGATCAGGAAACAAACACGCGATCGATAACTCCAACGCAAACCGGGGACCTCAAGATAGTCGCATTCTCATTTGTCGTGGTGGGCGCCGAACTAGTCAACAACGAGCCTGAAGGCAGGCAGGAACGTATCGTGAGGGTTATCCCTTAATCTATTTCGACTCGGTTCGCTCCAGATTCCGGTCCAGGTCCCAAATTATGAAACTGAATATCCGGCTTCTCCCCGTTCTACTCCTGTTCGTCTCCGTCACATGCTTCGCGCAGGACGGCGTTGCGACCAAAGTTGACGACTACATTCGCGCCGAGATGAAGGCGCAACAGATACCCGGCGTCTCCGTGGCTGTGATCAAGAATGGTGAGATCGTGCTGGCGCGTGGTTATGGTTTGGCGAACATCGAACACCAGGTGCCGGTTAAGCCTGAGACCATCTTTCAATCCGGTTCGATGGGCAAACAGTTCACCGCCACTGCGGTGATGATGCTCATAGAAGAAGGCAAACTCACTCTCGAAGATCCCATCACGAAGTATTTTACTGACGGACCGGAAGCGTGGAACAAGATCACTGTCCGGCATTTGCTCACGCACACCAGCGGCATGACCGATTACCCGCAGGACTTCGATCTACGCAAGGACTACACTGAAGACGAACTGGTCCAACGCATCAAGACGATTCCACTCGCATTTCAACCAGGCGAGAAATGGAGCTACAGCAACCTCGCGTATGTGATGCTCGGCGTGCTCATTCACAAAGTGAGCGGCAAATTCTATGGCGACTTTCTGCAAGAACGCGTGTTCAAGCCGTTGGGCATGACAACGGCGCGCGTGATCAGCGAAGCGGATATCGTTCCGAATCGTGCAGCGGGTTATCGAGTTGTTGATGGCCAACTGAAGAACCAGAATTGGGTGTCGCCGTCGTTGAATACCACCGCTGACGGCGCGCTGTATCTCACTGTTTACGACATGGCAAAGTGGGATGCCGCACTCTATACCGAGAAGTTACTGAAACGCTCAAGCCTCGATCAGATGTGGACGCCGGCGAAACTCAACGACGGCAAGACGCGTCCTTATGGGTTCGGTTGGGCGTTGGGCGAAGTGCGCGGACACCGTCTCGTAGAACACGGCGGCTCGTGGCAGGGTTTCAAATCTCAGATTTCGCGTTATATTGATGACAAGCTAACGGTAGTTGTCTTTGCAAACCAGGCGCGAGCGAACCCGGCGAAACTGGCTCACGGAATAGCCGCGCTGTTCAACTCAGAACTGGCTCCGGCCTCCACGCAGTGAATCAAAAACTATGGTGTCCTCAACGCGCCGCGCAATTAACTGCATCGTCGTCTTATTCAGTGTTGTAGTCCTCGCATACGCTCAAAGCGTTCCTTCAAAGGAACTGACTTCAACCATCAGCGGCAAAGTAATCGCTAAAGGAAAAGGCGTTCCCGGCATTGTTGTCGGCATGCGTCGGAACGAACAAGCGACTTATCGTTCGCAGATGACGACGTACCGCGGCGTCACCGACGAAAAGGGCGAGTACAAGATCATGAACGTGCCGGCAGGAAACTACAGCATGTGGGCGTCTGCACCTGCTTATGTTTCAACGGACGAACTTGGCGGCAAGGTTTTAATGGTTGAAAAAGGCGAGGCGATCGAGAATGTCGATTTCACTCTGGTGCGCGGCGCTGTAATCACCGGCAAAGTCAGTGATGCAGACGGAAGGCCGGTGATTGAGGAAGACGTGGCAGTGATGCCCGTACTCCCGAAAGGCGTGTACCGGAACTATTCCCAACTAACAAGTGCTCGCACTGACGATCGCGGCATCTATCGCATTTACGGGTTACCGGCCGGTTCATACAGGGTGGGCGCCGGACAGGATGAAGAAAACTCCTACCCCGGCGGAAGAAGTCGCGCGTCATTCAAACGCACTTATCATCCCGCTACCCTCGATCTGAAGCAGGCTACCGTAATCGAGGTGACAGAAGGCAGTGAAGCTACAAACGTCGATATCACACTGAGCCGCGCCCTCACCACATTCAGCGCCGGTGGTCGAATCGTTAACGCCGACACAGGAGAGCCAATCGCCGGTCTGAATTACGGCGTAACCCATTTCATCAACCCGAGCTCCACTTCCTCGTGGGGCAACGGCGCAGTTTCCAATGCGCGCGGAGAGTTCAAACTGGAGGGTTTGATCCCCGGCCAATACGCCATCACCGTGAGACCAACGGGGGAGAACGACTGGCGCGCCGATCAAGTGCGCTTTGAAATCGCCGATCAGGACGTTACGGATTTGGTGATTAAGGCTAGACAAGGCGCCAGTCTATCGGGAGTCGTAATACTTGAAGGTGTCGATGACAAGGCCGTGCGCGAGCAACTTTACCAGACGGGTTTGACAGCCTCGGTTGCCGGCGAAGCGATTGAACGGCCGTGGTCCAACTGGACGCTCATCAAGCCCGACGGGAGTTTTCGAATCGGCGGATTACAAGCGGGTCTCGCGTCGTTTTTCTTTCCTAACTCAACGCGTTTCCGGCTCGCTCGCGTCGAGCAGAACGACGTTATCCTGCCTAAGAGTATTGAAATAAAAGACGGGCAGCACCTGACTGGTTTGCGCGTTATCGTGAACTACGCCAATGCGTCCCTGCGCGGTTTGATAACTCTTGAAAACGGACCAATGCCTGAGAGTGGCCGGTTCTATGTGCAAATCCGAAAAGCCGGCGAAGATCCAAGATACGTGAGTGGTGAATCGCCAGCGCAAGTGGATTCGCGAGGGCTGTTTTTAATCGAAGGGTTAATGCCGGGCGCGTATGTTCTCAGTGTTGGACTTTACGTATCGGGCGCATCGCCAATGATGCTGGATACGAAGCAGGACGTCGTCGTTACCGGCGGCATCACGACTAACGTGAACGTGACGCTGGATCTGAAGAAAGCGTCCAAGTTGAGACCATAAATGATCAAGTTGATCAGTATCCCGGTCGTCCTGTCGTTGCTGATCGCTCCGGCGTGCATTTTCGCACAAGCGACGCAGCAGCCGGCGCCGAAAAGCGAAACAGGCACCACGACGAGTAATGGAGTGATTACCGGCAAAGTCCTCGATGATCACGGGCAGCCTATTTCAAATGCAATGGTTTCAGTTCGCGCGGTCGGTTCTAGTGGCCAGGGTCAAAGTGTCACGAGTGATCGTGAAGGCGCATTTCAAGCGACTGGCCTCGTCCCCGCTTCCTACATGATTTCGGCGTCAATGCCTGCGTACACAGTCCCGCCGCGCGACCCGTCTATCACTCCCGCTACAACTTACCGCGTCGGGGACTCAGTTACGTTGACGCTGGTGAAAGGTGGCGTTGTCACGGGCACCGTGACGAATTCCAACGGCGATCCCGTGATTGCAGTCAGTGTTCGCGCGCAGATGATTCGAGATGCGAACGGGCGGCGTGTGCAGAACACAACGAACGTGGAGCGTGTCACGGACGATCGCGGTGTGTACAGGATTTATGGACTGCCGACCGGAACGTATGTCGTCCTGGCTGGTGGACCAAACACTTATTCACCTTCACCACTTAACCCGTTTGAGCTTGACGTGCCGACTTATGCGCCGTCATCCACGCGCGATACGGCAGCGGAGATCAGCGTGCGCGCTGGAGAAGAGACTGCCGGCGTCGATATTACTTATCGCGGCGAAACCGGACGCGTGGTTAGTGGCCAGGTAAATCCTGGGCAAGATACAACGTTGGGCTTCAACGTGACGTTGACTGCAGCCGGTGACGCAATTGCTTCATCGTCCAACTCGACCTATCAACCTCCAGGTGTTCGCGGTTTTAGTTTCAACGGCGTCGCTGACGGCGATTATTACCTGTTTGCGCTTTCCTATTCTCCGACTGGAGACCGCGTGATTTCGTTGTCGAAACGAATCACTGTCAGAGGCGCTGATGTGACCGGTATCGAGTTAATCACTAAGCCGTTAGCCGCAGTCACTGGGCGCGTGGTGTTGGAGGAATCGAAGGCGCCGGAATGCACGGACAAGGCGCGTCCGCTATACAGCGAAATGCTGGTTTCGGCATGGCACAACGACAACGAAGCGGCGAAACAGCTCCCGCAGTTCGTTTGGTCGTTTGGTGCGCCGGTGCCTCCGGACGCTGAGGGTAATTTCAACTTGCGACATCTTGCGCCGGGTCAGTACTACTTCGTCACCCGTTTTCAAGCACGCTATTGGTATATCCAGTCGATTGCGTTTGCTCCGACTCCAGTTGCCGGCGCGAAGGCAGGAAAACCAGTGGACGCCACGCGTGTTTGGACCAACATCAAACCAGGCGATCGTCTTTCGGGTTTGACTGTGACGCTCGCGCAGGGCTCCGCGTCGTTGCGTGGGCAGCTCGTCTTAGGTGAAGGAGAACAGGTACCAGAAAGATTGTTTGTGTATCTCGCTCCGATGGACCGCGAAAAAGCTGATGACCTGCTGCGGTTCTACGCTGCGTCGGTCGCTCCTGATGGAAAGATTGCGTTGAACAATATTGCGCCAGGCCGTTACTGGATCCTCCCTCAAGTTTACGGCGACGACGCGGTACCACCGATAACGAAGCTCCGTCTGCCTCATGAAACGGAAACGCGTGCGAAGTTGCGTCGCGAAGCGGAGGCTGCGAAAACAGAGATCGAGTTCAAACCCTGCCAGAACATCACTGAATATCAACTGCCGCTAAAACCCAAAGACCAGTAGTGTAAAAGCCGTAACCGCGTTGAGAACCTGCAGTCTGCGGGTCTCGCAAACGGAAAATAAAAAAGGGTGGCGATCGCTCGCCACCCTCCAAGTCCGCAAAAGACTAACGATCTATCTTCGCCGTCGTGTGGTTGCACGCAGGCGCCGGACTTCTCGCCGGAGTTCCTGGATCTCTTTCTGTTGTTCCTTGATAGCGTTCAGCATGGTCCAGATGATCGGATCGCTGTTCAACATCAGGTATCCCTGGGAGTTCGCGGTGACCGCTTCGGGAATCACCTTCTGCACCTCCTGTGCGGGGAAGCCGATGTGTTCACCATTCGGGGTGATGCCCAGAGCATTGTCGGGTCGATACTCGTAGCGTACCGGCTGCAACTGCATCACGGCTTTTAGTCCACTGTTGAATGTCCCACGGATGTTTTTCAGTCTTGCATCCGAGAAGGCCAGCCACGTATTGCCACCAGTCTTGCTTGCATCGCCATTGACGGACAGTGCCTGGTCCGGCGCGGCGGTGCGAATACCAACTCGGTTACTGGCAGTAAGTACTAAGGGGTTGACGGTGAAATCGGCGTTCGCATTAGCCAATGAGGCATCATTTGCGTAGCCGAAGTAAAGACTGTTGTCGGCTGCTGTCGCCAAGGCCCAGGTGTCATTGGTAGCGCTTCGTCGCAGCTGAAGGGAGCCCACAAACGAATCCTCGAACTGTTTGACGTCGACTCTTGCGCTGGGACTCGCCGTGCCAACACCGACGTTGCCGTTCGCCGCGATATCGATCGAACTTGTCGGTGCGCCGGGACGGATGCGGAAGGGAAGACGAGAACCACTAGTTACGTCGCGAACGAAGAAGTTCGCTTCGTTGGCTCCGATGTCCCAGGTTTGCGCCGTGAAGCCGCCGCTATTGTTCTGTTCGAGACGAATTGCGGGCGTGTCAGTAGTGTTGATGTGTGTATCCAGAACGGGCGTCGCCGTTCCGATACCGACGTTACCGGTACTCGAGACTTTCAGCGAATTCGCCGGGGCGCCGGCATCGACTTCAAACACAATCGTGCCTGTTTCTGAGTTTCCAGTGGCGCCTTGATCCACAAACGCCAGAAAACTCGCGCCACCGCTGGCCGAGTTGTTTGCTCGTATTTGCCAGTTGTTCGTGGCGAAACCGGCTGAGGTGCTGGTGTCGTCAAACTGGATGCGAGTGTTGTTTTCCTTCAATCTGATGGTGTCAAAACCGAAGTTCTCGTTGTTGACACAGTCGAGGCCCGCGCAAACGCTGCCCTGCACTATGAGATCGTCAGGTATGACTTGATCGAACACTAAGAAACGAGGGTGATGGCTTCGAATCTTGAAATTAGTGCGGCCGGACGGAGGAGCAGGAGCGGGCGAGGTAACCGGCTGGTCCAACATTGCACGGCCTGGCCGTCCGCCTTCACTGGCACCAGCGACGATGACCGAGCCGTTTAGAACAGTAAAACCTCCGGACTGAACCTGCGTTCGCGTCGGTAACAGTCCGCGTTTTTGCAGGTCACGTCTCACTTCATCAGAATTTCCCTTGGCGCGCGACGCCGCCAGTTTTTCCTTCACGTCGGCGGGAATGTTCGGCGTTAAGCGCAACTCATAAACATATTGTCCGTCCCCGAGTCTGTCACCGTTGGCGTCGGTGAGACGAAACTCGACCGCGGCGCCTGCGGGAAACTCTTTGCTGAATACCTGGCCGTCGGGAGCGGAAACATTCAACGTAACGGCCGCGTGCGGGTTTGCGACGTCGAATCTGACACTCGATCCCAACCCCGTGACGGCAGCAAATTGATTCCGATCGTCGCCCGATTGGGCCAACACCATATTCGCGGAGGCGAAAACAAGCAGAAAGCAAAGCACTGAAGGTAGCTGTTTTAGGTTCTTCATGGAAAGCCCTTCCTTTAACCGGCAAGGATGCCGAATGAACAGTGGATAAGGATCTCCCTGATTTTGCACGGGGACAGAGAGGAGCCTTAAGCGAGCGAGGTAAATTTGAACGCCTTCTATAAACAAGCAGCGGCCTGCATGTCAAGGTATTCTTGTCTTCTCTCTAGTCTTTTGTGAACACATGAATGGTAGCTTCCTGCCATTGACGCTCTGCGGAAATAGGAGTAGCGTCTTGCTCACCTTAACGGCTCACATCACCGCAAGACTCCTCGCGCAAGCCCCAAGGCGATGTAATAAAGCTAGTTCAGCAGCGTACTGGCCGGTTTGTGAATTGAGCCAAGTGACTCCGTTGCATTACCCGCCGGCGCATATTTCGCAGAAACGGAACCTGGGACCTTAAAATCTCAAGAACCGGGACGTAAACCGTTACTTCACTCTGTAGACCCTTACTTCACTCTAAGGAGGAGAATGCGATGGACGAGAAATTTAGATCTGATGATGACACTCTAAAACAATTGGTTGAGGAACGTCGTGAAGAAGTGGAAACACTGCAACGAAAGCAAGCCGACGAGATCAAGGACTTGGAAAGCAGAGGGCGGACGCGACTCGCGGATTTGAAGAAAAAGTTGCCGAAAGAATTCGTCGACGTTTTGAACCAACTCGAAAAAACGCACGATCAGCAAGCCTCCGACGCCAAAGAAAGAGCGGAGACTGCTAAGGAAAAACTCTCCAGCCATACACCAAGAGCGGAAGAGCGAACCGACGTGCATCCAGGCTTGGCGCGAGGTCAACTGGTAGCCCCTAACTCGCTCGGTTGGTTCACACCATATTACGGCTCTTTGCACTGGTCAGACGGCACAGTCGTCTGGCAGGGCTATAGTCCCGGAAACATCGACTTATGGATCTCGTGTGCAGGTTCCGGATCCGGACTTTTCGGAACCGGCGCCTGCAGCGGGACCCTGATAATGGACTGGTGGTTTAGCTACATTGCGCCCACAAATCGCAATTACGGTCACACGATATATGTTCCCTTCCATGGGTTCTATATCATTTATGCAGACGATGGTTTCTGGGATTCCAAAGAGGCGCGTGCACGCATCGATATGTCGGCAGTTGGCTATCAGTACAACTACAAAGCCACGGGCACCACGAACGTGTTCGATATGGGCAGCCAGAACATCAACGTAAACGATCGACTCGATGGCTGGCGCACGATGTACTATTCAGACTTGTTAGGCGCGGATCGGGCGTACCTGCGAGTTAGTGCCTCGTTTTACGTATATGCGCGCGGTGGCGGATCGACAGCGCAGTTGAATTTCAGTGACGGAAGTGCCAATTACATGGGTGTACCCTGGGTGTACATCGATTAGTTACCTCCCAATCGCTCGTCGACACCGGTCCTGGTATCGAGAACCTGGGTTATGGACCGGTGGCGATGAGCGACGCATATTCTTATCTTAGCGGTTGAATAGCCCGCGCAAGTGGCGCATACTCACGTGAAAATTGATCGTGGTTAGCGGAGGCGGGCCGTGAAGCTAATCTTCGTTTTTCCAATTCTCTTAACTCTCCTGATTCCTTACCAGGCGCCTAGCTCAAACAGTCAGAGTTCGCCTTTGACGGTCGTAAGTTTCAAGTGGACTCGTGCCCGCCGCACCGTTGACGCGCCGGAGGCCGAAGGAACGATACCCGCACGGGCGATGATTCCGCAGAACAGAAACTTCGCACGCAACGCGCGCATAAACGATCCGGCGGGCGTGCGCGATCCGAATGCCGACTCACTCGATGGACGGAGCGAGGCGTTAGAAAAAAGTGTCCGGGAATCGAGAGCCACGAAACCGAAATCGACGGACGGTTTCTCCTACCGGATAAAAGTACAAAACGCCGGTTCGAAAGTGGTAGAGATTGTTTTCTGGGAGTACCAGTTTCACGATCCCGCCGATCCTTCGCTCGTCGCACGACGGCAGTTTCTCTGTGGCGTGAGTATCCCGGCAGAGAAGGGCAAAGAACTCGAAGGCTTCAGTTTGGCTGGTCCAAGTGACGTAGTGAACGTCAGCACTTTGGCAAACAAGTCTGCCAATCCGTTCGTGGAAAAGGTCCTTATTAACCGAGTGGAATACGCAGACGGAACGATCTGGCAGCGAAAGGACTGGAACCTGGGCGAAGTTAAGGTGAGTTATGATCGAGTACTCCGCGAACAGTGGACACCGGGTATGTGCAAGGGTCTTTAGGCGAGGTAATGGAATCGGTCGAAATTCAGAAACCCAAAGTCCTCATCATCGATGACGAAGAGCAGATCAGGCGCCTGCTGATCGATCTTTTTACTGACGTTTACGACTGCTGCGAAGCGGCCTCAGCCGAGGAAGCGTTGGCCGCGCTTTCCCACCAAACTTTCGACCTCGTTATCAGCGACATCGACATGGGCCAAATGAGTGGGCTCGAACTGGTACCTCGCGTTCACTCGATCTCGCCGGACACCGTCGTCGTCATGATTAGCGGAAACCAGGATATCGAGTTTGCGATTAAAGCCCTGCGTGTCGGCGCGTTTGACTACATCACCAAACCGATTGAGATCCGCCATGTTGAAGCTTCAGTCGAGCGCGCACTAAAACACAGCGACCTGCTGAAGGAGAAGCGTCGTTACAAAGAGCAACTCGAAGATCTCTTGCAACAGCGGACCGCGGAAGTCGACTGGCTCGCTTATTACGACACGGTAACTCAACTTCCGAATCGCGCTCTCTTCGAAGATCGTCTGACGCAAGCCGTCTCGATCGCGAAAGTGAACGGCCAAACGTTGGGCGTGTTGTTCATTTCACTCGATCAGTTCAAGAAAGTGAACGACTCGCTTGGCCATGGTCCCGGAGACGGCCTGTTGCGGGAGTTTGCGGCGCGTTTGAAGAGTTGCATCAGCAAATCAGATACAGTTGCGCGCTTTGGTAACGACGAATTCGCCTTGTTACGCACGCAAATCAAGGGCACTGAAGACGTAATCGAAACGATTGCTTCGCTGTCGCAGGTCTTGAAATTCGCGTTTGATTTGCCGGGTCATGAGTTATACGCGACCGTCAGCGTCGGCGTGAGTCTTTTCCCGCTCGACGGCGACGACTCCCACACGCTCTTGAAGAATGCAGGCGCCGCGCTCTACAAGGCGAAGAGATCGGGCGGCGCAAACTACCAGTTCTTCACCGCCGACATGCACGAACTGGCCTCGCGCCGGCTCGCCTTCGAAACCAATCTACGCCGCGCGTTGCAGAATCAAGAGTTTCTACTTCACTACCAACCGCGCGTCTCGGTCGACTCGCTGCAGATTACAGGTGTCGAAGCCCTCGTGCGCTGGCAACATCCGCAGCTTGGATTGGTTTCGCCTTCCGAGTTCATTCCACTCGCGGAAGACACGGGTCTAATTGTGCCAATTGGCGAATGGGTGCTGCGTGAAGCGTGCGAGCAGAATCGTCGCTGGCAAAAACAGGGCTTTGCTCCGGTCCAGATGGCCGTCAACATTTCGGCCCGGCAATTTCACGATCAACATCTGCCGCAGACCGTGATCCGCATTCTCGACGAGTCGGGATTGTCGCCCACGCATCTCGAGTTGGAACTGACGGAGAGTTCCATCATGCAGAACGCGGAGTTCGCCGAAGGCGTGTTGAATCGTTGGAAGAACATGGGCATCAAGATCTCCATCGACGACTTCGGCACCGGCTTTTCTTCACTCGCGTCGCTGAAGCGTTTGCCGATTGACGCCCTCAAGATTGACCAGTCGTTCGTACGCGATGCGAATACCGACGCGGACGATGCAGCAATTGTCATGGCGATCATCACCCTCGCTCACAATTTGCGTTTGAGAGTCGTTGCGGAAGGAGTGGAGACAGAGGAGCAGTTACGCTTTCTGCAACTGCTCCGTTGCGATGAGATTCAGGGCAACTTCTTTACTAAGCCGCTACCCGCCGATGCGGTCGTTTCGTTATTCGACCGCCCCACAAAAGGCACGAAAGTCAGTTAACAAAACTCATGTCAATTCAGGCGTGGAACTCAAAACGCGCGACGTCCGATTCGCCGAGAATCACTGTGTCGCCGGTGTTGAGTGAAGTTTCAGTCACGCGAGCTGACTTTGGATCATTCACGAAAGTTCCGTTACGTGAATTCTGATCTTCGATTACCACCCGCCCGTTTCTGACGCCGATCCACACGTGCCGTTTCGAAATACGCGGATCCGGAAGCACGATCTGCGATGAACCACCGTCGCGGCCAATGTAGTCGCCATCGGCCCGGACCTGAAACTTCTGTCCGGATAGCGGGCCGGAAACAAACTTGATCGATCCGTAGTTCTTCGGGAACGCATCGCCGTCGGCAGTAATGGCTACGGTGCGAGAAAGATCGACCGTCATGCCCTGATCCCCACCCATAGGCATTGGCGCGGGCGGTGGTGGAGCCGGAGGTGGAGGCGTGGGTCGGTGCGTGCCCGGATTTGCTGACGCAGCCGCCGGCGCGGGTGACGGCGCGCGAGCCGGCGTTGGATGACCTTTACCGGCGCCTGCGGGACCGGGCGAGCTCGGTTGTTTGCCCTTGCGGCGTTTGCGCATGACAAAGACCGCGATTGCGATGATCAGAATGATCAGCAACAGGATAAAAAGGATGCCGACGACTACGCCGAACACCCACAGCGGAAAACTCGAGCGTTCCTTTCCTTCGGCCTTCAACTGTTGACTGCTTTGAATGAGCCGATCGACTTCCGAGTGTTGCGGGAACAGGTTCTTGACTTCCTGAAACTTCGGAATCGCAGACGAGTAGTATTGGTTCCAGTACAGGTCCAGGCCTTCTCGGTAGAATTGATCGGTTGGCCCGTCAACGTTGGTCGCACCTGCGCTCTTCACGTATTCCATCACGGTGTTTGATGGAACGATGAAAGAGAACCCCGAGACTTCCTGTCCGTTAATAGTGTCGCCGCGAAATGTCAGCAGA
>Ga0070698_100006059_pt1 | contig 13171 bp, 8 predicted proteins | sample KBSK1502metaG_FD_65477 | JGI IMG/M metagenome (GOLD analysis project Ga0070698, IMG submission 65477) | Corn, switchgrass and miscanthus rhizosphere microbial communities from Kellogg Biological Station, Michigan, USA - KBS K1-50-2 metaG | ecosystem: Host-associated > Plants > Roots >... | reverse complement strand
ACCTGCCGCTGCCCGAACCCACCAGCCGGGAGCGCACCGTGGGCGAAGTGCTGGCCCTGCTGGCCGGCGACGACGCGGCGCCGTGACCGGCCGGGGGCAGGCACCGCAGCCGCCAGCAGCACTGGCGCGCGGCCGACGGCCGGACGGAGGCATGTCGGGCGGAGCAACCGTCAGGCCAGAGGTGGCAGATGACACCAGGCTGGCCGAGGCGAGGGAGCGTTTCCTTACAGGTGAGCCAGTCGGGCTTGGCCAGGTCCGTGACACCGTCCTGGCGTCGTGGCGGCGCTCGCGGGCGTGGAATGTCGCCGCCGACCACATCGACCTGTCCTACGTCCACGATCCCGACCTCGACACCCCGCTGACCCGCAGCGCCCTGCCGGTGCTGCGGGACCTGCGCGACAATCTCCTGGGCCAGCCGATCAGCGTCATGCTGGCCGATGCGCGCGGCGTGCTGCTCTTCCGGCTGACGGCCGATCATGATCTCGAGCGCCACCTTGACAGCGTTCAGCTCCAGCCTGGATTCAGTTATGCCGAGGAACTCGCCGGAACCAATGGCATCGGCACGGCGCTGGCGAGCGGCCAGGCGGCACACGTGTTCGGGCACGAGCACTACGCCGAGCATCTGGAGAACCTCGCCTGCGCCGCAGCGCTGGTCCGCCACCCGATCTCCAGCAAGATCATCGGCGCGGTGGACCTGACCTGCTGGCGCAAGGACGCCAACCCGCTGCTGGTCGCGCTCGCCCAGAGCATCGCCGGGCAGATCACCCAGGCGCTGCTCAACGACACCAGCGCGGGCGAGGTGGAGCTGCTGCAGGAGTACCTGCGGGCCTGCAGGCACACTGGCGGGATCGTGTTTGCGCTCAATGACGACATGGTGATGATGAACCATTCCGCCCGGGACCTGCTGGAGCCCGGCGACCAGGCCGCGATGCTCGGGCATGCAGCCGAGGCGCTGGGAACCGGCCGTCTTGGCCGGGTGGATGTCGAACTGCCCTCCGGTGCCGCGGCGCGGATGTACTGCCGGCCCGTTCGCGGGGAGGGCCAGCGGCGGAACGCCGGCGGCGTCGCGCACGTGAAGCTGATCGAACCGGCCTGCAAGCTGGCCCCGCAGGCAGGGCCGCCGCCGCGGTTCCGACCCGGCCTGGTCGGCTCCGGTCCGCTCTGGCTGCGCGGGTGCGATCAGGTGGATGCGGCCTATTGCGGGGGGGAGTGGCTCGCGGTGGAGGGCGAACCCGGAGCCGGCAAGCTGGCGCTGCTACGCGCTGTGCACCGGCGCCGCAACCCGGCCGGCGCTTTGCATGTCCTGGACGCCGCCGAAGCCGCTGATCACCACTGGCTGGTGCGGGCGCTCGGCGAACTGCTTGAAGGCGAGGGGAGCCTGGTCATCCGGCACGTCGACCGGCTCAGCGGCCTGCGGCTGCGCACCCTGCAGATCGCGCTGGAGCAGGCATTGGCCGCAGGCAGGCAGAAAAAGCTCTGGGTTGCCGCCACGCTCAGTCAGAGCCCGGTGGGGGCCGACCTGGCCGGCCTGCTGCAGTCCTTCCCCAACACCGTGGAACTTCCGCCGCTGCGCCACCACATCGAGGACCTGCACGAGCTCGTGCCGTTCTTCCTGGCCAAGCTGAACCCGCACGGTCAGCTGGGCTGCTCGCCCGAGGCGATGCAGCTCCTGCGGCGGTGCAGCTGGCCGCGCAACACCGGGCAGCTCTGGCAGGTACTCAAGCACGTCGCGCGCCATAGGCGCAGCGGGACCATCCATCCGGGTGACCTGCCGCCAGAATGCTGGACAGTGAGCCGTCGCCTGCTCAGCCCGCTGGAGTCGATGGAGCGCGATGCCATCGTGCAGGCCCAGCTGGACCACGACGGCAACAAGGCGAGGGCAGCCGAATCGCTGGGGATGTCGCGAGCGACGATCTACCGCAAGATCCACCAGTACGGGATCCTCACCCCGGCCAGCTGAACAGCCCCGCGACGCCATACTTCGCAAACTTAGAACAGCAACAGCACCGGCTCGGGCAGAAGATCAGGCAGCGGTGATACGGGCTCGGCGGCTGAAGTGGCCCGGTCCTGGCACATCACACGTGGGTGCACGGGACTGGTCGCAGCGGCGGTCAGATGCCCACGGGAGCACGCTCGCTATGCTGCCCCGCGTCGAGGGCGTCCGCCGCCGAGATCTCCACCGCGTTGCCGCATGGCCGAGTTGCTCTATCGGAGATCGGAGCTGAAACCGGTATCGCGGTCGGGGTGGACAGGGTTATTGCCGTGGCGAGGCTTGCTCGCCGAGCTCGGAAAGGAGCGCGGCCCGCCTTTCCCTGAGGGCGGCGATCTGAGCGCTCAGCTGTTTCAGCTCGCGGTTGATCCGCGCCAGCTCGGTCCGCGCCTGCTGTTCCCGCAGGTAGCGCTCGCCATGCAGGGCCTTGGCGAGATCCTCGACCTCGCGGCGGAGCAGCCGCAGCCACGGGTTCCCGTGCATCGCGGCGGGCCGGTACTGCAGCTTGCCCGCGTCGATCGCCGCGAAGATCTCATCTTGCGTCAGGCCGTACTCCTGGCGAGCCGTCTTGTCGCTCAGCGTCGCGCCCTTGCGTCCCCATTCTCGATCGTGGAAGTCCATGTCCGGCCCTTATCTACCGACGGACAAGCGACGGCTCGCCGCCACCGTGGTTCATGGCCCGAGGTGCCACTTCACTCCTCCGCCTCGCCGCGTGCGGCCAGCTTGCGGTTGACCTCGGCCAGGTCGAACGGCTCGGGTTCTTCGGGGTCGTCCTCGCACCAGTACTCGACCGGGGAGTCGCCCTTGTACGCCACGCAGACCGGGTAGTCCTGGTCAGGGTCACGCGTCACTGTCTGCTCCAGCGCGATCTGGTGCTCCCAGCATGCGCCGAGGTCGTAGGTGTAGCCGATCTCCCCGCCAGGCGTCAGGACGTCCCGCACCCGGACAGCGTTGTCGTCCGCGGTCCCTTCCAGGCTCACGAACGGGTCGCTGTACAGTTTCTTCCCCGCCTGGAACACGTGCAGGTGGTCGCCGTCCCAGCCGAACAGCACCTGGATGACGTCGTGCAGGTCGCCGAGGGTGGCGACGACCGGCAGCCGCACCCGGCGCCATATCGGCGGACGGAAGCCGGACAGCGAGACCTTCAGCTCGGCCACCTGGTCGATGCTGCGCGGCGCGCCGGAGGCGGCGAACCCCGCCACCTCCTGCGAGAGTTCCGCGGCATCCGGGTGACCCGTGGCCCGCACCTCCGCGAGGCACGTGTCCAGGTCCGTCCCCGGCATGCTCTCCCAGACGCGGCTGAGCGCCTCATCCGGGCCCTTGTCCTGCAGCGCGGCAGCCGCGGCCTCCACCGCCAGCCAATCCCAGTCAGCCTCGGTGGGTTCGGGCCCCTGGTCCCAGGCGGCCAGCACCGCACGGGCGTGCGGGCCGACGCGCGGCGCCGCCGTCAGCTCCTGCCAGGCCGGCAACGCGTCTTCGCCAAGATCCTCGACCACGCCGACGGCCACGCTGCGCAGCAGCGGCGACATCCCCTCGGCGGCGGCAAGGATCTCCCGTGCCGCTTCGGCGGGCCGGCGTTCGGCCAGCCATCCCCGTGCCACATGGTCCCGCTGTTCCTCATCGCCGAACCGGGCGACTTCGGCGATCATCTCGCTGGCCGACAGGCGCGGGTCCGCCAGCCCGGGCAGGCCAGCCGCCAGATGCGCGGTCGCCCAGCGGCCCAGCGGGGTGATCAGCGGCTTGCCCTGGTCGCCGGCTACCGCGCCGAACTCGGCCAGCAGTTCCACCAGCCCGGCAAGCGGCGTTCCGGTTTCCAGGTCGAGATACCTGTCGGCGGCGTGCAACGGCTCCCAGGGCGACTTGTCATACCTGTCGCACAGGTCAGGCAGCACCGCATGCACCGGCCCCCACAGGTCACCGGTGCGATGCTGGCCGTCCTCGCCGAGCACGGCCAGCAGCGCCATCGCCAGCAGGCGCACGCTGTCTTCGTCCTGCGGGTACGACTCCGACGCGCACACCGCGCGCAGGGCCGTCAGCCATGCGGCAAGCAGGTCCGCATCGCGCGGCGGCCAGCGCTCGAGCGTGGGACCGCCGCTCACCCACCCGCCGCCGACCTGCAGCAGGCCCGTCGCGACGGCAACGCACCACGGCCGGTGCAGCGCCCGGATGTCGGCCATCGTGCGCAGCCGCGGCGGCACATCCACGCCGACCGCCGCGCCCGCCGCAGGCACGTCGGCCTTGCGCAGCACCTGCCCGGCGGTCACCGGACGGCGGCCCGTCCCGATCCAGCGAGCCAGTGTGACGGCCCGGCCCACAACGACGCTTTCACGCGCAAGCCGCGCCGCGTCGTCAAGCTCATCCCCGGAAACCGCCATGTCCACACGGGAACCCTACTGCCGGCCGGCGGGGCTTGCGTCTAGAAGACCCGGTCGTGCCGTTAGGTGAACAACCCTCGGATGTCGTCGGCGTCGATGGCGGCGCCAAAGACGTTGCCCTGGTCCATGACGCTGGAAAACAGCTCAGCCTTTCTCGCCTTCAGCGCCATGACCTTCTCCTCGATGGTGTCCCTGGCGACCAGGCGGTACACCATGACGTTCCGGGTCTGGCCGATGCGGTGGGTGCGGTCCACCGCCTGCGCCTCCGTCGCGGGGTTCCACCACGGATCCAGCAGGAAGCAGTAGTCGGCCTCGGTCAGGTTCAGCCCGAATCCGCCCGCTTTGAGGCTGATCAGGAAGACCGGAGCCTCGCCCTCCTTGAAGGACCGCAGCACTGCGGTCCGGTTGCGGGTCTTGCCGTCGAGGTAGCAGTACGGGACGCCGGCGGCGTCTAGTTGCGCGCGGACCTTGCCGAGGAACCCAGTGAACTGGCTGAACACCAGCGCACGGTGTCCGCCGGCGGTCACGTCGCCAAGCTGCCCGAGCAGTGCGTCAATCTTGCTGCTCGGCAGGTCCGTGTGCTTCTCATCGATAAGCCCGGCGTGCAAGCTGAGCTGGCGCAGCAGGGTGAGGGAGCGGAAGATCGTGAAGCGATTGGCGTTCATGTCGTGGATCAGCCCCAGGACCTTCTGCCGCTCCCGCTGCAGGTGCATCTGATAGAGCTTGCGGTGCTGTGGATGCAGGTCGACCTCCAGGACCTGCTCCTGCTTGGCCGGGAGGTCGGCGATCACCTGTTCCTTGGTGCGGCGTTTGACGAGCGGCTTGATCCGGCGCTGCAGCTGCGCGAGTAGCTCGGCTTCACCTTGCTTCTCGATCGGGCGTACGTAATAGTCGCGGAACCAGGCCGGGCTCGGGAACAGCCCGGGTGCCGTGATCGACAGCAGCGACCACAGCTCCATCAGGTTGTTCTCCATCGGGGTGCCGGTGATGGCAATCTTGACCGGGGCCGGTAGCCGCCGCGCGCACTGGTAAATCTTTGACAGCCGGTTCTTCGCGTTCTGGGCCTCGTCCAGCAGGAGTCCCGACCAGCCCAGTTCTGCGTAGGCCTCGAAATCGATCCGCAGCAGGGCATAGGAGGTGACCACGGCATCGACGCCGGCCACAAACTCGCCCAGGCTCTGGCCGCGACGGGACACCGTCTCTGAAACCGGCACCACGTTCAGGCCCGGGGCAAAGCGCGCCGCCTCGGCCGCCCAGTTGGGCACCACGCTCGTCGGCGCGACGATCAGGAAAGGCGGGATCGCGGGGTCGGCCTGCTTGGCGTGACAGATCAGCGCCAGGGACTCCAGGGTCTTGCCCAGTCCCATGTCGTCGGCGAGGATGCCGCCCAGGCGGTGCTCCCACAGGAACGCCAGCCAGCCGAATCCCTGCTGCTGGTAGGGGCGGAGCCGGGCCCGCAACGCGGCCGGCGGCTTGGCCAGGCCGACGCCGCTCGCCGACAGCAGCCCCTGGACCTGGTCCCGCCACGCTGCCGCCTGGTGGTCAACGACGCCCAGTCCGGCCAGCTCATCCCACAGCCCGGCCTGGTACCGGCTGATCTTGAGCGGGCCGCCCGGTGCGTCCTGCAGCGCCCGCGCCTCCTCGATCAGCCGGGCCAGCGCCTGCAGCTCGGGCTTGAGCAGGGAGAAGTACGCGCCGTCGGCGAGCAGCAGGTGCGGCTCGCCGCGGCTGAGCGCCAGGAACACGTCGAGGAAGGGGACCTGGCGTCCCTCCACGGTGATGGTGACGCCGAGATCGAACCAGTCCGTGTCACCTGTCACGTCGTCGGTGGACACCGCGATGCGCAGCGAGTCGCCCGCTTCCCGGTAATCGGCGGGGCTCCCGGTGACCTCGACGATGAGCCCCGGCTGGTCGGTCAGCAGCGGCAGCAACTCGGTGGTGAACCGCATGGTGTCGATGCCGCCCAGACACGTGCGCGGGGCCAGGGTTCCTGCCAGGCCAGGTGTCCCCTGACCCGGCAGGAACAGCCCGAACCGGTCCAGCGGCACGTCGAGACTGGCCAGGAGCATCCGTTCGGCATCCAAATCCCGGAATCCGTCCTCGGGATGAGTGGGAAGCAGCGGTACGCGGAGCGGTGAATCGTCGACCTGATAGGCCCACTCCCAGGTGACCTCGAGGTCATGCCCGGGGCCGTAGCGCGCGCACAGCACCAGCGCAGGGCCCCAAACTGTCGGCGGCGTGAAGGACTCGTCCGAGGAGATCACGGTGGCCGCCCGCCGCAGGCGCGGGTAGTACCCGTCCCGGAACCGGGACCGTTCCGCGTCCGGGATCTCCAGCCGCTGATCCGCCAGCGCCATCCGCTGCAGCTGTGCCGGCACGGCCTTGACGAGCTTCGCCAGCCGGAAGCGCCAAGCGCCGGGATCGGCGGCCGTCGCGGCATCGGCGCGGTCGGCGTACACGACGCCGTGGCCCTCGGTCCCGATGAACGCGACCGGCACCGCGTCCGCCTGCTCGCCCTCGACGCGGATCACCGGCGTGATCACGAGCGGGCCGGACGGCTCGGCGTGGGTCACGTCCAGGCACAGCTCAGCGTGGCGGTACCTCTCCACCAGGCCGAGCTTGCGCCCATACACCAGCCGCAGACCCGTCGACTCCGCCTCATCCAGCAGGGGCCAGAGCCGCTGGGATTCGAACGCGGACAGTTCTATCGACCTGTCGTCCGCATAGGCGTACGCGTAGTAGCTGTAATGGTTGGTGCGTGATCGGTAGAGGGCGTACATCTCCTGCAGCAACCGCACCTGCGGCGGTGGGTACTCGCCGCCCCAGCCCAGCGAATCCAGCTTGCCCCAGCCGAGACTGCCGGCGATCCAGCCGCCGTTCTTGCCGGGCCGCACCAGCCGGGCCAGCAGCTTCAGCGGTGTCCTGGCCGCGGCCACCTCCGGGCGGCCTGTCCGCGCCGGGCGCGGCCCACCGGACAGCGTCAGCTCGAGGGCCAGTATGGTCTCACCCGGGCGGGTGGACGGCCCCTGGGCCGGCCCCAGCAGCGAGTCGAGCGACTCCTGCCATGCCGCCGGCCGGGGGACCGGGCGCGGTGCGGCCGTGACGGTCGCGTAGCCCGTGGCCGCGAGGATCAGCGCTACCGCGTGCTTGCAGTCAAGCCCGACGGGGCAACTGCACTCACCGCGCTCGAACTCGTGCGGCAAGTCCCCGAACTGCGAGAAGTACGCTGCGGTCGCGTAGAACTCACCGGTGCTCCCGCGCACCATGCCGTGAAGCGCGAGCCCCGGCGGATCCCACTGGACGTGGACGACCGCCCGTTGCTGCGCGTACTGGACACCTCTGGCGAAGCAGGTGGCGCCGACGGCGGCGGCCAGGGTGGCCGGATCGAAGCCAGGCAGTATCACACGCTGCATGGAGCGAAGCTATCCGCCCCCTCTGACACCGCTCGCTCGACATGCCGGGCTCCGGCCGGCCAGTTCACACCTCGAGGGCAGCCGCGAGGTCCTCGTCGACCACCAGGACGAGCTTGCCCTGGGTGTGGCCCTGCTCGACGACGCGGTGCGCCTCCGCCGCGTCCTGCCAGAAGTACCTGCCCGATAGGTGCACCGACAGCGACCCGTCGTCGAATCGGGGCGCCATCGCGATCAGGTGGCTGCCGCTCGGGTTGCCGTCGTAGGGCCGCCAGCGGACCCGGTCGGCGTCGGGAAGCGGAAGCTCGGCGTGCACGGGGGTGGCGAGCACGGCCCCGTCGCGCGCGGCGCGTGCCGCGCCGGCCAGCGTCGGCGCGGCGCAGGCGAGCACCCGGTCGGCGCCCCCGTCGGTCTCCCGGCGGACCTGCTCCGGCCAGTCGGCGGCCGTGTGGTCGACGACCAGCGCCGCGCCCAGCTTGTGCAGGAAATCGTGGTGGCGCGGGCTCGCGGAGGCCGTGATGATGGCTCCCCGCAGCCGGGCCAGCTGAACGGCGAAATGGCCCACCCCGCCCGCGCCGGCCGTGATCAGCACGCGCTCGCCTTCGCTGATTCCCAGGATGTCGATCACGCCCTGGTAGGCCGTCAGCGCCGCGATCGGGGTCGCCGCGGCCTCGGTGGCGTTCAGCCCCGCCGGGATCGGGGCGAGCCGCTCGACATGACACGTCACGTACTGCGCGTAGCAGCCGGTCAGTCCCCCCGGGTAGCCGTACACCGGCGTGCCGTCGTCGAGCCCGGCGTCCGCGCCGGTCCCGTCCACGACCACGCCCGCGAACTCGCCGCCGGGGATGTACGGCAGCGAGCCGGGCCACCCGCCGCGGCGCAGGTGCGCGTCCCACGGCCCCACGCCCGCGGCCAGCACCCGGACGAGCAGCTCATCCTGGCCGGGCTCGGGCCGGGGCACGTCGCTGACCTGCATAACCTCGGGACCGCCGAGCTGGCTCACGACGATCGCCTGCATCAGCGGTTCGTGCTGCCGACGTCGCACGGGCCAGTTCCTCCCTCCGCCGCCGCCGGCTCGGTCGGCCGGCCGAGCCTCGCGGCGATTCCAGACTCAGTTTGCCCGAACGTTGCCACATCACACGTCCCGGTAGGCGAGCCCCGGGGCGGCCGGCCGCCATCCCCGGGCACGGGGCCAGCCGCAGATCAGCGGCCGTCGTACGGCATCAGCAGCCGTCGTACGGCGCCCAGTTGCCCTGGCCGCCCTGGGCCAGGGCGGTGGCGAAGACCTGGTTCTGCTCGGCCACGCTGGCGTGGCCGAAGTCGGCCGGGTTGCCGCCGTAGGCGACCCAGGTGCTGTACGCGAACTGGTACAGCCCGTAGTGCCCGGTCGCATTCACCACCTGCGGGTTGCCGCCGGACTCGCGGGCCACCACGCAGGCGCCGAACGCGCCGCCGGGGTAGGTCCCGGTCCAGCTGGCCGTCGTGGCAGCGGTCGTGGTGGCGGTGGTCGCGGCCTGGCTGGAGGCCGGGGCGTGCCGCGGGGTGTAGGCCGGCGGTGCGAGCTGCGCGGGCGCGGCGGGGATGGCCCCGGAGCGCGCCGGGACGGTCAGCACCTGCCCCGCGGTGATCATGTCGGCCCACCGGATCTTGTCGCGGTTGCGCCAGTACAGCACCGGCCAGGCGGCCGGGTTGTGGTACAGCTTGCCGGCGATCGCCGACAGCGAGTCCCCGGGCCGCACCGTGTAGGTGCTGGCGGCCGGGGCCGGCTTGTGCCGGGCGCCGCGCGCGGCGAGCAGCCGCGCCTGGTCCGGCCCGAACGCCGCCGGCGCGTGCCGGGTCTGGGCGGCCGCCGCTGCGGCCGTGCTGCTGGTGTTCGTGGCCGGGGCGGGGCCGGGCGGGACGGCAGCCGCGGAGGCGGCCTGGACCGGCAGGCAGATCGCCGCGGCGACCCCGATGGTCGGGACGGCGGCGCCGGCGGCTGCCTGCGGCAGCCGGACACGGGGGGGCTTGCTGTGGGCGCCCAACGGGCTCCTTCCCGAGCAGGGCGCGCTCCCGGGAAGCCCGGAAGGGTGCGGGCGGGCTTCGGAGCGCCTGACAGCGCAGGAGCCTAGCCAGGTCAGGACCGGTGTTTCCGGTAAATCCGTCACGTCAGGACGAACGCGCCACCGCCTGCTAAACTCCGCTGCTCGCCTGTCCTGGACCCCACACCAGTCACAAAAGTCACAATTTGCACCATCAACCCCGAGTCCGGTGGTTCTCGACCCCTCACCGAGCAGGGGAATTTCCGGTCACACGTCGGAAAACTCCCGCTACGTTCCGTCACCACGTGGCGAGACGCCTACGGCGTGACCTCCCAGGTGTGCACCGGCCGGTTGGCGTGCATGTGCTCGATGTAACGCTGGGTCATCAGCCGCAGCGCCTCCAGGCGGTCGGCCCGGCCGTTCTCGCTGATCGCCGCCACGGTTGCCACCTGCCAGGCGGCGCCGGTCCGGCCGGTGAGGCAGCGCTGCTCGATGATGCCGAGCAGCCGGTCCGCGTGGACCGGCGCGACGCCCCAGCGGCTCAGCCCGTCCCGGGCGAGCGGCAGCAGGCGGCGAAGCACCAGCTCGGCGGCGGGGGCCTCGCCGATGCCCGGCCAGTACAGGTCCGCGTCGATGCCGTGCCGCGCCGCCTCGTGCAGGTTCTCGGCCGCGGTCCCGAACGACATCTGGGTCCAGATCGGCCGCTGCGCCTCGGCCAGCGCGCGCACCAGGCCGTAGTAGAACGCGGCGTTGGCCACGACGTCCACGACCGACGGGCCGGCCGGCAGCACCCGGTTCTCCACCCGCAGGTGCGGGGTGCCCGCCACCGCGGCGTAGATGGGCCGGTTCCAGCGGTAGATCGTCCCGTTGTGCAGGCTCATTTCGGCCAGCTGCGGGATCTCGCCGCGGTCGAGTACCGCCTGCGGATCCTCGTCCTCGCAGAGCGGCAGCAGCGCGGGGAAGTACCGGAGGTTCTCCTCGAACAGGTCGAACACCGAGGTGATCCAGCGCTCGCCGAACCACACCCGGGGCCGCACCCCCTGCTCCTTCAGCTCGTCCGGCCGGGTGTCGGTGGCCTGCTCGAACAGCGTGATCCTGGTCTCCTGCCACAGCTGCTTGCCGAACAGGAACGGGGAGTTGGCCCCCAGCGCGACCTGCACGCCGGCGATCGCCTGGGCGGCGTTCCAGTAGTTCGCGAAGGCGTCGGGGCTGACCTGGAGGTGAAGCTGAACGCTCGTGCAGGCGGCCTCGGGCAGGATGCTGTCGGCGTGGGTGAGCAGCTGCTCGGGCCCGTCGATCGCGATGCGCATGTCCTCCCCGCGCGCGGCGAAGATCTGCTCGTTGAGCACCCGGTAGCGGTCGTTGGCCGACATCGATCCTAGGTGCATGTCGTGGTTGCGCAGCGTCGGCAGGATGCCGATCATGACCAGGCGGCTGCCCGCCTCGCGGGCCTTCGCGTCGCCCGCGTTCAGGTCGGCCCTGACCTCCTCCTCCAGCTCGGCCACCGCATCGCCGTCCAGCCGGCGTGGCGGCACGTTGATCTCGAGGTTGAACTGCCCGACCTCGGTCGCCCAGGCCGGATCGGCGATCGCGTCGAGCACCGCGGCGTTGCGCATCGACGGCACTCCGTCCGAGTCGACCAGGTTCAGCTCGATCTCCTGGCCTATCTGCGCCGGATCCTCCTCGAACATGCGCTCGCGCAGCATCCGCGCGAACACGTCCAGCGAGCGACGCACCTTGTCCCGGTACCTGCGCCGGTCCTCGCCGCTGATCTTGATTGCCGGGATGTCACGACCCATGGAGCCCCACCCAACGACGCGTGCCAGGCCATTGATCCGCCGGCCACCTTCGTCCTCCACATTCGCACGACAACGGGAGTGATGCCACCAGGCAGGCGGAAGGACAACAATGATCCCGACGCCCGCGCCGGCACGCGGGCGGCAGGCAGCACGCGAGTGACAGGGAGCGCTCTTGACAGCCACCAGGCACCTGATCGGGCTGCTGCTCGGTACCGAAGAGGACTGGCCGACGGCGTTCGAGGAGATCCTCGGCCGCCTCGGCCCGGTCGCGGGTACCGGCGGCAGCCGCCACGCCTTCGACATCGAGCGGATAACCATCGAGCCCTTCAGCCTGCGTGACCGCCCTCGCTACGCGCTGGTGATCGACCGGCTCGCCTACTGGTACTACCACCCGCGCGAGTGGCTGAAGAAGGTCGCGCTGATGGACGGCGTCTACTTGCTGAACAGCCCGTTCACGTTCCAGTCGATGGAAAAGCACGCGGCCTACTGCGCGATGATGCGACTCGGCCTGAAGGTGCCGGACACGGTGCTCGTGCCGTACAAGAACCCGGTGGACAACGCCCGCTACGCCTACACCGCCGAGCGATACAACAAGCCGTTCGACCTCGACGCCATCGCCCAGCGGATCGGCTACCCGCTATTCATGAAGCCGTACGACGGCGGCGCCTGGCGCGGTGTCTCGCGCGTCAGCAACGCGGCGGAATTGCACGCCGCCTACGACCAGAGCGGCGAGATGCTCATGCACCTGCAGAAGGCCATCGACTACGACGTCTTCGCCCGGTCGCTGTCGATCGGCGCCGAGACGATGGTGATGCGCTTCCAGCCGGAACAACCTATGCACCTGCGCTACACGGTCGACCACGAGTTCCTGTCGCCGCAGGTCGGCGGCGAGGTGGTGACGATCGGCCGGCTCGTCAACGCGTTCTTCCGGTGGGAGTTCAACTCGTGCGAGACGCTGGTGAAGGGCGGCGACGTCTATCCGATCGACTACGCCAACGCGTGCCCGGACGTGGCGCTGACCAGCCTGCACTATTACTTCCCCTGGGCGATCAAGGCGCTGGTCAAGTGGTGCGTGTTCGTGCTGGTCACGGGGCGGCGGCCCCGTCTTGACCTCGAGGCCGACCGGTTCTACGAGATCGCGGACCAGCCCGGCGCGTCCTACGGCGACAAGCTCGGGGGTTACCGGCAGCTCGCCGACGCCTACTTCGAGACCGGGCGCTACCACGACTTCTGCGCGGCCAGCCTGCCGCACATCGACGAGATCGTGCTGGACTGGGTGACCGGGCCCGCCTTCGACCGGCTGCTGATCCAGACGGTGCGGTCGACCTACCCGGCGTACGAGCACGAGCGCTTCGTCGCGCACCTGCGCGGCCTGATCGACCTCTGGATCGCCGACGAGACCGCCAGGCTGCGGGCAGGCTGACCCCGCGGCCCGCGGCCGCAGACTGGCGGCTGCGGCTAAGAGCTCCTAACAAAGTGACAGGCTGGCCAGTCGGCGCCAGCAGATGACGGCGCAGGCGAGGCTGAGGAAGGCTTCGTGGATGTCGTCGCGGATCTCCCAGCGGATCCGCAGCCG
>Ga0070698_100006053_pt1 | contig 13179 bp, 13 predicted proteins | sample KBSK1502metaG_FD_65477 | JGI IMG/M metagenome (GOLD analysis project Ga0070698, IMG submission 65477) | Corn, switchgrass and miscanthus rhizosphere microbial communities from Kellogg Biological Station, Michigan, USA - KBS K1-50-2 metaG | ecosystem: Host-associated > Plants > Roots >... | reverse complement strand
TGCTGGGGTACGTCGCCGCGGCTGCGTCACTGATCGGGCGCTTCCAGCACGCGCGCGGAGACGAGAGCCTCCAGCTGAAATGGTTCGCGTACTCAGGGGTGCTGATCGCGGTCACGCTCGTCTACGCGGGAGTGGCCTGGAACTTTTTCGGTCAGCCCCTGTACCTGGCGCTGTCGCCGCTCATACTCGCCTACTCGACTGTGCCGGTGGCGGTTGGGATCGCAATCCTGCGCTATCGCCTGTACGACATCGATCTGCTCATCAACCGCACGATCGTCTATGCGGGCGCCACGGCAATCCTTGGGGCGCTGTATGCGGCGGTCGTCACGTTTGTGCAGCGTCTGTTCATCTCGACGTCTGGTCAGAAATCCGATGCCGCGTATGTGCTGACGGCGTTCGTCGTCGTCGTCGCATTTGGCCCCGTCAAAGACTGGCTGCAGAGGCAGGTCGACCGCCGGCTCCGCCGCGTCAATGCAACTGCCTTGTTGGACCAGTTCCGGGAGGATGTGGACGCTGTGGTGTCGGTCATGGATGTGCACCGAGTCGCGTGCCGGCTGGTGGATGAGGCGGTCGTGGCCTTCGAGGCGCGTGGCGCGTCGCTTTATTTGAAGCCGGCGTCGAATCCGGTTTACAGTCGCGGTCAGGTGAATGGGGCGGGCGTCGAAGTACAGCTGGTCCACGAAGGCCGACAGCTGGGCCGTCTTGTGTTGGGCAGCCGTCGCGGTGGTGTCAGCTATTCGACGCATGATCGCGATGCGCTGCAGCGATCAGCCGACTCAGTCAGCGAAGCGCTGGCGCTGGCGGAACACCTGGGTCACCGACCGTTGCCGAATCAACACGTAAGGAAGGAGGACTAATCGATGTTGCGACGCATCTATGCGGGATGGTTGACCTTGATTACGGCGCTGATCGTGCTGCAGCTGTACCTGGCGGGTTATGGGGTGTTCGCGTTCAACGGCCTGAAGGGTTTCGACGCCCATCTGCTGGTGGGCGACGTGATCGGCATTGCAATCCTGATCGGCCTTGGGCTCGCGTTCGCGGCGCGAGTGCCGCGACAGATGCTGATGTTCAATGGCGGCCTGGTCGTGTTGATGATCATCCAGTTCGTCCTCGCGCACACCGGCGTGCAGGTCATCTCGGCGCTCCACATCGTCAACGGGGTGGTGATCATGGGCTTGAGCGGTTTCATGACAAGGCAAGGGTGGATGCTGGCTCAGGGTGGCGCCAAGATGTCGGCATGAGCGCCGAGGGAACGGTCTCATTCGCCGCCGACATCCGACCGCTGTTTCGCGAGAAAGACGTTCGGTCGATGGCGCGCCACTTCGATCTGACGTCGTACGAGGACGTGAGTACGGTCGCGGACCGAATCCTGGGGCGGCTGCGCTCCGGCTCGATGCCGTGCGACGGCGAATGGCCATCTGAGCAGGTGGATTTGTTCGAGCAATGGGTCCGCGGCGGCAAGAAGCCCTGATGGCTCCCACCATCGACGAAGTGGTGGAGCGAGCCCGCCGGAGGCTGGTACGAGTCACACCGGATCAAGCTGCTGCCGAGCTCGCCCAAGGCGCGCTTCTGGTCGACATTCGTACGGAATCTGATCGAGCTGTGGAGGGCGAAATACCGGGCGCAATCGCGATCGATCGCACTGTTCTCGAATGGCGCCTCGACCCCACGTCCCTGTCGCGGCTCAAGGAGGCCAAAGACCACCAGGTCAGGGTGGTGGTGGTCTGCGCCGAGGGCTACTCATCAAGCCTCGCCGCCGCATCGCTGCAAGATCTCGGCCTGGTCAACGTGACCGATGTCATCGGCGGTTTCGAAGCCTGGAAAGCCGCCGGCCTCCCAGTGAGGGCCTAGGGTCCGGCAGATCATCAACGGAATGGAGTGCAGAGCCTGAGCTGGTGATGGAAACGCTGCTTAGGATTATTTACATCGCGACGATGTAACAACTAGGCCTTGGGTTTTTAAACAGGTGCCTCACGGTCCTGTGCTTTGCGTCCCAGTTTCAACCATGGAGAAGCCACCTATAGCTGCGGAGCGAGTTCGCATCGGCTGACAACAGCCACTACTCCGCAAGCAAGTTGCGAGGTCCCCGAGGAAATTGTGACCGGGAATGATCCGCCGACTCCGGGATGCGGCGGAAATCGCCGATCTTGAACACAGATTTGGTCGAGGCACGGACACTACTTGAACCCAGGCGGAACTCGGAGGCAGCGTGCCCCGCTTCTGAAGTCGGTCAATCAAGTCTCCACGGCACGCAACACGACTCAAGCCCATACATGGCCAATTTCGGCCTCAAGAGCTCGTCGCGCACGATCAGTTACCTCTGCAGACAAAACCGAGAACGACTGGTAGGCAAAGCTTGGGTGATAGCCCAGAGCCGCGCTCAGCTTGTCATACGAAATGCTCAGTTCTGTTGGGTTTGACAACGCGAAGATCAACTCCCACGTCTGCCCTGAGACATCGTTGTGCCAGAGCGCCCTGGCAAGCTCTGGCGAGCGGAATGTTGCTCGGATCTTTACTGCATAGAAGGCTTTCTTGCCTCCGGTAAAGATTGCGACGTCGCCAGGCGAACAGCGGAGAAAACGCTTTTCGTTCATACCGCTTTTGCGCGGCAACACGCCCCAGATCCGGGCCTTCTCGTATGGGTAATCCGGGGGCAGATTCCTAGCCAGTTCAGTCCAGTTCAATCCAAGAGCGCTCAGATCAACTGGCCTGCGGACCGTCCGATTGAAGTGCCTTACCGAGCTTCTGTCGCCACAAGGGAATATCACGAGTTTGGTGCCGCTGGCCGCTGTATGAGTCGCAGTGACTGCGCGACTCAACCTGGCAGCCGTGGCTGGTGGCGCGGAGTCGGGACTACGCAGTGCAGACGCAACCTCAGCAAGCAGCCCAAACATCTTTCCAATTCGATCCTCGAATGGAAGCGTCGCTCCGCCGCCTGAATTTGAAGCGCCGGGCTGATTACTGTTCACATCGAGTTGAAGCTCGGTCGCCTCACGAATCAATCCCATCAAGGGCCGGGAGACCGCTCGTGATAGAGACGGACCCGGAATCGGGAGCGACACAACCAGATCGATCAGCGCGTCCGGTTGGCCCTGGGCCGAAGCCGACACCATCTTGTCATCCTTGCCGGGCGACGGCACCCGCCGACTGCGTAAGGCTTGCGCGGCCTGCTCCAACTCGGCGGGCTTGTTCGCGAAGCGGTCCCAGACATCATTTTCTAGATGGCTACCGTGTGGCATTCCACGCCCTGGCTGATGCTTGGCTCTGAAATTGCAGAGCTTTAGGTGCACGCCATTTGGATTCCTAAGAGTGCCCGATGGGGCGTGGCCGTCGGTCGTCCGGAGGCTATTGAGTAGGCTGCTCAACTCCAGCACCTCCGGATCCTCAACGTTGGGGAGGCCTCGGCGGATATAGAGGTCCAACGCGAGCACTAACTCGTCGTACGTCCACGGCGGATTTCGACGTTTGGTCGGAGATTTGGTCACCTGCTGAGCCCGCCGAACAGGTCCCCCGTTAAAGATGCCGACGAGCATTGTGGGACGCCGGCAAGATCGACAACAAAGTTGACCTCGCTGACCTCCGGCGGTAGGTTGGAAGAGACCCGTGGAACGCTTGATGCCGCCATAAGACGAAGCGATGAATCTGCCACGTGCGGATCGAACTGATCAAGGTGTCCATTTCGCCAGCCTGACCCGAGTGTCGAGGCTGCAACTCGCTCCAATTCCAGTGCCAGCTTGGGCACGCTTGCGATCCGGGTCCGAATCGAGTCGATGAGATCCATAACTGAGCTTCCCCCACTCGAGCGCTCCACCCTGACTGAGGCGATCAACACATCTAGATCGTTCGGTGGGACCAATTGCTCAAGACTAAAGTGATGCCGACGCAGACTCGATCCACTTGCCTTGACTTCGATCCGTTGAACGCCCGCGGCGAAGTCATATAGGTCGCCTGGCGTCTGGTGCCACGCCGATGCCATTTGAACAGGATCCTTCGAGCGACTGATGAGAAAGAGCTCAGCCCAAAGACCGAAGATGGTGCGGGTTGGGGGGGTGCTCAGTGCACGCAACAACTCGACTAGTCGATCAACAACCTCGCGCACCTCGTCAACCGTTGGGCTTGCGCCAATGGCATCGAGAACGATCGCAGAGATCCGCAGGAAATACTCGGTAAGTAACTGATCGCCGGCTACACATGACACGACAGTGAAGCGCTCAACAGTTGGCTGACCCTGGCTGCCGACAATTTGACAGCGCAAGTTGTATCGGACGGATAGGTTCTCGAGCACGGTTGGCGCCGGCCATGTGCCTCCTTCTACGCTCAGAAGTAGGTTCGCGGCACCGTCAACAGAGCGCGCTAGCTTGTGTTTGGTTCCTGGAATCGGTAGTGCTGCAAATGTATCAGGGGGCGAGTTGCCGGGTGTGAGCGGAATTTCAGCGAATAGGCCGACGAGGTCCAACTTAAGTCACGACTTCTTCGTTGAGTTGTTGATTCTGCACGACCCAACCCGCCTCCATGCCCGTACCAACTCGTATCGCGACGAGCCAAACGTCGCTAGCCACGAGCCTTCCGTTGGGTCCCGGACGATCATTGATGCGGGGCAAATGGTGGATTTGAACCGTCAGGTGGCGTGGATCACAAACCTCGCGATCGCCTGGATATGTTAGATCGGGTGGATGCTTAGATCGATCGTAGTTTGCGCCCTGAAAGAGATTGAGAACTACACCCTTCTCATCCAGACTGCGAACTTCCCGAGCGCCACGGGGGTCCATGTGAACGACCGTGCACGCCGCCTGCGGGTGAGTCTCGAGGTAGCGGGAAATTTGCAGGAGTAACCCTGTGAACTCCATAGAGTCCTTGAGCCATGTGTGCCGAATCGAAGTCAACAGATCTTTATGGATGTCCTTCAGCAATATGTCGGTGATGACGTTATGTCGCATTGCATCGGTTCGTCTCGGATCTCCCGGCCATTCCTTCCATCTGCCTTTCTTGCTCTGAAGGAAGGCGTCAACAATCTCGCGATTTGCCTGAACGGCTTGTGAATCCAAGTACGGCCGATCGGGACTGAACCATTCGCCTGCACTAAGTCCGCCGCGAAAGAGAGGAGCTCCAATCACCGAGTTCCGAGTCGGCTTCAAGCTTGGATCCAGGAAGAAAGCGCGCTTCCACGCCTTCAAGGATTTGCCGCCAGCTAAATGTTCCTCAATCTGCTTGCGCAGCAGCTGCTCGTGCTCGATATATCCGAGGTATGCCTGGATTGCATCGGCGGGCAGGAAAACGCGGCAGAAGCCCAGGTATTCCTCCTTGTAGCCAAACCATCGAGCACGTTGTTGGATCGTGTCAGCCTGGTGGGTTCCAAGGCTGCGAGGCATGTAGGTCACCGTCAGCCCCTCAACTGTGTAGCCGCGGTTCAGCACCTCGCCTCCGACCAAGATGTGCGAATAGGTTTGATGCCAATCAGGCTGTGGGGTTGGCCCTTGAGTGGTGTTAACTTCGTGGACCTGTGTTAGCCGGAGTGCGTGTTTGAGATAAGGAAGCAACTCATCGAGCCCAGGCATCTTGCTTACGGTCTTTGTGAGATCTGCGTGTATGGGCGCAAGTTTGGCCAGGAGGTCCTGGTAATCCGGATCGTTCTCTCCAGCATCGATTAGTTGAAGCCAAAGTCTTTGCATGCTAGTAACCCAGCGGAAATAGGCTCCGTGCGATTCAACTTTGTGCGACGGGTGAACCATCATTGATCTGTTGTCGATAGCACCTCGACTGAACCCGGCTGCTGCACCAAGGAAGAAGAGCAGCAGTGCCTCGACGAGGGTGTCCGGCGGCTCATCCAGTGCGTTGTCTGGGCTGGGGATCTCGTCTTCGGGAATTCGGTGCACCAAATCGCGCCGCTCAAAGAATGCTTTGCCGCCAACATAGCCAGCGCCAGTGCCCAGAATCTTGGCAAAATCAGGTGAGAGAACATCGATGAGGTTGATTAGCAGGAGTGCTTGTGGCGTCGCTGTGTACTCCAGAAAGGTGTGGTTTGGCAGCTTCGCTCTCAACTCGACTATGCGTCGATAGGTTGCACTCTCTTTTCCAGCGGATACCTTGTTGTTCAAACTCGCCTGGTCAGCCTCATCATCGACCACCAGCGCCCGTATGCCATCGAGTTTCAGCCGGGTGAGGATCGTGCTCAGATTGTCCAGATGTGTGCCGTTCTTCATAAGAGCAATAAGGACCGTTTGCCGGGGCAAGCCAGGCAACGCAGGCTCATCCCGTATGGCCCCTTCGATGCTTTGGATCACTTGAGCTCGAGGCCGGGGGTTGTCCATGAAGAGCCACGCGCGATCTCTTCTCACGTCGATCTGCAGATCTCGGCGCAGGCGATCACGAGATTGCTGGTAGAGATTGACATTAACTCCCGAGCAGATGACTACGAGGCGGAACCCATTGTCCCGAGCCAATGCCGCGACCGAGGTGAATGAAACGGTCTTGCCACTTTGGACGTATCCAATTACGAGGCCTGTCTTATGACTTACTTCGTCAGTTGGAGGTGCGTTCGAAATTATTGAGACCGATTCATTCAGAACGCGAGTCTTGTTCGAATCATCCAGGCCAAGCTTTGCCATAAGACCAGTCATCTCCGGTCCTATCTCGGGCTGCCACGTGCCGACGTCAGACGGCTCAGCAATTACGTGAATCAACTCTGGCTCTGTCACGGCTTCATGGTTTGCTCAGAGCATCTCGAAGCAGTTGATTCACATGCTTCCGGATCACGCCAGCGAACTGCACCCCTTGCTCGCGAGCGGTCACCTCAGCCAACACAATGGCAGTACCAATTCGGAGCATTCCCTCAAGCTCATTTGGGACTATTGGTCTAAACCTCTCCATGAACGGGTGACTCAGGTTCATCCGGATCCCCAGGGTCCGCGTTTCACCGGAGCCCACCCGCAAAGGCTGGTCGCCGAGGCTGATCCAGTCACTAATGGCCGGGTCAACTACCAACTCGATCGAGATCCGCCATTTGTCTTCTCCTACTGTCAACTCAATCGTCTTACTCGAGGTGCCACCGGCAGGAGGCAGGAGCGGCGGTGCGCCGTCATCGACCATGGCTTCCGATACTTGTTCGGCTATCACGGTCGACGACTCCCGTTCGAGAGCGGCCGCGGTCGTATCGACCGCCAGTTGAGCTGGCGCGATTACATCTTGTGGCCTGACCCTGGTTCGGAAGCCTTCCGCTTGGCTCAGAAGCCGGACCGGCTCGGCATCAAGTTGCTCCCTCAGCCTTCGCAGTACTGCCTCCTCGTCATCCTCCCATTGAAAGCCGTCCTTAGTGTGGGTCACGTCGAAGCCATCAAGATTCAGCTCGCCAAACAACCGCTGGTAGGTGAAGCTGTTAGAACTGCCAAAAATCTCCTGCGGCCGGTAACCCTCGTCGGCGCTGCCCTGGATAAGGCGGTTCCGGCGAAAGAGTGCAAAGCCAGCTTCGGACGTGCTGCCGCGTTCCCTGAGAGCGGCGAAACCCGAGAGGCGCTTCCCGTTATCGAAGTTCATCTCGATCCCTTTCTGCCACTTCACAGGTGGGTCGCCGTCAGCCTTGAAGTAGGGGGCCACAAGAATGGCCGGAGACTCATACACCAGGGGTTCGCCATCAAATGTGAGGTCAAGGTCGCCATTCCGAACGAAGACCCTGAAGATACTGGCGAGATGCTCGCGAATCTTAGGCAGCGTTCGCCCTTGTAGCGGCTTATAGAGTCCATTGAGGGTTATCTCGGTGTAGTGGTCAGTAGCCTTCTTTGCCCGCGTCACAATCGCGACCTCGTCCCGATCCTCTCGAACGATTTGGGCGATGTCGAAGGTAACGGTTCGCTCAACGTCTTCTCCAAGCGCGCCCGACCGCACGGTCCACGTCTTGGCGAACCAGCAAGCGGCGCTCTTCATCCCCATGCCGAACTCCGAGAGTCCGCTCTGATCAACAGGTACCTCAGCGGCGCGAAAGGCACGCGGATAGTCAGACTCGTGGATTCCGGCGGCGTTGTCGCGGATCACCAGCCGACCACTGTCCAAGGGGTCCCACTCCAGGCCGACTCTTAGGGCGAAGGTAGGTCCATGTAGCTCCCGCAACTCGGAGCGATAGTCCAGGAAGCTCTGGATGGCGTTGTCGACAAACTCCGCGAGCGCGAACCAGGGCCTGTAATTGAGGTGGCGAAGGACCGACAAGATGGTGACGCGCGGGCGGATGTTGACCGAGGAGAGATCCTCGGGGCGATTCGGGTCGATCACGATCGACCGAAGCTTAGCCTTCTAGGTCACCGTCGCCGAGGCGTTATGCCCGGAAATCCCTCGAATGTCCGTTCTCGGACACCGGTGACGCTTGGCCGACTAAACGGGCAGCAACCTCCGTTGCGACGCCGACATGCACAGCGTTTCCAAGGGCCTGAAATGCAAACTCTCGGCTAGGCGGGAGCTCGAAGTCCGGGGGGAAGCCCTGGAGGGCCAGTGCTTCACCCCGGGTGATGTACCGGCGTAGAGGCCCGATGATCGGGATCTGGCTTGTCGTGAGGGAGACAAGCGCAGGTATTGCGTTGAGTCGCTTGACCCTTAGCCCCGATGGTCGGAATTGAAGGACATGCGCCCAAAGATTGCGCTCCTCTCCCTTGCAGTTCCATTCGAGCTTGCGATGGGATGGCGGCAACTGCTGGATCTTCGCAAGCCACCGCCCGGAGATGTAACGTTTATGGGCTAAGTACCAATCACGATTCTGCGTGATGAACTTGGACTTCCAATGTGGGAATCGTCTGGCTTCCTGCCTCGCATAACTGGGGAGCAGTGAAAGTAACTGGGCTTTCGTCATGGCCTTGCTCCCTCCAAGGCTCTTGGTGATGCGGAGCAACTCAGACTTACTTAGGGCATAAGGCGCTAGCCCTTGGTATGGATAGGTGGCGCCAAACTCATCGCTCCAGATAGGAAATGAGGGAAGGCCATTGGTGGCTGGCACTGAGTTAACCAAACTGTTCCACAGATTGATCGACGCCACTTGAGCCGAACTCAGTGTGGTTTCCGAGATGTCCAGAGGTGTGAGCTCCTCATTAGGTGTCAGAAAAGGCCGAAGCGCAGTCGGGTTGGTTCGCCTTGGCTCAGGCAAAACATCGCGGGCTAGCGATCTCCGACGGCAGACAGCATAAAAACGCTCACGAGATTGTGGAAAACCTAGGTGATGCGGCGACAGGAGGCCGCGCCCGCCGCTCTTAACGTGCTCGGTCGCTACCACTGAGTAACCGGCCAGACGCAGGCGGTGCTTAAGAGTGCTCCAGGTTCTGCCCTGGTCATGTTGCTCGAAGTTCCCGACGTTTTCCAGGATCACGTATTCCGGCGCGTGCTTACGCAGGATCATCAAGATGTCGTCCAGGTAGGTGCCTCGCTCGTCGCTCTGCCCATCCTGGAATCCCGACTTAGAGAATGGCTGACAGGGGAACCCGGCACACAGGATGTCGTGCGCTGGAATGGAATCGCGCGCTGTGCGGATGTCACCAGCCAGTCGCCGCTTAGGAAAGTTGAAGTTCCGGAGGTAGATCGCCCGGAGCTCGGGATCTATCTCCGACGCGAAAACGCAGTCGTGGCCAAGGCTGCTAAGCGCGAGGTGAAATCCCCCGAGGCCGGCGAACAGGTCTACGAATCGCACGCGAACGACTGCAAGTCGATGCGAACCCTAATACAAACACCTGTTCGACGCAAGCCTTTCTTAACCAGCCGGAGGCTCTTCGCGCTCAGTGCGGACGAGGTCATGGATTCGAATGGCTGCGCCGCTGGCTGGTTCATGTTCCCAAACCCGGATGGATTTCCATCCGGCAACTGCAAGCAGGTCGTCGACTCGACGATCTCGCAGAATGTTGCCGGAGATTTTCGCCTGCCAGTAGTGACGATTGATTGCGGGCCAGGTGCCGTGGGTCTCGCAGCCGTGCCAAAAGCATCCGTCGACGAACACGGCGACCCGCTTGCGGCGAAATACAACGTCTGCCACAACCCCTGGGACGGGATTGGCGTGAACCCGATACCTCAGTCCCAGCCTGTGCAACTCGGCTCGCAGCCGTAATTCAGGGGTTGTGTTCTTCTTTTTGTTGGCGACCATCACGGACCGGACTGCGGCCGACGTAGCCCACGATCTCGCGCGGGACCACTGGTCCGCCTGGGCCGGGCTCGGCCTAACGCTCAATGGCCTCCGTGAGCTCACTTGAGACATCCTCGCCGGCAGCCTGACGTTGGATAAGAGCCTTGATTCGGTCGGCCTGGGCTGGGTCCTTTAGCGCTTGCCGAAGAAGCTTGGCTGCCGCTTTACGCGTCGCCTTGTCTACAAATGGCCCCTTGCCTTTGGTTGCCTTTGACTCAGGTGTATCCACCCGCAAGGTAACGCGGCCCGTCCTGGTACTCGTTGACTCACGGATCGTCAAGCCGAGGGACCCTGCCATGCTCCTGACGACAGAAAGAGGGTCGAAACGGGCATCGACCGAGCTATGCCAGAGCACAGTCATGCGCCGGTATGACTCGGTGCCGCGTGTACCTGCCATTCCTGATCCTTGCCTTCTGCCGCAATAAGGGTAATCGGCCGTCAGGTCGTTTATCACAAAGCACGACGTCCGAGTGGATTAGGTCTTTGCCTCATCTGCCAAAGCGAGGAGGCGGCTCGGCCGGACTTGGCCGATAGTCTAGATTGCCGCCGGTGGGCTGTTCACTGCTTCAGCGGAGGTGTTGAGCGAGCAGGTCGACCGCGACCACCCGCATGCGCATTAACTTAGGAGCTTAGGACAAGTGACTTGGCTGCCTCGCCAGGGTCACACCCGCGGGCGAGGATCGAATCGCTCCATAAGGAACTCGATCACTTCCCAGATCAGGGCGTAGTGAACCGCGACCGACGCGTACGTCAAACTGGTCATTCCCCCGTGAGCTAGAAGATTTCTCTGCGCAACCACTGTCCCTATGGCCGCCTTGTGCTCGTCCTGTATGAATGATTCGAGCTCCGCTCGCCAGGTAGGGTCAAAGTCGCCAACCAGCGATAGGATGCTATCGAGGTTCGGATTCCGCGACCTGTCTAATCGAGCGAGAGAATAGCTGAGCGCTTGCCCACCACTCATGCGCCTTGCGCACTGCATCGCGAGTTCTTGAATCGACTTCTCGGTGAATCCTGAGACACGAATTGCTAGATATCTCGCGAAGTGCGAACGCAACTCCAACTCGCCAGGTTCGATCTGCTGCACTTGCTGAAAGACATCGTCGACTTGTGACTTGAGGCGGAAGACCTCCGCCCGGCCCTTCATTTGGCTGCGGCAATGACTTCCCGAGCGAGCCTAAATCGTTCCCGTACAGCGTCCTCTTGGGCGGTAGAACTGTCGACGAGTTCTCTGTATTGCTTGAGCTTTATTAGTCGTTGGTACTGACCCTTGAGAGTGGCCAGATCGCGAATCGGACCTGCCGCAAGGCGTCGTGCCACTGCGACCATGATTGAGTCTGCCACTGCAGCGTTAATGGGCCCGACCGGCCGGAAGGCTTGATCGCCCACAGCATCTGCCAGCGCGAGGCACGTTGCGCGAAATATCCCGGCAAACTCATTTCGCGTGGAATCGTCCGGATTTCGATACATGCCCATGAACTTGTTCAGGAACTCTTTCATTGGACGGGCATACTCTCCGCCGATGTACAGGAAGGCAAAGAACCGCAGAATCAACTCTTGATCTTTCAGTCGCTTGGATTGCGGGCCGTACAGCACTCGCCACGGCCCGTCCTGGTTGAGTTCACGCAACAGGTCAACCAAGGGGCCACGGAACAACGCGACTCGGATTTCTTGGGGCTGCAGGGCAGTGCCGCCGGTATTTAGACGCTCGAAAATTAAGTAGATGCTGCTCTGATCGTTCGTTGGTTCATCTTGCCGAACTATGGTCGCGTGAATGATCGAGTTGTCTAGGCGGCGGCGATCCTCAGGATCGAGGTCGGCGTATCGAAGACCATGCCACTCGGCTTGAACCCCCTCGAGGCGATACTCGCGACCCCGTGTCACGCCCTTGTAGAAGTCCCGCAAAGTTCCCAATCGCTGTTGTCCATCGAGAACCAGAAGAACGTTGTTCGGTTGATTCGCGAGGAAGATGCCCGGAACAGGAAGCCCGAGGAGTAGGGACTCGAGGAACTTGTCCATCTGTGTGCGGGTCCAGACGAATCGCCTCTGGAAGCCAACGACATTGGGTATTGGAGCCATCTCTGGGTCGAAGCTCGGAACGACAATGTCGCCGCGATCCATGCGCGCAACGAGGCCATCGACCGGGAAGTCGGCTCCGAACGATGTGATTGCGTACTGATACGGCTGAACTTCAGCGGTCTCATTTACGTCGAAGACTCCGTCCTCCTCGACGACTTCGGGCTCAACGTCCGCCGCTGGTCCCTCGGGTTGCACTTGTTGCGCCAAAGTTCTCTCCTAAAAGGGCGACTCGGCTTGTGAGCTAGCCTTGACAGTAGATCACAGCCCAATCTCGAGCGTGTACGCGAAGCCGGGTGGTCAGGCCGGAGAGGTGGAGGACTCCTAAGCGCGACCGGGTTTCAGACCGACAGCCTCGATCGTGCTCGCTTGAGGGCTTGTTTCTGGCCTGGACCGCCGTCCGTATGGCTGTCGCATCCGACCATGGAGAGCCCTTTCCGACCTTCCTGTCTACCCAGTTCAAATCAAGATTTGGTCGAGGGCCCCGGGATTTGAACCCGGGGCCTCACGGTCCCGAACCGTGCGCGCGGGCCAAGTGGAGCCCACGCCCGGATTCGAACCGGGGACCTTTTCCTTACCAAGGAAATGCTCTACCGCCTGAGCTACGTGGGCGCGCCGTAGGCCAACGATTCTAGAGGCGGCTCGGTTTCTAACGCCCCTCTCCCTAGCCCTCTCCCCTGCGGGGAGAGGGGAACTAGGTTCCTGACTCCACCCGGCCCACGTCGGTCAGGATCTCCGCCCTGCCTCGGATCTTGATCGCAGCCGTCAGCTCTGTGAACTGCGCCACCATCACCTCGCCCGCGTCCAGCCGCTCCGAGTGGTGCGAGCGCGTGTCCCGGCCCCGCGTCAGGCCCATGATCACCACCCCATCCTCCAGCGCCTTCACGACCACGTACCGGCCCAGCGCGCCATCCTCGTCTTCGTGTTCGTGCATCTCTTCTCCTCTCACCTCATCTCATCTC
>Ga0070698_100006052_pt1 | contig 13179 bp, 14 predicted proteins | sample KBSK1502metaG_FD_65477 | JGI IMG/M metagenome (GOLD analysis project Ga0070698, IMG submission 65477) | Corn, switchgrass and miscanthus rhizosphere microbial communities from Kellogg Biological Station, Michigan, USA - KBS K1-50-2 metaG | ecosystem: Host-associated > Plants > Roots >... | reverse complement strand
TCACCACTGGCGTGCACGGCAGGGACCAGGGCATCGCCGGCGCCATGTTCACCACCGGCCAGCAGGTCGGCGCGGCCGTTGGCCTGGCCGTGCTCGCGACCGCCGCCGCCGCGCGCACCGCCGCCGCGGGCGGCGACGTCGTGGCCGGCTACCGGCTGTCGTTCCTCATCGCCAGCGGCCTGGGCGCCTTCGGCGTCGCCCTCGTGGCGCTGGCCCGCTCCCCTACGCGGTCCCGCGAGCTGGCGCCCGTGCCCGCCGCCGCCTCCTCCGAGCAGCCGACTCGCGACTAAAATCGCGGATCTCAGGTGAGTCCGTGCTGGTAGGCGTAGCTGACTGCCTGAGCCCGGTCGCGCACGCCGGTCTTGGCAAACAGGTGATTGATGTGACTCTTGACCGTGGTTTCGCTCACCATCAGCCGGCCGGCGATCTCGCTGTTCGAGAGCCCCTGGGCAATGAGCGTGAGCACCTCGGCTTCGCGGGCGGTCAGCCCGCCGGGGAACTGGGGCGCCGGCCCGGGGTTGTCGCGGGGCTCGCTGGCGGTGATGACGTCGAGCAGGTGCTGCTGAACGGCCGGGTCAATGGCGGGCTGGCCAGCGGTGACCTGTTCGAGGGCCTGGCGGATTTCCATGGCCCCGGCGTCTTTGGTCAGGTAGCCGCGGGCGCCGGCTCGCAGCGCGTCGATGACGGACCGGTCATCGGCGTAGGTGGTGAGCACGAGCACCTTGATGCCGGCGTCGTGCTCGCGCAGGCGGCGGGTGGCCTCGATGCCGTCGCAGCGGGGCATGCGCAGGTCCATCAGCACGACGTCTGGCCGGAGCTTGATCGCCAGGGCCAGGGCCTCGTTGCCGTCGGCCGCGGTGCCGACGACCTCGATGCCGGCGATCAACCCGAGGAGGGTGCCGAGCCCCTCGCGGACCACGCGCTGATCGTCGGCCACCAGGACGCGGATCGGGCCGGTCATGCGGGCACTCGCAATTCGACCCGGAACCCGTCGTCGGTGGGCCTGGCGGTGAGCGTTCCGCCCAGCAGCTCGGCTCGTTCGCTCATGCCGGTCAGGCCGTAACCGGTGCCTTCATCCGGAACTGGGCGTTCACCGCACCGGCCGAAGTCCTCGACAACCAGCCGGATTCCGGATGGCTCGTAGGCGAGGCAGATCTCCACGCGGGTGGGCCGGGCGTGCTTGCGGATGTTGGTGAGGGCCTCCTGCGCGACCCGGTACACGGTGAGCCGCGCGTCGGCGCCAAGCTCGGCCTCGGCGCCGGTGACCGTGACCTGGCATGCTACGCCAGTGTCGGCCTCGAACTCGGCGGCCAGGCTGGCCAGCCGCCCCGGACCAGGGAGCGCGTCATCCCGCAGCAGGCCGATAGCGCGCCGCGCTTCCTGCAGCCCGGTCTTGGCCAGCCCGTGGGCACGGCGGATCGCGTCGCTGACCTGCGGGTCGGCACCGCCTCGGCCCGCGAGCAGCATGGCTCCCTCCAGGTTCAGCACCAGGCCGGACAGCGAGTGGGCGAGCACATCGTGCATCTCGCGGGCCAGGCGCTGGCGCTCGGCCAGCGCGGCGGCTTCGGCCTGCGCCGCCCGGCTCTGCTCCAACTCGCCGACAAGAAGTTCTGCCCGCTGGTTGCTCTCCCTGAGCCGACGGGCGAACAGTGACAGGACATAGAAGGCCAGGATCGCGAAATCATTCAGGACGACGCCTACGATGCCCGCGCGCCCGTTTGCCGCCGATGCCGCTGACACCGCCACGATCGCGGCGCCAGCCACGGCAACGCTGAGGTGAACTGGAAGCGTGAGGGCGGCCAGGCACACCGCGGGAAACACCCCGAGGAACGCGGCATCGTTGCCCTGCAGGCCGACCAGGGCGGCGGCAGCGGCCACAGCCAGGAGCAGCACCGCCATCCGGATGGCGAGCCGGGACAAGGGCAGCCACATCGCGGCGATCGTGGCAGCGCCGAAGACGGTAAGCCCGACTGACACCCCGAGCGCCTGGCCCGAGCCCCCCGGAGTCGGCCGGCCCTGAAGCGAGGTGGTCACCACGAACGCGATCGCCGCCGCCCCGAGCAGGCGAATCGACCGGTAGGTCGCCTTCTCGCGACTCTTCGCCCGTTGCAGTTCCGACATGCCGGCCGTGGTGGCGGCCCCGGAGTTCACCCCTAAACGGTACGGCGGGATGTCCCCGGTCGTCTGCGCCTGGCAGGTGGATTCGCGGCTGATGGCCTCCACCCGGGGGTGGAGGCCATCAGCCCGCGGTTCAGATTCACGTGGCGCCAAGTTCCACCGCCGCGCCGAAGACGAGGCAACCGCGTCACGGCACGCTGGCTGGCAAGACCGGCCTGAGGAGCGAGATGGACAGCATCAGAGACGAACGCAGCGCAGGCCAGGCAGGCGCCGCATCAGCCAGCGTGCAGCCGGTGATCACGGTTCGCAGCCTGGTCAAGCGCTATGACAGCCACCAGGCCGTCGCGGGGATCGACCTGGAAGTGCAGCACGGGGAGATCTTCGCCTTCCTCGGCCCGAACGGCGCGGGCAAGACCACGACGGTGGAAATCCTTGAAGGATTCCGGCAACGGACAGCCGGCGAGGTCTCGGTCCTCGGGCAGGACCCGGCCACGGCCGACGGGTCGTGGCGGGACCGGGTGGGCGTGGTCTTGCAGGAGTCGGAACCCGAGCCCGGCCTGTCCGTCCGCGAATGCCTGGCCATGTACGCCGGGTTTTACCGCGCGCCGCGGGACATCGACGAGACCATCGCCCTCGTCGGCCTCACCGCGAAGGCGGGGGCGCTCGGCACCCGGCTCTCCGGCGGCCAGCGGCGCAGGCTGGACTTCGCGCTCGCCCTGATCGGCGACCCGGAGCTCATCTTCCTTGACGAGCCGACCACCGGCTTCGACCCCTCCGCCCGCCGGGCTGCCTGGGAGGTCATCGCCGGGCTGCGGTCACTCGGCAAGACCGTCTTCCTCACCACCCATTACATGGACGAGGCCGAGTACCTGGCCGACAGGATCGCGGTGCTGTCCGGCGGGCGCATCGTGGCCGAAGGCACCCCGCGCACGCTGGGCGGCCGGGACCGCATGAACACCTCGATCAGCTTCACGCTCCCGGATGGCCTTGTCCCGCGTGACCTGCCGGCCGGGCTGAGCCCGCTCGCCGAACCCGGGCCTGCCGGGCTGACCGTCGTGCATACCGAGAGTCCGCTTGTCCACCTGCAGATGCTCGGCACCTGGGCACTCGGCCGCGGCTTCGACCTGCCCGACCTCGATGTCCACCGTCCGACCCTGGAAGAGGTCTACCTGTCGCTGACCAGCCCCACGACCGCAAAGGACCGGCGATGATCCGCCTGACATTGCACCAGTCCCGCTATGACCTGCTCGCCTTCGTCCGCAACCGCCAGTCGCAGTTCTTCACCCTGGCCCTGCCCGTGCTGTTCCTGGTGATCTTCGCGTCGGTGTTCGGCGGCCGGGGCGATATCACCCAGGTCCCTGGCGGCCGGATCAGCACCTCGGTCTATTACGTGCCCGGCATCATGGCGCTCGGGATTATCGCGGCGTGCTTCGGCAACCTGGTGGCTTCGGTGACCGCGCAGCGCGAGCGCGGCGTGCTGAAGCGCCGGCGGGCAACCCCGGTCCCGGCCGCTGCCGTCATCGCCGGCCGGGTGCTCACCGCGATCGCCATCGCGGTCGTCATGGCCGCCGTGCTGCTCGGCATCGGGTGGGCCGCCTACAGCGCCCATGTCCCCGGCACCACCGCCCTGGCCCTGGCGGTCACCGTGGTGATCGGCGCCGCCTCCTTCTGCTGCCTTGGCTACGCGCTCACCTCGATCATTCGCAACGAGGACGCCGCGCAGCCAGTCACTCAGGCGCTCCTGCTCCCGCTGTACTTCATCTCCGGGGTGTTCGTCGCTGTCTCGATCCTGCCGCACTGGCTCGCCGACGTCGGAGAGATCTTCCCCGTCCGGCACCTGGCCAACGCGCTGCTGGTCGCCTACAACCCGCACACCACCGGGCTCGGCTTCGCCGGCTGGGACCTGCTCATCGTGGCCGCATGGGGCGCCGCAGGGCTGCTCGTCGCCCTGCGGACGTTCAGCTGGCAGCCGCTCGGGCGCTAACCCTGCCCGCCGCGTCAACTACACAGGAGGAAGCTCATGGCTACAGATACCGAAACCCAGACCGGGCAATGCGCCACCCACGGAACAGTCCAGGCCACCCGGGACATCCCCAAGATGGGATTCCCGTTCATCCTCTACGCCTACCTGCGGTCCAGGGCCAAGCGCAAGCCGTTCCTCTGCCCGGAATGCGGCGAGGCAGTCCAGGCAGACCGAGAGGGCTGATTCAGTTCGGCGTCGCGGCGGCTGCCCTAGGCCCGATGCTAGGCCCGATGGATTACCGTTGCCGTAGCCTGGAAGGAGGCCGGACATGGCGGACATCGTCACCAAGCTGAGCCCGTACCCGGTCACCGCGACCGTCACGCGGTTCACCGAGCTGCTCGCCGGCAAGGGGGTGAAGGTCTTCGCGGTCATCGACCAGGCCGCCGCGGCGAAGGAGGCCGGCCTCGACCTGAGGGAAACGATGCTGGTGATCTTCGGCAGCCCGGCGGCCGGGACGCCGGTGATGGCGGCCGAGCCGCTCAGCGCGCTCGACCTGCCGCTGAAGATCGTCGTGTGGGACGACGCGGGCCAGACGAAGGTGTCCTACACCGCGCCCGCGGCCATCGGCGCCCGGTACGGTCTGCCCGACAGCCTGGCGGCCAACCTGGCCGCCATCCACCCCCTCACGGACGCCCTTGTCGCCCAGTAAGGTCTCGGCGGCCCAAGCCGCTTCTTGCTGTTATCAGCGCCAGTTTCGTGATCACCTGCGGGCGATCCGCTCCCGGCGTCAAGAGCCGACGCTGCGGGGTGCGAGCAGGTTCCGGACCCCGGCTCGCGATACCGAAGGCGCCGCTTGTTCCAGCCAGTCGAGCGGCGTCCGGCCGCGGCTGTCCTGGGCGGCTGGGTCTGCTCCGCCCGCCAGGAGCACCTCGATGGTCCGCAGGAAGCCTGCCTTGGCAGCGTAGTGCAGAGCCGTCGCGTTGAGCGCCCGGACGCCGGTCGCACCTTTCAGGTAGTCGCCGCTGCGGCGATCGGTCGCGCGGGCGCCGTGGCGCAGCAGCGCGCGGATGTAGTCCGGATCGTCCTTGCGGCCCTGGTTTCCGGTGCATGCGGCACCGATCCACGAGCCTGAGGAGTCGATCGCCGCGCCCCGGCTGGCAAGCAGCGGAGCGAGCTCGGGGTGAAGGACCCAGCGCCCGACGCCGATCCGTGTCGCGTCCGCGCCATGTGCCAGCAGCAACTCGGCCATCGCCAGGCTGCCTTGAGCGGCGGCGCCGCGCAACGCCCGGACGCCACCGGGAAGCGGATGTGCGATGTGGTCAAGGATGAGTCGAAGCGCGCCTGCCTGGCCGCCCGCGACCGCGTGCTCGACGGGTGTGATGTCGAGGACGTCGACCGCCGGATCGGTCGCCTGAGCAAGGCCGGGATCGGCGGCGAGCAGCCGCGTGAGCAGGGCGAGGTCGCCGAGGAATGCCGCAGTAAAGACGTCCTCGCTGGCGCCTGCCGCCAACAGCAGCGCCTCGACCGCGGCACGGCGCTTGAACCGGGCCGCGCACAGCGGGGTCACGTAGATCACCCGCTCGAACGCCTGCCCGGTGACCCCCACCGGAAGGTAGAACGGATGGTCCGCCCCGACGCCGTTGTCCAGCAGCATCCGCGCGATCTCGGCGCGGCCCGCCAGCGCCGCCGCCTGCATGATCGCAGCGGCATACGTCGGGCGCAGCAGATCCGGTGCCTGCGCCAGCGCCGCCGCGAGCCCGGCGACATCATTACGGCGAGCGAGATCCGTTGCCCGCGTCACGGCACGGGCGCCGATCCCGCACCAGGCCAGGTTCTCCGATGCGGGCCGGTTGACCAAAGTCATGGCGAGCGGGCGGACCTGCCCGAAGATCGTCCTGCGATCGCTGTCGGCCGCGACCGTGGCCTCCAGCGCCCGTTCAAAGTGCCCAAGCCACCGGCCGGCGAGCGCGTGCGTGATCGGCTTACCGTCGTGGCTGTGTTTCAGGTCCGTCCAGGCCACCTCGCTATAGCGACGGGGACCGCCCAGCCACTCGGCGAAGAACATCTTCTGCCTCGGCTTGGCGGCAGTTACGTCGCGCCCGAACAACGGACGCAGCTGATCATCGTCCGCGATCCCCTCATACAGGAGGTCAACCATCCTGTCGACCGTCGGCTGTCCGCCGATCCGATCGAACAGGCCGGTATCGCGGAAGGGCCGGAAACCCGGCGCGTGATTCAGGAAGCCGCGGTGCTCAAGACCGGTGCCGGTGCCCGGTGTCAGCTGCCTGCGAAGGGCTGTGGTGTACTTTTCCCCGGCGCGAGCCGCCGCACGTGCCTTCTTCCCGGCGGTGGTCTGCTTCTTCGGCATGACTGCGTCCATCTCCGGCGAAACCCGCGCATCCCGCCGATGAAGGGCGTGCCTACCGGACAGCGGATAATCGCGGGCCCCGAGAGACCTTGACCGGCGATGCCATCGTGGGCGCGGGCGCGGACGGCGGCGGCGGACGGCGTACGGATCATGCCGTTCCGGTCATTGTAACGCGCCTTCCCTACAGCGCCTTCAGGAGCAGACGGGGGCCGTGGTGCGGCCGGGGCCGCCGGATGGGACCAGGGTGAATACCACGCGGTGGCCGGCTTTGTCGGTGAAGACCGCCTGGGTCGGCGAGATCACCGTCATGGTGCCGGGCTGGTACGGGTTGCCCCAGCCGGGAGGCGGGTTGCCCGAGCCGTCGCTGAGCGGCGGGGTCGCCACGTAGTACCGGTTGCCGACCTGGGCGTAGTCGATGCCGCAGTGCGTGTAGAGGTCGTAAGGCACTGGCTTCGGCGCCGTGGTCCTGGCCGCCGCTGTCGTTGGCGACGGCGGCGCGGCCGGGCTCGGCGTGGATTCGCATCCCGTGAGCACCGCCGCTAGCGGAACGGCCGCGATCGCGGCGGCACGCAGCCACCTCTCATGCATCACGCTCACTCCTGTCGTCTCCGGTTGGACGCGCCGGCGGTGGCGAAAGGTTCCCCGTTAGGCTGGTGCGATGGCACTGCACAAGCAGGTCGACGAGGACGCCTCAGACGCCGAACTCGAGATCAATCCCATCTACTTCCGCGAGAAGAGCTGCGACATTCCCCGGTACCGGCTGCCCGAGCAGGGCGTGCTGCCGCGTACGGCGCTGCAGGTGGTGCGGGACGAGCTGATCCTCGACGGCAACGCCAGGCTGAACCTGGCCACGTTCGTCACCACGTGGATGGAGCCGGAGGCCGAGCAGCTGATGGCCGAGTGCGCCCCCAAGAACATGATCGACAAGGACGAGTACCCGCAGACCGCCGAGCTCGAGAAGCGCTGCGTGAACATCCTCGGCAGCCTGTGGAACGCGCAGTGCGCTCCCGGCAAGTCGGTCGGCTGCTCGACGACCGGGTCGAGCGAGGCGTGCATGCTCGGCGGGATGGCGCTGCTGTGGCGGTGGCGGGCCCGCCGCAGGGCCGCCGCCAAGCCCGCTGACCAGCCAAACCTGGTGATGGGCTCGAACGTCCAGGTGTGCTGGGAGAAGTTCTGCCGGTACTGGGAGGTCGAGCCGCGGTTCGTGCCGATGGTGCCGGGGCGGCTGCACCTCGGCGCGGCGGAGGCGGCCGCGCAGTGCGACGAGAACACCATCGGCGTCGTGGCGATCATGGGGTCCACGATGGACGGCAGCTACGAGCCGGTCGCGCACATCAACGCCGCGCTCGACGGGCTTCAGAAGTCGGCGGGGCTCGACGTGCCGATCCACGTTGACGCCGCGTCCGGCGGGTTCGTCGCGCCGTTCCTGCAGCCGGACATCGAATGGGACTTCCGGGTGCCGCGGGTCGCGTCGATCAATAGCTCAGGGCACAAGTACGGGCTGGTCTACCCCGGCCTGGGCTGGGTGGTGTGGCGGGACGCCGACGCGCTGCCCGAGGACCTCATCTTCAACGTGAACTACCTCGGCGGGCGGATGCCCACGTTCGCGCTGAACTTCTCCCGTCCCGGCGCGCAGGTCGCCGCCCAGTACTACAACTTCGTCCGGCTCGGCGACAGCGGCTACCGGCACGTGCAGCAGACCTGCCAGGACATCGCGATGCACCTGTCGTCAGAGATCGCCAAGATCGGCCCGTTCGAGCTGCTGACCGACGGCAGCGACCTGCCGGTGTTCGCGTTCAAGCTGCGCGACGACGTGACCGGGTACTCGGTATTCGACCTGTCGGAACGGGTCCGGATGCGCGGCTGGCAGGTGCCCGCCTACACGTTCCCTGAGAACCTGACCGACATGGCCGTCATGCGCATCGTCATACGGAACGGCTTCAGCATGGACCTGGCGAACCTGCTCCTCGACGACATCCGGCTGCACGTACGGATGCTCGAGCACAACCCGCAGCGCCAGCCGCCGCCGGAGATCCAGGCCAGGCGCCAGTCGTTCAAGCACTAGCCATTGTCGTCCCTTACCCGGCGGCGGAAATGACTCACCTCATTAAAGATCCCTATGCTCTAAATTAATTCCATTTATTCGGAACGGGCCCGTGGTGACCCTTATTAGGCAACTATTGACGCCCGCCGATTCGCGCGACAGGGTTGAGAACAGGGCTAATCACTGAACCGCGTGGAGGTACGCCGTGCTGTCAGCGGAAGACAATGAAATCCTGACCCGCGTCGGCCCGGGCACCCCGATGGGGAATCTGCTGCGCCGGTACTGGATTCCGGCGTGCCTGTCGGTGGAAATTGCCGAGCCGGACGGCCCCCCGGCCCGGGTCCGACTCCTCGGCGAGGACCTGGTCGCGTTCCGGGACACCGACGGGCGGGCCGGACTGGTCGAGGAGCAGTGCCCGCACCGCGGCGCGTCGCTGTTCTACGGCCGCAACGAGGAATGCGGGCTGCGCTGCACGTACCACGGCTGGAAGTTCGACGTCACCGGGCAGTGCGTGGACCAGCGCTCCGAGCTGCACCCGTTCTCCCAGCGGATTCGCATTACGTCGTACCCGGTCCGCGAGTCGGGCGGGATCGTGTGGACATATATGGGGCCGGCGGATTCGATGACGCCGTTCCGCGACTTCGGCACCGAGTCGCTGCCGGCTTCGCTGGTCAGCGCCAACAAGGAGATCATCTACTGCAACTGGGTGCAGTCCATGGACGGCGACCTAGACACCGCGCACATCTCCAACCTGCACCAGTTCGACGCGATCGACGACGTGCCCGACGACGGGACGGACAAGCCCGGGTATCCGTCGGGGTATATGTCGATGAAATTCTGGCGGCACGACCCGCGCGCGGAGATCGAGGTGGACGACACCTGGCACGGGTTCCGCTACGCGGGGATCAGGACGACGCCTAACGGGCACCGGCACGCGCGGATCACGGCCTGGATCTTCCCGGCGATCTCGATCATCGCGCAGATCCCGTTCTCGACGCGGCAGATCTTCGTGGTGCCTGCGGACGACGTCACCACCCACCGGTATAACTACTCCGTCCAGCCGGTGGCGAACCCGCGCGGGCTCGGCGGGCCGCCGTTCTTCACCTACGAGAAGTACCCGTTCGAGATGATGCCGCCCGGCGGCGTCGTGGACCGCAAGTACACGCGGGAAAACGACTACCAGATCGACCGGATCGCGCAGAAGGGCATCTCCTACAGCGGGATCGCCGATTTCAGGTCGCAGGACGCGATGGCTACCGAGACCGCGGGTCCGGTCTACGACAGGACCCGCGAGCACCTGGGATCCACGGACATCGCGCTGATCCGGATGCACCGGCTGCTGCTGCGGGCCGCCAAAGGGCTGGCACGCGGTGAGGAGCCGCCGGTGCTGGCCGGCGCCGGCGATTTCCGTGCCATCCGCGGCGCGGAGAAGATCCTTGCCGACGGCGAGGACTGGCGCGTGCTCGGCACCGACGAGGACCCGACCGTGCGGGAGGCACTCGCCCTCCGCGAAGGGTAGCGGGTCAGTAGCCTTGAGATCCGGCATGGCGGAATTGAGGGGATCTCATGGTTACACAGCAGTCCGGTGCGCTCGGCGGCCAGCTCGGCAGCCGGACCCCGCTTGACAGCACCTTTCACGGGAGCGACCCCGACACCGTCGCCGCGGCCGCGATCTGCTCGGACACGCCGACCAAGTGCCAGGCGCGCACGCGGCTGTACCGGGACGGGACGCTCGAGGCCGAAGGGTTCCCTGTCAGCCAGATCAGCGACCACCTCACCGATGAGCAGGCCACCATCTGGCTGGACCTGCGCGATCCCGATCCTGAGGACCTCGCGGTGCTCGGCGACGAGTTCGGCCTGCACCCGGTCGCGGTCGAGGACGCGCTGCACGACTGGGAGCGACCGAAGATCGACCGGTACCAGACCCACCTATTCCTGACCGTCTACGGCGCGCGGCTCGACGCGGACACCGGCGAGCTGGCGACCAGCGAATTGTCGGCGTTTGTGCTGCGGCAGGCGCTGATCACCGTGCGCAAAGACGACGGGCTCGACATCGGGAGGATCGTGGACCGGTGGGACGCCAGCCCCGACCTGGCCGGGCGCGGCGTCGCGTACCTGCTGCACGGGCTGCTCGACTACATCGTGGACGGGCACTTCGAGGCGGTCCAGTCGCTGGACGACGCCGTCGAGGAACTCGAGGATGACCTGTTCGCCGACACGCCCCCGGCGAAGCCGGTGCAGCGGCGCAGTTTCGAGCTGCGCAAGTCGCTGGTGCTGCTGCGGCGGGTCGTGCTCCCGATGCGCGAGGTAGTGAACACGCTGATGCGCCGCGACCTGCACATCGTGACCGACGACCTGATGCCTTACTACCAGGACGTGTACGACCACGTGCTGCGCGCCGCCGAATGGACCGACTCGCTGCGGGACCTGGTGACCACGATCCTGGAGACGAACCTGACCATCCAGGGCAACCGGATGAACATCATCACCAAGAAGGTCACCGGCTGGGCAGCGATCATCGCGGTGCCGACGTTCATCACGGGTTTCTACGGGATGAACGTGCCCTACCCGGGGTTCAGCGAGCACGTCGGCTGGACCTCGGCCTTGAGCATCATGGTGATCTCCGGCCTGCTCCTCTACTGGATCTTCCGCCGCAGGGACTGGCTCTAGCCCGCTGGCTCTAGCCCGCGGCCGCGGCGAACTGGAACCGGCCGGAGACCGGGCGCCAGCCGGGCGGCGGGTCCTCGCCCGTCCGGCCGTCGATGGCCTCGCGGAGCAGGTCGGCGTGGCCGGTGTGCCTGGCGTACTCCTCGAGCAGGTCGAACAGCAGCCGGCGCAGGCTGGCGTGCGTGCCGTCAGGCCAGCTCAGGTGGACGGGCTGGCCGAGGTCACCGTTGGCGGCGAGGAACGCGGCGAGCCGCTCGCGGGACCGCCCGACGGCGTCGTCCCACAGCGCGTACAGCGTCTCGGGGCTGTCGTCAGCCGCGGTCCTGAATTCCCAGTCCGGGTCGGCGCGGAAGTCCACGCCGTCCCACGGCGGGCCGTACGGGTCGCCGGTCAGCCTCTTGTTGAAGCCGGATGCCTCCACCCAGGCCAGGTGCTTGAGCAGGCTGGCGAGGGTCAGGTCGGACGCACCGATCCGCTTGTTGAGCTGGGCCTCGTCGAGGTCGTCGGTCTTCCACCGGAACGTCGCGCGCTGCCGCTCGAGGGCGCCGAGCAGCTGCTCGGCCTCGGTGCCGGCGATCGGCGGCTCCCACGGAGTGTCAGTGTTGCTCATGGCATCACCGTACCGAGGATCCCGGACGTTACACGTCCGGGACGGACGCCCGGTCAACGCCCTTTCGTACCCGGACGGACCGGTCGATCAGCTCGCGCAGCGCATCCTGGTCCACATCATCGAGGCGCCTGACATACAGGCAGCCCTTCCCGGTCTTGTGCGGGCCCAGCCGCGCCAGCACCGAGGCGTGCCGGCTCTCGAACCCGCCGACCAGGTAGATGGCCAGGTGCTGGCTTCGGGGTGAGCAGCTGGCCAGCGCCGAGTCACCCTCACGGCCGCTGGCATACCGGTAGTGGTAGGTGCCGAAACCGATAATGCTGGATCCCCACATCGCCGGCGGCTCGCCAGTGATCTGCTGCATCATCGCGCACAGCCGGCGCGTATCCTCGCGGCGCCGCCCGTCAGGCACCCGGGCCAGAAAATCCTCCACCGACGTACCGGTCCTGCGCATCATGCACCGCCTTGAATGAGGATGAACAGGCCGAGGGCAATCAGCACGAGCGGGTGCAGGATGTGTCCCCAGCGCCCGATCACCTTCGCGACGGCGGGGCGGGTGGCAAAGAACCAGCCTGCCGCGCACCAGACGCCGACCATGATCAGGAAGACCGTGACGTAGACGGCGATCCCGGCGATTCCGGTTCTCGCGAAGACCGGCACGTACGCGCCGATATTGTCACTGCCGTTAGCGAAGGTGACTGAGGCTACCTGCAGGGCCGTTACACCGCTGCGCTCGTCCCGCCGCTGCTCGCCGCTCTTACCGCTGCGGTGGTCTTTCCATACCTGCCAGGCGGCTCGAAGGCCCAGGGCCAGCGGCAGCAGGCCCAGGTAGGCGATGGCGGACTCGGGCAGGAAGGTAGCACCGTAGGCGGCAGCCACGGTGATGACCAGGAGCGCGGTGAAGCCGAGGTACTGCCCGGCGACGATCCGCTTGGCTGCCCCGTGCTGTCCTGCGCTGCGGCCGAAGAAGAGCGACAGGACCACGATGTCGTCGACGTTGGTGACCGCGAACAACCCGGCCGCCGCCGCCACGATGTTGGCGTTCACACCGGGGCTGCGCGCGTGGTCCAGGTGAAGGCGCCCGCCTCAGGCAGCTGGCGGGAGATCTCATCGGCGACCAGGCGGCCGAGGTCGTCGGCGGCGCGGGCGGTCGTGTCGGGGTCGATCCAGCCCTCGATCTCGACGCGCAGTGTCCGGCCGGTCCACCGGGCGCGGGCGTGGGCGTGTACCACTCCGGGCACCGAGCCCGCGGCAGCCTCAGCCGTGTTGATGATCTCCGGGTCTACGCCGTCCGCGAGGCGGTGCATGACGTCGGCGGTGACCTCGTAGCCGACGTGGCAGATGAACAGCGTCACGGCGAGACCGGCCACCGGGTCGCCCCAGGACTGACCGCAGGCGACCGCGACCAGCCC
>Ga0070698_100006051_pt1 | contig 13179 bp, 12 predicted proteins | sample KBSK1502metaG_FD_65477 | JGI IMG/M metagenome (GOLD analysis project Ga0070698, IMG submission 65477) | Corn, switchgrass and miscanthus rhizosphere microbial communities from Kellogg Biological Station, Michigan, USA - KBS K1-50-2 metaG | ecosystem: Host-associated > Plants > Roots >... | reverse complement strand
TCTCAGCCCGCCCGGTGGATCGTTCACGGCTGCCGTCAACGTCGCGGTCACGGCGTCGACCTCCGGTGCCATCCTCCACTACACGACGAATGGGCAGGAGCCGACCGAGTTCGATCCCGTTGTCACGTCCGGTTCCGTCGTCCTGGACCGGTCAGCGACGCTCAAGGTGAAGGGCTGGCGGGCGGACTGGTTGCGGAGCGATACGGGCTGGGGCACCTACGGCGTATCGCTGGGAACGGCGGCCAGCCCGAGCATCGTTCCTTCCGGGGGCACCTTCACGACAGCACAGACGGTCAAGATCACCACCGCGACCACCGGCGCAATCATTCGCTACACGCTCGACGGCAGCGAGCCCACCTGGTCCTCACCGCTCTACCGCGCTCCACTCACCGTCGACTGGAGTGTCACCCTCAAGGCGAAGGCCTTCCGGAACGATCAGGCCCCCAGCGCCACGGCGAGCGCGACGTTCAGCGTCGACACAGGTGCCGTGGCGAAGCCGCGGCTCACGCCGAGTGGGGGCACGTACACGACCCGCGTGAGCGTCACTGTCGTCTCCGACACGCCGGACGCGGTGATCCATTACACCGTCGACGGTGACGATCCGACCGAAGGCGATCCCACCATCGCGTCTGGCGGGACCCTCACCGTCGACCGTTCCGAGGTGGTCAAGGCGAAAGCCTGGAAGAGCGGACTGTCGCCGAGTGCCGTGGGCCGCAGCGATTACCTTGTCACCGGCGCCATCGCCGCCGGCGGGTGGCATGTTCTCGTTCTCAAGGCGGACCGCACCGTCTGGGCCTGGGGTAGCAACTCCATGGGACAACTCGGGAATCCGGCGGCGGGCAGCTTCAGTGCCGTTCCCGTTCAGGTGAGTGGACTCGCGGACATCGTGGCCATCGCGGCCGGCAATCAGCACAGCCTCGCCGTGACACAGACGGGTGCAGTATGGGCGTGGGGTGCCAACGACTACGGCCAACTGGGAAACAACACTCAATCAAACAGCGGCGTGCCCGTCCAGGTCACCAACCTCGGCCCTCCGGGCGGCCCGACGATCATCGCGGTTGCCGCGGGCCCCTACCACAGCCTCGCGCTCGGAAGCGACGGCAGGGTGCGTGCCTGGGGCAGCAACGGATCTGGTCGGCTGGGGGACGGGACTCAGACCGGTAGCTCGATTCCGATCTTGACGAGCACGCTGGACGGCGCCATCGGCATCGCGGCTGGTTCGAGTCACAGCCTGGCCCTCAAGAGTGACGGCAGCGTCTGGGGGTGGGGCGACGGGGGTTACGGCCAGTTGGGTGATCCCTTGTACGGGTCGCATCTCACTCCTTATCAGGTGCCGGGCCTCTCGGGAATCACCCAGGTCGCCGCCGGTGCCATCTATTCCCTCGCGCTCAAGACCGACGGGATGTCATCGGGCACCGTGTGGGCCTGGGGCTACAACAACGGCGGGCAGCTCGGCCAAGGCACCGCCGGAGGTATCGCTCCCACACCCGTGAGTGGTTTGAGCGGAGTCACGGCGATCGCGGCCGGCTCTATGCACGCGCTTGCGCTCATGGCTGACGGTAGCCTCCGTGCGTGGGGCACGAACTCAGACGGCCAGTTGGGCGACGGCACCACAACGAGCCGACCAGCACCTACGCGCGTGCTTGCGGCGACCGACGTGATCGCCATCGCCGCGGGCGGGGTCGTGTCAGCTTCCATCGATGCTGACGGCTCTGTCCGCGCCTGGGGCAGTGGCCAGGGGACTGCGCCCGGCGTAATCCCGAACCTCACCGTCGCCAGCAACGACTGGATGGCCAGCGATTACGACCACGACGGATTGAGTGCCGCGAGTGAGTACCGGTTAGGAAGTGATCCGCTGAATGCGGATACGAATGGCGATGGAATCAACGACGGCGCTGCTGCCGCCACGAACCGGAGCCTGACGAACCCGGATATGGACGGAGACGGCGTCTCGAACGCGGCCGAGATCGCCGGCGGCACGGATCCATTCAAGGCGGACACGGACGGAGATGGCGTTCCCGATGGCGCCGATGCCTTCCCCCTCGATCCAACCCGGAGCCAGATGCCTGCACCGGACCCCGCAGACGTGACTCCACCCGTCATCACCCTGTGGGAGCCGGTCACGGCCACCCCCGTTCCCTGAAGAGAGGCGCCCAATGAGCTCCCACTGGTCAGGTCACGGAGACCCTGACGGAACGATCAACGCGGCTGGGCGGGCCTCCGGCGTAGCCGGGCTCGTCGCTGCATGTGTACTCCTCACGGCACCCGGCGTGACGGCACAAACGACCATGTGTCCACATCCTGAGCCAGTCGACTACACGACTGGGAACTCGTGTGGCCCACAGCCGCAACCCCTCTTGCAGTGGCCAGAGAACTTCTGTGGGTGCGCTGGGAGGAACCCTTTCTACCTCAACTGTTGGGAGATCTACCAAGGAATCTCCATTAACGAATCAACCGGATGTAGGGTCTCCTGCGACTATGAGGAGTGGGACGTACCCTGCCTTTCCAACCTCGAAAGGACTGGCACGCCCCGCCTCTGCAAACGACGGCACAAACCATCGGCACCGCGTCCTACCGCTTCCGCAGGCGAGCCGGTCAGTCTCACTACCGGCGAGGTCTTCTTCACGCATTCCGACGCTGCGGTTGGCGAATTGTCTTTCGCGCGCACCTACAACACGGCGCGGCTCTCACCAGGGCTCCGGTACGGGATGCTTGGGCCGGGTTGGAATACTAACTTGGACATGCGGTTGAATGTCCTCTCTCCCAGCACCATCGAGGCACGGCTCGATGATGGGACACCAGTCTACTACTTTGATGACAACGCAGACGGTCTTTACAGTCAGAGAATGCCGTTGAGCATCGAATCGTGGATCGAGACAATTACTGGGGGGTACAAGGTTGCTTTTCGCGCGGGTGGATTCGAGATCTACGATGCCACGGGGAGGCTGCAGACCGTCACTGACGCCGCGGGCGTCGTAACATCCTATGCGCGAGATGTTCAGGGCCGACTGGCGATGGTCACGCGCCTTGGCCGTTCGATTACGATCGGCTACGAAGGCACATCCAGCCAGCCTGCGCGCCTGGAAGGCCCCGGCGGCGTGCTGCTCGCCAAATATGGCTATGACGGGCAAGGACGCCTTGAAGCCGTAGACTATCCGGACAACGGTGGCTATCGATATCTCTACGACAGTGCCGGCCGCATCCTCTGGGTCAAGGATGCCGCGGGCAATCCCATCGAGGCCCACGTCTATGATGGCAATGGACGTGCCTTGACGTCGGAAATCGGCGACGGCCAAAACAAGTTGACATTCGCGTACACGACAAACCATACGACGGTGACCGACGCCCTCGGCAACGCGACGATGTACGACTGGGCCTCTGTGCAACACATGTACGTAGTCACCAGAGTCACCGGTCCATGCCAGAGTTGCGGCGGCGGCGGCAGTTCGCAGGAGTGGACGTACGACGCGGCGGGCAACATCACGGCATACACGGACGGCGCGGGCAAGGTGTCAACCTACGCGTACGACTCCCATAACGATCTGCTCACCGAGACCGATCCCCTGAACCGTACGACGACCTATACGTATGACGCGCAGGGCCGCGTCACCTCGGTGTCCCGGCCGGGTGGAGGTGTGACGACCACGACGCATGGTCCAGCCGGCCCGCTCACGATTACCGAAGCCGTTACGAACACGGACAACCGAACTACGACCATCGGATATGGCCCCGCTGGGAAGCCAACCAGCGTCACGGATCCGAGGAACAAGGTCACGGCGATGGACTACAACGCGACAGGTGACCTTACATCGATTACGGATCCACTGAACCATACGACGACGTTCGGGTATGACTCCTCGGGTCGGCGGGTGACCGTGACGGATGCACTCAACCACACCACAACCACCACGTACGACGGCCGTGGCCACGCACTCTCGATGATCAGCCCCGACTCCAGCCACACCGATTTTGGTTACGATGCACACGGTCGGCGAACGAAGGTCACCGACCCGCTTGGGCGTGAGACGAACTACGTCTATGACAATTACGGGCGTCTAACGAGCGTCGTGGATCCTGCCGGGGGTGTGACGCGGTACGCTTATGACGTGATGAGCCGGCTCACGGCGCTCACTGACGCCAAGGGCCAGACGACGACTTTCGAGTACGACGGCTTCGACCGCGTGACGAAGGTGACTTATCCCGGTAACGCCTTCGAGACATTTACATACGAGGCAAGAGGGCTGCTGGCGACCCGAACGGACCGGAAGAGCGTCACTACGACGTATGCGTATGACGACTTGGGCCGGCTGACGGGAAAGACCTACTCCGATGCGACGCCTGCGGTGACCTATACGTACGACACTGCCGGTCTGCTCGCGACCGCGGGCAATGGTACGGACACGCTCACCTGGGTGTATAACCTGGCGGGTGATCTGCTTTCAGAGGCCAGCACGCGCAACGCGTCGACGGTCGAATATACGTACGACGCTGCCGGGAATCGCCTCACTTTAGGCCTGAACGGAGCTGTGCAGGTGACCTACGGATATGACGACGCCTCTCGACTGGTGACGATTACCCGAGGCACCGCGAGCTTCACTCTCGGGTACGATGACGCCTCACGGCGCACCTCTCTTTCTTACCCGAACGGCATCGTCACGTCCTACACTTACGATAGCCTGTCGCGCCTTACAAACCTGTCGGCGGTGCGCGCCGGAGCCGCAGTGGATCAATGGGGATACACGTACGATCTCGCCGGAAACCGCACTTGAAAGACATCTCTGGACTTCACGGAGAACTATCGGTACGACGCGCTGTATCGATTGAATGCGGTCGAGAGAACGGGGCTGACGAACCGTTGGTTCTACAACTATGACTCCGTCGGCAACAGGACTCGCACGCAGGCCGGAGATAGTGTGACGCAGGCGACGTTCAACGCGAAGAACCAATTGGTGTCCGTATCGGGTGGCGGCCCGCTGCGGTGGCGGGGCACCCTCAATGAGCCGGGAAGCGTGACCTTCACGAGCGCCGCAATCAACGGCAAGCCGGCGGAGATGTTGCCGGGGAACGTGTTCCAGGCAACGCTCGATATGGCTGTGGGGCTGAATACCGTAGCGCTGCAAGCAACGGACGCCTCAGGCAACGTGCGGGCGGCGACGTATCAGGTTGACGTGAGCGGCACGACGGCGTCCTATACATATGATCCAAATGGAAACCTCACGCAGAAAATCGAGGGAAGCGACACCAGGATCTATGAATGGGACGCGGCAAACCGCCTGAAGCGCGTCCTCAAGAACACGGCGGAGGTGACCCGATTCTCATACGACCCCTTCGGAAGGCGAGTCGAGAAGGTGGTCGGTGCGACGACAACGGCGTACGTCTACGACGATGACGACATCGTGCGGCAGACGGTGAACGGGCTTGCGACGGCATACGTCCACGGTCTTAAGACAGATGAGCCGCTCGCGCGTGAGGACTCGGGCGGGAATCGAACCTATCTGCACGCTGATGGCCTCGGTAGTCTGATGAAGGAAACGGACTCGGCTGGCGCGGTAATGCTGACGCGGAAGTACGACGCATTTGGGAACCCGGAGGCCGGTTCCACGACCAGCGGGTATGCCTTCACGGGAAGGGAATGGGAGACCGAGGTCGGGCTCTATTATTACCGTGCCCGGTACTACGATCCGCAGGTTGGAAGGTTCGTTTCAGAGGACCCGATCGATGAGCAGTTAGGCGAGAATCTGTACTCCTACGCTCTAGACAATCCAGGCCTTTATATAGATCCAACTGGAGAGACATTGGCGGTGAGTGGATATGGGCCGAGTGACTTAAGAAGGGTAATGCACAAGATCGCCCGGGTCCGCAGTACTCCAGATGGCAGACGCCTTCTGGAATGTGTTGAGCGCTCGTCGAGACTGATTACCATCTCACCGCCGCCGCCCGGCACATGGACAATCAGCGGACGACGAACGGTCTTTAATCGTAAGACGTCTGTCCTGAATTTCGACCTGGATTGGCACCCCAAGATTCCGACGACGGCAGGACGGATACGGGCGAGTGGTGCGCGCATGCTGGCACACGAGTTGGGGCACGCATGCCTCTGTATTGTGGGCAACCCAGGATGGTCAGATGAGAAGGTGAACATTAGGTCGAACGAGAATCCCGTTGCACGAGCTCTGGGCCAGCCCGCACGGACGGGTTATCTTGATTGGCTCTTTGGTTTGTGAGGGTGGGCGATGAGACACAGATCTGATGGTGTGACGTCGGTGATAGTGACCGTTCTCTTGTATCTAGCTGCACCCTTGCCAGCGCTCGCAACCTCAGACGGTTCGGCCAAGCACCTCGCGGTTGTCGCTGTCCTGTACGCTCTATCAGGCTTCGTATCGGGTGCCTGGATTATGAGACCCTTCCGTGCTCTGGCGGCGGCGGTGGCCATGAGTGTGCCAGGTATCGTGGCGGCTTGGTGGTGGCTATCCAGGAATACTACGTATTTCTGTTTCGGGGTGTTGGGCGACCCGACACTGGATCTAGCAGTGTCCGTGATCATCGTAGTATTCGGCGCGGCGTTCCTGGCTTGGTGTGGATGGGCGTCGCGCATTCTGATGCGTAGAGTGATCGTGCCACAGGATCCTCGGCATACTGAGGCGCATGGAGGCGGCGGCGTAAAATGAAGGGGTGAGCACGGCGCCGCCGCTCGCCGGCGGAGACATCGTCTTGGCCCCGTTTCTAGTCCGCGGACCCCGCAGCTTTCCATTGATCCAAATGGAAACCTCACCTCAAAAACCGACGGATCCGATACTTGGACTTACGAGTGGGACGCGGAGAACCAGCTCAAGCGCGTCCTGAAGAACGCGGCGGAGGTCGCGCGCTTCGCGTACGATCCGTTGGGTAGACGCGTGGAGAAGGTGATCGGCGGCGCAACGACGACCTACATGTACGATCGCGATGACATTCTGCGCGAGACGGTGAGCGGCGCCTCAACTACATACATCCACGGACCTGGCCTCGACGAGCCGCTTGCTCGTGAGGACGCGTCGGCGAATAGGACCTACTACCATGCGGACGGGCTTGCCAGCGTAATAAAGGAGACAAACTCCGCAGGAGCAGTGACGTTTACGAGAGGATACGATGCGTTTGGGAACCTCCAAGCGGGCGCAACTACCAATGGGTTTGCCTTCACCGGCCGCGAATGGGATAGCGAGGTCGCACTCGCCTACTACCGCGCACGCTGGTATGACCCGAGGAGCGGCCGTTTCCTGAGCGAAGACCCCTACGGCATTCGATCTGGGATCAACCGGTACGCATACGTCGATAACAACCCGGTGCTCCTCCGAGATCCGAAGGGCCTTCAAGCAACGAACGGCGCGGGCAGGAAGTGGCAGCCATCAGGACCGCTAAATCCTGCAATCAATACGGTCGTGTGCGATGGGAAGGGCGGAGTGAAGGTCCGCCTTGCCGATCCTGCCAATCCAAAGAACAAGTGCATCATGGATTGCGTGCTAAACCACGAGATCGTCCATCGAGCGCAGGCCACCTCGACCACGCCAGGTGTGTGCGTTGGGCAGCCCGCGGGTCAGCCAGTCGCCGCCGCGACTGCTGCCTATCAACACCAGGTGGAGTACGACGCCTACACGGCCGAGGAGGATTGCCTCTTGAAGCGGTGTCCGTGTGACGTCGAAGCTCAGCAACGACGCACGGATATCGTTTCGCCGATGCGCCAGCTGATGAGGAATGATCAAGACGGCAATGAGAGCCCTCGTCCTAACCTGTCTGCTCGTGGTCCGAGCAAGCGCCGATACAACGGATCCACTAAAGATGACGGTGTCGCTTGCCGACTCCTTTACGCTTAACGTGAAGCTAACCTGGCAAGGGGAGGCGCCTCTGACGGTCAACTCCGTTTGGCTACCCTGGGGCCGATTCTACGGGATGCTGCTGGTGGCCACCGACTCCGATCCGCTCTCACGGCCACTTGAGAGTCCGCCACGAATTTGACGACCCGATGGGTAAGCGAGTGACGATTCAGCCTGGTGAATCGGTCGAAGGACGAATCTCGCTGAAGGACCGTTTCCCGTCGATCGAGGCTCTAGCCAACAAGCATGACGTGGTGGTCTTCTGGAGTTACGATCTCAGGTCGGTTGAGGGGAGGCAATTCCCTCGTCTCGGAGGCTGGCTGCTGATTCCGAAGACGGCATCGGCTGAAGCACATCACTGATCGTCTGAACGAGCGAAGGAAAATCGACGGAGAGGCCCTGAAAGCCGACGGAGAAGCAGAACGGGCCTATGCTGTGTCCAGCGGCGCGTATTGAGCCGCTTGCTTTTGGCAACGTGACGTGGCGCGGAAATAGGCTCGCCAAGTGGATCGGATCGCTGGTCACTTGGACAGTGCCCGTCATGTGGATGGGCGCGCTGCTTCTGATCATCGCATTCATGAGATGGCCGGAGTGGCGTTACAGCTCCGCCGGCACCGACAGGCAGTGGATGGCCGCTGCTCTACTTTTGGCGGCGTGGACCATTCACGTAGGCGTTGCTTTCCACGTCGCAGTTTCCTTTCGGTTCATGCGAGATGATCGACGTACTGTTTGGCGGCAGCTCTGGCGAAGGAGCTATTCACACTACCGTCGTGTCCTGGGACGCTTTCCATCGGGGGAACAGTAAGGATGTCGCGAAGCCGCGGCCGCGGTGGCCAAGATGGAGCGGCCGCGCCGGCGCGGCGTCGTCATTTCATGTCGCGATCGGCTCAACGGGGCCGCGAAGCTGATGGCTGTGGCGCCCGGGGACAGGTCGGCCCGCGCACGTCGCGCCTCGGGGTTTGCTCGCTCGCATTCGCTCGCTCGCCCGATAACGCTGGCGTTATCGGCCCCTCGGCGCTTTGGCGCGCGGGCACGCGCGCCTGTCGGTGGCGGCCCGCGGTGGGGTGCTCCCGCGGTCACGCGCCCTGCAGGTCGGCCAGGCGGTGAGCAGGGCGCGCGCCCGCGCTCGAGCTTCTTTACTTGGTCATTCAGTACAACCCAACACTCCGGGGACCGAACCCAAATCCGTTTCGGCTGGTCGTCCCGCGTGCGGGAAGTACGAACACAGGAGCGATGGCGCTCGGGTTTCCACCTGTGATCGAGATTGGACCCTGGGCTTGGTTCTCCGTGGCGAACTGCAAAAATCTGGTTTCGACCGAGGACTCCTTGGGCGCCGTTATCATCCACGAGCTAGTGCACGCCTCCGGTCCGGTGTTTCGTCACGGTCCGCCCAAGAGTGCGATGAGGAGCTGCTTCGGCTGCGAGCCCTATGACTGAAATGACCGCCTCTCGAGTGCGAATGCGCGAGCAGACTGCACGAGGCCTTTCCATTGCTACGATCTGTGCAAGTCTGGCCGTGCTATCCGGCTTCCTATTCGACCGGATATTCATCTGGGCCCCTGGCGCGGCCGGATTGGCTGTACTACTTCCGGCTCAGCTGGGAGCCCTGACATGGATTTACGCAAGACCCAGCATGCCCGAGCAAGCTGCGCGGCTTCCTCGCTACCATTTGATCGCAGCGACTCTCGGTGTAGTTGCAGTGGGTGTTTTCCTGTGGCTTTCCCTGACTGGAGATCCCGCGCACCTGCCTTGGTGAGCAGCCATTCGCCTCTTGCCGTGGCGCTCGGGGGCAGGTCGGCCCGCGCGTCGCATCCCGTCACGCGCCCTGCGGGGCGGATATCGGGCACATCCGGCTAACATCTGCGGACCCCCGCAGCTTTCCATTGATCCAAATGGAAACCTGGCGTCGAAAACCGAGGGAAACGACACCTGGACCTATGAATGGGACGCCGAAAACCAGCTGAAGAGGGTCCTGAAGAACAGCGTCGAGCAAGCACGATTCGCCTACGACCCGCTCGGCCGGCGGGTTGAGAAAGTCTTCGGGGCTAGCACTACGACCTACACGTACGGTTTCCAGGATATTCTTAGAGAAATCAGTGGCGCGACGACGCTGAAATACATCCAAGGCCCGGACACTGACGAGCCGTTGGCGCAGGACGATGGTTCGGGAGCGCTGACTCACCTGCATGCCGATGGGCTCGGCAGTATCGTGAAGGCCACCGATTCGGTCGGCGGAGTGCTTGCTACACGTCGGTACGATGCCTTCGGCAACCCCGAAGTTGGTGGCACCAACGGCTACGCCTTTACCGGCCGAGAATGGGACAGCGAGACGGGGCTCGCGTACTACAGAGCTCGTTACCTGGACCCGAAGGTTGGGAGATTCATTTCCGAGGATCCTCTTAGGTGGCTCACGGGGCCGAACATGTATGCGTATGTCAGCAACCATCCGACGAGCAGCACCGATCCCTTCGGACTACAGGAAATTGATCCGAACTTCTCAGCTGGTCAGGCTCAGCGAATCGCAGACGCCATCAGCGCGCTTTCTCACAAGCTTCAAGAGAGGCCATGCTGCAGTAGCCCAGAGCGAGATCCGATGGAGCTATTCGGGCTATTGAGGCTGGTTCACGTCAAGTACGACCCGGAGCTGAAGCTGCCTAATCCGGCTTTGGGCGGACAGCTCGCTACGCCTCGCGGCGCTGTCGTAGGCACTGACGATTATTTTCGCTATCGAATTCGCCTGACTGACCGTGCCTTCCTCAAGGACTGTAGCCTCGAACACGTCGTGCTGCACGAAATCGTGCATCTCACCGCGAAGACGTACGTGGATCACCAGAGAGGCGGCGCTGGTCATGCGACCGCAGAGGCGGAGGCCGAGGCCGTGGCAGAGAGGTGCTACCCATGTCGTTTGAACTGACGGCTGCAGTTTCGAGGAGAAGGTAAGAACGATGAATCCAATTCAGAAGAAGATTCTCATTCTTGGGCTGTTGGCGCTGGCGGTCCTGGGGATGTTTCCGCCGTGGCACGAGACGGCCACCAACGATATTGATTTCGGACGATCTGGGCAGGGGCTCGGTCACCATTTCATTCTGTCTCCACCAACGACCATCACTCCCGTCACCGCAACAGTCCCCTGGGTAGGTCGAACGATCGACTACACTCGGCTAGCAACACTGGGTCTGGTGATTGCGTTAGTGACGGCGACCGCGTTTTGGTTTTCACGGTCACCGGTGCGTGATGATAGTGCTCGACCCATCGAAGCGTCCTGAAGTGGTCCAGTGCTGATGGCGGTGGAAGGCTGCCTTTGGCCCCAAGCCGCCGGGGCTTACGGATCAACAGGAAGTGGCCGCAGGGTGGCGGCGTCTTCGTTGAGTCCGGCGGCGGCGCGGACGGCGGTGAAGGGCCGGCGATTCGCGGGTAGGTGTGGCGGGCGGTTCCGATAGCCGAGCGGTTATGCAAAGCTGGCCGCCGAACCCTCGTGACCCGCGGCTGAACTGATCCCGGCGTCCAGCTCCGCGACGGTGCGCTGCTCGTACGCAACGGGAAGGGTCACAAAGACCGGCTGGTCCCAATGTCGGGCCAGGCTCCCGCCGCTCTCGATTCCTACTTAAGAGAGAGCCGTCCCGAGCTGGCCCGCTATGCCGACCCCGCGCTTTTCCTCTCGCGTTACGGCCATCGCTACTCGACGTGCGGCCTGCGCCTGGTCGTGAAACGGCACGCCTCCCGCGCCGGCCTGCAGCTCTCGCCGCACACGCTGCGGCACGCGTGCGCCACGCACCTGCTCGAGGGCGGCGCGGCCATCCGGCACATCCAGCTGCTCCTCGGCCATGCCAGCATCACGCACACCGCGCACTACGCGAAGGTCACGCCGGGAGGCCTCCGCCAGGCCTGGAGCGGACCCATCCGAGAGAGGAGGAATGAAGGCGGCGTCGTAAGATCAAGGCGTGAGCACGGCGCTGCAGCTCGCCGGCGAGACCTCCTCTGGCCCCCGTTTCTGGTCCGCGGACCCCCAACAGCTTTCCATTGATCCAAATGGAAACCTCACACAAAAGACCGAAGGATCAGACACCTGGACCTACGAGTGGGACGCCGAGAACAGGCTCAAACGCGTCCTCAAGAACAACGGCGAGCAGGCGCGATTCGCCTATGACGCTCTGGGCCGCAGGGTGGAAAAGGTAGCCGGCGGGGTGACGAGCACTTGGACGTACGACGGCGAGGCCATTCTGCGGGAGACCAGCGGTAGCTCAACCCTGAAGTACGTGCATGGATCTGCCATCGATCAGCCGCTGGCGCGGGAGGACGGAACCGGCGTGCTGAGCTTTCTCCACGCGGACGCCCTCGGCAGCATTATAGGAATGACGAACTCCTCCGGAGCCGTGATCGCCTCACGCCGTTACGATGCCTTCGGAAATCTGGAACTGGGTGCCGTGAACGGCTATGCCTTCACGGGACGGGAGTGGGATAGCGAAACGGGTCTCGCATACTACAGAGCTCGATATTACGATCCGAAAGTTGGTAGATTCATAAGCGAGGATCCGATTGGATTCGAAGACGACTATGATCTCTACGCATACGTTCGAAACAATCCGAACACCTCGAGCGATCCGTCGGGATTGGGCGCAGTCGCACCAGTGCCGAAGCCAACAAAGCAGTGGCCAGCCGGTCCTCCATGCGCCACTACAGCCGCTGGTGCGCCGATACCGAATTCGCCCCCAGGGTGCATCCAAGTGGATCGGCGGAAACAGTCCTCAACGAGTGTGGGTCCAGCGTGTCAGCCACGTTTTCATCGACATGAGTACTTGACGTGCGTGAATAACGCGGTCACTGGAAACGACCCCCTCACTTGGGCTGCCGCTTGCGTGCTCGTTACCGCTGGGAGGACCCCGCTCGCCCGCACGCCGCAGAGTGCCGCCGTTGCAGGTGGCGCGTGTATCATGGCGTGGGCGCTGACGTACAGATCACAGTGTATGCAGCAAGCCACGCACTGCGATTGTGAGAATCCCGATCTTTACGACATCTTCAATCAAAGCCCTTACGGCGGCCCAAATTCCGTACCAGGTAAGCCTGCAGCGGGACCTGACCTGTTCTGAGGGCTCTCTATGGCCATTGATCGTAGCGAACGGCAATCGGGGCACTCTACGGGGGATTGGATCCTGCTTGCGGTCGGCATTCTCGCCGGCCTCTTGGCAGTACGCGATGCCATCATGCTGGTCCGTGAGGGCTACGCGCACGCCAGCGCACTTCCTCTCGCGGGAAGGCTAGGAATACCTTTGCTGCTCGCTTCGGGCGGACTGAGCGGTCACAGGTATCACAGGATCGGAATGTTGGCCATCGC
>Ga0070698_100006050_pt1 | contig 13180 bp, 13 predicted proteins | sample KBSK1502metaG_FD_65477 | JGI IMG/M metagenome (GOLD analysis project Ga0070698, IMG submission 65477) | Corn, switchgrass and miscanthus rhizosphere microbial communities from Kellogg Biological Station, Michigan, USA - KBS K1-50-2 metaG | ecosystem: Host-associated > Plants > Roots >... | reverse complement strand
CGCCTGAGTGTGGACGAGTCCATCTCCGCGCCCGTACTCGCGCAGATCGAAGACCTGCTCGTAAAACCGCAGCGCGCGTCCGAGGTCCCGGACGGCGAGATTGATGTGCGTAAGGCCGTAAGTCTGAACCATTGTTACCTCGAAATTCTTTCGCGGTCTAGCGAGAACCAGTTAGGGCTTCTTCATGTCAAATTCGATAATCATAAAAGGAACGCCAATTGTAAAGCGGCCTCTCTCTCGGTAAGCTTCTGCGCGACTCCCAGGACTTCCTTCGGCACCCACTCGGGAAATGGAGTGACCAGCAGTTTGTGCTTGCCGGCAGGCGTGTGCACTTCCTTAACAGCGGCAAGCCTGTGCTTGGAAAACCGGCCGGCCAATCTGACGAGGGCGGGCCAAAGACGGCGATGGATGTAGGTAATTTTCCCATCCACTAGTCGACACACCAAAACGTCGGTAGAACTGCGAATCGATCGCGAGAGCCGGAATATATCGTTTCTCTTCGGATGGGCCCACCAACTACCTCTCACTCGTTCTCCTGCTACTACCTGAGCGAGACTAGGAACGCGCGCGCGTGCCGACTCCACGGCTATCCCACATACTTTGACCCACGCTAGGGCTTGCTTTGCGTTCATGGAATCGTCAACAGGGTAGCCGCTAACGAGAATGGAGCGGACTGGCAAGCCGCGACATCGACGGGGAGGCCCGAAGGGTGAATGAATAGCATGAATGAATCAACAAGCTGAGCCACCGCTGACGGGAGCGCAACTTTTCATCTCGAACAACTCAACCTTCCACTCTCAGCTTCCCGCGTTTCTACTTTCTAATTTTTACTTCTCTTCTGAGTCTTCGCGCCAACAAGCTGTTTCGGCTTTTCCGATGTCAGCGTTCTGTTATCAGCGTTTGTATCTCGGCTGCTCCCGCGGCGCTCGACCGCTACCGGCGCGGCGTTACCGGCTATGTCGCTCGCCCCAGTCGCTCCATTCAGCTTTTCTAAGAGATGTTTAGATGTGACCCCGTGTCTGTTTCAGCGCTACATCAATGGCTGAAATCAAGCAGCCAATTGCCGTCGATTCAGCTCAGTGAAAGCGTTCGAGTCCATCCCACGTTGAGCGGACGGGCTGCCGCGTCCGAGGATCGATGAGGCCGACTTCCTCGAGGCAATAATTCATCCGGGCAAAGTTACACGGCGCGCACGTGATCACTATGTTATCCAGGCTGTTATCGCCACCGCGAGCGTGCGGTAGAAGATGATCATACTGCGTCCACATCGCTTGAAAGGCCGCGTGTTGCGTTGGGTTCGTTCGGCCCCAACGGAGGGCGCTCGGATAAACCTTTCTTATTCGTTCGCGGATTTCGCGGCGAATTACGGGCATTCCGCAGAGTCGGCAGTGATAACCATCGCGCTGAAGCAACGCTTTCTTTTCGGCGGTCGTCGGCATGCGCAAACGGATTCGGTGTTTACGGCTCATACTTGGTGGAGCGTTCGCGGCCACGCGGAACTTCACGTACGGACTGCTCCTACCCCAAAGTGATTCCGTCCATTCGCAGATTGCCGGCATATCGGCCCGGTGAATCAACTTTTCAGCCAAATCACTTCGCCCGTTTACGTGAGCAGAGACCGCATCATTCAAGTGTTTTGCTGCTTCTGCAATTTCAGGAATTGGGTCACGAAGACACGCGCGCATCCAGTTCCGAGTTTAACAACCAAGAGCCATTAACCGATAACAATTAACTGCGGCGCCTTAGCGCCGTCCCAAATGTCAAATGTATAGATACGACCCCGTTTTTCCCTCACGTCGCGACCGATTGGTTGAACGGCAAACACACCGTGTTCGGCCAGGTTCGGCAAGGCCAAGAAACAGTTGATGCAATTCGTCAGGGCGACGAGCTGATTGCAGTGACAATCAGCGAGCAATAGTCTATCAGATCGCCCGTCACACGTCACATGCCTGCCACGCCGTAGCTTTAGCGAAGGTTGATCACTTCTTTTTAACCAATAGCCATACGCCGAGAGATACCAACCCAAGGACAAGAGCAAACGCGGCACATTCTCGAGGACCTACCGATCCCCATTTCGTCGTGGCGAAAGTCAAACCCGGATCCGGGACCAGAAACAGAAAAGCCGACAAGATAAAAAACATCACCGCGCTCATGATGAATGAGCCGGGTTCGATTCGATTGCCGCCTGGCATTAGTCGCCTTCCTATTATCAACCGCTTAGCGATGCTGCGCTGCAGCAGTTCCGCTGCCCTGCAGCAATCCATTTGCGGGTTTCACTCTGAACGCACTAGCAGGGTGCGTAATAATATCCTGGAAACACTGTCCGCGCACTAACGGGAGCGTAACGCTTCTTCGCCGGACTCGACGGATTGGAAGAGATTCGTTAGAAGCGTTTCATGAATACAAGCCCCACGTTTTCTGCCGCTGAAGATGCTCATCCCTATTTCCGCTTTCATGTTCCGCATCGGCATCTTAGTTCAGTTTTCGGAAACGATTGGTTCGCGCTCAAGGCGGAGGCGTTCGCCCGTTTTTTTGGCACGCCCGTGTTCTTGGTCGCGCAGACATTGATCGTTGGTGTTTGGATTATTCTAAACGTTCTGGGCGTCACACATTTTGACGTTTATCCATTCATTCTCCTTAACCTTGCGTTCAGCCTACAGGCAGCTTACGCCGCTCCTCTCATTCTCCTCGCGCAAACTCGCCAGGCGGACCGGGACAAAGCGCACGCCGACGCCGACGCCCAGCATCGCGAGGCCCTTGCGGCGGCGGCTCAGGAGCGAGCCAAGGCAATAGCGGAACAGACGGCCACGCTATTGGAGTTGATGGATCAAAACACCGAGCTGACCGAGCTGACAAAGAAGTTGAGCGAGCGGATTGAGGTGCTGACAACCGAACTGCATTCCCACGTGTGCAAAGGCACGACCTAACCCGCCTCTTTAGTTTTTCAGCCTTGTCGGCATTTCTGAAAGTTCAATCTTGAATGCTTGGGACGTCGGGATGTTTTACGTCCTTAAGACCTGGCCCCCTCCGCCTCTGGCTCGTTAATTCATTAAATGACTAACGTTTCACGCCCTTTCGGCTCGCACCTCCCACTCAAGCTGCCGTGCTGGCGGCGCGTTCGATCGCGGCGCAAAGTTTGTCGGGCACGAGCGGTTTGGGCAGATGCTCGAGAAAGCCGGCCTCGGCACTTTGTTTCAGGTCTTCGGGTGAATTGTGCGCGCTGAACGCGATTGCCCGGATATGCCGCTTTCTCTTTAACTCTTTGAGCAACTCCCATCCGGTGCCGTCGGGCAAACCAAGGTCGCTCAGCAACAGATCGAACTGGACGGAGGCGGCGAGACTTAAGGCCGAGGCCATGTCCGTGGCGACAAATACCTGGTAACCGACAGCTTTAAGGAACTTCTTTAAAGCCTCGGCCGTGTTGGCGTGGTCTTCGACAACAATTAGCCGAAGTGAGCTGCGCGGCATGATTGGATGGACTAAAGCTTAAGACGTGCCCGGCGTCGGACCCGTGCGTTTGCGAAGGTTTGGTAAATTATTCGCGCACTAGCGGGAGCGTAACGCTGCCTTTTCAGCAGCATATGTCAATCATGCCGCTGTGCGGCAATCTAGAAGCGGGCACACTATTGATGCATTAGCGGGAGCGTAAATATATAGATACGACCCCGTTTCTGATTCTAGCGGCATCGCCGCTGGCGTTTAGATCTGCCCCATTTTCATTCCTGGTAACTCCAGGCTTCAATAAAATACTCCGAGTCCGGAGTCTCTTTAAACAGATTGAGCCTGATCAGCACAGAATGGTTTTTCGAGAATTTGGCCTTACAAATAATCTCAGTATGGACTCCTTGTAGTCCTGTCCCCTGCATCTTCTTTGCTGCGAGCTCAGCCATTGTTACTGTTGTCTCTTTCGCGCTAATAACAGAGTAACTTTGGAAATCGCCAAGATTTTTGTTCATGCGTTCAAAACCTTCCGCAGCAAACTTTCCCCTGCTTTCGCGCATCATATCGATGCCTCTCGCTGGCATCCCTTCGCGGTCCGCATTAGAGACGTGAGAAGAGAACTCTTTTATTTTTCCAACGTCCTTTGATTTGATCGCCTCAAAATATTTATCGAGGAACTTCTGGCAATCGATTGAATCAGGTGTGGCAGATTCCAGCACGTTCTTGCCGCAACCAGAGCAAAACCATCCAAGAATTAACCCAAGCATTGCAGCATATTTTGTGAGGTTATTCATGATGCTCCCTAAAATTCACCAAAGTGCGATGCGCGCCATATCGCGCTAACGTCAGCTTAATTCGCGCCGTTGTTCGCCGAAAGATCGAGCCGCATCCGACCTCCGATCCGCCAAAGGACGGATTCGCCGTGGCGAACGTCTGACCGCTGACGTCTGACTCCAGCGGCGGTGCCGCTGAATGTTTAGATCTGACCCCATTTTCAACTTCTGCCGGTGACGATGAATGCCTGCGCCGGGAATCTCATTTGCCCACTGATGAAATATCTCTGTGCTGCATCGGCCGCAGCCTGCTTTATGGTTGGTAGTTGCGCGGGCGTAAGGCCGGCCATTGTTTTGCGTAAACTTTCGGACATTTCCGTCCGCAACTGCCAGAACTGCTCAAACGAGATTTTCTCTTCAATCTGAAAATTCAGCCGTCGCTCAACCACATTTTCAGCGCCGGCATTTTTCAGGATCGCAGCCAGCTTGCCGGAAACGGCGAAACGGAATGCATCCGGCGCATCAGGGTCCTCTTTAGGAGATTCCACGAACCGGTCGACCACATCGTTAACAGTCGAAAAGAAAGGATTAGCTTCTTTCGGAGCCCAAACGGCAAACGAGACATATCCATCGTTGCGAACTACTCGGAGCGCCTCGCGCACCCCTGCAAGCGGGTCGGCGAAAAACATTGCTGATAACCGGCCGACGGCGACATCAAATGAACCGTCCGGGAATGGCAAATCATCAGCGGAACATTGCTTGAACTGGATGTTTGTCAGAGCGCGCCGGCTTGCTTCGGATTTAGCAGTCTCAACCATGCCCGCGACAGGATCGGTGTACATGACTGATCCGGTTGGCCCAACAAGTTCTGAGATAGTGAGCGACGGCTCGCCGCTTCCGCCACCGATATCGAGCACCTTTTGGCCAACTTCGATCCGCGCTTCTTCGATTAAACCGGCCGTTAACGGCGCGAACATCTGGGCGATGAGCGTGCGATACTTGTCCCAGTACTGCGCGGAGATTTGCCACGCATCGAGCGTCTTGTTCTGTTCCCCGCGATTCATTCTGGTCCGATGGGGTTCCTATTCTCCCTATATTCTTATTTCTTTAGATTATTCGCGATTTCGGTGAATGGAGCGCTAGGGGTGCGCGACATGGCCGGTGACGCCGCGAGGTAGCGGTCGAGCGCTGCGGGAGCAGCCGAGATGCAATGGAGCGAATGGGTTGAGCGACATAGAAGGGTCCGAGGCGGACTGGCGATAGCTGCGAGGGAAGCAGTGAGTGAGTATGGGCAACGAGCGAGTTTCAACTTGGGCGAGGGCGGCTTGGAGGTCTTCTACGATTTTGGCGGCGATAATGTCGGGTCGGCGAGATTGGCGCTTTCTTCGAGATATCAGGAAGTTCCTAGGATCGAGCGCCATCGCGCTTCAGCCTCTCCCACAAGATGTTCCAGGAAATCTAGATGCTGTCGTACCAAATCTATCGCTGGCTCGTCCGGAACAGGGGAGTCTTCGAAGTAGATGACCGTTACTGCTCGTGTTCGGCCTGTCGAATCTGTCGCTCTACGCAACTTTGTTTCAGCACGTTGCTTTTGCTTTTGAATAAGCCATTGCCTTAGTGAGCGTACAAGATCCTCTATTAAGATACGCCAGGGACGACGGTACCATGGACTACCACGAATCACAATGGTTCCGACGTCTCCGTGCATCGTCAGGTCTGCTGCGATCAACACCGTAGTGCTTCGTGTAAAATCAACATGTCCTTCTTTGAGCACGTAGTTGCGCTTGCCGACAAAGTATCGACACACCGGATCGTTAGACATTGTGGTTTGCCACCGTCCGTACCAAGCGTTGAATTCAGACTGTCCCGTGAACTCCTTTTGGAGATGAAAGGTTACACTGCGCCCAAAAACGATCGCCGCCTGAATGTTGTAGCTAAAGATTGTTAGGTCAGTCTGAGCGGCGGCGTTGGCGCTGTTCAGGAAGTACTGCGCTGCCGAGAGAGTCTGCCGTGCAACGCTGGCCATGACGCGTCAAGCTGCCCATTCGGTGCAGAGCAGCTCCGCTTGCTGCAAGACCGTCTGCGTTGCCTTCTCTTGTAGATCGGGAGGATAACCGTGCATTCGGAGAATGCGTTTTACTATGACGCGAAGTTTTGCACGCGCAGATTCCTTCACGGTCCAATCGATTGTGACATTTTCGCGAATGGTTTTTAGCAGCTCCTGCGCGATGAACCTGAGATTTTCGTCGCCCATTGCTTGGACAGCGCTTTGGTTTGTGCCGAGGGCGTCATAGAACGCGACTTCTTCGTCCGTTAGCCCGAGTTTCTCGCCGCGGTTCTCAGCTTCGCGCATCTCCTTGGCGAGTTGGATCAGTTCCTCGATTACTGCGGCAGCCTCGATCGCTCGATTCTGATATTTTCGGATCGCCGCTTCCAACATTTCAGAAAAGGATCGCGACTGAATGAGAAAAGTTCGCGAGCGCACTTTGATCTCATTGTTCAACAGCTTTCTCAACAATTCGACGGCGACGTTCTTTTGCGGAAGACCACGCACGTCACGAAGAAATCCTTCAGAAAGAATGGAAATATCCGGTCGTTTCAAACCGGCCGCCGCAAAGATATCGATCACTTCATCAGAAGACACGGCTTCGGAAACAAGCTGACGGATCGCCAGGTCCATCTCTTCGGGCGATTTCTTTCGCTCAGGTGTGCTCTTCGCAAGCGCCGCACGGACTGCTTGGAAGAATCCGACATCATCGCGTATCGCGAGCGCCTTTTCGTGGGGCACCGCTAGAGCGAATGCTTTGGAAAGTTCAGTTACTGCTTGCATATAGCGCCGTTTCTTGTCGTCAGGACTCTCACCGTTCTCCGGTTTTAGAATGTGTTCTTGTGCGGCGGGCAGAATACTCAACCGCTGAGCGGGGGTTCCAGTCATCCACCGCGCGCGATCAAAGCCATGGAAGAAGTCCCCACAGATTTCGTATTTCTCCAGCATGAACACGACAGCTTTTTCTTGATCAATAGCGGTGTCTCCATGACCTCCGCTCTCAGTATAAACTGCCAGTGCTTGCTTCAATTCGTGCGCCAAGCCGAGATAATCCACAACGAGGCCGCCCGGCTTGTCCTTAAAGACGCGGTTAACTCGTGCGATCGCCTGCATCAATCCGTGCCCGCGCATCAGTTTGTCGACATACATCGTATGCAAAGAGGGCGCATCGAAGCCAGTCAGCCACATGTCGCGAACGATCACGACTTTGAATGGATCGTTGGGATTCTTGAATCGATTCGCCAATCCTTCACGACGGAATTTGTTTCGCACGTGATCTTGCCAAGGCAGCGGATCGCTTGCTGATCCGGTCATCACGATTTTCATCGTGCCTTTCTCATCATCGTTGTCGTGCCACGTTGGACGCAATTTACGGATCGCTTCATACAGCTCCACACAGATGCGACGGCTCATGCAGACGATCATCGCTTTTCCATCGAGCGCGGTAAGGCGTGTTTCCCAGTGCGCGACCAGATCCTTCGCGATCAATTCCAGTCTGTCTTTAGTGCCGACAACTGCTTCGAGAGCAGCCCATTTCGTTTTTAGCTTTTCCTTATGCTCCAGCTCTTCACCTTCAGTTGCTTCCTCAAAATCCTTGTCCAGCGTCGGGTTCTGTCCCGATTTCAACTTGATTTTTGCGAGACGACTCTCGTAATAAATCGGCACTGTCGCCTTGTCCTCGACCGCTCGCTGAATGTCGTAGACCGAAATGTAATCTCCGAAGACCGCTCGCGTGTTCGCGTCGGCCTTTTCAATCGGCGTGCCGGTGAAACCGATGAACGATGCGTGCGGCAGTGCTTCGCGCATGTAGCGTGCGAAGCCATCGATGAAATCGTATTGGCTGCGATGCGCTTCGTCGGTGATGACAACGATATTGTGCCGATCTGACAGTTTCAGGTCGTCGTGCGTTTCTTCCGATGGAAAAAATTTTTGAATCGTAGTGAACACAACCCCACCACTTGCAACCTGGAGCAACTCGCGCAGATGTTCGCGGCTTTCCGCCTGCACCGGTTTCTGTCGCAACAATTCGTAACAGCGCGCGAACATACCGAAGAGCTGATCGTCGAGATCATTTCGATCGGTAATTACGACGAGAGTCGGATTCTTCAGCTGCGGATGCAGAACCAGCCGTCCTGCGTAAAAGATCATCGTCAGCGATTTGCCCGAACCTTGCGTGTGCCAAACCACGCCGACGCGTCGATCACCTTCCGCACCACCGGGCATTGATTGGGCGAAGTACCCGCTTGGTTCCTCTTTTGCCCTTTCCGCTTCCGGTTCGCCGATTGCGCGGAGCGTTTCTTCGACGGCAATATTGACTGCGTGAAACTGATGATAGCCCGCGATTTTTTTGATCACGCTTGCGCCATCATCCTCAAAGACGATGAAGTGTCGAACGAGTTGCAGGAAACGACGCTTGTCGAAAACTCCACGCAGCAAAACTTCGAGCTGCGCGAGCGAGGAAGGCGCAAGCATTTCTCCTTCTACTGTTCTCCACGGCATGAACCGTTCGCGGTCCGCGCTGACGGTTCCGAGCCGCGCCTGCACACCGTCCGAGATTACGCACACCGCGTTGTGCACGAACATCGATGGGATTTGAGATTTGTACGTCTGGATTTGATTAAACGCACTCCAGATATCCGCGTTTTCGTCTGCAGCGTTCTTGAGTTCTATCAACGCCAGTGGCAAGCCGTTTACAAAAATGACGATGTCCGGTCTGCGATTGTAATTACCTTCTACAACCGTGAATTGATTGACCGCGAGCCAGTCGTTCCCGTCGGGATTTTCGAAATCGAGCAATCGAACGATCTCGGCGCCAAGACTTCCGTCAGCGCGCCTGCATTCTACTGCGATGCCATCGACAAGCATGCGATGAAATGCGCGGTTGTTTGCAATCAACGAGGGCGCTTGAGGAATAGTCACCTTCCGAAAGGCTTCTGCTAGCGCCTCCGCTGGCATGCCCGGGTTCAATAGTTTGAGCGCATCTCGGAATCGCGAGGCTAGCACTACATCACTGAAGCTGTTTCTTTCAGGCGAAAGCCCGTCCAGCAAGTTCTCAGAAGGGCCGTAAATTGAGAATCCCGCCGCTTCGCACCAGGCTAACGCGGCCTGTTCTACCAAGTTTTCGGTGAACCGCATCGCTAAGCTTCCGACGGTTGCACTATCGCGCGGGTATCGTCCTCCGCTTTCTTATCAGTTTGGAATTCCGCAAGCTTCGCACGGTAACCATCGGCATCCACGTAAAACAAAACTTCACTGGGCTGAAAGACCAGTTCGAAGATCTGAATCGGCTCGTGACCCTCGTCCACAAAATCATTGAAATCACCAAAATCGTCGTAACGAACTCTTCCCACATTAGGATCACGAACGTAACCCCTGTGTACCGAGAAGAGATAATGCACTAAAGCATCCGCAGCTCTCGCTGCCAGCAATGCCTGAATTGTTTCCATCGGGATATTAAAGGCATCGTGCCCATGCGACGCGATGCCCGCCTTATTTCGAAGTTCGCATAAGCCCTGAATCAAACCATTTAAACCTGCTAATGTTCTTTGAACACTTCGCCTCATTTCCGGATCGGAAGAATGTGCTTCGGGAACAAGACGCAAACACTGGGTTGTTTCATTAAACAGTTTGTTTAACTCCCAATTTGAATCGTAAGTCTTGCCACGGTCCCGAAGAATGGTTCGGCAGATTGTTTCTACGAGCGCTTTGGCTAAGTCAAAAGCTAGAGGTGGATTTTCGGCAACCGCTCGTTCAATTGTGTGAACTTGATGCTCAATGTGAACTGCTGAGCCAAAACTCGCGAGTACGGCTCGCGATCCGTGCATAAGAAAGGTGTCGGGCAACTTATTGGTCATCGCTGATTTCCTTTTGCGAGAGAGAAATTCGGAGGTTGCCCGACAGCAGTTTTGGCAACAGAGCATCGCGCAGCGTCGCGAGTGTGCTCGATTCAGCGTGATTGGCGAGAATCCAGTCAAGCATCGGCCGGCGTATCTGATTAAATTCTTCTTGCAACCCTATTGGCGGGATGATGACAGGGACGGAGAGAATTCCTTCGGCACTAACGTTCGCCTGCGCAGTGCCGTGGGATTTCGCTTCTACCTCACTTTTGAATTCCGATCGTCGTGTCAGGCAATAAAGAAATCCCAACGCTGATGTGCCGGGCCTTTCTAATTAGAACTTTCCGACACGCTGATTGAGCAGCGGTAGATTATCCGTAAGCGGCACTAATCCTACTTCACCAACGTAGCCAGTCATACCGATCAGCAGATCGCCGGAACTAAGTCGGAATCGTTTTGCCTCTTTGGCGACTTCATCTGAGACGAAGCTTACTTCATTCAGATCAACAATCCCCGGTTTAACCGAGCCGATTTTCACGACTGGTACTCCCTTTTCAACCCAGTCTTTACTCTTGAAAGCGTAGCCTCCAAGGAATCCTGTAAGCTCGCCCAACTTTCCCTGGCGCCAGCCCATAGGAAGTCCGGCTTGAGCGACGTCCACGAACCACGATTTGAACATGGCTAGAGCTATCGTTTCTAACGTCTCGTTAATCCCCCGATTCATCTCAATCTTTTCGTCCAACGCACCTAACACCTTCGCGATCGCTTCCTGCTCGGGGAGTGACGGAACGGGGACACCTATTTGCTCTACAACAGCTCTCGGCGCGATGTTTGTCTGAACAGAGCCGTGAGACGCTTGGGTCAGAGAATGCTGTCCTTCGCGTGTGTTAAGGAAATAGTAGAGAAACTTCGGTAAAATCTCCTTTGTGTCCGGCCGTAAGATCAGCAGAGCTTGGCTGATTATTCCCATAGGGTCCCCAGGCTGAATGATGGAAATTCTTCCGACCGTTCCCGAACAACTGACAATCAGATCATGCGGTCTAACCTGAAATCTCGAGAGCTCCTTGAACTTGTCTTCTCCTATAAAGAAACGAAACTCACGTGTGCCCGTGATCGCGTGCTGCTGCTCATAGACGGGAATCCCTTGTTGAAGAAGTTCACCGCGAACTAAAGCAGAGCCAAATGGTCCGCGAATGTAGCCGCGTTCACCAAGTGCTTCACCAAGTGGCTTCCGTTCAAACACGGCCATGCTTTAATCCGCTAAGGTTCGCTCTAATTGCCTTCTCTAGTCGCGCTGATTCCGCGAGTTGCTCTTCCAGCTTCGCGGTGAGTCGCTTCATTTTCTCCTCAAAAGGTTCGCCATCATCCTCAGCGTCCCCGGCGCCAACGTAACGAACAGGAGTGAGGACGTGACCTTCGGCGCGGATTTCCTTTACGGTCGCATTTTTACAGAAACCGGGTACGTCCGAGTACTCTGTGATTTCGGAATGCGGATTGCGAAGAGGATCGTCGGTTCCGCGCCAGGCATGATAGGTTTGCGCAATGCGCTGGATTTCTGCGTCCGTCAATTCGCGATGAACGCGGTCGGTGAGTTTTCCGAGTTCGCGAGCGTCGATAAAGAGGACTTGTCCGCGCCGCTCGCGTAAACGCCCATTGGCTTTGTCTCGCGCAAGAAACCAGAGACAAACCGGAATCTGCGTTGAATAAAAAAGCTGACCCGGCAAAGCAATCATGCAGTCAACCAGATCGGCTTCGATGATATTTTTTCGAATCTCGCCTTCGCCCGATTGACTCGAGGACATGCTTCCGTTAGCCAGGACGAAGCCAGCGGTGCCAGTTGGCGCTAGATGATGAATGAAGTGTTGCACCCACGCAAAATTCGCATTACTGGCGGGCGGCACGCCGTATTTCCAGCGAAGATCGTCACGTAAGCGATCGCCACCCCAGTCACTGTCATTAAAGGGCGGATTCGCTAAGACATAATCCGCCTTCAAATCTTTGTGCAGATCGCGATGAAAGGAGTCGGCCGGCTCAGCGCCGAGATTCCCATCAATGCCGCGAATTGCGAGATTCATTTTAGCCAAGCGCCAAGTCGTCGGGTTACTTTCCTGGCCGAAGATCGAAATATCACCTTTGGCTTTGCCGCCGTTGCCGTTTCCGGATTGGTGCGCGCGAACGAACTCCTCGCTCAGCACAAACATGCCACCTGAGCCGCAGCACGGATCGAAGACACGACCTTTGTACGGCGCCAGCATCTCGACCAGCAAACGAACAACCGGACGCGGTGTGTAGAATTGGCCGCCCTTCTTTCCTTCGGCACTGGCAAATTGACTTAGGAAATATTCATAAACCTGTCCGAGAACGTCTTTGGACCGGCTCTCTTTGTCGCCGAGTCCAATGTTTCCGATGAGATCGATTAATTCGCCGAGCCTTTGTTTGTCGAGATGTGGGCGCGCGTAGTCTTTCGATAAAGTATTTTTGAGCGAAGCATTATCCCGCTCGATCGCAATCATTGCATTGTCGATCAACTTGCCGATTAGAGGATCCTTTGCGCGCCCTTGTAAGTACGACCAGCGGGCTTCCGGCGGCACCCAGAAGATATTTTCGGCGACATACTCGTCGCGATCTTCCGGGTTCGCTCCGCTTTTCGCTTTATCCGCACTCAATTGCCGGTGCTTCTCTTCGAAGGCATCGGAAATGTATTTCAGGAAGATCAGCCCCAGAACGACATGCTTGTACTCCGCAGCATCAAGATTTCCGCGTAGCTTGTCCGCCGCTTGCCAAAGGATGGTTTCGAAACGCGGCGGTGAAGCTGATTTAGTTTTAGGTGTCGATCTTGCCATCGGGGGAGAAACTAAGCGAGGGCTAATAGAATTAGAAATTAGAAATTAGAAAGGAGAAAGCTTGAAGCAAAAGCTGAAAAGCTGAAGTCTGAAATGCTGAAAGCGAAAAGCGAAAAGCGAAAAGCGGATTGCTGCTCTTCGGAAACGCGGCGAATGACAGGTTATTTTATGAAGCGATTTTTCGTCCTCTTCCTGACGATTTCGGCGGGTGTGAGCTCGGTTTGCGCTAATCTGGGTGAT
>Ga0070698_100006049_pt1 | contig 13180 bp, 12 predicted proteins | sample KBSK1502metaG_FD_65477 | JGI IMG/M metagenome (GOLD analysis project Ga0070698, IMG submission 65477) | Corn, switchgrass and miscanthus rhizosphere microbial communities from Kellogg Biological Station, Michigan, USA - KBS K1-50-2 metaG | ecosystem: Host-associated > Plants > Roots >... | reverse complement strand
TATTTCTTGTCATTTAATTTAATGAACTGGTACGTATCGTCAATACTGCCGGTCTTAACTTCCTGGCCATTTGTTATACTGTAACTGACCAAAGATTGGTGATAAGGTTGTAACCTTTTTCCTTTGATCCATTTTCCATCCGGGATAATAATTGTAGTGTCTTGCTGATTGGAGAAGCTGTCAGTTGCAAAAGATGTATTGGTACTTATAACTATGAATAAGAATAGATAAGTCATGGTAACAGGTTTCAATTTTCAAATGAAAATATTTCCACAGCACCATGATTATTAATTGTGATAAGGGGCAAATAGACAATTTAGGAGGATTCAGATTTAGGATCATAGATCAATGACGGTCATTAACTAAAGCAAGGTCGGTCTTCAAAAGTTTGAACTCTTTCCTGTGCGGACTACCAAACCATAAAAAAGGTTGAAATGAAATGAGCCCGGCCCCTTTTTTGTTTATATTTTTTCGCTTTTTTAATTCAGGTATGTCCGAACAATTTAAAAGGCAAAAATATTTTTTTTGATAATTTGGCAAACACCGCTACATTTGCTAACAGTGTTAGGTAAAAACAGTGATATGGGTATTGCAGAGCGCCGGTCAAGACAAAAAGATGAAGTAAGATCCAGCATTCTTTCTACCGCCTGGCAAATGGTAAAGGAAGATGGCTGGCAATCAGTTTCTATTCGCAAGATCGCCGATGCCATTGAATATAGTGTGCCGGTTATATATGATCATTTTGAAAACAAGGAAGCTATTTTGATGGAGTTTGCCAAAGATGGCTTCCGGATGTTATCAAAAAAAATTCAATCGGCTAAAGAAAAACATGATGATCCTGCTGAACAGCTAAAGACGGTAGCAAATGCTTATTGGAGCTTTGCTTTTAAGAATAAAGAATATTATCAGTTAATGTATGGCTTAGGGATGGCTGGTTGCGAAATAGAAAAATGTCTTCCGGAAAGAGCTGATTTCAGAAAGTTAGTGATGGAACCCATTACCGCTATCATTTCAAAAAGCAAAAACCCGGATGTAAATCCTTGTTTGAAGTATTACACATTTTGGTCGATACTGCATGGTTTAATATCAATTAAGAGCATGAGAACTTCTGCTGTTTCGGATGAAGTGAACAAATTGGTATTGGACGATGCGATCGAAGGCTTTATAAAAAACTTAAGCTGATCCATATTTAATAATTAAATAATAATTGTATCTGAATAACACATGTCACCTTTAATGCTTGCCTGCCATAATTGAAACTACCCCGCAGGTAGTCGCAATCCACCCCAAAATTGGCGTATTCGTATTCCTAGAACCTATTTTACAAAAATTAAATTTGTAGTCGTGTTATTTTTTTCAATAATGCGAACAAAAATGAACAGAAACTTATTATTAAATGTCCAGAATTGTTTTGGTGGATCGTCATAAATGAATTGAATATTTTATAAGCATAGTAACTATTTGTTTTATCATCAACCTAATCGCAATGGAAAAGAAACGTAAACAAACAGGGTATATATTTTCTTTGCCTGTTTTTATAATTGGTGCAGCATTTATTTTATATGGATGTCAATCGTCAACTGCAAATAACAATGGTTATGGACCGCCGCCGCCTGAAGCGTTACCGGTAATTACTGTAAGCAGCATGGCTGCTACTACTCACCAGGAATATACCGCATCATTGGAAGGAAGCAGGGATATTGAGATACGCCCGCAGGTGGATGGCTATCTTGACAGAATTTATGTTGATGAAGGCACTCATGTAAAGAAAGGGCAACTTTTATTTAAGATAAATGGCCAACCTTATCTTGAGCAGCTTAATAATGCCAATGCATTACATGCAGCTGCGAAAGCTTCACTGGAGAATGCAGAAATAAATGTAAACAAGCTTGTTCCGCTTGTGCAGAATAATGTAATATCAGATGTGCAATTAAAATCTGCACAGGCTGCTTATAATGTAGCAAAAGCAAATGTGGCACAAGCTGCCGCCGCTGTACAGGCAGCACGAATCAATCTTGGTTATACTTCTGTTACTGCACCGGCAAGTGGTTATATTGGAAAGATCCCCTTAAAAACCGGGAGCCTTGTAGGCAAAACCACCATTGAGCCACTAACCGTTCTTTCTGAAACCAGGGATATACATGCTTATTTTTCCATGAGCGAAATAAATTTTCTTCAGTTTAAAGATCAGTTTCCGGGAACCACGATTGAAGAAAAAATTAAACAGATGCCGCCGGTAGAATTAGTATTGGCCTCGGATAGTGTATACACACAAAAGGGAAAGGTAGAACTCGCCGAAGGACAATTTGATAAAACAACAGGCACCATTAATTTCCGGGCCACGTTTCCCAATGCAAATGGGGTACTCCGCTCAGGTAATACTGGTAAAATAAGAATTGCAAGAGACCTGGGTAATTCTATTGTGGTACCCCAGGAAGCAACATTTGAATTACAGGATAAAGTATTTGTATTTGTTGTCGGTGATAGTAATAAGGTGGCAAGTAAACCTATCACGATCGCCGGAACAAGCGGTAACTATTATTTAGTACAAGGTGGAGTAAGCCCGGGACAAAAAATTGTATACACAGGTCTTGATCGATTAAGAGAAGGAGCCGTCATACAACCACAACCCATGTCAATGGATAGTTTACTGAAAGCAAGACCGATGTAGAGCGACCTCACCTAACCTCTCCAAAGGAGAGGAAGCAGCGCACAAGCCACGCTTTTCGAAGACTCCGTTATTAATCGGAGTTTTAGAAAATGCTGAGTAGAAATATAAAGATGATGTGGTAGTTATGAAGTTCATTAAAAGTATGCGGCACCGCTCCTTCTCCAACTGGAGAAGGAGATGGAGGATGAGGTCAAAAGTTGAGTAGAGATTTGGACGTATCCCGATAGCTATCGGGACGACGTAACGAAGCTGATAGTAGTAATTCAGCTGGGCTAAAAAAAATTATTAAACTAATATTTCTAACAAAGAAGGCATAAAATAATTCGCATGATAAAAAGATTTATTGAAAGACCGGTTTTATCTACAGTCGTATCGATCATTATTCTTTTATTGGGATTGATATCATTGTTTACTCTACCTATTACGTTGTTTCCTGACATTGCTCCGCCGACAGTACAGGTAACTGCAAGTTACCCGGGAGCAAATGCTGAAGTAGTGGCAAGAGCAGTAGCCACCCCGATTGAAGAAGCCATCAATGGTGTTGAGAACATGACATATATGACTTCAACATCAAGCAATGACGGCTCGATGAGAATTAATGTTTTTTTTAAAGTAGGTACTAATCCGGATCTCGCTGCCGTGAATGTACAAAGCCGCGTATCGAGAGCAATAAGCCAGGTGCCGCAGGAAGTTGTACAAGTGGGCATTACTACCCAAAAGCAACAGAACAGTATGATCTTCGTGCCCCTGATATATAGCACCGATACAACGTATGATGAATTATTCTTACAGAACTATACCAAGATCAATATCATTCCTGAATTGCAACGCATACCGGGTGTAGGACAAGCATTTGTTTTTGGAGCAAAAGATTATTCCATGCGCATCTGGCTTAAGCCTGATCGTTTAACTGCCAATAATCTTTCACCACAAGATGTAGTAAATGCGATCAGGGAACAAAATCTTGAAGCAGCACCCGGAAGATTTGGCGAAAGCAGTTCTCAATCTTTTGAATATATTATTAAGTACAAAGGAAAACTTTCAAAAAACCTGGATTATGAAAATATTATTTTGAAATCAGCACCAGGTGGTTCGATCATCCGGTTAAAGGATGTAGCGAGGGTTGAGTTTGGTTCACTTTCCTATGGAATAAATCTTACTGTTTTTGGAAAGCCCGGCACCGGTATGGGTATTTTTCAAACTGCCGGTTCTAATGCCAATGATATTCTTACGGCAGCAGAAAAAGTAATGGAAAAGGCATCAGCAAATTTTCCCAAAGGCATTCAGTATTTTAATATGTACAGTGCAAAGGATTTTTTGGATGAATCTATTTCGCAGGTAGTGGAAACGCTGTTAATAGCATTTGTGCTGGTATTTGTCGTTGTATTTATTTTTTTACAGGATTTTCGCTCCACATTAATTCCCGCTATTGCGGTCCCGGTCGCATTGATCGGCACATTTTTCTTCATGCAGTTGTTTGGCTTCACTATTAACCTGCTTACATTATTTGCATTAGTGCTGGCAATTGGCATCGTGGTGGATGATGCGATTGTAGTGGTGGAAGCGGTACACTCAAAAATGGAACGGACTGGGTTGCCCGCAAAGCCGGCCACTATTCAAGCTATGAGTGAAATAACAGGCGCTATCATTTCTATTACATTGGTGATGGCAGCGGTATTTGTGCCGGTAGGTTTTATGCAGGGCCCGGCAGGTGTGTTTTATAAACAATTCGCTTTTACATTGGCAACAGCCATTTTAATTTCTGCAGTAAATGCATTAACACTAAGTCCTGCTTTATGTGCGCTGTTCTTAAAAATATCTCATACAACCGATGCAAAAGGACGCACTGTCCGGAAAGGATTCTGGAGTCGTTTTTTTGGTGGATTTAATGCCGGTTTTCGTGCCACTACTAACAGGTATAAACAAAGCGTACAGTTTCTTATTCGGCGTAAATGGATCGCCATTGCTGCATTAATTATTATTGGCCTGGGCACTTTTTGGATGATAAAAAAAGCACCCAGTGGTTTTATTCCTACCGAGGACCAGGGATTTATTCTTTATTCATTAAATCTTCCGCCAGGCGCTTCATTGGATAGAACACAAAAAGTAATGGATAAAGTTGATAGCCTGTTGGGCCAGGTAGAAGCAATTGAAAAACGCGGCGCTGTAACAGGATTGAACTTTATCGCTAATGCATCTGCATCCAATTACGGAATCGGTTTTATTCATATGAAACCACCGGGGAAAAGAGGAGCTGTAAATAAAATTGAAAATGTAATGGGAGTGATAAACCAGAAGCTTAGTGTAATAAAGGAAGCAAAGATCTTTCTTTTTCAATTTCCTACTGTGCAGGGATTCGGAAATACAAGCGGGGTTGAATTTATTCTCCAGGATCGTACCGGAGGCCCGCTTGATAAATTGGCCGGAACTGCCTATGGTCTTATTGGTGCATTGATGCAACGGAAAGAAATTGCTTATGCATTCACGACTTTTAGCACTGGCAATCCCCAGTATATGCTGAATATCGATGAAGCAAGGACAAAGCAATTAGGCATTTCAATCAGCAGCCTGCTGCAAACTTTACAGATCTATTACGGCAGCAGTTTTACATCTGATTTTAACCGCTTCGGAAAATTTTACCGGGTCATTGTGCAGGCTGATATTCCTGATCGTAAAGATCCAACGACGTTGAATAATGTTTTTGTAAAAAATAATTTGGGAGAGATGGTACCTGTAAATGCAGTTGTATCCTTACAAAAAGTTTACGGTCCCGAAACGGTGACAAGAAATAATCTTTTTAATTCAGTAACCATTAACGGAATGCCAAAACCAGGCTATAGTACCGGTGATGCCATCAAAGCAATCCAGGAGGTAACGCAAAATGTTTTACCAAGAGGTTTTTCTTACGAATGGTCAGGACAAACAAGAGAAGAAATTGGTGCCGGCTCTCAGCAAACGTTGATTTTTATATTGAGTCTTGTTTTTGTCTTTTTCCTGCTGGCAGCGCAATATGAAAGTTATATTTTACCGTTTGCTGTTATTCTTTCTATTCCTACCGGTATTCTGGGCGTATTTACTTTCATTAAATTAAGGGGCATCGATAATAATATTTATGTCCAGGTTGGGTTGATCATGCTGGTTGGTTTACTTGCAAAGAATGCAATCCTGATCGTGCAGTATGCGATACATCGGCGCAGGTCCGGAATGGGTTTAGTGGAATCTGCATTAGAGGCGTCGCAATTAAGATTACGTCCTATCCTGATGACATCATTCGCATTTATTGTTGGCTTGCTTCCATTAACCTGGGCAAAGGGCGGTTCGGCATTAGGTGACCGTTCCATTGGCACAAGTGCATTAGGTGGTATGCTTACCGGGGTGTTATTAGGTGTGTTTATTATTCCTGTGCTCTTTGTCATCTTTCAATACTTACAGGAAAAAGTTGCCGGTAAGCCAAAACAAGCAATTGCTGTTACAGATCACCTTTCGGAATAAAATATTTGTAATAGATTAAACAAAAGAGTTTATGATACGTAAGATAAATAGCAAAGGGGCAATTCATCAATTGATAATTCCTTTTTTTCTTCTCATTTTTATTTCCTCGTGCAGAGTGGGTAAAGAATACCAGCGGCCGGACCTGGAATTGCCAAAACAATTTACCAGCGTGAGTTTTTCCGATACCAGCAGCATAGCAGATATAGCATGGAAAAACTTTTTTACCAATCCCGATTTGCAAAAATTAATAAATGAAGGAATTACTTACAATCATGACCTGCTGATGGCGATGAAGCGGATTGAAATTTCGCAGCAGCAATTAAAGCAGGCAAATCTTTTACAATTACCTGAAGTGAATTTACAATTTACAGGACAGGTTAGTCGTCCTTCAGATAATAGTCTTAATGGGCTCAGCATTAAAAGTTTTTTGGGAAAAAGTTATGTGGAAAATTACCAGGCAATTGTTAATCTCTCATGGGAAGCAGATATCTGGGGCAAGCTTCGCAATCAAAAAGAATCGGTGTTGGCGGAATATCTTCAAACTTATGAAGCTTCGAAGGCCGTACAAACACAATTAGTAGCAAACATTGCACAAGGTTTCTTTAACCTGCTAATGCTCGATAGACAGTTAGAAATTGCAAAAGGAAACCTGGCATTAAGCGATACTTTTTTCCGGGCCACTCAATTGCTAAGGGATGCAGGTCTTACAAATACATTGGCAGTAGAACAAGCTGCCGCGCAACAACAATCAACTGCACTATTAATTCCGCAGCTTGAACAAGATGTTGCTATACAGGAAAATGCTTTACAGGTATTAACCGGTCATTTACCCGGCGCTATTTCACGGAGTGTTTTATTAAAAGATTTTACCATAGCGGACAATCTATCTGCCGGTTTGCCAATAGCAATGGTAAGTCGTCGTCCTGATGTCCGGTCTAATGAAATGGCATTGATGGCGGCGAATGCGCAGGCAGGCATCGCCCAGGCAAATATGTACCCGGCATTGAATCTAACAGCCGGGGCCGGATTGGAATCATTTAAAGCAAGCAATTGGTTCAATGTTCCTAATTCTTTATTTGGTCTTGCTGCCGGTACAATTGCACAACCTATTTTTCAAAGACGCCAATTAAAAACACGATATGAAGTTGCAAAGCTTCAACGGGAAGAAGCAGTTATCCGCTTCAGGCAATCGGTGCTGCAGGCGACGAGTGAAGTAAGCAATGCAATGATTCAAATAGATAAATTAAAGCAGCAAAGAAATATTGCCACTGCTCAAACAGATACATTGCAGCATGCGGTTGTCAATGCACAGCTTTTATTCCGTGCCGATCTTGCAAACTATCTTGAAGTGATAACGGCCCAGGGGAATCTTTTACAGGCTGAATTGAATCTTGCTTCTGTTCAACGCCAGCAATTAGGCGCCATGGTTGAATTGTACCGGGCTTTAGGAGGAGGATGGAAAAACTAAAAACCTGTGTTAGCTCCTCTTTCAAAATTATTTCTTCAAACGTTCATTTAACAAAACGGACGTCCTGTTAATTGCCTTTGCCGGTACATTCGAATAAACGCCCAGGGAAGGATAGGACTTATCGTTTAAGCGGTCAAACAAATGCAAGTCGATCCTATATGATGTTTGGTTCACGAAACGGCCATTGACATAAGCTTGCGTGGTGTTGGAGGTCATATCATATACCACGACAAAGCGATAAATGTTTTTATCTGTGTACCTGGCATTACTCTTTATTTCTTCCTCTGCAGCCATCTCGAATTTTCCGGAGTAATTTTTTTTAAAAGATTTTTCCAGGTAATTACTGATACCTTTTGGGTTGATGCCACCGGTCCGCTTTTGTACCAGGAGTGTATATTGGGGATCCCCGAACCCGGGAGGAAATGCATCTTCGTTAATTCTTGATTTATTTAAATGAGACGAAGTACAGCCGTAAATAAAAACTACAAGAATTAAAGAAATAGATAGCAAGATATTTCTATGCATAGAGATGATTTTGATTTCAAAAATACAAACAGGCCCCGCTATTCACCATCCAAAGTTAATCACATAAGGTTTCAGGAATTCTCTCTGGCTAAAGTCGGGAATTTTTCTTTTTAGTAACTTGAAATAAAATCACATAAAATGAAAATTGCAATTGTAACCGGTGCATCCGGAAACATGGGGCAGGCGGTGGTAAAAAAGTTTATTGATGAAGGATACAAAGTAGTTGGAACCGTTATTCCCAATGATCCTGTGCCGATGGATTTTCCTGCTGATAAATTAGAGAAAGTGGTTGTTGACCTGATGAATGAAGATGATTCTGCGAAATTTATTGCAACTATTGTTTCAAACTATGACTCAGTTGATGCAGCCGTGTTAACGGTCGGAGGTTTTGCAATGGGATCAATCGCTGAAACAAAAACAAGTGATATCGTAAAACAATACAAACTGAATTTTGAAACAGCTTATAATGTCGCCAGGCCTGTGTTTGTGCAAATGATGAAACAGAACAATGGAAGAATTTTTATTATTGGCTCCAAACCGGGCTTGAATTCAGTAAACAGCAAAGGAATGGTGGCTTATGGGCTAGCCAAATCACTCATCTTTCGTCTCGCAGAATTAATGAATGGTGAGGCAAAAGGAACCAATGTCGTTACTTCTGTTATTGTTCCAAGCACCATTGATACTCCGCAAAATCGTAAAGCAATGCCGGATGCTGATCCTGGAAAATGGGTGAAGCCGGAGGCGATCGCGGATGTTATTTATTTTTATTGTACGGATGCTGCTGCGGTGTTGAGGGAGCCGGTGATCAAAATGTATAATAATTCGTAAATAGAAAAATGAGCAGTCAACAACTAATTCAGTTCTTCAAAAATTCAAATCTTGTTTCGCCAAAAGCGGCGGAAGCGATCGCCGATACATTTTCTCCAAGGGAAATAAAGAAGAATGATTTTCTTTTTAAGGAAGGACGAGTTTGCAATGAGTACTTTTTCCTGGAGAATGGATTTATAAGAGCTTTTGCCAATGATGTGGAAGGCAATGATGTAACAACAAATTTTTATTCGTCCGGCGAGGTTGTATTTGAAGTGTCTTCTTTTTTTAACCGGACAATATCAAAAGAAAATTTCCAGGCGATCATTGATTGCGAAGGATGGTATATTACTTATGAGCAACTGAATCACCTGTTTCATTCGATGCATGATTTCAGGGATTTTGGACGTTCAATACTTGTCAAAGGATTTTCTTCATTAAAAATAAGAATGCTGTCAATGATCACCGAGACAGCCGAACAACGTTATGATGCGTTACTGAAAACCAATCCTGAAATATTTCAGCAGGCGGCACTGAAACATATTGCTTCCTATCTTGGAATTACCGACACTTCATTGAGCCGCATCCGTAAAGAGTATGCAAAAAAATAGACCCGGTTTCATTTCTTGCCATTTGCCAAGAGTCCCGGTTATTTATTGAAGTTTCTTTGTGTAATGAACAAACAAAACTTTATACCATGAAAAATAGTTTTTCAACACCCGGCTTTCTATGGCCCTTGCTTACATTGATCTGCCTGGTGTTTATTTTAGCAGGGTTAAGAGCCGTATTAAAAAAAACAAACCGGGCAAAAAATACTCAGAACAAAATATTCTTCGGCACCACTATTATACTCGTACTTTGGATAGGTTTACTTACTATCCTTTCTTACAAAGGTTTTTTTGCCGACTTCAGCAAATTGCCTCCCCGGCCGGCGCTGGCCATGCTCATGCCCTTGCCCATTATTATTTTAATTGCTTTTTCAAAAACCGGGACGCAACTTTTAAGATTGGTTCCGCCCCAATGGCTTGTATTCATGCAATCTTTCAGAATAGTTGTTGAGTTATTACTCTTGTTTGCATTCATGGCTGGTAAGCTCCCTGTACAAATGACCTTTGAAGGAAGAAACTTCGATGTGATCACAGGACTCTTAGCATTGCCTGTTGGTTACCTGCTTGCAAAGAGAAAAAGTTATGCTCCAACATTGGCGATCGTATTTAATATAATAGGAATGCTGCTGTTACTTAACATACTGGTGATCGCCGTACTTTCTATGCCAACATCAATTCGTTATTTTATGAACGAGCCGTCCAATACGTTAGTAGCACAGTTTCCTTTCATTTTATTACCCGGCGTGCTGGTCCCAATTGCTTATACAATGCATATTTTTTCGTTGCGCAAATTATTAATCACCCGGGTTGATCAATTGCCCCGATCAATGAGTCTATCACAACCTTGATTGAATCCAGCGTCACCGCATCCTTCACTTCATTCTTTTCATTGAGTTTGGAGCGAACAAATGATATGAGCAGGGTTGCTCCATCAGGAATTTTTGTGCTTATTGCTTTTAAGGTTAGTAAGAATGCAGCATGAGCTTTATCACCGGCCGTCGCTGCCGTAATAAGAGCTACCGGTTTACCAGGAAAAGCAGTGGAAGAAGATACTGTCCAATCCAATGCATTCTTTAATGCACCCGGCACGCCAAATGCGTATTCAGGGATAACAAAAAAAACTCCATCGGCTTCTGATAATAGTTTTATAAAATCTTCAACAGGTTCGGGAATCTCGTTGCTGTCATTAAAAGCCGGTATCCCGGCAAGATCGTTGTAAATAGTAAATTCCACTTGTCCGGGAACCAAATCAGCAACCACATTTAAAATGGCACTGGCAGAAGAATTAGCACGAAGACTTCCCGAAATTCCAAGGATCTTTATTTTGCTTTTCATTATTATCACTAAGCTAATATAAAATGATCTTTGTGCCTGTATAACTGGAGACAATTACATTAAATTTGGAATAACAGTTTGGCATGGCTAATTCAGAAGCAACTTTCAAAATTAAATCAGCCTTTCAATTGACAGGCAGGCAATTCTTTATTTTAGGAGAAATCTTATCGGGTGCAATAAAAAAGAGATGATGGTTGACCTTTCCGGTATCAGGATCGAAAAAAAAATCATGATTGAGGCAATTGAGTTTGCTTTATTTAGTAACGATAACAAAGTTTGGGAAGATGTGGGCCTTGGCCTTTCTGGTTTAACGGAAGAAGAAAAAGAAATACTGAAAACGCAAAGTCCTTTTGTGTTGCCGGTTTCAATCAGCGGGTAGCGATCATACGCCATATTCTATTTCATAACGCCTTTTGTAACTGCTTAACTCTTTTAAGGGAGCTTTACTCATTAAATTACTGGCGACAAACAACAACCTGCTTAACATCTTTTGTTTTTGCAGGTGATCTGAAATAGCCGGAAGATCAGACAACTTTTCATCGATAAATGGATTCTCACTGTACTGGAGAATCATTTCGTCAAGGTTAAGATTTGCGATCATAGAAGAAGATTTAATGGTTAGGTTTACGAGAGGCGTATAAAATATCGTGCCAACTCTGAACAGACTTTGGTATACTAACAATCTACCGGGCTATGTGCAATAAATTACCCAGGACGCGAAGATCATGTTCAGGCATTCGCTTGTATCAATAACCGGTGATCACATCACGGGCAATCTTTTTAAAATTACCTTTCGGTAAATAAGAAAGGAAGATGAAAGCAATCGTTTATCACAAGTACGGAACACCCGGTAACCTTGAATTGAAAGAGATCGATAAACCGGTTCCCAAAGAAGATGAAGTGTTGATAAAAGTTCATGCGGTATCAATAAATGATTGGGACTCGGGCCTTCTCCACGGTGACTTTATAAATCGCCTGTTGAACGGTCTTCGGAAACCAAAGAGAAAAATACTCGGTTCAGACATAGCGGGGCGAATTGAAGCGGTTGGTAAAAATGTAACACAATATAAAACAGGGGATGAAGTGTATGGTGATCTGAGCGGTCAGTGGGGAGGTTTTGCAGAATATGTTTGTGCCGGTGAAAAGGCATTAGCGCTGAAACCTGCAGCCATGAGTTTCGAAGAAGCGGCAGCGATACCACAGCCGGCCATGCTGGCTGTACAAGGTCTTATTGATAAAGGAAAAATCAAGCAAGGACAAAAATTGTTGATCAATGGCGCAGGCGGAGGCGTTGGAACTTTTGGAATACAGATCGCAAAATTATACGGGGTTGAAGTGACAGGTGTTGACAGCACTAATAAACTGGAGATGTTGCGCTCCATGGGCTTTGATCATGTGATTGATTATACAAAAGAAGATTTTACGAAGAACGGGAAGTGTTATGATTTGATCCTAGATGTGAAAACAAATCGTTCAATGTTCGATTATGCCCGTGCACTATGCCGTAACGGGGTTTATGTAACAGTGGGAGGTTCTATCGGTCGTCTTTTCCAGTCTTTATTGCTGGCGCCGTTGATCAGGCTGATCCATAAAAAACATATACGCCTTGTTGCGCTGAAGACAAACAAGGACCTGGCTTATATGAACGAACTTTTCGAAACCGGTAAAATGAAACCCGTCATAGACGGTCCCTATCGATTGGACCAGGTTCCGGAAGCATTCAGGCTTTTTGATAAAGGAGGACACAAAGGAAAAATAGTGATCACTATATAAAGTGTATGGTCATTATTAAAATGAAAAGTGACTGTTCGTATATTACAACCCTGGAACCACATAGTCACATAGAACACAATAGAAGGAAACACATAGACCTGAATGTCGTTAGCAAGGTACCTATGTGATCTCTATAGCTGTTCAAAAAATTATTTGATTGCTTCAACCGGATAATTAATAAAAGAAATAATAAAATGAAAGCCGCTTTTCGTTCACAATATGTTCCTCCCGGAGTGTTAACCATACAAGAGATCGATAAACCAACTCCGAAAGACAATGAAGTATTAATAAGAGTGTGTGCGGCCAGTGCAAACAGGAGCGATCTTCATGTGCTTACCGGCAAGCCGCTTTTTATGAGATTGTTTACAGGTTTATTCAAACCGAAGTTAGCAGTTACAGGATCAGATTTTGCAGGGCAGGTTGAAGCAACAGGCCCTGCTGTAAGATCATTTAAAGTCGGCGATAAGGTAATGGGCTTTGGTGGTGGTTTGGGAACCGGAA
>Ga0070698_100006048_pt1 | contig 13181 bp, 8 predicted proteins | sample KBSK1502metaG_FD_65477 | JGI IMG/M metagenome (GOLD analysis project Ga0070698, IMG submission 65477) | Corn, switchgrass and miscanthus rhizosphere microbial communities from Kellogg Biological Station, Michigan, USA - KBS K1-50-2 metaG | ecosystem: Host-associated > Plants > Roots >... | reverse complement strand
ATTACAGGTAAATGGTTTATTGAGGAAGGTGGAAAGATCGGCAATTTTTATGGCTGGCAGCGATTGGGTATTTATCCAACTGATGCTCACAATGCCTACTCAGAAGACTGGCAAAAATTAGCACCCGTAGGAGTAACTATTGTTCCTGGTACTACACCAAGAAATTCAACAGTAACAGTAACTGGTTATGAGTTAAATGGAAAACCATATAACGGTGTTGTAAAACATATATACGCAAATGGGGCGCCCCTATTAGGTGGAGATGCAGAATGGGTTGATTTAAATACAGATGGTGTGATTGATGATGTTGACCGCATGGTAATAGGGAATGCTCAACCAGATTACTACTTTGGTATCATCAATAATTTTAGTTACAAACAATTTACATTGAATGTTATTGTTAACGGAACAGTAGGTGGGCAGGTATACAATTCATTTAAATATAACTTGACCAATAATAGCTCTTCTAACGGTCCTGCACTTCCGGAAGCTATTTATGGTGCATGGGTGCGACAGGGACAAGAGGGTGCAACTTATCCATACTTTCCTGATAAAGATCAGCGTGGCAGCCAACGTGGTGGGGGAAATAGTTATTTCCTCGAAGATGCTTCTTTCTTCAGGTTATCAAGTGTACGATTTACATACCGTGTAAAACCGGCGCTTGCCAAAAAAGCAAGAATGCAAAATGCAAGCGTATATATCTACGGCATTAATTTACTAACATGGACAGATTATACAGGATATGATCCAGAGTTTAGTTCCAGCAATGCACTGCAACCCGGTGATGATAATGGCAGATATCCAAAACGCCGTGAATTTGGTATGGGAATAAATGTTTCATTCTAAAAAAATTAAGAGATGAAAAAAAATATTTTTGTGTATATCATTTTAGGCATCTGTTTTACACTAGGCAGTTGCAGAAAATTAGTAGATGAAAAACCTTTGTCTGATGGAACATTAGACCAGTTCTTCAAAAGCATTTATGATGCAAATGCCGCCATAGCCGCTATGTATGGGCAGTTCCAGCAAATAATGGTTGGTGAAGGGGGAAGTCCGGGGCAATTTCATAACAGGTTTACCTATTGGGGTGAAGCTCGTTCTGATAACTTTGAAAGTACGCCAGGTACAGGTAACAGTCCATCCGTACGGGAAATGCATTATAATGCTTTAACTCCAAATAATGATTTCACTGATTGGACAGGATTATACAGGCTTATTTCAATGGCGAATATTAATATTGAAAAATTCCCGGATATTAATAAGTATGCTCCTCAAAAATCAGAAATTCCCCAGGCAACTTTAAATAGTTATATGTCTCAGTGCTATGCTATGCGTGCCCTCGCTTATTTCTATATTGTAAGGCTTTGGGGAGATGCACCTCTTCGGATCACAGCATATACTAATGCAAGTGAACCGCCAGCCCAGGAACGAGATCCACAGAGCAAAATCCTGGATCAGATAATTACAGACCTTAATACTGCTTATGGCCTTGTAAGCAAAGGCGCTAATGCTCCTGTATGGTATATAGGTGAAGCAGCTATTTGTGCAATAGCAGCTGATGTTTTTATGTGGAGAAAGGATTATGACAATGCTATTGTTTGGTTTAAAAAATTGTTTGCGGCAAAAAGTCCAACAGGGAAAGTGTATAATGCAGCAGGAACCGGTGCAACAGGCTCAGGTGGTTCAGCAGCTGACCTTGAACCTAAAGCTACATGGAGAAATGTATTTACGACTCCAACCGCCAGTCTTGAAGCTATTTTTAATATTCACTGGGATCCTTCGGCCAACGGATGTCCCTGTATGACTGTTATTTCATCTTCAATAAATAATGGACCGTTGAGGGTTAGTGTTGAGATTTTTAAAGGAACCAACACCCAAGGCGTTACTGCAGGACCAAATTACCAGTGGGTAAAAAGCATTGTTGATATACGTCCTAAGCAGACAATAGAAATACAACAGTCAACAATGGCCTCTGTATGGAAATATTATCCTGGTGCATATACTCAAAATGGAACAACATATGCAACAATTGTATTTTCTGCTCCCAGGTCAAATGATCAAGCAGTATACCTTACTATGTATCGGTTAGCAGATCAATATCTTTTATATGCAGAGGCGTTGAATAAAAAAGGTGACTTAACAAATGCTTTAAAATACCTGAATCTTATACATGTCAGAGCAGGGAACGCTGCTTATACTGCTACTGATTTCACTACACAGGCAGCTATGGAAAATGCTATTCTTCTCGAAAGACAGTATGAATTATTTGCAGAAGGCAAACGTTGGTTTGATCTTGTTCGTACTGATAAAGTATACGAAATAATGGATTCTATAATGATAAGCAGGCAAATTTTCCAGGGCGCTACACCTACTGGTTTTGGACCAGATAAAAATGATAAGCGTAAATATTTATGGCCATTGCATAGAAATGTATTAAATGCGAATAATCTTTTGAAGCAAAATCCGCCATATACTGAGTAATAAATGTTGAAGATTGAATGACTAAATTAAATTATGCTTTAACTTCTTTTATGGAAAAATTGAATACCAGATCACTTATAATCTTTATTGCTATAGCATCTTTCTGCTTATCGGGATGTTATAAATTGCAAACTGATTATAAATATGTACCACATACTTTGGACCCACATATAAATATGACAGCAAAAGAATTTATGAATTCAAGAGGGAAAGGAGGAGTTGGGTCAGACACAGTTTTTAAATTGATGCAATTGGGAGTAGAGTATGCAGGTATCGATATGGCTGAGTATGAAAAGCCAGGCAGAACTTTTATTTTCATGCACAATTCTTCGGTTAGAACAACTACCGGAAGCGGCGCGACTCTAAAAGTGACCGGGGGGTTTTTCTTTGACTATCCAATTGTAGCAAAGGATTCTGTTGGTAATGTTCTAAAATCAAAAATAGACCCAACCCAGGATTCAACACGCCCTGCATTTCAGTGGAATGAATATTCAAAGGAAACTGTAAAGAACTATCTTTTGTATTTTATTATCACTGGAGAATTTGGATTTGATAATCTTGGAGCGACCAATACATCTGTACCAACTCTTTTGCCGGCAGGCACCGTTGCTTCGAAAACTGATACAAAATTGGGATGGGTTGTAACCAAAACTTCTCCAAATCCTGATCTTACAGCTACGACATCAATAACATTCAATCCCGCTGCCGGTACTGGTTTTGATCCGGAGGGAAAAATGAATTTAAAGCTGGCAAATACTCAGGATGCACCAATAGTGCTTAATGACAGGATAAATGACCGTACTGCTGGGTATTTTGCAACAAATGGACAGATACATGTTTATGATAAATCATTGCCCCCGTTTCGTTATAGTTATTAATAAGATTAACATCACATCAAAATTTTGAACAATAGAATACTTTGATAAGAAGCCGGCTATGGCGCCGGTTTCTTTATTTAACAAGAGCAATGGTAAATATTTAAAAAGAAGAGACTGCTTTATTTACATTTATAAAACCGTAAAAAGGCATTTGCTTATAATCTTTATATTAGTTACAGAAGCAGCTATTGCACAAACAACAGCTAATGATCCGAATTTAAAATTATGGTATGATAAGTCAGCTACAAAAAAACATGTTTATTCATAGAAATGTTCTGGTGATCGTATTCGTAATGATGTCATTCAGTACAATTGCACAAAGCTCACAATTAATTTGGACCGAAGCTGCACCCGGAGTTTGGAAAGGAATAGCCGGTAAACCGGAAGACTATGATTTATTAAAAGCAGCAGGTTCTGTTCCCAATAAAGAGGCGTTATCAAAAATGATTGCGGCAGTTTTTCCTCTTTCTAAAAATGATATAGCGACAATGATCATTGATGGTAAAACCTACCTGCGTTTTCCATTAGAGAGAGAAGAACAATTGTATGGCTTTGGATTAAATTTTCAAACCGTACATCAGCGTGGAAAAATATTACAACTCCATATGGACCATTATGGCGGAAAAGATAATGGAAGAACGCATGCTCCTGTACCTTTTTATGTTTCCTCAAAAGGTTATGGCGTATTTATTAATTCGGCAAGATATATTACAGTGTATGCAGGAAGTGGTGTTCGCAAAGACAGTAAGGATCCTCCTGCCGAAAAAGATCGCAACACTGATAAATCATGGAGTTCCCGTCCTTATTCCGATGCGGTAGAAATTTTAGTTCCTGCTGCCGGGGCAGAAGTTTATGTATTTGCAGGACCAACGACTTTGGATGCAGTGCGGCGATTTAATTTATTCAATGGGGGTGGTGTGCTGCCACCACGCTGGGGTTTGGGTTTTACACAAAGGGTAAGATCTTTATTTACTGCTGATGAAGTGAAAGCGGAAGCCGATTCTTTTAATAAAAAAGGTTACCCTCTCGATTTTATTGGCCTTGAGCCCGGCTGGCAAAGCAAGTCTTATCCCGGAACTTTTGAATGGGATAAAAAACGTTATCCTGAGCCGGCAAAATTTGTAAAAGAAATGATGGATAGAAATATCCGTTTGAATTTATGGATCAATCCCTACGTTTCGAAGCAGGCCTCTTTCTATAAAAATATTTCACCTTATACGGGTTCGCATACTGTATGGGTAGGAGAGGTCCCCGACTTCACTATTCCTGAAGCCAGAAAAATTTTCTTTGGTCAGTTAAAAAAAGACCAGGTTGATATTGGTGTGAGCGGATATAAGATAGATGAAGTGGATGGATATGATTATTATCTGTGGCCTGATGTAGCAACTTTTCCATCAGGAATAAGCGCAGAGCAAATGCGCCAGACCTACGGAATATTGGCGATGCGTTATACCGCTGAGCTGTTTCATCAGAGAAATCAACGGACTTATGGATTGGTTCGTGCAAACAACGGTGGCGGCGTTTCTCTTCCTTTTGTTATTTACAATGACTATTACAATCATGAAGATTTTATCACAGCCCTGATCAATAGTGGTTTTGCAGGAGTGTTATGGACACCAGAAGCAAGAGCTTCCAAAACTGCAGAGGAATGGTTGCGACGTTTTCAAACCGTTGTCTTTTCTCCAATGGCAATGATCAATGCATGGTCAAGCGGAACTAAACCCTGGTCGTATCCTGAAGTAGCGGAACAAATCAAACAATTGGCTTTGCTTCGTATGCAAATGATGCCTTACTGGTATTCTGAATTTGCAAAATATCATTTTGAAGGTACACCTGTGTTTAGAGCAATGGCATTAGAAGAAGGGTTTAAACAAGAAGTAAAAAAAGATACAGGTAACACTAATCTTGAAGAGAATCCATATGCAGAAGCTACAAGTAAAGAAATAAAGGACCAGTATATGGCAGGTGAATATTTATTGGTGACCCCTCTTTTTACAGGGCAAACAACACGTATAGTTGTTTTGCCAAAAGGTAAATGGTATGATTTCTACACAGGCGATTATGCAGGAGATGGTGAAATACTAACTATTACGCCCGGTTTGGACAAAATTCCCGTGTATGTAAAAGATGGAGCGATCATTCCCATGATGAAGCCAATGTTGCATGCGCCAAAGGCTGGTGAAAAAGTAGATATAGAAATAAGACATTACGGTGAAAAGCCTGGCAGGTATTTATTATATGACGACGATGGAGAAACATTCGACTATGAAAAAGGATCGTTTACATGGCGGTCAATAACTGTCGAGAAAATTAAAGGAACATGGAAAGGAATTATATCAGCTGTTGAGAACGGAAAACCGAATACGGTAGGAAATGTAACATGGAAATTCATGTCTGCTCCTCGATTATCATCTTTATTTGAAAAGGAGGTAATAAAAATAGTAAGAAGGCAGGTACTTGATGAAGCATCGTTAGCCTTGAAACAACAACCAATAACCGTTACCGCTCAAAGTTCTTCAAGAAGTGCCGGTGGCAAACATGATTTCTTTAGCGAGGGTGACTATTGGTGGCCAAACCCTGTTAGTGTTGACAGCCCCTATATACAGAAAGATGGTATGACCAATCCCGATAATTTCGTGGCGCATCGTCATGCGATGATCCGTTTTAGTCGTTTGATGGGTGCATTGGGGTCTGCTTACAAGATCACCGGTGATGATAAATATGTGCGTCATGCATTGTTGCATTGCAAAGCATGGTTTGTGGACACGGCAACAATGATGAACCCGCATTTATTGTATGCACAAGCTATTAAAGGAAGGTTTACAGGTCGGGGCATCGGCATTATTGATGCCATTCAATTAATGGAAGTAACGCAGGGGTTAACTGTTATGCAAAACTCGCCAGCGATGGATAAAGCAGTACTGGCTGACATAAAAAAATGGTTTGATCATTTTTTGCAATGGCTTACTACGCATCAATATGGTAAAGATGAAATGAATGCTGCAAACAATCATGGTACTTGTTGGGTAATGCAGGTGTCGGCTTTTGCAAAATTTACCGGCAATCAATCGTTGATCAGGTTCTGCAGTGATCGTTATAAAAATGTATTGTTGCCAAACCAGATAGCAATAGATGGAAGCTTTCCCCAGGAATTGCGCAGAACAAAACCGTATGGATATTCCATTTTCAATCTTGATGCCATGGCAACCATTTGTCAATTGCTTTCATCTGAGAAAGACAACCTGTGGACGTACCAGACGGCAGACGGAATATCTATCAAAAAAGGAATTGAATATTTATACCCATTTATTACCGATAAAACAAAATGGCCGCATAAACAGGATGTAATGTATTGGGAGAATTGGCCGGTGGCACAGCCTTTTTTATTGTTCGGCGCCGATGCGTATAAAAATAAAGAGTGGTTTGATACATGGAAAAAATTGGATCATTCACCCACAGTAGATGAAGTGATCAGGAATTTACCGGTAAGAAATCCTTTACTATGGTGAGGCCCCCTTCCGACTTCCCCCAAAGGAGGAAGCCATCAAGGCACAACTCCCACTATTCGAGGATGCTGATAAAAATCAGATATTTCGGAAGTGCAGAGTAAAGAATAAAAGTTGAAGTGGTAGTTATATAGTTGTTTAAAGATATGAAGAACCGCTCCCTCTCCAACAGGAGAGGGAGAAGGAGGGTGAGGTCGATCAGGAGACTGAAGTTTGAAACATAATAAATCTCTTCGAAATAAAAGTTATGAAACAAAAAATCATTAGTAGTGTTTTAGCAATAGCAGTCTTGTTATTGACAGGACAAGCGCAAGATATTCAACTATCCAAAGTTTTTAGTGATGCTGAAAAGCAAACAAAACTAATGCTGCAGGAAATCACAAAAGCAAAATCTGCTAATCCTGAACTCGTGTCGCCCCGCACTTTAAATAAAGGAGAATTAAAACTCGTTGCGTCCCGCGACTGGACAAGTGGTTTCTTCCCGGGAGAGTTATGGTTTTTGTATGAATACACCGGTAACAAAGAATGGAAACAGCGGGCAGAAAATTTTACAGCCAATATGGAACGGGAAAAAACAAATGCTGGCACACATGATATGGGTTTTAAAGTGTATTGCAGTTTTGGAACAGGCTTTCGATTGACGAATGATCCACATTACAAAGAAGTGATCATTCAATCTGCAAAAACATTATCGACCCGTTTTCGTCCAATTACGGGAACTATACGCTCATGGGACACTAACAGTGATAAATGGGCCTATCCAGTGATCATTGACAATATGATGAACCTTGAATTGTTATTTGCAGCTACAAAACTTACCGGTGATTCTTCTTTTTACAAAATAGCAGTAACACATGCCAACACAACGATGAAAAATCATTACCGCCCGGATAATAGTTCTTATCATGTTGTGGGATATGATTCTTTAACCGGGAACGTGATAAAGAAAAGCACTCACCAGGGTTATGCAGATGAATCGGCGTGGTCAAGAGGCCAATCATGGGGGTTGTATGGATATACGATGTGCTATCGGTTTACGAAAGACAAGAAATATTTGGAACAAGCAGAAAAAATTGCCGTGTTTATACTTAATCACCCTAACATGCCAAAAGACCTGGTGCCCTATTGGGATTTTAATGCGCCTAATATTCCTAATGAAGAGAGAGATGCTTCCGCCGCAGCTGTACTGGCGTCAGGATTATATGAGTTAAGTGTCTATAGTAAAAATGGAAAGCTTTATAAGGAAAAGGCGGATAAAATTATTGAATCGCTTACCAATAATTATCGTTCTCTCATTGGAGAAAATAAAGGGTTTATTCTTTCGCACAGTACCGGTTCAAGGCCTTCAAATAGTGAAGTGGATGTCCCGTTGAGCTATGCAGATTATTATTACCTGGAAGCAGTATTGCGGTTAAAAAAATTAAAAGAGAAAAAAAGCTCGTTTTAGACAAGTTAAAAGCAATATTTACACCATGATGACTAATTTATTTTATCATGCCAAAATAATTGAATAAAAAGCGATTTCAAAGCAGCGCTTTAATGATAATAATTGGTTAGTTGCATACTATAAACCGTGATCTATCATTCAAAAACAAGATTTTTATACAAATGAAAAAACTACTCTTTATAACAGCATTGTTTTGCTACTCGTTCCTTTCATTGTATGCACAAACAAGTGCGGCAAATGATCGTATGCAATGGTGGCGGGAAGCCCGGTTTGGAATGTTTATTCACTGGGGAGTATATGCAGTGCCTGCCGGTACCTATAAAGGACAAAAGATAAATCGCATAGGTGAATGGATCATGAACCGCGGAAAAATTCCGGTGGCCGAGTACCAGCAATTTGCCAAAGAATTTAATCCTGTAAAATATGATCCCGAGGCATGGGTAAAAATGGCGAAGGATGCCGGCATGAAATACATAGTTATTACCTCCAAGCACCATGATGGTTTTGCTTTGTTCGATTCAAAAGCCAGTAAATGGGATATAAAAGATGCAACGCCTTATGGGAAAGATCTGTTGAAACCTTTAGCAGAGGCGTGTCGCAAATACGGTATTAAATTAGGGTTTTATTATTCACAGGCGCAGGATTGGAATAACCCCGGTGGCGCTGCTGCCCGCAAAGTAGCAAGTGAGGGATGGGCCAATCCGGATTCAGCAGCTATAGATGCTTACACGGAGGCGAATAGTGGTCATTGGGACCCGGCGCAAACAACAAAAACAATGGCACAGTATATAGATGATGTCGCCGTACCGCAGGTAAAAGAATTACTAACTAATTATGGCGATGTGGCTGTGCTTTGGTGGGATACACCAACCGGTATGACAGATGAGTTTGCGGAAAAATTAAATGCAGTTTTAAAATTGCAACCTAATATTATTACCAACGACAGGTTAAAACGTCCAAACTTTCCGGGTGATTTTAAAACACCTGAACAAAGAATACCCAACCTTAGTGAACTGGATGGAAAAGATTGGGAGACTTGTATGACCATGAATGAAACCTGGGGATATAAAAGTTATGCGAATAACTGGAAAAGCCTGAAGACGATTATTCAAAACACAGTTGACATTTCATCAAAAGGCGGTAATTATTTACTGAATGTGGGTCCGAAAGCTGATGGAACATTTCCGCAGGAAAGTGTAGAACTGCTGAAAGGAATGGGAGCATGGATGAAAATAAATGGCGAATCAATTTATGGCACAACAGCAAGTCCGTTCGGATTATTTCCCTGGGGCCGTTGTACCAAAAAAGAAAATGGAAAAAATACAACACTTTATTTTTCTGTGTTTGAATGGCCGAAGGATGGTAAACTTTCAATACCGGGTTTGAAAAATGAAATTGTTTCTGCAAAGCTTTTAGCAAATGGCGCAAAGTTGAAAACAGAAACGAATAATGACGGTGTTGTTATCAACGTACCGGAAAAAGAATTGGACCCTAATGCCACTGTAATAAAGGTAGACCTAAAAGGCACGATAGAAAACGGATCTGTTAAGCCAAAAGATAAATGAAGTCGGAAGAATCAGATTGACAGCATTAGCAATTAAAAACATTCCTTTTACACATGAGTCTTTTTGAGATAAAAAAAATCTTCATAACAAGTTTTACCTGCTTTTTGTTAGCTGCTAACCTAAAAGCCCAGGATTCATTATCCCAATATATCTTAACACCAAAAACAGGTCCGGCGCCACGAATCAATGGTCCAAAGATCTTTGGAGTTCGTCCCGGTCATCCCATATTATTTACTATTCCTGCAACCGGTGATCGTCCTATTAATTTTTCTGCAGATAATCTACCCAAAGAATTGAAACTGGACACTAAAACAGGCAGGATATCCGGATCATTGGGTAAGGCGGGTAAATATAATATTACACTGCACGCAAAAAATAAAATTGGGCAAACATCCCGTGCATTAACGATCGTAGTCGGTGAAACTATTGCGCTTACTCCCCCGATGGGTTGGAACAGTTGGAATATTTATGCAACAAAAGTAACTCAGGAATTGGTTCTTGCCAATGCAAAGGCAATGGCCGTCTCCGGCTTGATCGATCATGGATGGAACTATATGAATATAGATGATGTATGGCAGGGAAAACGGGGTGGAAAATATAACGGTATCATGCCAAATGATTCAACATTTCCGGATATGCAGGCATTGGTAAATGAGATCCATAACATGGGATTGAAAGCAGGTATCTATTCTACTCCATGGATTGAATCGTATGGTCATCACATCGGCGGATCAGCGATGAATCCCGAAGGAACATTTGAACGTACAAAAGAAAATATCCCGCGCAACAAAAAACAATTGCCTTACGCCATAGGTGAATATAAATTTTGGGATAATGATGTAAAGCAATTTGCCAGCTGGGGTTTTGATTACCTGAAATACGATTGGAACCCTATTGAATTACCTGAAACAAAAACGATGTATGATCTTTTGCTCGGCAGTGGCCGTGACATTGTTCTTAGTTTATCTAACAGTACACCATTCGCATCTATTGGGGAATTGTCAAAAGTTTCCAATGCATGGCGTACAGGGGGTGATATACGAGACAACTGGAAAAGTTTAAAGAGCCGTTTGCTCACGCAGGATAAATGGGCGCCCTATGCGGGTCCCGGTCATTGGAATGACCCCGATATGATGATCGTTGGATGGGTAGGTTGGGGGAAAGGCCCTTACCCGACTCATCTTACACCCGATGAACAATATTCTCATATGAGTGCATGGTGTCTTCAGTCGGTACCATTATTGTTGGGTAATGATCTTACAAAGCTGGATGATTTTACATTGAGTCTTTTGACGAATGATGAAGTGCTTGCTGTAAACCAGGATCCACTGGGCAAACAGGCAACAGTGGTTTCGAAGATAGATTCCTGTGGTGTGCTTGCAAAAGACCTGGAAGATGGAAGTAAAGCAGCAGGTTTATTTAATGTGACAGACAGTGTAACAAGAAAGCTTACAGTAAAATGGAGTGAGTTGGATATTATTGGAAAGTATATTGTCCGTGATCTGTGGAGGCAGAAAGATATTGGCATATTTGACAATGAATTTTCAGCTGATGTGAACCCCCATGGTGTTGTGATGGTGAGTCTGCGGAAAGCAAAATAGTATATTTAAAGATGAAGAAAACTATCTTTCTATTTACAAGCTTGTTATTATCTTCCCTGCTTTATGCAGGTGATTTTGATATCACTAAATATGGGGCAATTGGTGATGGCAAGACGTTGAATACAATATTTATTCAAAAAGCAGTGGAAGGAAGTAACAGTAAATCGGTACGGGTGATAAAGAATAAAACGAAAGGAATCAAAAAAATAATTGATCAATCAGGTGATGTAAAACCTGCAGTGGCTATAAAATAAATTATTCAAGCTTGCTGATATGAAAGAAATAATTCAGAAATTCTTATTTGCTTTTTTTTTATGCTTTGTATCTATCAATTTTTGCATAGCACAATCTTCAGCGAAAAGCCAGTGGGTTTATCTTAATTCACTGGGGAAATTAACCTACAAAACTTTAGACAGAGGTGATAAGATCATGGACTTCTCTTATGCAGGATATATGGGTGGAGGAGTTAGTATCCCTTCTGTTCTGGTGAAGATCACATTAAGTCCATCAGCCGGGGATAATACTGATGCTATTCAAAATGCAATTGACGAAGTTTCAAAAATGAAAATGACAAACGGTTTTAGAGGAGCGGTTCTCTTAAAACCCGGTACTTATAATTGTGAAAGGGCCTTAAAAATAAGTGCAAGCGGCGTTGTATTACGTGGAAGCGGTCCTGGTGTTAATGGCACTATACTTAATCTGACTGGAAAACCTCATGCATGTATAGAGATCAGGGGTGCAGTAGCAACAAAAAAAGTTGGTGATTCAACTGTTATTGCTGATAACTATGTTCCTGTTGGTACAAATTCTTTTCATCTTAAAAATGTATCGGGTTTTGCAGTTGGAGATACCATTCGGATCACTCGTCCTATAACAGACGCATGGATAAAATTTATGGGAATGGATCAATTATATCGAAGCGGAAAAAAACAAACCTGGGTAAGCGGCGATATAACAACGGAACGTATTATAAGTAAAATAGGGAAGGATCAGATCACGGTTGATGTTCCTTTGAATGATTCATATGATTCAAAATACACCGGGCCTTCAGGTGTGTCTGTGCAAAAGATCACTACGGCAGGTTTATTATCACAAATAGGCATTGAAGATTTTCGGATCGTTTCTCCCGCACAGTCAGTTACTATCAGTGACGATCATCATCGTGCTTTTACAATGAGCGGCCTCTCTGATGGATGGGCAAGAAATCTTGAGATCTTTAATACGGTAAATTCTATTAGCGTTACAGGTAAACGAATTACCGTAGATAACATCAATATCGTTCATGAAGTTCCAACGCTCGGAGCTGCTAAACCTGCCGATCTGAATGGAAGCGGACAACAAGTACTGTTCAATAAATGTACGATCACAGGCGATAATCTTTTTTTCTTTGGCACCGGCGCTAAAGTAACAGGACCGGTAGTCGTATTGAATTGCATTTTCCGGGGCAATGGATGGATACAACCGCATCAGCGATGGGCGACAGGACTTTTGATAGATGGATGCGAAGTACCTGATGGTGGTATTGATTTTATGAATCGCGGTGTGATGGGTTCTGGTCATGGTTGGGCAATCGGTTGGGCTGTTGCGTGGAACTGTAAAGCCAAATCATATTTGAATCAAATGCCGCCTGGCTCGGCTAACTGGGTTATTGGAAGCAAGGGAAATCAGCAACGAAAAGCGATACCTGGCTCGAATGAAAGCGG
>Ga0070698_100006047_pt1 | contig 13181 bp, 7 predicted proteins | sample KBSK1502metaG_FD_65477 | JGI IMG/M metagenome (GOLD analysis project Ga0070698, IMG submission 65477) | Corn, switchgrass and miscanthus rhizosphere microbial communities from Kellogg Biological Station, Michigan, USA - KBS K1-50-2 metaG | ecosystem: Host-associated > Plants > Roots >... | reverse complement strand
CGAACCAGATGCGGTCCAATGAAGCCGGTGGCCCGAATAGATCGACTCCGCCGGACATGGCGTCCGTTGCCGGTCCGCTCAGGGTTCCACGCGCAGGCGCAAGCGCTCGCGGGCGAACGCACGCGACGGCGTCGGGAGTCGGTCGAGAGGTCTGACAGCCGGTTCGCGCTCGAGACGCTGTTCCTCGAGGTACTCGAAATCGGTATTGACGGCCCACACGTCGTGCGATTCGCCTTGGACGTTCCAGACGGCCATCATGGCCGTCAGCATCGAATGATCCTGGTTGTTGTATTTGTGCAGCCCGTTGCGCCCGACGGTTTGCAGCCCCTGGATAGGCTCCAGCGCCGCTCGGACCTCGGCCAGCTGATCGCGATAGCTCGAGTCGTACACCGGGTATGCGTTGGGCATCCGAATCACGGTGCCGTCCACGACTTTCGCGCCATTTGCCAGGCCGAGAGTCGAGAGCTCGCGCGTCGCAAGCTCGATGAGGTCGTCGTCACCGCGGCTCCAGAATGGTTCCTTCTTGAAGCAGAAATACTCGAGGCCCAGGGCCGATTGTCCTGGCGCAGGCACCATCTCACGGCTCCAGTTCCCGAAGTTCTGGATCCGCCCGACCTTGACGTTCTCGCTGTGGATGTAGATCCAGTTGTCGGGGAAGAGATCTGCGCGATCGAGCACCAGTCCCACCACGATCAAGTCGCGATACTTCAGGCCCGCCGCCGCGTCGATCGCTCGAGCCGGTGCCGGCGGATCGAGCGCGCGAACGAGCGCGGGAAGCGCCGCGCTCGATATCACGTGATCCGCGGCGAAGCGTCGCTCGACCCCATCTCGCGTCCTGGCTCGCACCGCCACCACGCGTCCTCCTGCGTGTTCGACGGCCGTCACGCGATGGTCGAGCAGCACAGGTTGCCCCATCGCCACAATCCGGTCGCGACAGCGCTCCCACATCTGGCCGGGACCGAGCCTGGGATATCGGAACTCGTGAATGAGGCTTCTGACCGACGCTGCGCGTTTGGTGAGCGCGGTTGCGCCGAGGATGGCGCGAGCGAGCGACAAACCTTGGATGCGCTGCGCCGCCCACTCGGCGCGAATCTCATGACACGGAATGCCCCACACCTTCTCGGTGTAGGTCTTGAAGAACACCTCGTAGAGCCGCTTGCCGAACCGATTGGTCACCCACTGCTCGAAGGTGTCCTCGCGCGGATGCGGCCGCCACTGCGCCTGGAGATAGCTCAGTACGATGCGCACGGCGTTCACCGGGCCGAGCCCGGCCAAGGCGTTAGTGGCGCGCAGCGGATAGTCGAAGAACCTGCCCTTGTAGTGGATGCGCGAAATTCTCGGAACCCGGAGAAATTCCTCTCCGAGCAGCTCCTCCCAGAGGTCGTTCACTTCCTGAATTTTCGTGAAGAAGCGATGGCCACCGATATCGAACCGGAAACCTTTGTACTGCGCGGTTCGAGAAATTCCTCCGACGACGCTGTCCGCCTCGAGGACCGTGACCGCGAAGTTCTGCTTCGAAAGCAGATAGGCAGCCGTCAGCCCGGCGGGGCCCGCACCGATCACGACGACCTGTTGGCGAGGCGAAGGTCTGGTCCCGGGAACGCGTGGAGTAAGCGCTGGCATGGCTCGGAAGAGCGGGGCTTGGTGCAAGCGCTGCGCCACGGGTCATGGCGGTTCTCCGCTGGGCAGATCGTGTTTTGGGCTCCGAGCCGGGGCAGCCGGCCGGGGACCGCCGGCACTTTGTCCGCCGGCTGGCGGACAATAGGTCCCTCTCACCGCGTCACCGCCGCGGGCCGAACGAGCCCACTTTTGGAATCGTCAGCCGTCGGACCGGGGATGTCGAGAACGTGCCGTCTGCTCCGACGTACCCATGAACGCGCCAATTATGGAGCCTGAATCGAGAGGAGCAACGACATGAAGTTCATGCTGATGATGCACGCCCCGCGGGGGACAGGCGATTGGTCGGTATTCAAGTGGCCGCCGGAGGACCTCAAGGCGCACATCAATTTCATGAAGCGCTTCGGCAGGGAGCTCAAAGACGCCGGGGAGTTGGTCGCCGCCGAGGGGCTGGCCGCGCCGGACCAGGCCAGGGTGGTCAGGGCCACGAAGGGCGGCGGGCCCGAGGTCACCGATGGGCCTTTCCCGGAGGCCAAGGAGTTTCTCGCCGGCTACTGGATCGTCGATGTCGAGAGCCCTGAACAGGCCTACGAGATCGCGGCTCGTGCGTCGGCAGCGCCAGGCCCCGGCGGCGCGCCGTTGAATCTGCGGATCGAAGTGCGAGAGGTGATGAGCGCACCGGCCGTGGACCTGTGACGGCCGCGTCCCTGGACTTCGCCGGCGAGAACCTGCTGCGCGAGCTTGCGCCGCAGGTTCTTGGCGCGGTGATCCGGCGCTTCCGGGACTTCTCCTCCGCGGAGGACGCGGTTCAGGAGGCGCTGCTCGCGGCAGCCGTGCAGTGGCCTGAGGAAGGTGTGCCCGACAACCCGCGCGGCTGGCTGATCCAGGTTGCCGCCCGGCGCATGACCGATCAACTCCGAAGCGAGCTGGCCCGAAGACGACGCGAAACCGTCGTCATGCAATACCCGCCCGATCAGCAGGTGGCGTCAGGAGCCGACCCGACTTCGCTCGCTCATTTCGGGTCGAGCTTCGGCGGGGCAGGCAGCGGAGATGAAACGGAGCAGGACGACACGCTCATCCTGCTCTTCATGTGCTGTCACCCCGCGCTCACGCGTCCATCGGCGATTGCGCTCACGCTGCGAGCCGTCGGCGGCCTCACAACCGGCGAGATCGCCAACGCGTTTCTCGTTCCAGAGGCGACCATGGCGCAGCGGATCAGCAGGGCCAAGCAGCGCATCAAGACGTCCGGCGTGCCATTCCGCATGCCCACGGCCCACGAGCGGGCGGAATGCCTGGATGCCGTTCTGCACGTGCTCTACTTGATCTTCAACGAGGGCTATAGCAGCAGCATCGGTCCTGACCTGCAGCGCAGCGATCTGGCGAATGAAGCGATTCGGCTGACGCGGGCCGTTCACAACCTGCTTCCAGGCGTAGGTGAGGTTGCAGGACTGCTTGCGCTGATGCTGCTGACGGATGCCCGGCGCCTTGCGCGGACCGGGCCCGACGGTGACCTGATCCCGCTCACGGAACAGGATCGAACCCTGTGGGATCGGAATGCGATCGCCGAGGGCGTCGCGCTCATAACGGAAACGCTTTCCAAGGGTTCGATTGGCGCGTATCAGCTGCAGGCCGCGGTCGCGGCCGTCCACGACGAAGCGGCGCGAGTCGAAGATACAGACTGGCCGCAGATCGTGGCGTTGTATGGCTTGCTCAAGCGCATGTCCGACAACCCGATGGTGACGCTCAATCACGCGATTGCCGTGGCCATGGTGAACGGCGGGCCGGCCGGACTCGAGCTACTCAAAGCCCTGGACGCCGATGAACGAGTGGCGGGCCACTATCGACTCGACGCGGTTCGCGCCCATCTGTTGGAGATGGCCGGAGACCACGAGGCCGCCATCGCCCATTACCAGGCTGCGGCGGGCCGCACGGCAAGCATTCCTGAACGGAACTACCTCACCACACAGGCCGCGCGACTAACGCAGTTATTGGACAAGAAGTAGGGGTCAGGGGTCAGGGGTCAGGGGTCAGGGGTTAGGGGTTAGGGGTCAGGGGTTAGGGGTTAGGGATGAGGACAAGTCCCAACTCCCAACCTCCAACTTCCCAGGCGACTCGGGAATTGGAGGTTGGGGATTGGGAGTTTTATCGGGTCGAAGCGGGCGGGGATTGCTCCGGATGTTGCGTTCCCCCGAGACGGGAATACTCGAGGCGCGCGTCGCGTAGCACCGGCAGGTCCGAGTCCGCTGCATTCCACAGGGCGAAGAAGGCTTCGTATGCCTTGCGCGCCTTTTCGGCATCGTTGCTCATCGCCGCTGCGCGAGCGAGTCCAACGTGGGCAAGGGGATAGAGTACTGAGGCTGGAACCTCGCCGCGGTGGGTCACGATATTCTCGAACTCGGACGCGGCGGCACGACCGTCTTTCAACTGAAGGTACGCCTGGCCTCGAAGGTAGGCGGGCCAGAACTCCGCCGAGGGTGCGTGATCGTAACCCCTGACAGGCTCCAGCAGGGCGAGTCCTCGCGCCGGTTCGCCCTGCTCGATGGCGACCGCCGCCGCGGTCACCGGCAACGACACGCGGTTCGTGAGCGTCGCGTCCGGAAATCGTTTCGCCACTTCGCTTGAAAGGCTCAACGCCTCGCGTCCTGCGCCGCATAGGGCAAGGACGCGGCTCGCTCGCTCCAGCGTGCCATTGTCCCGACCCAGTTCGAGGCCCGTTGACACATCGCGCCGCGCCTCCGCGCACTGCCCGACGATCGCGTGATTCTCGGCGTCTTCCATCGTGAGCTGCGCCGCCACTTCGGTGAAGTTCCCCTGAAGGGACATCTGGATGCCGCGGCGGAACTGTTCATGTGCCGCCGTTGCGCGACCGGAAAACGCGGAGGTGTGCGCCTGCCAGCCGAATGCGGCATTCGTCTCGCCGACGCCGACCGACGCGTCGAGCTCGCGCGCCATCGTGGTCGAATCCCCCTGGACGAACGCAAGCAGATACGACAGCCGGCGTGCGCCGATGAAATCGAGCTGCCGGTCGGCAGCCTGCTTGAGAACGGTCCGTGCTTCGTCGAACTGATTGATCGCCAGCAGCGCCGCGGAAAGATTCCCGTACGCAGGGACGAATTTCGGATCGAGGCGGATAGCCTCGCGAAAGGGCACGACCGACTGGTCGAATCGGCCGAGTCGGATGAAAGCGGCCCCGAGACCGTTGAACGCGAACGCCTCTCTCGGATAGGTGGCGGTCCACGATTGCGCGAGCTCGAGTGCTTTCTCCCAGTCCTGGATGGCATCGCGGTAATAGCGCCACGAAATAAAGAACCGCTCGCGCTCGCTGACCCTGTCCCGCAACTCGAATGCTCTTCGGGAGTACGTCGGAGCCAGCGCCGACTGACCTGTGTTGGCATACACGCCGGACAGGAACGCATGAGCCATTGCGAAGGTTGGATCGAGGTCGATCGCCCGCTGCAGCTGCGGAATGGCTTCGAGACGTGGCACTTCGAGGCCTTCAGACAGTGCGAGCGAATAAGCGTGGAGCGCGTCGAGCGACGCGGTGGTCGCTCTCGGCAGCGGCACGTCGAACTTCTGAATGGATGCGAGCGACTCGCCCAGCTTCTCACGCATTCTCGACGCGGCGGTGCCCAGCGACGTGAGGACCTGCTCTTTGCTGGCGGCTTCCGTCTGCTCCCGTGCCATCACGTCGCCAGTCTCCGCGTTGATGGCTTCGAGCGCGAGCACGTAGTTGCGTCCAAGACTGCCGATCGAGCCGGTGAACAGCGCTTTCGCCTGCTCCCGGCGCGCGACCTCGCGCGCAAGAGATCGCGTGAGGCGCTCGTCAGGCGACCGCTGCATCAGACGCAGGGTCTCCCGCGCGCGATCGTCTGGAAACACCTTCAGAAACGGCGACTGCTCCAACGCGACCGCAAGCGCCACCTTGAGGGTTCCGTCGAAGACAGCGTCGCCTGTTGTGTTGTCGAAATCGGCCAGGACGATCGTGTCCTGCCCGCTCAACGTGCGAGCCCCGGGCCTGTCGAAGTACGAGGAGGCGACACCCAGGATACCGACGACGGCACCCAGCGCGGTCCCCGCAACCAGCCACGGCGCTCTCATCCAGCCTCGCGACGGCGTCGCCGCGACGAATCCGGCGTCCGTGCGGGTTTCGCCGTCCGCCAGGCTCAGTGCCATTTCGAACGCCGAAGACGGACGATCGCCGGGATCTGGCGAAAGCGCCTGCATCACCACACGTTCGAGCTCGGGGTTGACGTTGGCGACCAGCGTCGAAGGCTTCGGCAGAGGGCCGGCTTCACTGGATCGTTTGAATGCCTCTGGTCCGATGAGAAGTTCGTACAGCACCAGGCCCAGCGCGTAAACATCCGTTTGCTCCGAGAGCGGCGCTCCCTGTGCGCGTTGCTCTGGCGCCATATAGCGCGGCGTGCCGGTACGCTTATGGAGACCGGCGTCGGTTCTCGGAATCGCAATGCCGAAATCAGTAATCCGTACCAGGCCATCGTGGTCGATGAGCACGTTCGCTGGTTTCAGATCGCGATGCAGGACGTCTTGCGCGTGTGCCGCCGCCACACCGGCGCACAACTGGCGGGCAATGTCGACAACCTTCTCGGAGGGCAGCCGCCCGACGCGCCGGAGGAGCGCGGCGAGGTCCTCTCCTCGAACCAACTCCATCGAGTAGAAGATCCCACCCTCCGCCTCGCCGACGTCGAAGACACGACACACCGCCGGGTGCGTGATCTGCCTCGCCAGACGGACTTCGTTGAGGATGCGCTCCCGCCCGGCGGGATCGGTCGAATTGATCAACTTCAACGCAACCGGCGTCTCGAGTACGAGGTCGTCGGCCTGCCAGACATCCCCCATGCCGCCGCGGCCAATCCGCCTGGTCATCCGATAGCGGCCGGCAAACACCTCGCCTGGTGCGAAATCGGTCACAGGTGTGTCCTGCGCCGGCTCACCCTCGGCGGCATCGTCGTCGTGAAACGCCAGCAGCGACTCGACCTCGTGTCGCAAGCCCACGTCATCACCGCACGCTTCCATCACAAATGCGGCACGGTCGGCAGGGTGATGGCCGAGCGCGGCGAGAAAGACGTCTTTCGCGCGGTGGTGTAACGAGGACATTGTTGACGGTACGACGGAGTGTACTACTGGAGCCGGGCGTACTCGCGTCGCGCCTCGTTCAAAGGCTGAAGCGTCGAATCCGCACCGCCCCACAGGGCAAACAGCTGTTCGTAGGACCGGCGGGCCTGGGCGACGTCCCCGGTCAATGCCGCCGCGCGGGCGGCGCCGAGGTGCGCGAGCGGGTACAAAGGAGAAGTCGGGGCCTCTCCGCGATGGCTCAGGATGCCCTCAAACTGGACGCCGGCGGCGCGGCCATCCTTCAGTTGGAGGTACGCCATACCTCTCAGATAAGGCGGCCAGAACTCGGACGACGGTGCGTGATCGTACGGCGTGACTGCATCCAGTCGCTCGATTGCGCGCGTGGATTCACCGCGGCCCAGAGCGAGGACCGCATCGGTGACAGGCAATTGAATGCGGGCCGTCAGCGCGGCGTTCGAAAATCGGGCCGCCAGTTCCTGTGCGAGTGCCGACGCCTGGCTGCCGGCATTACACAGGGCGAGCGTGCGTGCCGCGCGCTCCAGTGTGAAGTTGTCGCGACTCAGTTCGAGCCCGGCCGATACTTCGCGCCGGGCGTCGCCACACTGGCCGGCGATCGCGTGCGACTCGGCGTCCTCGATCGTCCATTGGGCGCCAAGCTCGTGGAAGTTATCGCGAACCGCTTCCTGAACGCTGCGTTGGAACAGTGCGTGAGCGGTTCCAAATCGTCCCGAAAAGAGCGATGTCCGCGCCTCCCAGCTCGACGTCCACATCGTCGCCGTGGTGCTGCGCGCCGCGGTCAGCTCGCGAGCCATCGCCGATGAATCGTTCTCGAGGAAGGCAAGCAGATACGCCGAACGCCGGAGGCCGATGGAATCGAGCTCGCGCGCGCTCGCCTCGTGCAGGCGAGTTTTTGCTTCGGCGAAGCGGTTCAGGGCAATCAATGACCCCACGAGGTTTCCATGCGGCGGAACGAACCGGACATCGAGGCGAATAGCTTCGCGGAAGGCATCGACGGCCCGATCGTGCTGACCAAACGCCGCCGATGCGATGCCCAGGCTGTTGAACGCAAACGCTTCCCGCGGATACGTCGTCGTCCAGGATTGCGCCAGCTCCAATGCCTTGTCCCACGCTTGCGCGGCGTCGAGGTAGTAGCGCCACGAAATGAAGAACCGCTCACGCTCGCTCACTCTATCCCGCAGCTCGAACGCTCTGCGGGCAAACACCGGGGCCTCCGCGGACCGGCCGGTGTTGGCGTAGACACCCGAGAGGAGCGCCTGGGCGAGCGCGAAGTTCGGGTCGAGATCAATCGCCCGCTCGAGGTGCGGAATTGCTTCGACGCGTGGAACCACCCTGCCTTCATCGAGCGCGAGTGAGTACGCATGCAGGGCATCGAGCGATGCCGTCGTCGCTCGCGGCAGGGGGACATCGAATTTCTGAATCGACGCCAGCGACTCGCCCAGCTTCTCACGCAGCCTCGATGTTGCCGCGCCCAGCGATGTCAGCACCCCTTCCTTGGCCTCGACCTCTACTTGCTCCCGCGCCATGACGTCGCCGTTCTCGGCATTGATTGCCTCGAGCGCGAGCACGTAGTGGCTGCCGAGACGCCCAATCGACCCGGCAACCAACGCCTTCAGCTGCTCGCGCCGCGCAAGCTCGCGGGCGATCGATCGCGTCACCGGTTCCTCGGGCGCGCGCTCCATGAGACGCAAGGTCTCGCGTACGCGGTCGTCGGGAAACACTTTCAGAAATGGCGACTGTTCCAACGCGACCGCCAGTGCCACCTTGAGCGCCCCGTCGAATACGGGCTCGCCGGTTGTATTTATGAAGTCGGCGACGACGATGGTGTCCTGGTCGGTCAAGGCGCGCCCCTTGCGCAGGAACAATGACGCCGACAGGACGGCGAGGATACCCACCACGGTCGCGACTGCAGCCGCCCCGAGCCACGGCCATATGCGACGACGGCTGGTGGCGGGCGGGGCCATCAGCAGGCGTTCTGCCATTGCGGCTGGCGATGCCGGTCGATCGCGCGGATCCGGTGCGAGCGCCTGCAGGATGACCTTCTCGAGCGCCGGGGGAACATCCGGACCGAGCGCCAGGGATCCAGGGGATGGCAGTACTCCGGCGAGCAGCTCGTACAGCACGACACCGACCGCGTAGACGTCACTTCTTTCTGAAAGCGGAGCGCCGGGCGTCAGCTGCTCGGGCGACATGTAGCCAGGCGTCCCTATGAGGGCATGGTGTCCGGTGTCGTCTGTCGTGATCGCGATTCCGAAATCGGTAATCCGCACCAAGCCGTTTTCGTCGATGAGCACATTGGCGGGCTTGAGGTCCCGGTGCAGGACGCCCTGGGCGTGGGCGGCCGTCAGGCCGGCGCAGAGTTGAAGACCGATGTCGACGACTTTTTCGGCTGGCAGTCGACCGACACGTCGGAGCAAAGTGGCGAGGTCTTCACCGTGCACGAGCTCCATGGAGTAGAAGACCCTGCCCTCCGCCTGGGCAACGTCGAACACGCGGCATACTGCCGGGTGAGTAATCTGCCGCGCCAGCCGCACCTCGTTGAGAATTCGGTCCCGCCCTTGCTCGCTCGTCGAATAAATCAGTTTCAAGGCGACGGGCGCTTGCAGGACGAGATCATCCGCGTGCCAGACCTCGCCCATGCCACCGTGTCCGATGCGCGTGATCATCCGGTAGCGGCTCGCGAACACATACCCGGGTACAAACCGCCTCGTACCCGCCGCTGGGGCGGGCGGAACGTCCAACGTCCAACTTCCAACTCCCAAGTCGCCTTGGGAATCGGCGTTTGGGAGTTGGGAGTTGCATGCGCCGGTCACGAGAGACCGATCCTTCTCGTTCGCGCGTTCCGTCAATTGAAGATCCGGAAGGAACGAGTCTAACCCGCCCCTCGCAGGCGCGTCGAGATGCTACGATCCTCGTTCAGATACGCCACTGCATGAAACGTTCAAGACACACTTCCACCTCCACTCTCCTCGTTGCTGTCGCACTCACCATTGCCTGTGCGGTGTCCGCGCGCGCAGCGGACACCGGAACGGTCTCAGGCGTCGTATTCGATCGGAACGGAGCTGTCGTCACCGACGCGACGGTGAAGATCTCGGGCGACCGGTTGCCGGTCGGGCGCATCGCACGGACCGGTGCGAACGGTTCGTACCGGTTTGAGTACCTTCTGCCCGGCGAATACGCTATTGCGGTCGATGGCGCGATCGGCAGCGCCAGCCGTCCCGCTATCGTCGACGTCGGGAAGGACACTCAGGTCGATCTGGTCATCGGCCTGTCGATCACGGAAGCGTTGACGGTGACGGCGGCAACGCCGAGCGTTGATGTTCGGTCCACCGAGGTCAGCTTCAACATCAAAGCCGATACGTTCAACAGCCTTCCGCTCGAGCGCACGTACCGCGGACTGTTCCAACTCATCCCAGGCGTCGCCGACAATCGAAGCAACGTCGGTCCCGCCGCTGGTGGCGGTCGACAGGACAACACACACTTGATGGACGGCGCGAACATCACCAACCCCGGGTATGGCTATCTCAGCACCGAGGTGAACGAGCTCGACATCGCTGAAGTGAATCTGAAGCGCGCCGGAATCAGTGCCGAATTCGGACGCACCAGCGGCACGGTGACAAATGCGGTCAGCCGCAGCGGCACGAATCAATTCGCTGGCATAGGCCGGCTCGACTGGTTGTCGAAGCATCTGGTCAACGCGTACACGCTTCCAGGCGACCTGATCGATCGCGGGGTCAAGCCAGGCGCCTTCCGAGATCCGCAGCTGACGACTGAGATCGGCCCGGCCGTCGGCGTCGGCGGTCCGATCCTGCAGGATCGCATCTTCTTTTACGGATCCGCGCGTTACGCTCGTGAGACGAAGTGGGATCGCGTGAACAAGGTTGCGACACCGCTCCCCGATGAGATACGAACGGCGCGGGAATTCTACGGAAAGCTGACCGCCGTTCCGACAGCACGCCATCAATTGAATGTCGGCTATCGGCATCGGCCCAGTCACGTCGAGAACGCCGGTATTGACTCGAGCGCGGCGCCAAGTGTCGCAACCGACACCGACAACGGCAGCGGGATCGCGAGCGCCGAGTGGGCGACGTTCATGACCGGCCGCAGCTCGCTCAGTGTGCGTTACCTCTACATGGGCGAGACCAATGAGGATGAACCAGTCAGGGATCTCGGCTACCTGCCACCGTTCAGCCCGAGCAATCTGACGGCGATGGGTCAGTACACCGATCCCGCGCAGGCTGATCTCAAGGTGGGGGGCAACCAGTTCACGAATATCCAGAACTATCGCCGCCACGAAGCTCGAGCGACGTTCAGCCAGTTCTTCGACATCGGCGAAAGCACCCACGCCCTGAAGGCCGGCGGCGGCTCGGAGTTCGGAGAAGAGACGTTCAACCGGCTCGCGAACGGGTGGGGCCTTATTTCGACCATCACGCAGAACGGTGTACCGGCGCTCCGCACCCGCTACTTCACGCGACAGCCCTCGCAACTCGGTCAAGGACGCACGTACTCCCTGTTCATCCAGGACGATGTGACGATCGCGAATCGGACGTCGGTGAACCTGGGCGTCCTCGTCAATCGCGACTCGTTCTCGCAGGAGGTCAAGGGCAGTTCTGGATGTCCCGCGACGATTGCATTGAAGGGGGGCGCCGCGGTGTACGAGTCGAGCGGCGATACGTGCAACTTTCTTCGGTTTGGCTTCGCCGACGAAGTCCAACCCCGCCTCGGTGTGAGCTATCAGGTGCGGAAGGGGAAAAGCGACAAGGCCTACGTGAACTGGGGCCGCTACTACAACATGGATCAGAAATCGGCTGGCCGCAGTCTCGCGCCGAGTCGAATCTTTCAGACACAGACGGATTTCGACCTGAGCGGCCAGGTCCTGGCCAGCGCCCCGCTCGCGTCCACGACCGGGAAGATAATCGACCCTGCCATCAAGCCTATCTACACGGACGAAGTCCTGTTCGGATATGCAACGCCGTTCGCCGCGGCGTACAGCGCGGAAGTGTTTTTCATGTTCCGCGCGATGAAGAACTTCATCGAGGATCTTCCGTCGCGCCTGAGCGGAACGGCGCCTAACAGCGGTCCCTATGTGGCCGCCAATCTCCCGTGCGTTGCGTTCGCCGCGTGCCGATCGGCGGACGCCACGCGGACGTACCGTGCGATCACCGCGGATGTCCGCCGGCGTCTTCTCAACGGCTGGATGAGTGACGTCAGCTACACGTGGAGTCGATTCGAAGGCAATTTCGATCTCGACTATTCGCTTGTCGCGGTATTCAACACGTCGTCGTTCATTCAGGACGGCCCGGGCACGAACGTCGAGGACTCGAATCGGTTCGGTCCTCTGCTGGAGGATCGGCCACACGTCTTCAAGGTGTTCACCTCGTACGTCCCGACCAGCAGAGTGACAGCCTCGGGCTATCTGCGCGTGCAGAGCGGCACGCCCTGGAACGCGCGTGGCCGCGACTATGTGGGCGCCATGATGAACTATCTGGAGCCGGCCGGCAGTCACCGCAATCCGACCTGGACGAATCTCGATGTGATGGGTGCGTACCGAGTGCCGCTCAACGAGCGCGCAAGCGTGTCGTTCGAAGCGCGTGTGCTGAACCTATTGAACAATCAGACGCGCTTGTCGACCGACTCTCTGCGATACCTCGACCTGCGAACGGTGGCGACGGCGCCGTACTTCGAGGCCTATCTGCAGTCGAACCCGTTTTTCTCAACCGGGAACGGCTTTGCGCCTCCTCGGCGTCTGCACGTCGCCGCCGTATTCAGTTTCTAAGGCGCTTTTCACAGCCACGTCCCTCGACTTCGCTCGGGACGCCCTGAGCCCGGGTCGAAGGGCGGAGGCACGGAGCCCCACGGAGCAAAGAAGTGGAGTGGCGGTAAAAACAGCGTTAGAGGGTTACGCGGTGGGCGTATCCGTTTCAAAAGAGATGACGAGCGCCACCAGTGTATCGGGGCTGCATGTACGCGGGAGCCACGCCGTTGCGCCGCGCGCGCACGACTCAGCGCCTTGGGCTGGCGTATCCGCGAGCACGAGGACGGCTGTCGCTCCAACCTGATTCCACAATGGGGTGAAGTGATCGTGGTCGGTGACGACCATGGCGCCGGTCGGCCAGCGCTTGACTTTGGCAATCCTGTCGACCGCGATGACCGACACACCCGCCTCACGGACCGCCGAGCTCAAGGACCTCAGTCGTTCACGATCGGATTCGATGAGCAACATGCGCGGGGTCCGAGGTCTCTTCATCCCCGTGCATGGGAGCACCTTTTATTCCGTACCTTTGTCGGCCTGTCTTTCACCGCGGCGGAACGGACGGGCAGGATTTACACGGCTGGCGATTCACGCCTCGGCTGTTCGATCGACCACTTCACGCCACGCCGCGAGACCCTCGTCGGTAATCATTGCGCCGCAGACCCAACCGGCGTCGTCCTTCGCTTGCTGCCAGACCACG
>Ga0070698_100006045_pt1 | contig 13183 bp, 14 predicted proteins | sample KBSK1502metaG_FD_65477 | JGI IMG/M metagenome (GOLD analysis project Ga0070698, IMG submission 65477) | Corn, switchgrass and miscanthus rhizosphere microbial communities from Kellogg Biological Station, Michigan, USA - KBS K1-50-2 metaG | ecosystem: Host-associated > Plants > Roots >... | reverse complement strand
GCACTCGCCGACACAGCAAGAAGATGCACCAGAAGAAGGGACCCCAGCGTCGGGCAGCCCGGTCGCCAGCCGGGCAGAAGGGGTAACGGACATACGACACCTGCTCGCATAGAACGACCTACGAGAGGCGACGGACAACCGTTTCGCCCGGACCGCCGGTTGAAGCGAGTTTCAGTTCTAGGCCGCCGCTGAGTTCAGCCGGAATCCGAGAGGTTAGGCTGCCACCCACCAACTTGTATTCCACAAAGCCACCCGACGGCAGATCATTGCGGGAAGTGCGTTGGCGCAGTGTCGTGATAGCCCTCTCCGTCCAGCGTCCTCAGAAACGCGACGAGCGCATCAACTTCATCCGGCGTGAGCCCCAGAGGAATGAGACGCCGGGTCTTGTAGGGGTTCGCGTTCCCGCCTCTGTTGTAGAAGTTGACGATACTCTCAAGCGTTGGAAGCGAACCATCGTGCATGTAAGGCGGATGGCGTCCGACGTCACGCAGGCCCGGGGTCTTGAACGCACCGTGGTCTCGTGGATCGCCCGTGACGAGGAATCGACCTTCGTCGGTGAACTGCATGAGCTGGGGTTGCCAGCCAATGCCCTCGTTCCAGAACTTGCTGTCTGTGAAGTTGCTTCCGGAGTGGCACTGTGCGCATCGGGCCTTGTCGAAAAACAAGTCGAACCCACGTTGGGCCCGGAGCGATACTGCGTTCCGTTCGTGGTTGAATCGCCAGCGGTCATATGGCGCGTTGCCGCTCATGCGCGTGCGCTCGTAGTCCGCGATGGCCGCAGCGACTCGACCAGCGGTGATCTCGTCATCGCCGAATGCTTCTTTGAAATACGGACGATACCCGGCAATCCGGGCCAGTGAAGCCGCCATCTGGCGATGACTGCTCCCCATCTCGACGGCGTTCTCAATGGGACCGGACACCTGATCTTCCAGCGAGGTGGCGCGGCCATCCCAAAACAAATACGTCGTCACCTCGGATTCCCGTTGATCCATCAAGCGAGGCGTGACGGCGAGGTTGATGATGGTGGGAGCCTTTCGCTTGCCCTTTTGCCCGCGCACACCGGTTGAGACAGGCGACGAGTCCGCAAACGCATATTCAGGTCGATGGCACGAGGCGCACGAGATGGTGTGGTCGCCGGAAAGCCGCGCATCGTAGAAGAGCCAGCGCCCGAGTCGAACCCGCTGCGGCGTTGGTGAGCTTGTTGCCTCGGCGAAGTAGAACTCCATGCCGAGCGGAGGCGGACTCAACGGGCGAACCGGATTCTCCGCCTCCCAGGCGGGTACGCTCGATCCGACGCACGCAAGCACCCACACCGACGCGAGCGCGATCGAAATGGCTGCACGGGTTCCCATGTCGGAACGAACCCCCTGTGTGTCGCAATTATTCCCGGCGCCCGTCGCGCTCGTCCTTCGCCTTGAACGCCGACGCTACAATCACGTGCGCGGAATGTGAGCTCATTCCGTTGCTAAGTGGACACGGTATGCATTCCGGTTCGGCCCGTCAGACTGGACAGGAAGCGGCAGAAGCTACGGCGAAGACGGCGGAGTGCCGAGCATCAGATACAGAAGGACAGCGACGGAAGGGAGGCCTACTGCCAACCAGTAGTAAAGGCTGCCGATCTGAATGTTGCGTCGCCCTTCGTGCGCGCGTGCGCGATCGTTGGCGAGGTCGGTCATAAGCCGTTGTTCGAGTTCGTCACGGTCTCGCAAGAACTGATCGCTAGTGATGATTCCATGTCGGCGGTCTGATTCCATTTCGGCGAGCTGACGTCGGTAGACGTCGACATTGGCCTCTGTCGCGGTGGAAGCAATGTCGATTCGCTCAGGAAGTCGCAGGGGCGGCAGGACGAACGCCAGGGCGAGCATGATCAACAGTCCGCAGATCACCCAGAACACCATCACGCGGTCTCCCGTTTTTCCGATCTGTCCAACAACTGCCTCGCACGCCTCAGCTCCGCCACCGAAAACGACGGCTCGTCGGCCTGTGCTGGCCACCGCCTCAATCGGCGATACAGTCCGAACAAGCCACCACCGAGCAGCACAAATGGACCGAACCAGAGTGGATAGGTCCTCGGTTGCAGGCGAGGACGATAGAGTACGAAGTCCCCATAGCGTTCCGTTAGAAACGCGATAATCTGCTCGTCACTCCGGCCGGCCTTCATCTGCTCGCGAATCTCGCGCTTGAGATCGATCGCGAGCTCCGCCCGCGAGTCCGCAAGCGTTTCATTCTGGCAGACAAGACAACGCACTTGCCGTGCGAATGCCTGGAGACGCTCGTCCAGCTGTCCATCCTCGTCGGAGCCGGGCTGTGTAGCCGCCCCAAACAAGAGGATCTGGAACGTCAGCGCGAGCGCTATCGTCATGCGCTTCACTCGTTCAACCGCTCCACCATTGGCAGAATGGTTTTCTCAATCACCTCTATCGTAACGGGACCAATCTGCTTGAACCGAATGGTGCCGGTCTTGTCAATCAGATAACTCTCCGGTACGCCGTACACCCCGTAGTCGATGCCCACACGACCATCGACGTCCTGCATGCTGAGCACGTATGGATTTCCAAATGAACCAAGAAATTCGCGCGCACTCTCCCGGCCGTCCTTGTAGGCAAGACCGTAAATGGGCACGACCCCGGTCCGCGACAGCGCGCTCAAAAGCGCATGCTCCGCCCGGCAGGACACACACCACGAGGCCCACACATTCAGCAGCCAGACCTTGCCGAGCATGTCTCCTGGCGCAAACGTCCGGTCTGGATTGTCGAGTTCTGCGAGGCGGAAAGACGGCGCAGGCTTGTCGATCAGCGGGGAGGGCACCTCGTGCGGATCGAGACCAAGACCTACGATCAAGAATCCCGCCAGGATGATAAACATGGCAAGCGGCGCCAGACTTTTCATGGCCGCGCACTCGACAGCCCAGCTGGCGCCGACGCGTGTCTCCCCTTGTCTGAGGTCTGCATGACTTTCTGTTTTCCAACCAGCGCGTGCACATAACGCCGATCGCTGATTGCCAATCCACCGCCGAGCGCCATCAAAATCGCACCGCCCCAAATCCAGTCGACAAATGGCTTGTGATGAATGCGGACCTGCCACGCGCCAGCTTCCAGCGGTTCGCCAAGCGACACGTACAGATCCCGGAACAATCCCGAGTCGATGGCGCTCTCAGTCATCGCGTTGCCGGACGCGTAGTAGACCCTTTTCTCTGGTTGGAGCGTCCGAAGTGCTCGACCCTTGCTCGAGACTTCGATAGTGACCTGCGCCGCCAAGTAGTTCGGCCCGTTCACCTCGTTTACGCCTGTGAACCAGAAGTCGTAACCAGCGACATTTACCTTGTCGCCGACATTCATTCGCAGGTCCCTCTCCACCTGGTAGCCGGTGACGATCGTGATGCCGATGATCGACACAGCGACGCCGACGTGCGCGAGCTGCATGCCGTAGTAGCTACGTCGGTGAACCGACATCATCCGACGCCAGTCACCCGCTACCTTCATGGTCTCGAACAGGCTGAGTCCCGTCGTCAACACGATCCAGATCGCGAGCAGCAATCCCAGACTGACGAGTGGTTTCCATGGACCTGCGGTCAGGGGAATGACGAGCGAAGCGACCGCGCTGGTAGCGAAGGCCCACCGTAGTCGAACAGCCAGGTCCGGCAAGCTCGTCTCCCGCCAGCGCGCGATCGGGCCGACACCCAGCAGAAACATGGCAGGGGTCATCACCGCGACGAATACGGCATTGAAATACGGGGGCCCGACGGAAAGTTTTCCTCTCCCCAGCACATCGATAATTAGGGGATATAGCGTGCCCAGTAGAACTGAGCTTGCGGCCACCGCAAGCAAGACATTGTTGGACAGCAGGAATGACTCCCGAGAAATCACCTCGAACCTGCCGCCAAGTTCCGTCTTCTGCGCGCGCAACGCATACAGCAGAAGCGAGCCGCCGATAACGATCGCGAGCAGGCACAGAAGAAACACGCCGCGCTTTGGATCAGTCGCGAAGGCGTGAACCGAGGTCAACACACCGGAACGCACGAGGAACGCTCCGAGCAGGCTCAGTGAGAACGTGGCGATCGCGAGAAGCACCGTCCAGCTTCGAAAGGACCCGCGTTTGTCGGTCACGGCAAGAGAGTGAATCAAGGCGGTCCCGACAAGCCACGGCATGAACGATGCGTTCTCGACCGGATCCCAAAACCACCAGCCGCCCCACCCGAGTTCGTAGTAGGCCCAGAAGCTTCCGAGTGCGATGCCACAGGTGAGGAACATCCAGGCCAGAGTTGTCCACGGACGGGACCAGCGCGCCCACGTCGCATCGAGTCGACCACTCAACAATGCAGAAATTGCGAAGGCGAATGCCACGGAGAATCCGACGTACCCCATGTAGAGGAGCGGCGGATGTAGCACCATCGCCCAGTCCTGTAGCAGCGGATTCAAATCCAGGCCGTCCGAGGGAACAGTTGCAAGACGAAGAAATGGGTTCGATGTGAGCAACATGAACAACAAGAAACCAGCGCTGACCGCGCCCAAGACGCCCAGCACTCGCGCAACCACTTCCATTGGGAGGGGACGTGTGAACCACGTGACCGCGGCCGTCCAAAGCGCCAACATCAGCGTCCACAACAACAACGACCCTTCATGCGACCCCCACGTCGCGGCAAAGCGATAGCGTGCGGGCAGATGCGAGTGTGAGTTGGTCGCCACGTTCAGCACGCTGAAGTCGTTGGCAATGAATGAGTACGCAAGAGCGCCGAAGGCGATGCTGAGGAAAACGAACTGCGCTCGAGCGGCCCGCGTACCAACGGCCATCCAGGCTGGCTGTCCGCGAGCGACGCCGAGCAAAGGCACAACGGCCTGCGTGACCGCCATGAACAGCGCAAGTACCGATGCGAAGTGTCCAACCTCAGGGACCATGCACTTCAACCTATCGACGACTGAGTGTCCGCCCGGCTTTGTTCGACGACGCTCGGGCGTCCTCGATTGATTGCGCCGATTCGATGGGCATGTAATTCTCGTCGTGCTTCGCCAAGACCAGCTCCGCACGAAACACTCCGTCGGAATCGACCTTCCCCTGCGCGACGCATCCGCGGCCTTCCTTGAAGAGATCGGGCAAAATGCCCGAGTAGATGATCGGGATCTCGTGGACGGTGTCGGTGATGATGAAGTAGGCGGTCAGCCCATCTTCGCCACGCCGAAGACTTCCAGGTTGAACGAGACCGCCGATGCGAAAGCTCCGCGCTGTAGGCGCTTCGCCCGCCACGACCTGAGAGGGACTGAAAAAGAACGTCAAGTTTTCGTTGAACGCGCTGAGGGTGAGGCCAACCGCCGTAATGAGGCCGCAAAGGCCCAGGACCACCAACGCAATCCGTTTGTGACGTGGCTTCATCGCGACACATCTCTCCCGTTGGCGGGTGGGCGCACCTCCATTCGCTCGGGCCACCGCCTGTTGCGGCGCACGAGGAGCCACAACTCGCCGCTCAGGGCGATCAACGTGAGGAAGTAAGATCCCCATACGTACGGGGCATAACCGCCCATGAATACCGACGTGGGCCAAGTCATTTCGTGACCTCAGCGAGCGCGAGGGCTGCCATTGGCTCTCTTTCTCGAATCAGACACCGCAGTCGCAGCAATACGATGGCGATGGAATAGAGCCAGCAGGCAGCGATCATGGTCAGCAGCGGCGCCAGCATCGAGCCCGCCATACTTGTCTCCTTGGCGATGCGGAGCGTCGCCCCTTGGTGTAGCGTGTTCCACCATTGCACGGAGAAGTAGATGATCGGCACATTGACTATTCCAACCATGGCCACCACGGCACCCGCTCGATCGGCGCGCCTTGAATCGTCAATAGCTGATTGCAAGGAGATGAACCCGAGGTACAGAAACAGCAAGATCAGCGTTGAAGTCGTGCGCGCGTCCCACACCCACCATGTGCCCCATGTCGGGCGTCCCCAAAGCGATCCCGTCACCAACGACAGGCAGGTAAACATCGCGCCGGTGATTGATAGCGACGACGCCATCATCCCTGACACGCGTGCGTTGAAGATCCAACCGACTGCGGCATAGAACGCCAGCACGACATACAGCAGCATTCCCATCCACGCGGCGGGGACGTGCACGAACAGCACACGATACGCGTCTCCCTGTTGAAAGTCCGTTGGCGCAACAAAGAGTCCGAGGTAGAGCCCAACGATGAATAGAATTCCTGAAGGGACCGCAAACCAAGGGACCAGTTGCCCGGCAAGCCGATACAGATTCGGCGGGGACGCGTACTTGTACCAATGGATCGTCCGAGTGGTCATTCCAACGAGACCCTCAACGCGGCGGCGGCCGCCCACGGCGCAAAAACGATGGCACAAATCAACGTGGCTGCGAGAAGCCGAAAGTTCGGGTCCGGGCTGTCGCCTTCGATCACGGCTTGGACAGCACCGGCACCGAATACCAGCGTCGGGATGTACAACGGCATCACGAGCAAGGACGTGAGTGTGCTGCTGGCGCGCAGCCCCAGGGTCAGCGCCGCACCGATCGATCCGACCAGCAGAACAATCGGTGTGCCGAGCATCAACGACGCCGCGAGCACGAAAGGCGAATACCGCGACAGCCCGAACTGCACACCGAGGAGCGGCGCCATCAACACAAGAGGGATCGCGCACATGAGCCATTGCGCGAGCACCTTGCCGAGCACAATCAGGTAGATTGGCTGCGAGGTCAGCAGCATCTGTTCAAGCGTGCCGTCGGCGTAATCCTCTGCGAAGAGACGGCCCAGGGCGAACAGCGAGGCAAGGAGCGCTGCAACCCACACAACACCCGGTGCAATCGATCGCAATAGTCGCGTGTCAGGACTCACGCTCAGCGGGAAAAGAGTAATGACGATGACGAAGAAGAACAGCGTTCCAGACACATCGGATCGGCGTCGCCATGCGAGTGTCAGGTCGCGCCATACGAGCCACCGGAGCATCCCCGTCTGTGACAGTGTTTTCACGCCGCAAGCTCAATTCGCCGGGACATGCGCGCGATCAGCTGTAAATCCTGATGCGTGGCGATAACAGCCATGCCACCACCGGACAGATGCTGCTCGACCAGTGTCGTCATCGACTGCGCGCCTGCCTCGTCCAGCGCGGTTAAGATTTCGTCCAGAAGCCACAACGACCGTCGGCAGGCAACCAACCGAGCCAACGCGAGCCTGCGGTGTTGTCCCTCAGACAACTGACGCGCAAGCAGATTCTCTTGTTCGGTCAGAGACATGCGCTCGAGCACCTCACGCGCCTCATTTCTACTCAGTTCGCATCCATTGAGCGCGCTCGACACGCGCAAGTTCTCAACGGTCGTAAGGTGGTCCTTCACGCCGCAGCGATGACCGACATAGGCCATTGACGAGAGATATTCCTCACGGACCGCACCGATGGGGTTACCGTGCCAAAGAATCGTGCCGCTCGTTGGCAGCAATAGTCCCGACAGCATGCGCAGCAGACTGGTCTTCCCGCTTCCATTTGGCCCCCTGAGTGCGAAGCAATCACCAGGGCATAACGAAAAGCTCAGATTTCTGAAAAGCTGGCGTTGTCCTCGGACGCATTCGAGGCTACGGGCCTCCAGCATCAAATGTGTGCCACCAGGGTCGGACGCTGGACACGTGACGGACGAGACAGATCGAGGACTTCCAGCAAGCTGAGGGTGTCCTGTGGCGCGAGTTGTGAGGCGCGACGAGCGGTTTGCAGGACAGGATAGAACTGCGTGAACACGTGGTCTGTCTCGGCATCCCGCCGATGACACGTGCGGCACCCGCTCGACTCCGGAAGGGCCTGTGCTTTGGCGGTCATGGACCGATCCACTCCGGTGAAATCGAAGAATCCCCACCCTCCTTCAAACCGTGTGCTGTCCTTTACGGAGGCTAGTAGAACTGGCGATTCTCCGTGAGGGCCATCGCCGGCCTGGTGCTCACGATTGTCTGAATCCCACACCATCAACGTGCCTTCAGGGAATCTCCCTGTCTTCGCGTATTCTCGATAGCCTGACGGATTGATGTACACGCGGCCTGTCGGTGTAGGTGCCGCGCGTGCGGTGCCCTCGTCGGATCCGGAAGAGTGCGGCTTCGTGGCTTCGCCAACGAGGATCCAATCTCGATAGCCTTGCGGACGGAGTAAGGTGTCACCACCTTCAACAAAAACCGCCGCGGATTGTTTTACGTCGGGCGTGATGTTTCTCATCTGAGCCAGCACCGAGACGGACACGACTCCCAGGAGGCCGAATGCGGCTACCGCATACGACGGCCTTCGAATGGCGATCATCAGCGCTCGCTCGATTCGTACGATCCATCCTGGCGTGTCCAGCCGCTTGCTGATGATCGACATCACCTCACGACGCATACCCAAACATTCCGATGGAGCGACCGTCTCTTGGCGAAGGGACTTCAACAGCGTCTGCCGCGCGCGAAGCTGCTCGAGAAACCCAGAGCAGTCCTCGCACGTGGCCAGATGACTCAAGGTCATTTCCTGGCGCGCCGCTGACAGATCGCCCTCCACGTGGAGCGCGAGCATTTCCTTTGGAAAAGCGCAGCTCACGACCTGCCTCCCATCGCACTATCGATCGCGGACTTCAACCGCAGGCGTCCGCGACTCACCTGGGAACGCACCGTGGTCTCTGATGACTGCAGGATCGAAGCAACCTCTGCCGTCGAAAGGCCCTCTACGTCGCGCAGCAGGATCGCGAGTCGTTCCTTTTCCGGCAGACTGTCGAGCGCCCGTTGCAGAATCAGCCGTTCCTGCTTTCTGGCCAAACCGGCGTGGTGATCTGCGGATTCGTCAATCGTTTCCGGCATCTCGATCTCAACGAACGTGTTCCGTTGGCGCTGCCTTCTGCGGCCAATGTCGCGACACACGTTGACGGTGATGCGGATCAGCCACGGCTCCAGCGGCTTTTGCAAATCCAACCGGTGGAGGTATTTGAACGCTCGAAGGAAGACCTCCTGTGCGACATCGCAGGTGTCATCCCGCGTACCCAGGAGTCTCGCCGCGATGGTCATCACGCGCGTTTCGTAACGCCGAATGATCGGCTCGAACGCTGTCGAATCGCCTCCCAGCGTCAAGCGCACGAGCCGCGTGATCTCCGCCGCTTCCGGAGACAGCTCGTTCTCGGAAACGCGCGACATCGACAGCGCTGCGTGAACGAGCAATGAACCGTCCGGTCTCAGCTCCATGCACCCGTGCCTTCAATAGGTAATACCTTGGCTGCGTGCCGAACGTTGAAAGAAAACTAGCCGAGCGCCCCTACGCCTTCTCGGGAGGAGCGGCGTCCGCCGCTGCCTCGGACCTGGTTGTTTGGGACGATTTCCGCCACTGTCCATTGCGCATGGCCGGAGACACCCTGCTTGCTACGACCGGTCTATAATGGGTCCGCGCGCCGGGGCGCATCCAGTCCGCGGAAAGGGCCGTGCCCACCCACAAACGTTCGACAACTACGAACCTTCTTTCAGCCTGACCAGGGCGGACATCCAGGCGCTGTGAAAGGAGATTCGTATGCCCGCTCGTGATCTGCCCGCTCGCCCTAATCTCGAACAGTACAAGAAGCAGGCCAAAGAGCTGCTGGCCGCGTGGAAAGCAGGCGATACCGCCGCACTGGCACGTATCGCGGCACACCGTCGTACATCGCAGGTGACATTGGCGGACGCGCAGTTCGTCATTGCCCGGGAGCATGGGTGTGACAGCTGGCCGAAATTCTCGCGTCACGTCGAACGTCTTCTGTTCGCCCGCGACCTCGCGTCGATCACGAATCCGGTCGACGCATTCATCGACGCTGCCTGCGTTCCAAGGGATGCACACAACTCAGGCACGCTGGAACAGGCGGAGTTGATTCGACAGCGGTACCCCGAGGTGGCTACCAACTTCTATGCGGCGGCGATTCTCGCCGAGGAAGCCACCGTCCGTCAGGTGCTCGCACGCAACCCGGCATCCGCGATCGCCCCTGGGGGCCCGCACCGCTGGGACGCATTGACGCATCTATGTTTCTCCCGTTATCTCCGCCTCGACAGCAGTCGGTCCGGCGCGTTCGTCGCCACGGCGCGTGCGCTGCTCGAGGCTGATGCCAACCCCAATACTGGGTGGTACGAAACGATCGATCACCCCAATCCGCGCCCAGTATTCGAGAGCGCCATTTACGGCGCAGCGGGAATCGCTCAGCACGCGGAGCTCACACGGCTGCTCCTAGAGCGCGGTGCGGATCCGAACGACGAGGAAACGCCGTACCACGTGGCGGAGACAAGGGACAACAGCGTGCTGAAGGTGCTTCTCGATAGCGGTAGGCTAAACGCGTCCAGCCTGTGCACTATCCTGCTCCGCAAGGCGGACTGGCACGACCCCGACGGCATGCAGCTACTGCTGGAGCACGGCGCCGATCCGAACACCGTCACCCTTTGGGGGTACACAGCGCTCCACCAGGCGGTGCGCCGCGACAACGAGTTGTCGATGATTGAGATGCTGCTCGATCACGGCGCTGATCCGCGTCTGCCGAATCGGGACCGTCGGTCCTCGGCGGAGATCGCGGCGCGACGGGGACGTGCGGACGTGCTGAGGGCGCTGGAGAGCCGTGGCGCGCCGGCCGTCCTGACTGGAGTGGATCGCTTGATCGCTGCGTGTGCTCTGGATGATCGCGACGCGATCCTCATACTCCGCTCGGGCGAGCCGGACCTGACCGGCGCAATCATCGCTGACGGCGGAACGCTGCTCGCCGAGTTTGCCGGGACCGGCAACGTGGCTGGCGTACGACGTCTACTGGAGTGCGGCGTTGATCCTTCCGCCCTCTATGTGCAGGGAGACCCGTACTTCAATGTTGCGCCGCGCAGCACCGCATTACACGTTGCCGCATGGCGCGCTTGGCCAGAGGTCGTCAAGGCGCTCATTGCAGCGGGTACGCCGGTTCACGAAACGGACGGGCATGGAAGAACGGCGTTGATGCTTGCTGTCAAGGCGTGCGTGGACTCGTATTGGAGTTGGCGGCGCTCGCCGGAGTCCGTCGCGGCACTCCTTGAAGCAGGCGCTACGCCGACAGGGGTCGAGTTGCCGACTGGCTATGACGAGATCGATGTGCTGCTTGCTCGCGCCAAGTGAACGCAATGGCGGGGCGGTGCCGGCGGCACGGCTCCGCCATCGGTGGACACCTGTCGCGAAATGGTCGGATTGCTTTTCCAGAATCGTCTTCGTCGCCAACAAACCCTGGACCCGCGGCTGAGCGGAGCAACCAATGCGAGCGCGTGCGAATCGGACCAGGAGCTGATCACCGAGGCCATCCGCCCTGGACGCAACGCGATGGCGATTTGCGGACACCTCATTGACGACCATGGCTTCACCGCTTGATATGCGCCCGGCACTTCGTCGTGTGATACTTCGCGGACGTCATCGCCGATGCGCACGAGGTGATCACGATGGCGCCCGGTGAAGAAGGCTAGGTCGATACAGCGACGGCCCGATGGTGCGTCATCCACAGACGCGGAATCCGATCTGGCACTGGCTGCATCCGTCGCACAGTAACCCGCGGCAAGTCTTATTGCTGCGCGGCAGCCTTCGCCTGAACGAGTAGCTGATCGAGCGCAGTCCTGTCGAAGAAACGCCCTGCGCTGAAAACGGCGCGGATATGCCGTACATTCGCAATATTCTCCAGCGGGTTGCCATCTAGCAACACGAGGTCGGCTGCTCGCCCGGGTGCGATCGTTCCGAGTGTCATCTCGCGGCCAAGGTAGCGCGCTGGATTGACGGTCGCCGTCTGCAGCGCCGCAAGGGGCGTCATGCCTCCGGCCACCATCAAAGCCAATTCGTCATGCACGCAGAAGCCGGCGATCATCGCATCGCATCCCGCGAGGATACCGACACCGGCTGCTGCCATATCACGCGTGACCACTTTCCCGATTTCGGCCAGGTTCTTGAAAATGCTCAGGATTTCGGGTCGCGTGACGAAGAGGCTTTGGTTGCCCGCGTGCATGTCAAGGAAACGTTTGTTTGCATACGCGAGCTGGTCGCGGCTGATGGACGACGCGGGCGTCCCAATCACGGGGAGCTCAGCCAAAGCGATGAGCGTTGGTGTCTGCCAAATTCGGCGCCGCGCCAACATTTCGAAAAATATCCGACATGCTTCAGGGCGATACTGCGACCCGCCTGAGCACGCTTTCCACACGCGGCCATCCTCCGACAGGTGCTCGATGCTCACCATTCCGGCGTCAACCCCCTCCTGGATGGTCACCTTCAAGGGCACGTGTCCGGCTACCGGCAGGTTCTGCTGCCGCGCCTCATCCACGATTGCGAAGAACACGTCTCGTGGAGTGTTGTTGTGAACCTTGATCAGATCGACACCGCGCCGCTTCAGGAGCTGCACCGCGGACCTACCCTCGTCCTGGGTCTTGACGCGCATCCTGAAAGGCCAGTCGCCCGGTGCATCGTCAAGGATTGGTCCTGCAGCAATGATGCGAGGGCCGAGTGTGCGGCCTGACGCCGTCGCTTGTCTCACGTCGAGGATGAAGTCGAGGTCGGCACCCATGTCGCGGATGCCGGTGACGCCGTTCGCGAGATACAGCGGCAGCCAACTCTTCTCGTTTCCTTCGATGTGGGCGTGCATGTCCCAAAGGCCGGGGACGAGGAACTTGTCTCGGCCATCGATACGCTGCACGCCGGCGGGAAGAGTTCGATCCTGGGTGACGGCTGTAATCGTGTCGCCCCTCACGACCACCGTGCTGTTGGGCACGATGCGACCATCAACGACGTCAACGACATTGACGCCGACAATTGCCAGCGTTGGCGCCTGAGCGGTAAGCGCAACACTGGCGGACAAAATGAGCGCCGCAACAGCCGAAGACGTCAGAACCCTACGATCGGGCATTGGGCTTCCTCATCGTCGATGCTCGCAATCGCGACAGTCTCGAGGACTGCAAATCTTAGCTTGGCCCCACATGTTGACGCGCGCGAAAATCGGACTACGCTCCACGCGTCTTGCATCAGCAGGATGGAACCTGGCTGCTGGCGAGGGACATCTGAAACGCGAACGCGTCACCTGCGGGCCGGTAGGGAGTGCGCCCTCTCAGACCAACGCTCCGATAGTGACTCAGGCGGCCGCGTCATGTTGCCGTTACGGTGGCGACGCCGCTCTCCGGATTCAGAGTCGTGGCCTGCCCGTGAGCACTCTGGCGACGACGATCGCCAGCAGAACAATGCCAAGAAGCGTCGGCA
>Ga0070698_100006044_pt1 | contig 13184 bp, 12 predicted proteins | sample KBSK1502metaG_FD_65477 | JGI IMG/M metagenome (GOLD analysis project Ga0070698, IMG submission 65477) | Corn, switchgrass and miscanthus rhizosphere microbial communities from Kellogg Biological Station, Michigan, USA - KBS K1-50-2 metaG | ecosystem: Host-associated > Plants > Roots >... | reverse complement strand
CAGCGGGACGGGCACACCCCAGTCGAGGTCGCGCGTGATGGCGCGCGGCTTCAGGTTGCGCACGAACTCGAGCGAGTACTTGCGGACGTTGGGCCGCCAGTTGTCATGGGATTCGATCCATGTCTTGAGCTGCTCGCCAAAGGCGGGCAGGTCGAAGAAGAAATGCTCCGTCTCCCGGAACTCGACCGGCGAGTCGCTGCCGCGTTGATGCGGGTTGATGAGGTCAGTCGGGTCCAGCTGGTTGCCGCAGTTGTCACACTGGTCGCCGCGCGCCTCGAGGTAGCCGCAGATGGGGCACTTGCCTTCGATGTATCGGTCGGGCAGCGTGCGGCCGGTCGCGGGATCGAACGCGCCGAGCTGCTTCTCCTTGAGCAGGTAGCCCTTCTGAAAGAGCCTCAGGAACAGGTCCTGGGTCACGCGGTAGTGGTTCGCGGTCGTGGTGCGCGTGAAGATGTCATAGGTCATGCCCAGACTGACCAGGTCGCGCACGATGACCGCGTTGTTCTGGTCCACGAACTCGCGCGGCGGGATGCCCTTCTTGTCCGCCTCGTACGTGATCGGCGTGCCGTGCTCGTCGGTGCCGCTGGCCATCAGCACGCGCGCGCCGCGCAGGCGCCAGTAACGGGCCAGGACGTCGCCGGGCACCGCGAAGCCGACCACGTGGCCGATGTGCCGCGGCCCGTTGGCGTACGGCCAGGCCGGCGCGATGAAGATCGTTTTGGACTCAGGCACCTGAGATGACAAGGGTAAACTCGCCGCGCGCCCGGTCACCGAGCGCGGCGCTGACCTCGGAGGCCGTGCCGCGCAGCACCTCTTCGTGCAGCTTGGTCAGCTCCCGGGTCACCGTGAGGCTGCGCTCCGGGAGCGCCTCGGCGATTAGAGCCAGCGACTTCTGCATCCGGTATGGCGACTCGAATGCGACCGCCGGACGCGGATCATCGCGCAGGGAGTCCATCAGCCGGCGCATCTCGCCCGGCTTGCGGGGCAGGTAGCCGAGGAAGGTGAACCCAGGCCCGCCATAGCCGGCGATCGAAAGGGCCGCGGTGATCGAGCTCGGGCCGGGGATCGGCACCACCGTGTGCCCGGCCGCCCACGCCGCGGTGACCAGGGCCTGGCCCGGGTCGGACACCGTAGGCGTGCCCGCGTCGCTGACGAGAGCGACATCACCGTCGTCAAGGGCCGCCAGCACTCGCGGCAGCCCGCGTCTCTCGACCGGTGCGCGGTAGCTGAGGAGCGGCTTGCGTATCCCATGTCTCGCCAGCAGCCGCGCGGTGACCCGCGTGTCCTCGGCCGCGATCGCCGAGACCTCGCTCAGGACGCGCACCGCTCTCGCGCTCACGTCCTCCAGGTTGCCGATAGGCGTCGCGACAACGTAAAGCGTGCTCAGCCGCCCGCCCCCACCCGGCCGGCTTCGCCGGCCGACCTCTCCGGCAAGCGGGGAGGTGAAGTTCCATTGTCGAGCCACTCCCCCACCCGGCGTTCCACCTGCGCCCCCGGTCCGACGTATCGCGACGCGGACGGCAGCACCTGCAGGAACGTCTTGCCGTAGTCGCGGCCGAGGATGCGGTTGTCGAGGATGACGACTGCGCCGCGATCCGAGGACCGCCGGATGAGCCGCCCGAAACCCTGCTTCAACCGCAGCGCGGCTTGCGGCAGCGCCAGCTGCGTGAACGGGTCCCGCACCTGCTCGGCTCGCGCCGCGAACACGGGGTCCGTCGGCACGGGAAACGGCAGCCGGACGACGATCACGCAGCTCAGACGCTCGCCCGGGATGTCGATGCCCTCCCAGAACGTCGCCGTGCCGAGCAGCAGTGGACGATCCGCCTCCTCGAAGGTCTTCAGCAGCTGCCTGCGCTGGCCGTCGATCCCCTGGCCGAGGATGAGCACCTCGTCGAGGTCGACCCGCTGCTTCAGCGCGGCGTGCACGTCGCGCAGCTGTCTGTGCGAGGTGAAGAGAGCCAGCGTGCGCCCGCCCACTCGCCTGGCCACGGCCGCGATCAGCTCCTCCACCGCGCCGTCGAAGCCCTCGTCCTCTGGCAGCGGCAGGTCCGTCGGCAGGCACACGAGCGCCTGCTTGTAGAAGTCGAAGGGCGACGGCAGGATCAGCTCTTCGATGTCGGCGCCGAGGCCGACACGTGAGCTGAAGTAGTCGAACGTGCCGCCGACGGCCAGCGTCGCCGACGTGAACACAGTCGAGCGCCGCTCCTCGTAAACGCGGTCGCGCAGAAGGAAGCCGACGTTGATGGGCGCCGCGCGCAGCAGGAGGTTCTCGGCGCGCGAGACCTGGCTGAACCAGTACACGCGGTTCGGGTCCGGGTGCAGCGCCGCTTCATCGAGCAGCGATTGCGCGGCCTCGAGCCGGCCGCGGATCATCTCCAGCTCGCGTATGCCCTGGTCCGGCTCCTCCCCGCCGAGCCACTCCCGGACGCCGGCCACCGACTTGCGCAGTGTCGCGTCGAGGGCTGCCAGCGCAGTCGCCGCGTTCTCGGCAGCGAGGCGAAGGTCGGCCCACCCTTTGTCCTCGCGCACTTCATCAGTGATGCGCACGGACTCCTCTCTGCGCTCGGTTTCTCCGAGCCTTGCCGCCACCCACGAGTCCGCGATGCGAAAAACCTCGTCCACGCGAGTGGCCGCCGTGACCGCAACAGGCGCGGCCTCGGCGAACGTGCTTTCGGAAGCGCCCAGGTGCCGCTGCCGCTGCAGGTCGTCGAGCAGGCCATGGGCCAGCCGGTCGAGGAGCGCCTGCAGTCCGGGGCCATCGACCTCCTGACGCAGGCCGCGCGTGGCGGCCTCCTCGAGGTGATGCGCCTCATCGATGACCAGGTGGTCGTACTCCGGCAGCAGGCCACCGCCAACCTCCGCGTCCGCCAGCAGCAGCGAGTGATTGACCACCACCAGGTCGGCGGTCTCGGCCTCGGCGCGCGCCCGGTGCACGTAGCAGTCCTCCTTCGTGCAGTGGATGCCCACGCAGTCCATCGGGTCGCTAGCGATGCGCGTCCAGAAGACTTCCTCGCGTCCGTACAGGCGCAGCTCCGAGCGGTCGCCGCTCTCCGTCGTGTGCAGCCAGATGAGGACCTTCAGCTTGAACATGAGCTCCTCGGCGTCCTTGCACGCTTCGGCCAGGTACCGCCGCCAGCGGCGCAGCGACACGTAGTTGGACCGGCCCTTCAGGAGCACCGCCTTGAAGTCCCACGGCAGCCACTCCCGCAAGGCAGGCAGGTCCTTGCCCATGAGCTGTTCCTGCAGCGTGTGCGTGTTGGTCGAAACCACCACGCGCTCACGATGGCCGACCGCGCGGGCGATGGAGGGAACGAGATACGCGAGGCTCTTGCCGGTGCCCGTCCCCGCCTCGACCACGAGCATCCCGCCGCGCGCCTGGATCTGTCCGACCGCCAGCAGCATCTGCATCTGCGAGTCGCGGTGCTCGTAGCCGGGCAGCGCGCTCGCGAGCGGACCTTCTGGGCCGAGCAGCGCGGCGATCGCCGTCGGGTCGTCGGGCGGCTTGACGGACAGGCTTCCCCGGCGGGCCGGCTCCACCTGCACCGCCGGGGCTGGTTCGGGGTTGGCGTTAGGCGCGGTCAAGGCGTCCGCGAAGAATCGGGCCACCGCCCACCCGTACGGCGCGACCAGGGCGAGCATCGACTCCTTCAGGCCTTCGTCGAGGCCCACCGCCTCCTCGCGCAGGCGCAGAAGCAGCTGACGGGTCGCGTCCGCGTCGTCGAGGGCGCGGTGAGGCCGCGGCTGGTTGAAGCCCATCTCGGCCGACAGCAGGGGCAGGCTGTGGCTGCCGGCCGCCGGCAAGAGGATGCGCGCGATGTCCAGGGTGTCGAGGATCTCCCGGTCCTCGTCCCACAGGCCGGCCGCCTCCAGGAACTCGACGTCGAGCCGCGCCCCGTGCCCGACGGGCTGGCGGCCCTGGAGGAAGCCGGCCAGCCGCCGCAGCGCGTCATCCTGGCTCGCCGCCCCGCGCAGCTCTTCCTGCTTGATTCCGGTCAGCCGCAGGACGGTGTCGGGCACCGGTCTGCCGGGGTCGACCAGCTGCTCCAGCGTCGACTCCACATGCTCGGGGGTGAAGGCCACGGCGCCGATCTCGATGACTCTGTCTCGGGCCGGGTCGAGACCTGTGGTCTCGAGGTCCAGGGCTGCGTATTCCGCCAAGTTCTACCGATTCTAGTAACCGACATCGGCTTGGCGGCCGGGTTGACCCTGCCCGGAGCAGGACGGGCGGATCGTCGTCAGCCCATGGCCATCTAGCGCCGGCCTGGTGGGATTCTACGAACCGGGCCCCAACACGGTCAGAACGGCAGCGCCGGAAATGTAATATGTCGCCCGCGATGGTTACTGGGGCGATCGAGGCTCCCAAGCGTCTGGAAGACCTCCACGTCCGGCGCGACCTGGTGGCCAGCCTGCTCCTGCGCACCCTCTCCTTCGCCGACCAGCTGACCGGCGCGACCCTCGAGCAGCGGCTGGGACTGCCCTTCGAGACGTTCTCGCCGATCATCGACGAGTTCGAGAAGAACCAGCTGATGGATACCCGCGGCGTGTCGAACGACCCCGGTCTGGAAGGGCGCCCGTATCCCGTGAAGATGAACTACGCGATCTCCAGCACGGGACGCCAGCGCGCCGCCGAGCTGTCCTCCACCCAGACCCGGTACCTCGGTCCGTGCCCGATCAACTTCGAGGACTACCTCGCCCTGATCCGGTCCCAGGTCAGCGGCAAGTCCCCTGTCACAGATGCCCAGCTCAAGCGCGCGCTGGGCGAGCTCGAACTGGAGCAGCACGTGATCGACCAGATCGGCGGCGCCATGGTGTCGCGCGCTTCGCTGTTCATCTTCGGCGCCCCCGGCAACGGCAAGAGCACGATCACGGAGCGCATGGCGCTCCTGATGGGCGCGGCGATCGAGATCCCGCATGCCGTCGCGGTAGGTGACGAGATCATCCGCGTCATCGACCCCGTCTACCACAAGATCGCCGAAGGGGACCAGCCGACCGACCGCCGCCTGGTCAAGGTCGAGCGGCCCGTGGTCACGGCCGGCGGCGAGCTCAAGCTGCAGCAGCTCGACCTCACCTGGGACTCCGCCAACCGCTACTACGAGGCGCCGCTGCAGTGGAAGGCGAACGCCGGGGTCCTGGTCATCGATGACTTCGGCCGTCAGGAAGTACCGCCGATGCGCCTGCTCAACCGGTTCATCGTGCCGATGGAGAAGAAGATCGACTACATCGACCTCTCGGCCACCGGGCGGAAGATCGAGCTCCCGTTCCTGTGCCAGGTCGTCTTCTCCACCAACCTCTCACCCACCGAGCTCGTCGACGAGGCCTTCCTGCGCCGCATGGCGTACAAGATCGGCGTCGGCAACCCGTCGCCCGAGGCCTTCGGCCGCATCCTTCGCTACGAGTGCGACCGCCAGGGCGTCCCCTTCGACGAGAAGGCCGTCGGCTACCTGCTCAACAACCTTTACGGCAAGAAGCCCCTGCGTGGTTCGCACCCGCGCGCGCTGGTCGCGCGTCTCGTCGACCTGGCGAACTACCGGCAGCAGCCGCCGCGGCTCACGCCCCAGACGCTGAAGGAGGCGTTCGACGCCTGCTTCAACCCTGCGCTGGGCAGCCTGGTCGAGGACGACTGGGCGCGGCCCGCTATCGGCTAGCGCGAGTAGAACTCGACCACCAGCGACTCGTCGTACGGGACGTCGACCTCATCGCGCTCGGGCAGGTGGAGCACGCGGCCGCTCAACGCCTCGCGGTTGAGCTCGAGCCACGCCGGGACTTTCGCGACCTGCTCCGCTGACTCCTGGACGAGTGGCTCCACAGCGCTCTCCGGCTTGACGCGCACCTCCTGTCCTGGTCGCACCAGGTACGAGGGGATGGCGACGCGCTTGCCGTCGACGAGCACGTGGCCGTGGCTGATGAACTGGCGGGCCTGCGCGCGCGTGGACGCCAGGCCGAGGCGCGTCAGCACGTTGTCGAGCCGGCGCTCCATGAGCTGCACGAGGACCTGGGCGGTCGACTGCCGGCCGCGTGCGGCCTGCTCCGCATACCGGCGCAGCTCGCTCTCGCGGATCCCATAGTAGAAGCGCGCCTTCTGCTTCTCCTCGAGCTGCAGCAGGTACACGGAGCGCGACCGCCGCGGGCGCCGACCATGCTGTCCAGGTGGAAATGGACGCCGCTCGAGGGCAGTCCGTCCGGTGCTCCGGCTGGGGCCTTTCAGGCCCAAGTCGACGCCAAGGCGGCGCGAGATCTTGACCCGGGGTCCACGTCGGGGCGGCATGGCAACAGACGCTACGCCTAAATGGAGCCGGCCTACGCTGGGAGGCTGACCCCCTCGAGCTTGCGGCGCCGCCCCTCTATGTCGGCGTACGGACCTCGCTTTCCGGGGGGCAGCAGCTCGGCGATGGCGAGCATGATCGCGTCGGACGCTTCCGCATGGGAGATGCGCGAGCCGTCCGCGCGACGCGACTGCACGCGAAACGGCCGGCCGAACCGCACCGTGACCGGCGCGCGGCGCGGCCAGTGCGCGCCTTTCGGCAGAGCTTGTTGGGTGCCGGTCAGCGCGACCGGGAGGACCAGGCATCCTGACTTCTGGGCGATGAACCCGGCCCCCGGCTCTGGTTCGCCGAGCACGCCCGAGTCCTGGCGATGGCCTTCCGGGTAAAGGACCAGGGCATGTCCGGCCTTCAAGAGGTCGAAGGACCGGCGAAGCGACGCCCGGTCGGCGGTGTGCCGGACCACGGGAAACGCGTGGTACTGCGTGAAGAGCCACCGATTGAACGGTTTTTCGAAGAACTCCGACTTCGCCATGCTCCAGCTGTCTCCGCGAGGCATGAACGCCGGGACCATTGGCGGGTCGAGCGTGCCGAAATGGTTCGGGCAGACGAGCAGGGCGCCTTCACGCGGCACGTTGTCCTGCCCCTCGACCCTGAACAGGCCGGCGAGGTACGTGCGGGTCATGAGCCTCATCAGGCCGCGCAGGAACGCGTACATCACCTCGCCGCCGCCCTGACGTGCTCGACGATCCGGTCGACGACCTGGTCGACGTCGAGGTGGTCGGTGTCGATGATCTCGGCGTCCTCGGCCGGGCGGAGTGGAGCGATGGGGCGGTTGGAGTCGACGCGGTCGCGGAGCTCGACCTCCTTGCGCATCGCCTCCTCGTCGACCCGCTCGCCGCGACGCTCGTACTGCGCCGCGCGGCGGCGGACCTTCTCGTCGAGGCTGGCGACCAGGAAGAACTTGTGCTGCGCCTGCGGGAACACGACGGTGCCGATATCGCGGCCTGCCATCACCACCCCGGCCCGCCCCATCTCGCGCTGCTGCTCGACCAAAGCCTTCCTGACACCCGGGATCGCGGAGATGATGGGCAGCGCGTCGGCGTTGTCGGTGTCGTAGATGCCTTCGGTCAGCTCGTCGCCATCCACCCAGACGCGCTCGCCGTCGATGCGAACGCGCGTCGACTGCGCGAGCTTCGTCACCGCGTCCGAGTCGCGGGGATCGATGCCCCGACGCCCGGCGAGGCGAGTGATGGCGCGGTACATCAATCCGCTGTCGATGAAGGGCAGGCCAAGCGTCTCGGCCACGCGCCGGCCGACCGCCGACTTGCCCGACGCGACCCCGCCGTCGATGGTGACGATCACAGGCCCGCCGCGCGGCGGAGTGCGGCGACCTCGGACGCTGTGAGGACACGCCACGCTCCAGCCTTCAAACGTCCGAGGCGCAGCGGCCCAAAGGCAGTCCGGCGCAGCGCCACCACGCGATGGCCGACCGCCTGCAGCATGCGCCGGACCTGGCGGTTCCTGCCCTCACCGATCACCAGGCGGAGCTCGGCCCGTCCCGAGTCTCGGTCGCCGCGCGACGAGCTCAGGAGCTGCACCTCCGCGGGCGCGGTCACGCCGTCGTCCAGGCTCACGCCACGGCGCAACGTGTCGAGATCGCTCGCCGACGGCACGCCCGCGAGGGTCGCCTCGTACTCCTTGGCCACTTTGAAGCGCGGATGCGTGAGTCGGTACGCCAGCTCCCCGTCGTCCGTGAGGAGCAGCAGCCCGGTCGTGTCGCCGTCGAGCCTGCCCACCGGGAACAGGCGATGGCCGGACATGCCGGCTTCGCCGATCACGTCGAGCACAGTAGTGCGCGCCGCTTCATCGCGGGCGGTCGTGATGGCGCCCAGCGGTTTGTTGAGCAGGACGTACCGGTGCGCGGCGGTGGGCCGGACGACCTTGCCGTCGACGGTGACCTCATCTCGCTCCGGGTCGACCAGTAGGCCGGCCGCCGGAGGCAGCTGGCCGTTGACGCGGACGGAGCCGGAGGCGATGAGCTGGTCGGCGGCCCGGCGGCTGGCCACGCCGGAGCGGGCCAGGAAAGCGTTCAGCCTGACGAGAGGCGCGGACGGAGAAGCTCTCGACGGATCTTCGGCGCCCATGCGGCCGATCTTCGGGCTCAGCGCCTGCGCTGCTCACTCACGCATCGGTCTGATGCGCTCGCTCCGCTGCTCGGCGCTTCGCCCGAATCTCGACCACCTGGATCACCGAATCTCTCGCCGAGAGTCTCCGTCCGCGCCTCGTTCGGAGAGCTCCGCGGTGCGAGGCGAGGGGAGGTGGTCTAGAGACTCGAGGCCGACGACGTGCAGGAACCGCATCGTCGTCCCGTAAAGCTTCGGCTGGCCGGGCCCGGATCCTCTTCCGACCTCGGTGATGAGGTCGCGAAGCTCCAGGTTGGCGAGCACGCTCTCGCAGTTCACGCCGCGTACCTCTTCGATCCGCGCGCGTGACACGGGCTGCTGATAGGCCACGATGGCGAGCGTTTCGTATGCCGCTTGCGACAGCCGGCCCGACACCTCGGGACGCAGCGCGCGGCGGACGGCGGGAGCGTGCTCGGGCCTGGTCGCCAGGTGGACTTCGTCGTGGTGGCGCATCAGCATCACGCCGCGACCTTCTAGCGTGTCGCGCAGCTGCTCCAGGGCCCCCTCGACCGTGTTGCGGTCGGCGTCGGTCGCCTGCTGCAGCTCGCGCACCTTCAGCGGTCGGTTGGAGCTGAAGAGGATCGCCTCGAGCGCTGCGGAAATGTTCTCGCTCACGCCGCGGGCTCTTTCATCTCGACGTGGATGGGACCGAACCTCTCCTTCTGCCGGACGCGCACGGCGGAGCGCCGAATCAGCTCCAGCACTGCGACAAATGTGACCACCGCCTCCAGCCTGTCCTCGGACTCGAGGATGAGCTCCACGAGCTCGAGCGGTCCTTCGCGGAGGCGAGCGCTGATGAGGTCGATCTTCTCCTGCAGCGTCCACGTGCGGCCCTGGACCACGAGCGGTCGCGGCGGTATGCGCGCCAGGACGCTGTTGAACGCGGCGAAGAGGACGTCGACGTCGAGCGGCTCTTCCTGCCCGCCGGCCTCGATCGGGCGCGACGGGGGCGGAAACGCGAACGACTCCTGCTGTGCCCGCTCGAGCAGCTCGCCCGCGATCTCCTTGTAGGCCCGGTACTCCTCCAGGCGCTGCCGCACCTCGTCCTCCCACCCGAGCAGCTCGGTCTCCTCGTCGGTCGGAATTTCGCCGGGCAGGAGGCGGATGGATTTCAGAAGCAGCAACCGCGCCGCCATCCACAGGAACTCGGCCATCTCGTGCGGATCAGCGACATCGCGCGCGGCGACCTCGGCGACGTACGCGTCGGTCACGTTGGCAAGCGAAACCTTGAAGATGTCGACCTCTTCGCGCTCGACGAGAGCGAGCAAGAGTTCCAGCGGCCCTTCGAATACCGGGGTCTTGACGTCTATGTCGGCTAAGGCTACCTCACGCGACCCACTGCTTCTTCGAGCAGCTCGTGCGCCCGGGCCATGGCCTTCGCCGTCACGCCGCCGCTCATCATCCGCGCCAGCTCCTGCGCCTTCTCCTCGTCGGTGGTCAGCTCGCGGACGGTGACCACGTTGCGACCGTCCCTGCCTTTCGCCTTCTCGACGACCAGGTGATGATCGGCGAAGGATGCTATCTGCGCCAGGTGCGTGACGACCAGGACCTGGTGACGCGCGCCGAGTGCCTTCAGGCGAACGCCCACCTGGATCGCGGCCTCGCCACCGATGCCCGCATCGACCTCGTCGAACACAAGGGTCGGCATGCGGTCCGCGCCGGCGCCCACGGTCTTGATGGCGAGCATCACGCGGGCCAGCTCGCCGCCCGACGCAACGCGGGCCAGCGGCGCGATGGGCTCGCCGGGGTTGGCCGAGAACATCATCTCCGCCTCCTCGGCGCCGGTGGGCCCGATCTCGGTCAGGGCTCTCAGCCCGACCTCGAACCGGGCGCCTTCCAGGCGGAGGCCGTGCAGCTCCGCGGCCACGGCCTTCTGCATGCGCTGGGCGGCCGCGCTCCGTCCCTTCGTCAATCGTGCGGCGGCGGCCTCGAGCTGGACCCGACGCGTGGCGCGCTCGGCCTCCGCGGCGGCCACTGCGGCCTCGAGGTCATCGGTGGAGCCCACCTGCACCTCCAGGCGCGTCCGCTCCTGGATCGCCGACTCGATCGAGCCGCCGTACTTGCGCTTGATCGCATCGAGCGCGGCGAGGCGCGACTCGATCGCGTCGAGGCGCGTCGGGTCGGCATCGAGCAGCTCGGTGTAGCGGCGGACCGAGGCGGCGACGTCGGAGATCTCCTCGGCCAGCTCCTCGAGCCGCGCGGCATCCGCGGTCAGCCGAACGTCGAGGGTCGCGGCCGATCCCATCGCCGCGGCCGCGCGGGCGACCCCATCTTCGTGCAGCGCGTCGACGGCCGCCTGTCCCAGCTCGGCGAGCCGGGCCGCGTGACGCATCGCGTTTCGCTCCGCGGCGAGCGCCTCGTCCTCGCCCGGCTGCAGGTCGGCCTTGCGCAGCTCGTCAAGCTGCCACAGCAGGTACTCCTGCTCGCGCTTGCCTCGCGAACGAAGCTGCTCCAGGTCGCGAAGGGCGGAGCCCGCCGCCTGCCACGCCGCGTGCGCGAGGCCGACCACGGCCCGAATCTCGATCGCGGCGCCGTATGCGTCGAGGAGCTCGGTCTGCGTGTCGCTGTCGAGCAGCGCGTGGTGCTCGTGCTGAGCGTGAATCGCGACGAGCCGGTCGCCGAGCTCGCGCAGCTGGGTTGGGGTCGCCGCGCGGCCGTCGATCCTGGCGGCGCTTCGCTTGCCGACCTCACGCTGCAGCGACACGGAGTCGAAGATCGCCTCGACCATCGCGCGCTCGGCGCCGTGCCGCACCTGGTCCGCGCCGCCGCGGGCGCCGAGCGCCAGGCTGAGCGCGTCGATGATCAGGGACTTGCCGCTGCCCGTCTCTCCGGTCAACAGGTTGAGCCCGGGCCCAAACCGCACGGTCGACTCCGCGACCAGGGCGAGGTCGCGGACCTCCAGCTCCTTCAGCACTCCTGGCCGACCACTCAGTCCTTGGGGACCAGCGGCCGGCCCCAGCCCAGCTTGCCGGCCAGTCGCTTGTAGAAGCTCTCGGGCGGGCTGAAGCGCACTACCTTCAGCCGGCGCGGGTGCGCCCCGCACCTCACGCTGTCGCCGGCCGTCACCGCGTGCGCGCGGCGCATCCCATCGACGCGCATCTCGGCCGGCCCGCGGACGACCTTGATCGTGATGTCCTGGTGCGGCGCGAAGACGATGGGCCTGACGGTAAGGGCAAACGGGCTCATCGGCACCAGCACGAGGTCCTCCAGCGTCGGCTCCAGGATCGGGCCACCGCTGGCGAGCGCGTATGCGGTGGATCCGCTGGCGGTCGCGACGATCGTGCCGTCGGCGTCGATGACACCCACCGCCTGGCCACCGACGTCGATCTCGAGGCGCAGGATTCGGGTCTCGCCTGAGTGGTCGACCACCACCTCGTTGAGCCCGATCGCGGTGACCATGCTTCGCCCGGCGCGCAGCAGGGTGATCTGCAGCATCGTGCGCTCCTCGATGCGGTAGTCGCCGGCCAGGAAACGTCGAAGGCCGTCCTCGAGCTCGTGGCTTTCGAGCTCGGTCAGAAAGCCGAGGCGGCCGAGGTTCACGCCCAGGATCGGGACGCCCTGCGGCGCGGCGAGTCGCGCGCCGGCCAGAAATGTGCCGTCGCCGCCGAGCGTGAGCGCCAGGTCTGCGCCTTTGACCTGCTTGGGCGCGTCGCGGTGCATCTCGATCGCCTCCACCCCCATGTTTTGCAGCGTCTGCATGGCTTGCTCGACGGGATGCTGGTCCGCGCCCGGCGCGTGGACGACGTAGACCTTCACGGCGCCACCGGCAGGAGGTGGACGAAGATCTCGCGGTTGCCCTCGGCGCCGGGCACCTCCGACGGAGCTTCGTCGCGCACCGAGTAGCGATGCGACTCGCACCACTCGCGGAACCGCGCGAGCGCCCTCGCGATCGCGGCGGCGTCGCGCACGATGCCCCCCTTCCCCACGTCCGCGCGGCCGACCTCGAACTGCGGCTTGAACAGCGCGACCACCTCGGCCTCCGGGGACGCGCCACGGACGGCGGGCAGCACCTTCTCGAGGCTGATGAAGGAAACGTCGATGACGACCAGGCTGACCGGCTCATCGAATGCCTCGAGGTCACGCGCATTGAGGCGCTCCATGACCACCACTCGAGGATCCTGGCGCAGCCTCCAGTGCAGCAGTCCGCGGCCCACGTCGACGGCGAAGACCTTGGCCGCGCCGCGGCGGAGCAACACATCGGTGAAGCCGCCTGTGGAGGCGCCGATGTCGGCACACACGCGTCCATGAGGATCGATGCCGAAGCGATCCAGCGCGGGCGCCAACTTCAGCGCGCCGCGGCTGGCGTAACCGGGCTGCGCATCGACCGCGATGGGCGTGTCCTCGCTTACCGCGCGGGCGGGACTGCGCACGGTCTCGCCGGCCACGCGCACCTTGCCGGCGAGGATCAGCGCCTGCGCCCGCTCGCGCGACTCGGCGAGGCCGCTTTGCGTGACCAGCACGTCGAGGCGCGGCACTAGAGGATGAGTCCGACGACGAAACCGATCAGCGCGCCGACCAGGACTTCGGTCGGCGTGTGGCCGAGCAGCTCGCGCAGCCTGGCCTCCTGGACGCCTCGCATGTGGACCAGGTCTTCGACGAGCCGGTTGAGGACCTCGGCCTGACGGCCCGCGGCGCGCCGCAGGCCGGCCGCGTCGTACATGACCACGAAGGTGAAGATAAGGGCGATCGCGAACGGCGCGGAGCTCAGCCCGGAATATTTACCGACCGCGGTGGTCAG
>Ga0070698_100006041_pt1 | contig 13190 bp, 11 predicted proteins | sample KBSK1502metaG_FD_65477 | JGI IMG/M metagenome (GOLD analysis project Ga0070698, IMG submission 65477) | Corn, switchgrass and miscanthus rhizosphere microbial communities from Kellogg Biological Station, Michigan, USA - KBS K1-50-2 metaG | ecosystem: Host-associated > Plants > Roots >... | reverse complement strand
CGGAAGTTTTGGCTCCTCGTGGAGGATGGCGTGCATGGTGTCAATCCGGTTGTCATTAACGAAAGGACACTTGCCGGTCAGCAGTTCGCAGAGAACAACGCCAAATGAAAAGATGTCGCAGCGGTGGTCGACTCGCTGGCCCAGTAGCTGTTCCGGGGACATGTAATTGACAGTTCCCAGCAGCGTGCCCGATTCCGTCTCGACACGAAGCAGGGTGTTCTGTTCGCTATCGCCTGCCAGGGCGCGCTCGCGTTGCGCAACGAGTTTCGCCAGACCAAAGTCGAGAATCTTCGCGTAGCCATCCCGCCTGATCATTAGATTTTCCGGTTTCAGATCCCGGTGAATGATGCCGGCCTCATGCGCTTTACCAAGGCCTTCCGCGATTTGTATTGAAATATCCAGAGTGCCCTTGAGATCTAATGAGCGGGATTTGATCTTTTGGCGCAGCGTTTCGCCTTCCACATACTCCATGGCGATGTAGGGCTTGCCGTCATCTTCTCCAACTTCGTAAACCGTGAGAATGTGTGGGTGATTCAAAGCCGAGGCAGCACGAGCTTCCTGAAAGAAGCGACGTCGACGATCCTGTTGCGAAATGTATTCCGGCGGCAACAGCTTGAGCGCCACCACTCGCTGAAGTTTCGTGTCGTAAGCCTTGTACACTGCACCCATGCCGCCGGCTCCGATCGGCTCCATAATGCGGTAGTGCGCAATATTGGTTTCGATAATCGCTTTCATGATCAGCGAGATAGTCTAATCTAAGGAGGGAGTAGTAAGAAGTTGACGAGACAAAGATTCAACGAGGCCAACGCAAAATCAGAACTGGGAGCGTAGCGACCAGCCAAAAGCGCAAGCGACGAAGGACCTCCAGGCTAAGCCTTCCAACCCCAACTTTGAAGTAATAGTTTGGCTGGTCGCTACGCTCCCAGTTCTGATTTTGTCCGAATTATTGTTGAGTGTTCAATTGCTCAGTTGACCGCGAAGATTTTCGCTACGCGCCCTCTTTGCGGTTAGTATTATCCACGAGCTTCCGAAAACGAATCACTATGAAAAATCTCGACATTGCCCTTGAGCGGCTTAAAAACCAGCGTCTTTCCTCCCCGGACTTGAAAAAGGCCGCTGATGTAGTGCAGTGGCTGGGCGCGGTCCAGGCGCAGGATTACTATGGTGCGAAATGGGCTCTCGCGTTACGGATGCAAGCCGCTACGGACCAGGGCCTGGAAAAAGCATTTGCTGCCGGCGAAATACTACGAACGCACGTCATGCGTCCCACCTGGCATTTTGTCGCCCCCGCTGACATACGCTGGCTGCTTAAGTTAACTGCGCCGCGCGTGTATGCCGCGACTCGTTTTTACTATCGCAAGCTCGAACTCGATGAGGCCGTCTTCAAGCGTACTAACAAAGCTATAGCGAAAGCACTGCAGGGTGGTAGGCAGTTAACGCGTGAGGCGTTACGAGCAGTAGTGCAGCGGACGGGAGTGTCTACGGATGACCCGCAGCGCTTCAACAACATTCTTTTTCAGGCCGAACTGGATGCAGTGATCTGCAGCGGCGCCAGGCAGGGCAAACAATTCACCTATGCGCTGTTTGATGAGCGGGTTCCCGAAACTAAACCCCGGTCACGTGACGAATCCCTGGCCGACCTGACCCGGCGTTACTTCACCAGTCATGGACCTGCAGCCTTACCGGATTTTGTTTGGTGGTCTGGACTGACCGTTAAAGACGCGAAGAACGGGCTCGACATGGTGCAACAGCACATCTTGAAGGAGCTGATCGGTGACAAGACCTATTGGCGTTCCGCAGCTGCGTTGCCGATTAAACGCTTATCGCCAGTTGCTCACCTTTTGCCGTCATTCGATGAGTACCTGGTGAGCTACAAAGATCGCAGCGCCGCTGTCGAAGCCAATCCCAGCAAACAGCAGGCCCAAGGCAACAATATGATTGGCCCAGTGATTGTCATTGGGGGTCGCGTCGTTGGCAGCTGGAAGCGTTCGTTGGAAGGAAAGTCGGTACGCATCACACTCAACTATTTCCGGCGCATCAGCAAAGCCGAAAAGGAGTTGGTCGCAGACGCTGCAGATCGCTACGGTGCTTTCCTTGGTTTGACAGTGGCGCTGGCCTGATCCAGGAGTGCCCTTAAGCTGTATAACCAATTCCGCAACACAAATTGTGGCCAGGTAGGGGGTCGGTTTGATGTCCGACAAGTTTCTCGGACATTAAGTTTGAAACTGACCCACCACCTGTGGCTAATGGTACTCAAAATTGTCTACTACGGAGTACTGCTGCCAGGTTTTTGCGTGTCTCCAGAAGCGGCAAAGAGCGGATGCTATCCCACACCTGATTGTTAGCGGCGACGCGCCGTTGTGATCCTAAAGAGGCCTGGGAGCGAGACATACTTCTCACACTAACGCGACAACAAACCACTTGGGAGCGACGGATATTTGTTCAACAACGGTTGGCTTATTGCTTCTGGCCGGAACTTTTCAAGTGCTTCGTGGTGTGTTCCGTTACGCTGAAGCTTGAAGGGATGAACTCCGTTGTGTCCGCGGATCGGAGGGCTTGAGGGCTTAGATCTTCCTCGAGGCTGATCGCGTCGGTCTTCGAGGCATTGCTGGCGATTTCCACGAGTCTCTTGCTCACGAACAGACCGTTTATTATGAGGGATATTCCAACAAACAGTGGCAGCACACCGGCAATCCATAAACGACTAAGAATCTGCGCAGAATTCGGCGTGACGTTGCCGCTAAGAATGATCCCCTGCATAAAGACAAAGAGAAAAATTCCTATTCCGATGCCGATCGTGCCGACGATTACGCCGGCTTTGATTTCGTCGTAACGGAGCTTTACTTCCGGTGTGATGCCCCGTTGTCGCTCAATCTCTTCTTTGCGCCTTTGGCTTTCTCCCTGAGCGAGCACTGCCTCAGCAACCCAGTTCTTACCCCAATCGGGCTTCTCGGCTATCTCGCGAGTATCCACAACCTGGCGCACAGCAAATAGATTCGCGCCACACAATTTACAGAATCTCAGCTCGTCGCTTTGAGTGGAGCCGCATTTTGGACAGAACATAAGGCCCTCCTCTCAGGAACCTATGCCAGCATACGATCATTATAGGCCCCATGTTCTTTTTTTTGGTTCCCAATCGTGTGTCAACCGCGAGGAAGGTGTGCCGCGGCTTCGGATGCTCTGCTTGTCGATCCCTCGAACTTAATCTCAAACCAGGGCTTTACGACTTGCATGGCATGGGGGTTTAGTAGCATCTTTCTTTTCCATGTCTAGCAGCCCTGAGAGTTTTCCCCAGGTTGCCGCGAGCCTTGCTTCGCTCGCCAGGGGTTTCTACGCTCGCGGTTGGGCGGTCGGTACCAGCGGAAACCTCAGCGCCGTCGTGGATCGCGCGCCGTTGCGTCTGGCTATGAGTCCCAGCGGTGTCGATAAAGGCGAACTCGTCGCTGATCAGATTCTAATGATTGACGAACATGGCCGAGTGCTCAGTGAACATGGCGCCAAACCGTCTGATGAAACGTCGCTGCACCTCAGAATAGTAAAAGAATGTGGCGCCGGCGCCGTGCTTCACACTCACTCAATCTGGAACACAACGCTCTCGGACCTTCATGCCGCTGAAGGTGGTCTGGCAATCGAAGGCTACGAGATGCTTAAAGGACTGCGCGGCGTTAAGACACACCAACACCGCGAGTGGTTGCCGATTATCGAGAATTCTCAGGATATGTTGGCGCTGGCCGATAGCGTCGGCGATACTCTCAGCAAACACAAAGATGCGCACGGCCTCTTACTACGAGGTCACGGCCTCTATACGTGGGGAGCTGATCCCATAGAGGCGAAACGGCATGTCGAGATTCTCGAGTTTCTGCTTGAAGTCGTGGGCCGCACCCTGCAGTTGAAGAAAAGCAATGCGTCGTAGTGGCCTAATTTGGTTTTCGTAACGCAAACTGTTAGTTTGCGCGCGTTGAATGCCATTTACTCATCGCAAACTAACAGTTTGCGTTACAGATTAGGCCACTACCCAACACGTAGAGGGGTTTGACGATGGCTTTAGTGACGATCCTTGACGAAGACAAGACCATTACCGAGCGGGAAGCGATCGCCGCTTATCTGAACCAGCATGGCATTGACTATGAGCATTGGACTCCCGCTCATCCAGTTGCTCCGGATGCACCTCCAGAAGAAATCCTGCGAGCTTATGCCAGGGAGATTGACGAACTAAAAGTCCGCGGCGGGTATGTAACGGCGGATGTGATCGACGTTAATCCCGAGACGCCGGGGCTCGAAGCGATGCTCCGGAAATTCAATAGTGAACACTGGCATGACGAAGACGAGGTCCGCTTCATAATTGCGGGCCACGGACTCTTTCATATCCACACAAAGGCCGGTCCGGTTATCGCAATCGAGGTGGAAGCCGGAGACTTGATTCGTGTGCCGCGGGGCACCTGGCATTGGTTCAACCTCTGCGCCGATCGCCGCATTCGCGCCATCCGTTTGTTTCAGGACATGGCGGGCTGGACGCCTATCTATACCGAGAGCGGCGTGGATCAGGGCTATCTTCCAGGCTGCTTTTCGGAATCAAGACCTAACTAAAAATCGAGTAACGCTGAAAGCGTTGGCCAATGTCAGCCCAGGGTTTGCTTTGAAACCCTGGGATCGAACATAACCGGGAGATTGTTCGCAACCCTGAAGGGGTTGCGCAGCCTTGGGGGTAACAAACAGCAGCGCAACTCCTTCAGAGTTGCGCCTTCGATAATGGAATCCGTTTTCCCAGGGTTGCAAAGCCAACCCTGGGCTGACATTGGCGAACGCTTTCAGCGTAATCATTTCCGATAAGTCTTCTCCATGATCTCAAATCTCGCAACCGAGGATATTCGCTGTGTCTTACTCGACATAGAAGGCACGACCACACCCATAGCCTTCGTTCACGAAGTATTATTTTCTTACGCCCGATCGCAGGTGCGAAGTTTTCTCACAGAGCATTTTGGTTCGGCGGAGTTGCTTAACGATCTACAGCAACTGCGCGAGGAACACGCCTCGGATGTAAAGCAGAACTTGCAGCCACCGGCGCTTGGCGATATCAGTGTCGATGTCGATGGGCCGCGCGGTGCTGAGGTAGATTCTCTGAGCGAGTACGTGGGCTGGCTGATTGACCGCGATCGCAAGTCAAAGGGCTTGAAGTCACTGCAAGGCAAGATCTGGAAACAGGGTTACGTCGACGGGACTCTGAGAGCAGAAATTTTTGCCGACGTCGCGCCGGCTTTCGAACGATGGCGCCAGGCGGGTTTACAGATCAGCATCTTCTCTTCCGGCAGCACTCTGGCGCAGAAACTTCTCTTCGCTCACACTGAGGCAGGCGATCTGACCGGGTTCATCGAGAATTATTTTGACACTACGGTTGGTTCGAAGACAGATCTAGCGAGCTATCGGCGGATTGCATCCGCATTGAACCTGCCGACTAAAAACGTGCTTTTTATTTCAGATGTAGTTCCGGAACTTGATGCTGCCGGCGCCGCCGGAATGCAAACACTGCTGTGCGTCAGACCCGGCAATCACCCTCAAGCCTTGCCTGAGCGATACCGGAAAATTCGAGCTTTCGATGAGATCTAAATGGTACGAGAAAGAAGTCTTTACCCAGTCGTCACCTCGAATCCCTCAGCAAAAGTATCTCCTGCATGTTTGCAGTGCGGGTGTAGGCGAGAGTCTGGCCGTCGAACGACCAGGCAAACTGCGAGGACTGAATGTCTTCGGACCCTTTGATTATTTGCGGAGTATCTTCATTGAGGCGCTGGCGCCAAAAACCCTTTAGCGAATCTCGATATATCAGCGCTTTTCCGTCAGGCGCCCAACGCATTCGTTTGGCGAGGTTGACGGGCACGAAGGCAATGAGTCCTTTACCCTCGCGCTTTCGAATGCTTCAGGAGCCACGCTCGGATCACCGAGCAACGCGACCGTCCAAATCTTCGACGATCCACCTGAGCCGACAACAAATCCGATCGATACTGCCGAGGATTTCGTCTGCCAGCACTATCACGATTTCCTCAATCGCGAGGACGATACGGCCGGTCTGGCTTTCTGGACCAACAACATCACGAGTTGCGGCACTGACGCGGCTTGTATTCAGCGCAAACGCATCGACACTTCGGCGGCGTTCTTCCTGTCGATTGAGTTTCAGGAAACGGGCGGGTTCGCGATTCGCGTGCAGCGCGCGGCTTTCGGGAAGAAGTCTGCGGATGCATCAACACGGATGACCTACATCCAGTTTATTCACGACGCGCGATTTGTAGGCGACGGCGTTGTGGTTGGCCAGCCGGACTCAGATACGCGACTGGAAGCGAACAAGCAAGCTTACATCAACCAGGTCGTCACTTCTCCGGCGTTCACGTCGATGTATGCTGCGGGCCTGACCGCGGATCAGTTTGTCGATGCACTCTTCGCAACTGCTGGTGTCACGCCTACTGCAGCAGACCGCCAGGCGGCGATCAATGCGTTCGGCGGTGGCGGAACAGCCGGTCGCGCTGCAGCCCTGCGAACCGTCTCCGATTCCGACTCTCTGCGTGGAGCTGAGTTCAGTCCGTCGTTTGTGTTAACAGAGTACTACGGCTACTTGCGCCGCAATCCGACCGACCCACCCGACAATAACGACAACGGCTATCAGTTCTGGCTGACGAAGCTGAACAACTTCAACGGCGATTTTCGGCAAGCCGAAATGGTCAAGGCGTTCATCACGTCGGGCGAGTATCGTTCGCGCTTTGGTAGTCCGTGAGCCGACTGGCAGCCGGCAGCACAGACGTGAGTTTCTCACTTCAGAAAATCGAGAATCTGCTGCGCAAAAAACATCCGTCGCTCATTGTCGAGCGAATGACCTGTCTTATCCAGGAATAGCGCCTTGCCGGGTGTCAGGGTCATAAGTCTCGCAGTCTTCTGCGTCGCTGGACAGATTTCGTTGTAAGGAACTTGATCCTCAAGGCCGCATACCAGCAGCATTGGTTTTTGATTCGACATGTACCGCGGTTGATGTGTGTTGAGATCAGTGGTCTGGTGGCTGTAAAGAAGTTGCTCTGCACCAAGACGCCAGTGCCAGGCATGAAATTTCGAGTTGTAGGTCTCGTGGCGATCGAGCCGCGCGCCCGCGACTGCGGACAGCTTGCACCCGTAGTACTCGCTCGTCCACGTTCCGGATTGGGCCTCGCGAATGATAGGCCAGGCGATGGGCTCATCCCAACTCCTGAAAAATTCAGCGCGGTCGCCAACTGCTGAGGACAGGATCGCCTTGTTAGCTCCTTCCCAGGCTTTCCGTGGCCCCAGATGCTTAAACAGGTCATTGCCCTCGCCGAGCGAGAACCAGATCGACGCCGGCGACCAAACGATGAATTTCGGTAGCCAGTCGGCATTGGGCCGGCGCCCCAGTCGGAACGTCATATTTCCGCCGAGACTGCCTCCCATAACGGCTTTGATACTGTTCGTAATCGGCGTTTTTTTGTCGAGTGCCTCAGCAAACCGAACCATAAAGTTCTCATCAAAATCCAGCATTGGTGTCCTGCCGGTCGCCTCGAAATCGGGTATCTCGATTCCCGGTGGGATGACCGGAGGGGGCGGCGGAAGGCCCATGCTTACAAAAGTCGAAGTGACAGCCATGGCGAGATCGGGAGGGACAGGTAATGGAACTGGAAGCCTCGTGAATTTCGGATGTCCTATCTCAATGAGCGTAGAGACAAGGTTGAAATCAATGTTAGTGGTATAGCCGGAGCTCGGCAGATCGACGCTGATCACGACGAGATTCTTTCCGCCGGGGTTGGCCGTTTGCGACTGTGCGATCACGTATCGCACTTGCAGGACGACACTTTTATTCGGCAAGGCCGACAAGGGAGCCTCGACACTGACTGGCATGTCATACTGGGGATAATCGCTCGAAGGAACATTCACGGGACGGTGAGGCTGATCATCCTCACCTGAGACGGCGATATATTTGAGCTCGATCCTTTCCTTAGTTTTCCTTTCTTTCTCAGCAGGAGTGTCTCCACGTTCTCCCGTGCGCAAAAAGTTTGCGACCGCATACGCCCGATCCAATGCCTTGTAACAACTGTTTAGAACAACGCTTTCATTGAGTTCAGGACGCTCGGCAACCAGCGATTGGCAGAAGATTTCCTGGGGAGGAATCTTGCGGAACTCCTCAAAGGCTCTTCGGCCCGTCACACTTAAATCAGCGAAGGCGATCCCCGTTTCAATGTTGCCCGCGGCTAACTGATAAGTTGCCAACCGCAAACTGTTGAGAGGATTAGCGGCGGCGGCCGCCTGTCTCAAGTCAGGTCGGAGGCGTCCCTCATTTTTCCCGATGTTATGCGCCACCGGTTTATTGATTGACCAGTTCGGGGGAGGTGGGGTGTCGAGCAGGCTCGGCGGGATGAACGGTCCGTAATACACCTGCACCTGTTGCCCATCAGCTGTTTTCTCGAAGGGAACAACAGCGGCTCTCTGCCCTCCGGAACCGATGTCCGGAAAGTCGCACGCCTCGGGACATCCTCCAGCCGGGTTCGAGCACGACGTAAAATGGACCGTAGAAAAGTTTGTCGCTACGCTGGGTCCGCCGATCATTTCTGTTTCGGCAAGCTTGATACCAGTGATGTCGCGAACGAAACCGTCGAGGTCGTGAATGACGTCGTTAGCCAGCTTCTCAAGCTGGAGTCCCGCTTTACAAAAGTCGAATCCTGGAGCCTGTCCACCGCTGTTTCCTCCCGCGTCCATCGTGCAATGGACATGCTGAGTGTGCATCTCCTGGTGCTTCGCGCAGAGGAAACAGTCCGCCGGAATAATGCTCTCGAGTTTTGACTGGAAGTTGGTGGCGTCGCCACTGTTTGCCTGGGCCTGCATGAGCGAGAATTGAGTTGCCCGGAATGCAAGCGAACAATTGTTGCCAGCCACACACTTAACGGTTTCTCTCACTTGCAAACCGATGGTGTTTGAGAGGCCCGACAAATCTCCGTTCAATCCTCGGTTTCTCAGATCCTGCTGCGTTTCATATCGCTCGAGGATGCATCCCTTATATTTCTGCAGGAGCTGTTGCAGCACTGGAATCATAGCGGCGTGTAGATTGGGGTTGGTGATCGTAGCAGGCAGTGGGTCCGGCCGCGGTTGATAACCACTTGCTCTTAGAGCGAACAGCTCTTTAGTTATGTCCCCTGCCTCTTCAGCACGCGAATCCATACCGTGAATAAAAAGAAGTATCTCTGAGTTCGGCGGAATCACCGGCTGAAGGTCCGGACGTAAGATCCAGCGTGGAGTCGCCGATGGTATTGGCCCTTTAAGTCCTGGCGTGTTCGTTAGCGACGGCGGCACTGTTTTTGTAATTGGCGGAGTGACGGCTTGAGAAGGCGTGCCGGGTTGAGAAGCTGCCGCTATTGCTGGCGGCCGCGCCGGATTTTTTCCCTCTCGGCCCGGATTACCAGGAGTTGGCGATGTTGTACTGCCACTCCCTCCGGGAGAAAGAAAAACATTGTATACGGCCTCCCAGGGCACGGGCTTGCCGTTGACATTGGCAATAAACCATTTTGCCGCGCCGGCATCGTATTCAACTTTAACGTCGTCTTTATTATAGAGGGCACCGTGCGTCGGAGAGCTGGTTGGAAAAACCCGAATCATGGCATTTGGATTACCGTTGAGGCCTTCGCGATCCATGTAAGGAATGTCAGTCAGATGCACTTGCCGCGGAACTATATAAACAAATCGATCAGGACCCGAGCTGGCGTAATACTCCACCTTATATTTTGCGCCTTCGGCGATGCTTGCTCCGTCCAGATTAAGGATGCTCCATTTTTTCAAATACATGTAATACGCACCGACGGGATGTGGATTTAGATCCCTGGCATTCCCTATTGGTGTTACAAGTATGACGGCGGCAGGATTGTTACTGAGCTCGGGTATATCGAGCACTGAACAAACGGTGTTGCAGTTTCTGTTCGCCGCAGTGACTGTATGGGTGACTTGCTGCTGCGCATAACTTGCCGAACCACTGAGCGCAATCAGTAGAACAATGCCCGCGATGTTTTTGTAATCGAGCTTCATGATTTTCGAGGCTCCGCTTTTAAGGAACGATGCAATCTTCCAACGTAACGAAACCCTTTCCGCCAATCCCGCCCCCAATTCCGCGCACTGTTCCCTCGACAGTCGCCTCCCGGCCCCCACTTAGTTCAGCCAGGCGCGAGCTTTCTGATTTGTCGAAACGACATTGTGTCTGAGCATATCCTCCGGCCGGAGAGTGAAATGTCAGGGCACTTCCGCCATCCTTGAGAACTTCGATTGAATTCACTGTGCCATTTACGCGAGCTCTCTTTCCACCATAAAGCTGATTGGCGCGCACTTCGTTTCCTTCAAACTCCATCACCAATTTACCCGCGTTAATTGAAATGCTTGCCGGGCCAGCTTCTCTTGCAGGCTTGGTCTTATCGTCCGAATTCGCATCGCTGCAGCCCAAAACACAAGCCACAGCCATTCCCAGTATCAGTAAAAAGTTGATCAAGCTCTCTTTGTTTTCCATAAGGACGGCTCTCTCTATTTTGTTCCTGCAACCTGTCAAGGAATTCGCACCCATTCCTCTCCATTGAGGCAGGTGACGTAGCCATGAGCATGACCGCAGTTTGCCCTGAGCGCGTTACCGTCTAACGGCGCACTCTCGCCAAGATAAATCAGGGAGAGAACTGCTGCCCCATTCGGCTGGTTCATGAACGCCACGAATTGATACCTCATCGCGGGATTCTGCCTGGACTTCATGGTAATAAAACCGCCGTCCAGAATTATGTTGCCGCTGTCCGATTCACGTATGGTCGTATTGCTGGCTCGCCCTTGAAACTTAGAATTGAAAGTGCCGTCAGCACGAATAAAGTATTTCTTGCCGTAGAATGAGGCGTCGGTGTGCGTATTGGTGCCGGAGCTGACATAGGTCGTGACGCTGGCACCGCCTATCTCCCATGTGCCGGCGAGGTCAGCAGTCGTTATTGTTTTTCTTAGAGGACCAACAAGCGGTTGCTGCGGCTGAATATACGGTTTGTCGGGAAATGGGTCGAAGTCGAGAAAGTCTGAACTTGATAATGTCTCGGCAGGCGGATTTCCGGCTGGCTCAGTATTAGATTTCGTAGCCGCCTCAGTGCCAGGGTCCCGCTCGATGCTCAATCCCTGATCGGTGAAACTAATCTTATCCGGCGAGATGCCGGTGACGGCCAGCAAATTCTGGCCGGCGAGTTGTTGGCTGACCTTTAAGCTTTCGGCGTTACCACCTTTTCCTTCCTGATAAACCGCGAGCGCAAATCCCGTAAACAGGACCAGGGTCTCATACATCTCCTGCTTCTGACGGTCGTTCATGCTGCTCAACGCGTTACCTTCGCTGAGCGCCTGGGCGATCGTATTCCGCAATTCAACCATTGGCGGGTCGGCCGGCTGACCGCCGTCGTGATAAATGCTGGCATTGGTGGCGAAGAAAAAACTCAGCGCGAGTGCCAGGTCGTTCGGATGGCCTGCTGCTCTTGCTCCCTTTTCATATTCATTCAGGATGGTGGTCATGAGGTCCAACACCTGCGGGTTTCCGGCGTCGATGAGATTAGCTATCTCACGCGTTTTGAGTTGTGTCCCGGTTGGTTGAAAAAGTAAGGACGCTTGGTTCGGTTTCGCGGGGACCGTCGAGGCACGCTTCGCCTGTGTCCTCTGGTCGCGATCGCGGTGCGAAAGCCGGTCCACGATCGTTTTAGTGATCGTCCCGCCGGCGGCAGTACTGAAGGTGCCACCGAGACCTTCGCCGGTATGCTGCCCCAGGACCTGAACACACAGCGCGAGCACCAGCGAAATCAAGAGGCAATGACGATGACCTGAAATGGTTCTCTTCATTCTTATGCTCCTGTCTGATGAAAACGAATTGAGCAGCAGAGTCTATCAGACGAAGGCGACACTCGTTGTACGCTTTGCTGAAGTTCGACGAAAGTAGGACTCACGATAGACTAGCGGCCGGAGCATAGTGAGGAGCAAAATCTTCGTCTGTGCGCTAATGCACATAGCGAAAAGGGAGCGGTGATTAAGGGTTAATCGGCAGTGGGAATTCTCATTAATGCCCCAAGTGGGCTTGGTTGAGATGCGGGCGAAGTATCCATTCGCCCGCATCGGCTAGTCGGCACTGATCATTCTGGAGTACGGAAGGCTTTCCTCGCGACCCAGCGATTGCTCAGTTCAAAGGATCCTCTGGTACAGGTATGAGGTTTCGAGGTCGATGACGAACGTAGTCAACACACTCACCCTGATTGATGAAACTGTGCGGGTGAGTAAAGTTCACCCAGCCATCGTCCTTACATTCATTGACGTCGACAGGAGGGCCACATCGGCGTTCGTTCCCGGGTATGTTCACGGTTGTGGGTTTTCCCTGCGGAACAATGAAGGTGTTGTACACGACGACATCCTCTGTGGCACTGAGATTCTTGGCCCGATGAATACGGCCATCCATCTCCTCAAAAGCTTGCCCTGGCGTAAGTGTTTCTTCTTCCCCACCGCAGCCATCCTCCACGGTTAAGGTGCCGCTCTTTACCACGTTGAAAGCGTAGCCAGGGTGATAATGCCACGCGAGTACTTCGCCAGGCTTTATGGTAAGTGTTCGCACCGTTACGGTGGCCGGACCGTCGAAGAGTTCCGAATGCTGGATGGTGCCAACGGCAAGGATGACGGTAGTTGACGCATACGCGATGACGCTACAGAGAATGATGAAGCCGATGCCGATTAGGGGCGCCAGCCTGTTTCTCAGATGTTTAATTTTCATGCTCGATCTCCTTTTATTCGCAGCGAAGTATTAGTTTGGGACGAGTCCGCAGATCGTGTGGAAGAGGGCTCATCGCAGACATCTCGTACCCTTGAGGGCATGAGTTCCGGCAGCCAGTTGAATTCGAGACTCAGGCTGCCTTCACCTCTACAAGCGAGAAGTGGGATCAAGACCTATCAAATGAGGATCAGGGAGATTCAATGAGGCGCGTAACAATGCCGGTGCAATTCTGAGGGCGGTCTCTTTCAAGCGAGCGCGAGGTAAGGCTTTGCACAAAAAGTGCGCAGCCTGGTTGCTGGAGCGGGCTCTAGACAAAATCAGAACTGGGAGCGTTAGCGACCAGCTGAAGAGTCAACTCATGAAAATGCGGCCCAACTCGGCGCTCCAACTTCTGGAAAGTTGACTC
>Ga0070698_100006040_pt1 | contig 13191 bp, 10 predicted proteins | sample KBSK1502metaG_FD_65477 | JGI IMG/M metagenome (GOLD analysis project Ga0070698, IMG submission 65477) | Corn, switchgrass and miscanthus rhizosphere microbial communities from Kellogg Biological Station, Michigan, USA - KBS K1-50-2 metaG | ecosystem: Host-associated > Plants > Roots >... | reverse complement strand
ACGGCCAGCCGCGCGGCGCGGCTCTCGGGCTGGGTGGGATCGTAGGCATAGACCGGGGGATCGTCCGCCGAGATGACGAGCACCACCTTGCCTCGGGCCAGCGCCTGGCGCGCCTCGGCCTCCGCGAGCAGGTGAGGCTTGAGCTCGGCCTGTGCCGACAGTGCCGCCAGGCGGACGCCGCCATGGGGGCCGGCCACCACCGCCACCGGCAGCGCCTCGGGCGCACGGCTGCGGAAGGCCAGGCCCAGGATGGCCGCGAGCAGGATCGGGAAGATGAAGACCCAGAACACCGCCTCGGGCTCCCGGACCAGCTCCCGCACGCGGGCCAGCGTCAGCTCGGCGAGGGGGCCGCGGGCGTCGTCGCCGGCGTGCTCAGGCATCGCGCAGCCTTCGCCCGGTCAGGGCCATGAAGACGTCCTCCAGCGATGCGTGGTGGGTGGTCAGCTCCGTCGCCGTCGCCCCCCGCTCGGCCAGGGCGCCCAGGAGAGCGGGCACCGCGCGATGGACCTCGCGCACGGTGAGGCGCCATCTCCCGCCTTCGCGGGCGACGCCCTCGACGCTCGGGAGCGCGGCCAGGACCTCGGCCGTCAATGCGGCGGAGGCCCCTTCGTCGACCGTCACCTCCACCACGTGCTCGGCCCCGAGGGAGGCCACCAGCTCGCGCGGCGTCCCGAGCGCGATGACCTTGCCGTGATCCAGGATGGCGACCCGGTCGCACAGGCGCGCGGCCTCCTCCATGTAATGGGTGGTGAGGAGCACCGTCCGCCCCCGCGCCTTCAAGCCTTCCACGATCTCCCAGGTCTGCCGCCGCGACTGCGGATCGAGGCCGGTGGTCGGCTCGTCCAGGAAGAGCAGCTCCGGGTCTCCGATGAGGGCGCACGCCAGCGACAGCCGCTGCTTCTGGCCGCCCGAGAGCGTGCGCACCTGGGCGTCCGCCTTCTCCTCGAGCGCCACGAGGGTCAGCGCCTCCGCGATCGCCAGGCCGCGGGGATAGAAGCTTCGGAAGAGCGAGAGCACCTCGCGCACGCGCAGCTTGTCCGGGAACTTCGTCTCCTGGAGCTGGATGCCCAGCCGGCGGCGCAGGGCGCGGCCATCGCCACGCCACTCGTCGCCGAGCACCTCGACTTCTCCGGAGTCGGGCCACCGAAGCCCTTCGAAGATCTCCACGGCGGTCGTCTTGCCGGCGCCGTTCGGCCCGAGCATGCCGAAGCACTCGCCGCGCTCCACCGCGAGGTCGAGGCCGGCCACGGCCACCACGTCGCCGTAACGCTTGACGAGGCCGCGGCAACGGAGGGCGCTCTCGGCTTTCTGGAGCGGAAGGACCACGGGCCTTCCATCCTACGCCAGACACGCCCGCCGGGCAGCGGCGGCCCGGAGGATAGAATCGTGACGGTTGTATCCTGGGGGTCTTGCCCGATGAGACGAGCGGTCGCGTTGTGCGCAGTGCTGATTGCCCTCTTGCCGGCCGCGGCGTCCGCGGTGGCCCAGGAGTCTCCCTTCGTGTCGGCTCGCCTGTTCGAGCAGACCTGCGCAGCCTGTCACGGGAATCCGGCTTTCGAACGGGCCCCCGATCGGGCCACGCTCCGCCGGATGACGCCCGAAGCGATCTACGACTCCCTCACCACCGGTTCGATGCGCGTGCAGGCCCAGGACCTGGCCGACGATGCGAAGCGCGCGATCGCCGAGTACCTCGCGGACCGCAAGCTCGGCGTCGCCCAGATCACGGATGCGATGCTGATCGCGAACCGGTGCGCGGCCACGCCTCCCCTCGACCCGACCGCCGTCTCCGCCTGGAACGGGTGGGGGGTCGACCTCATGAACACACGCTACCAGCCGTCGGAGGGCGCGCGGTTGTCGGCCAGCCAGGTCCCCCGGTTGAAGCTGAGATGGGCCTTCGGCTTTCCCGGGACCGCCTCCGTGCAGGGCCAACCGACTCTCGTCGCCGGGCGAGTGTTCGTGGGCGTCGATACTGGACACGTCTACGCGCTGGACGCGGCGAGCGGGTGCGTCCATTGGGCGTTTCGAGCGCCGGCCGGAGTACGCGGCGCCGTCAGTGTCGGGCCATTGACCGGGCAGGGCTCGCCGAGGTACAGCGCCTATTTCGGAGACATGAGAGGGAGCGTCTACGCGGTGGATGCGGCGAGCGGGCAGCTGCGGTGGACGGTGAGCGTCGACGACCACCCGCTCGCCCGCATCACCGGCGCCCCCCAGCTCCACGGCAATCGTCTGTACGTGCCGGTCTCCGCCCACGAGGAGGACGTCGCCGCCAACCCCACCTATCCCTGCTGCACGTTTCGAGGCAGCGTGGTCGCCCTGGACGCCGACACCGGCCGCCAGATCTGGAAGACCTACATCATCCCCGAAGCGCCCCGGCCGACCCGGAAGAATTCCAAGGGCACCCAGCTCTGGGCCCCGGCGGGCGGTGCCGTCTGGAGCGCGCCCACCATCGATCCCCAGAACCACGCTCTCTACGTCGGGACGGGCGACGGGTACACGCAGCCGGCGCCCCGGACCACCGACGCGATCATGGCCCTGGACATGGACACGGGCAAGGTTCTCTGGGTCAAACAGGACACCGAGAACGACGTTTGGCTCTTCGGCTGCCTTCCTTCGAATCCTTCCGAAAACTGCCCGCAGGACGTGGGCACGGACCAGGACTTCGGCGCATCCGCGATCCTGAAGACCCTGCCCGACGGGCGCAGGATCCTCGTGGCCGGGCAGAAGAACGGGATCGTCTGGGCGCATGATCCCGACCGGGAGGGAGCCGTGGTCTGGAAGACGGACGTTTCGGGCATGCGCCCGGACCCCCGGGGCGAGATCGTCTGGGGAGGCGCCGCCGACGAAGCGAGCGCCTACTTCGGGCTGAACAGCGGCGGCCTCGTGGCCGTGCGGCTCACGAATGGCGAGCAGAAATGGTTCACGCCCTTGGAGCCGGAGCCGGGCTCGGGCCAGCGCCGAGGCCAGAGCAGTGCCGTCACGGCCATTCCGGGCGTGGTCTTCTCGGGGGGCTGGGACGGCATGCTCCGCGCCTTCTCCGCCGACAACGGCCGGCTGCTCTGGGAGTACAACACGCTCCAGCAATTCAAGACCGTGAATGGCGTCGCCGCGAAGGGCGGCTCGATGGGGGCGCCCGGTCCCACCGTCGCCGGGGGCATGCTCTTCGTGCCGTCCGGGTACTTGGGGGTGCAGAACGGCCTGCCCGGCAACGTGCTGCTCGCCTTCTCGGTTCCGTAGCACGCGCGGTCGACCAATGAATGTGGGCAACAGGCGATCCGGGACGGTCGCGGGCGCGCTGGCTGTCCTGCTCGTCGCCGCGGAGGGCTATCTGTTCCTGGCCCGCGGCCTCCTCCAGGAAGGCGCGCCGATCCCGGACGTCCAGGCGCTCGTCGAGAAGGGCCTGTCGCTGGCGCGGGCGCCCGACCTCAAGGCGCTGGGCTGGCTCCTGCTCGCCGACGTCTTCGACCGCAAGGGGCAGCCGGAGCAGATGAACGAGGCCCTGAAGAAGGCCGACCGCTACATGTCCGCCCGATCGGGGTCCGGCCGGCGACCCTGAAGCCCTGGTACGCGACTCACCAGCTGTGGACGGTTCCGTCGAGCTTCCGGCTCACGGGCAGGTACGCGCGCGCGTAGGGGTGCCGCGCGGCCAGCGCCTCGTCGATGTCCACGCCCAGGCCCGGCGCGTCGCCGGGGTGCAGCGCGCCCGCCTCGAACCGGTAGCGATGAGGGAAGACGCGGTCGGTGTCGTCGGTGTGCGGGATGTACTCCTGGATCCCGAAGTTGTGGACGGCGAGATCGAAGTGCAGCGCGGCGGCCAGGCACACCGGGCTGAGGTCGGTGGCGCCGTGGCCGCCGGTGCGCACGTGATGAAGCTCGGCGAGGGCCGCGATCTTGCGCAGGTGGGAGATCCCCCCCGCGTGGACGACCGAGCAGCGGATGTAGTCGATGAGCTGCTCCTCGATGAGCAGGTGGCAGTCCCAGATGCTGTTGAAGACCTCGCCCACCGCCAGCGGCGTCGTGGTGTGCTGGCGGATGACGCGGAAGCCCTCCTGCAGCTCGGCGGGCACCGCGTCCTCCATCCAGAAGAGGTGATACGGCTCGAGGCTCCTGCCGAGCCGCGCGGCTTCGATGGGGGTCAGGCGATGGTGGACGTCGTGGAGGAGATGGGGGCCGGGGCCCAGCTCCGCCCGCATCTTCTCGAACAGCCGCGGCACGAAGTCCAGGTAGCGCTCCGTGCTCCACTGGCTCTCCGTCGGCCGCCCCCTCTCGGTAGGATCGTAGTGCGCGCCCACGTGCCCCACGCCGTAGGTCGCGTCCAGCCCGGGCACCGCGCACTGGGCCCGCACCGCCTGATAACCCTGCTCCAGGAATCGCGATGCCGCCTTCACCGTGTCGTCGATCGTCTGGCCGTTGGCGTGGCCGTAGACCGTCACCGACTCGCGGGAGGCCCCGCCCAGGAGCTGATAGACGGGGGTATCGAGGGCCTTGCCGGTGATGTCCCACAGCGCGGTGTCGACGGCCGCGATGGCGGCCATCGTCACCGGACCCCGCCGCCAGTACGCCCCTTTATAAAGGTACTGCCACGTATCCTCGATCCGTCGGGAATCGCGCCCGATCAGGAGCGGAACCACGTGGTCCTTCAGGTAGCTGGCCACCGCCAGCTCGCGGCCGTTGAGCGTGGCGTCGCCGAGGCCGTAGAGCCCGTCCTCCGTCGACAGCTTGAGGGTGACGAAGTTGCGGCCGGGGCTGCAGACGATGACCTGGCCGTCGACGATCTTCATGTGCGCCTTACTGCAGCCAGATGTGCTCCGGGTCCATGTAGAGGGCGAGGCGGTGCACCTCGCCCGACAGCGCCCACAAGTAGTACACGCGGTAGCCCGGCGCTGCGGCCACCGGGTGATAGCCGTAAGGAATGAGGACGGTGTCGCCATCGCGGACGGCATGCGTGACCGACTCGCCCTGGGACGTGTAGATCGTGTGGTAGCCGAAGCCCTGGGGATGGTCGACGCGGAAGTGATAGACCTCCTCCAGGCGCGGCTCACCGTTCCCGCCGTCGTGCTTGTGCGGGGGATAGCTGCTCCAGTTGCCGGCGGGGTTGAACGTCTCGCCCACGATGAGGCGGCGCGTGTAGGGGTCGTCCACGAAGATGTCGTGGATCTCGCGCGCGTAGATGCTCTTGCCGCGCGCCGCCACCTTCACCTGGTCGGGTCCCACGAGCCCGGGCTTGCCGCCGCCCTCGGCGGGCGTCGAGATCAGCACGGCCTCGAGCGGCTCGCGGGCCGTGACCTTCAGCTCCGTCCTCGGCGGCAGGTAGACCGCGGAGGCGCGCTGGTCGAAGACGTTCTTGCGCGAGACGTCCCACGACCCGCCCGGCGTCTCCATGCGGGCCGCCCCGTCCTGGAGCACGAGGACCGTCTCCTCGTCGTCGCTGTGATAGGTCGCGCTCGCGCCGGGCTCCAGGCGGAGCCGCCAGCCCGTCAGCTCGCGGGCCTGGTCGGGCCCGCGCTTGTGCAGCAGCTGGAGACCGGAGCGGCGGGGGACGCGGTACAGGGTGTTGGTGAGCTGCATGGTTCGTTCTCCTGAGGCGTTAGGCGCGGCCGGGCGCGGCCTCGTCGAGGCGCGCGGGCTCCAGCGTGGGCACGAGCAGTTGGATGATGCCGAGGGCGACCAGATAGATCGAGCCGGCGAGGATGAAGATGGCGACGTAGCTTCCCGTCCACTGCAGGACGTAGCCGGTCACCTTCGCGATGAGCATGCCGCCCAGCGAGCCGGCCATGCCGCCGATGCCGACGACGGAGCCCACGGCGCGGCGGGGGAACATGTCGGAGGCGATCGTGAAGATGTTGCACGACCAGCCCTGGTGCGCGGCGGTGGCGAGGCCGATGAGCGCCACCGCGCCCCACAGGCTCGAGGCGCGGGACGCGAAGACGATGGGCACGACGCACAGCGCGCAGATGAGCATGGCGGTCTTGCGCCCGGCGTTCACGCTCCAGCCGCGCTTGATCAGCGAGGAGGAAAGCCAGCCGCCGCCGACGCTGCCGATGTCGGCCACCAGGTAGATCACGACGAGCGGCAGGCCCATGTTGGTGAGGTTCAGGCCGTAGTTGCGGTGGAGCAGGTCGGGCAGCCAGAAGAGGTAGAGCCACCAGATCGGGTCGGTCAGGAACTTGCCGATCGCGAAGGCCCAGAGCTGCCGGTGGCGGAGGAGGCGTCCCCAGCCCACGCGGGCCTCGGTCTCCGTCGGGTCGCTGCGGATGTGGGCCAGCTCCGCGCCGCTGAGCCGAGGATGCTCCTCCGGACGGCGGTACAGGAAGAGCCAGAGCCCCAGCCAGGCGAAGCCAATGACGCCGGTCGCGATGAACGCCCACGGCCAGCCGTAGCGCAGCGTGATCACGGGCACGATGATCGGCGCCACCACGGCGCCGACGTTCGTCCCCGCGTTGAAGATCCCGGTGGCGAGCGCCCGCTCGCGCTTGGGGAACCACTCGGCCACCGTCTTGATCGACGCGGGGAAGTTGCCCGATTCGCCGAGGCCGAGGGCGAAGCGTGCGGCGACGAACCCGGCTACCGAGCGCGCCCAGGCGTGGGCCATGGCGGCGATGCTCCACACGACGATCGCCACCGAGAAACCCTTCCGCGTCCCCAGCCGGTCCATGAGCCGGCCGACGAGCAGGAGGCCGATGGCGTAGGCGAGCTGGAACGCGAACACGATGTTGCCGTAGTCGATCTCGTTGAAGCCGATCTCCGTCTGCAGCGTGGGCTTGAGGATGCCGATGACCTGGCGGTCGACGTAGTTGATGGTCGTGGCGGCGAAGAGCAGCGCGCACACGACCCAACGGAAGTTGCCGACGCGCGCGGTGAGGGAACCCTCCATCAGTCCTCCCTCGACCACACGTCGGGCATCTCGACCGTGGCGCCCCCCGCGTCCACCGCGATGGCGGGCCATCCCGGGGTCGAGGTGATCACCTCGACGCCGTCGTCGTCACCGAGGGCGATGGCGGTCTCCTCGATCTTGGTCCCGGTGATCGAGGGGTTCCAGGCGAAGGCCTGGGGAGCGTCGACGACGTCGTCGCTCGCGGGATGGGCGACCCAGTCCCGTGAGCGATAGCCGCAGGCGCCACCCTGGTGGTGCTTGCGTTGCTCGCCGGGGAAGCCGGCCTCGGCGTAGGCGCGCGCGGCCTCGTCGTAGAGCCGCCGGCCGGTCGCGCCGGGCCGGGTGGCGGCCAGCAGCCGGCCCATGACGCCGGCCGTGGCGCGCGTGAGGCGGCGCAGCTCGTCACTCGCCGGGCCCGCGCTCACGATGCGCGTCAGCGAGACGACGAGGCCGTCCCGCTGCGCGCACGCCACGACCATCACCGTCCGTTCCCAGCGGCGCTCCGTGGCCACGGGATGGCGGTATCGCGCGATGCGGTCGTCGGCGGCGACCAGGTTGACGATGGCGCGGGCGCCGCGGGCGGCGAGGGCGTCCGCCGATCGGCGCGTGATCTCCATCTCCGTCATGCCGGTCTCGAGGCCGCGGCACACTTCGCCGAGCGCCTCGCCGGCGTCGCGGCCCAGGGCGCGGAAGCGCGCCTGCTCGGCCCCGGTCAGCCGGGCGCGGGCGCGGGTCAGCGGGCCCTCGGCGCCCACCGCCGACGGCACGGGCAGGTCCGAGCCGATCGGGTCGGACCCGCCGAGAGCCTTGCGGGCGACGTCGACGAGGAAGGAAGGCGAGGAGCGCTCGTCCTCCCACCCGAACTCCACCGGCTCGTAGCCCTGGCCGGCGACCACCTCGTCCATGATCCGCGGCATCTCGATGGCGTTGGCCAGGACGTAGCGGCGGCCGCCGCGCCCGAGGAGCAGCGCGCCGGCCCCGGCCTCGCGGCTTCCGTCGATGCGGTTGGTGCCGCCGCCCGTGATCCAGGCGAAGTTGTGCTGCGCGCCGATGATCACCCCGGCCAGGCCGGCCTCGCCGAGCATCCGCTCGACGCGCGCCGCCTTCTCGTCGAGCTCCGCGCGTTCGGCGCTCATCTACTGGTTGACGCCGCTGGCCAGGAAGCCGCCGTCGACGGTGAGGACCTCGCCCGTCACGAAGCTCGCGGCGTCGGAGGACAGGAACACCGCCGCCCCCGCCAGCTCCTCCACCTTGCCCCAGCGCCTCATCGGCGTGCGGGCCAGCAGCTCGCGGCCGCGGTCGGTGCCGTCGAGGAGCTTCTGGTTCAGCTCGGTGCGGAAGACCCCGGGGGCGATGGCGTTCACGCACACGCCGTGGGGCGCCCATTCCACCGCGAGGGCGCGAGTCAGGCCCGCGACCCCCGACTTGCTGGCGGTATAGGCCGCCACCTCGTGCAGGCCGACAAAGGAGGCGAGCGAGCCGATGTTGACGATCCGCCCGTAGCGCTCGGCGACCATGTGGCGGCCGAAGACCTGGCAGGCGCGGAGCGTCCCCGTCAGGTTGGTCTCGATGATGTCGTCCCACTGCTCCTCGGTCATCTCGAGGCTGGGGACGCGCTTCGTCTTGCCCGCGCAGTTGACGAGGATGTGGACGCGGCCGAACGACGACACGCAGGCCTGCAGCAGCTTCTCGAGCGAAGGCCGATCCGTCACGTCGGCGGGCACGCGCAGCGTGCGTCGCCCCCGAGCCTCGATCTCCTTCGCCACCTCGTCGACGAGCTCCTGGCGCCGGCCGGTGGCGACGACGTCGGCGCCGGCATCGGCGAGCCCGTAGGCGAGGGCCCGGCCGATGCCGGAGGTCCCGCCGACCACGACGGCCGTCCGGCCGGAGAGGGACAGGTTCACGGGCACGTTGAGCGCACTGCGGGGATTTCTCCGGCGCGAGCGTTCGGCGCGCGCAGAGCAATGGACTCTCGGGCCGCCCCAGAGTTCGGCGCGCGGAGCGGAGCGTTTCCATTGCCGTCTGGCGGCGGATTCACTCCGCCGCCAGACGCTTGATGACTTCCGACGCGGAGCGGAGCGCGCCGCATTCCGGTTAGAAGGTAAAGCGTGCGCCGAAGCGCACGAGGCGCGGTCCGGTGGCCCCGTCGGCGGGACCGAGCGTGTTCGTGACCTGGCCGAACGTGGCGGTGCCGAAATCGCGGCCCGGGTTGGCGAAGTGCGGCGTGTTGGTCACGTTGAACGCGTCTACCCTCACCTCGAGCACGTAGCGGTCGTTGGCCTTGATGCGCTTCACGACCGACCCGTCGAGGTTCACATAGCCGGGACCCCGCGGCCCCGCGTTGCGCGTCATGTTGCCGAACGTGTTGGCGGGCGCCGCCGAGTAGCCCGAGATGTCGAAGTACTGCTTGCCGGGACCGATGTCGCCGATGACCCGCTGCTCGCCGTTGAGGTTGGGCCGCTGCTGGTTGCCGGGCGCGCGCAGGGTGGCCCCGCCCGAGCGGATGTCGACCGGCGTCCCGGACTGCGCGATGAAGATCCCCGCCACCTGCCAGCCGCCGAGGATCGCGCCCGCCGCGCCCTTGGCGTTCTTCAGCCACGGCAGCTCGTACACGAAGCTCGACACGAACGAGTGCGTGCGGTCGAAGTCGGAGAGGCCGTAGCTGCGCTGCACGTCGGCCGGCGTCCCGATGTCCCCGTTGTCGTTGGTGTAGTCCTTTGCGCGCGACAGCGTGTAGGAGTTCGTCCACAGCAGGCCGTTCGAGAAGCGGCGGTCGAGCTTCACCTGCATGGAGTCGTAGCGGGTGTCGGTCTTCCGCCAGCCGTTCGACGTGGCCGTGCGGTTGAAGCGGGCGAAGTAGGGCCGGCCCGCGTTGTCGAGGCCGGGCGTCATCCCCGCGTTCAGGTTGAAGCGCCCGAGGACGCCGTGGGACCGGTTGGCGACGTAGGCAATCTCGGCCGCGAACTTCCACGGAAGCTGGCGCTGGAAAGCGACGTTCCACGCGTGGACCTTGCCCTCCGAGAGGTCCAGCGGAACGACGTTGTACTGCTGGTTCCGCAGCAGGGGCGTATTGGCGAGGATGATCCCATCCGACGGTATGTTGGCGATGATCGGCGGCGGGAAGCCGTCCGCCATCCGTCCGGCGGGCGAGAAGGAGTTGGGCGAGTTGAACTGGTTGTTCTGCTTCACCGGGAAGTTGTAGGCGTACTGGTTGTCGGGGAACGGGATGATGCTGACACCGTACCCGGCCCGCACCACCGTCTGCTCGTTGAACCGGTACGAGATGCCCGTCCGGGGGGCGAAGTTGTCCTTGGCGGTCTTGACGCCCAGGTTCGCGGGCACCGCGCTGTAGCCGGCTACCCGCAGCGTGTTGGTCTCGGGGTCGAAGTTCGAGAGCCCGCCCTGGTCCACCAGGCCGACGAACGGCGTGTAGTACTCGTGGCGCAGGCCGAGGTCGACCGTCAGCTTCGGCGTCACCTGCCACTTGTCGTGGATGAACGTGAAGATGGCCCAGTGCTGCGTGCCGGGATTGGTGACCTTCAGGTCGCGCGAGACGTTGGAGGGCAGGTCGAGCAGGAAGCTGGCGAAAGCGTTCGCGTAGCCGTTGAGCGAGGCGCTGTCGGTGGGCGAGCCGGCCTGGGCCGCGCTGAACTGGTAGCGGCCGCGGGAGCCGCCCAGGTCCTGGACCTGGAGCAGGAAGTCGCGGTTGTGTCGGACGTCGAAGCCGGCCTTGACCGTGTGGTTGCCGCGGATCTTGGTGAAGGTGGACGCCACGTTGTAGGTCTTCTCGGAGCGGTCCCAGGGCAGGCTGGGCGAGAAGCCGAGGATCGGGTTCGACGCGCCCACGCCCTCCAGCGTGAAGCGGGTGAGGCCGCTCGTGAAGTCGTCGATGTTGGCGCCCGCGATCCCGACCTCGGTCGACGTGTCGAGCCCCGCGCCCTGGGCGGTGGCGATGTTGTGGTAGTAGATGAATCCGGCCCGCGTGTCGAGGATGGCCGTCGTCCCGAACGTGTGGGTCCAGTTGAGCGCGGTGCTGAAGGTCTTGTTGGTCCCCGTCCCCGCGAAGCCGTCGTTGGACGGCCCGCCGTAGATGCCGTACGTCCCGGGGTCGAACACCACCGGGCGCTGGAAGCTGAAGCGGTACGAGAGGCTGTCGCGGCTGCTGGCCTGGTAGGTGAGCTTCACGTCGGACGCTTCGGTGCTCTTCTCCCTCACGCCGAGGAACTGGTAGTTGTTCTGCCCGAGCGCGGCGGCGATGCTCGGGGCGGGAAGGAAGGACAGGAGACGTTGCGCGATCGGGCTGATGCGGTTGGCGGGGATGACGTTGCCCGGGAACGGCTGGCGTCCCGTCCCGTCGGGGTTGCCGGTGGCAGGGTCGTAGATCTTGGTGGGCGACTTGCTGAAGTCGCCGCTCCGGTAGTCCATCGGCGGGACGTTGTGGAGGTTGACCTGGCCGAGGTTGTCGCGCGTGCCCTGGTAGTCGGCGAAGAAGAAGAGCTTGTTGTGGATGATCGGACCGCCGAGCGCGGCCCCGAACTGCTTGTAGCTGGTGGGCGCCTTGGTGCCGGAGAAGTAGTTCTTGGCCAGCGTCGAGTCGCCGTTGCCGAAGAAGAAGGCTACGCCCTTGAGCTGGTTGGTACCCGACTTCAGCGTGACGTTGGTGACGGCGCCGCCCGCGCGGCCGAACTCGGCGTCGTAGTTGCTGGTGCTGACGCTCACCGCCTCGATCGCGTCCGCGGAGGGGATGAGAACGGTCAGCAGGCCGCTCTTGTGGTTGTCGTCGATGCCGTCGAGCATGACGTTGTTGGCCAGTCGGGCCTGGCCGTTCACGTTGGTCGACAGGCTGTCCTGCGAGTTGAAGAACTGCGAGTGCGGCCGGAAGGGCCGGGTGGCTCCGGGCACGGTCACCAGCAGACCCTGGAAGTTCCGGTTGAAGGAGAGGGGCATCTCGGTGACCTGCTTGCTCTCGATGATCCTGCCCGTGTCGGCGCGGTCGGTCTGGAGCGGCGGCGCCTCCTGCACGACGGTGACCGCCTCCGCCAGGCTGCCCACCTGCAGCGCGAGGTCCACGCGCACGGTCGTGTTGACGTCGACCTTGACGCTCTCGCGGACCGTCTTCCGGAACCCCGAAAGCTCCGCTTCCACCCGGTAGACGCCGTCCTTCAGGTTGGCGAAGGTGTAGTTCCCGCTGGCGTTGGTGGTCGCGCTCCGGCTGATGCCGGTCTGCACTTCCGTGACGGTGACGGTCGCGCCGGGGACGCCGGCCCCCGAGCTGTCGGTGACCGTGCCGAGCAGCGTTCCCTTGACCGCCTGCGCCCGCGCGGGCACGGGGAGAAGGAGGATGGCCAGAGCCAGGCTCAGCGGCAGTGAAGAGCGGGTGCGGCGTAGGACGGAGAGCAGTGTCATCGTCGTCTCCTGCGGCGGTTGCGCGTCGAGGCGGCGCGCAAAGAGAGATTCGGGGGACTCGGTCCTAGGTACCATGGCCCTCCAGGCCAGTCAAGGGGCATGACAGGCTTGACCGCGATGGAGGCGGGCAGTAGCCTACGCGGACTCACGGAGATAAAACATGTCCCTCATCGGCCGTGCCGCATTGCTGGGCGTCGTGGCCGCGCTGACGTCCCTGTCCCCCCTCGCCGCGGCTCCCGGACCCTGGAAGACGCTGTTCGACGGCAAGTCCACCGACGCGTGGCGCGGCTACGGCCGTGACTCCTTCCCGAGCGACGTCTGGAAGGTCGAGAACGGCGAGCTGAAGACGATCGTCGGCGCCAAGAACCCCGTCGACATCATCACCAAGGACAAGTACCGCGACTTCGAGCTGGAGCTGGAGTGGAAGATCAAGCCCGGCGGCAACAGCGGGATCATCTACCGCGTGGCCGAGCTGCCGAAGCCGTCGGAGACCTGGCATTCGGGCCCGGAGATGCAGGTGCTCGACGACGCCAAGCACCACGACGGACTGGACCCGAAGACGTCGGCGAGCGCGCTGTACGGCCTCGTCGCGCCCACGAACAAGACGCTGAACCCGCCGGGGGAGTGGAACAAGGTGCGACTGGTGGTGAACGGGAGCCACGTGGAGCACTGGCTGAACGGCAAGAAGGTCGTCGACGCCGACCTCGCCAGCCCGGAGATCAAGGCCCTCATCGCCGCGAGCAAGTTCCACGCCTACCCGCGGTTCGCCCAGGAGCGCGAGGGCCACGTCGCCCTGCAGTTCCACGGGGACGAGGTGGCTTTCCGCAACATCCGCATCCGCAGCCTGGACAAGTAGCCCTCGCCGTGGCCGGTCATCCCGTAACTCGGGCGTACGAGCCGGAGGCGTCGCACCT
>Ga0070698_100006039_pt1 | contig 13191 bp, 16 predicted proteins | sample KBSK1502metaG_FD_65477 | JGI IMG/M metagenome (GOLD analysis project Ga0070698, IMG submission 65477) | Corn, switchgrass and miscanthus rhizosphere microbial communities from Kellogg Biological Station, Michigan, USA - KBS K1-50-2 metaG | ecosystem: Host-associated > Plants > Roots >... | reverse complement strand
ACTGGGTACTGGGTACTGGTACTGGTACTGGTACTGGGTGAGCTTGCTAAAGGTTACACTTGAGCGCAAGGTTACTCCAACTTGGAACTCTGTCACGCAGTACCCAGTACCCGTCACCCTGTACCTATATGACACTCAGCAACAAGACCATTCTGATTTTCGCCGGTCCCCTGTATGAGGACCTAGAACTCTGGTACCCCAAGCTTCGGCTGGAGGAGGAGGGGGCCAGGACCGTCGTGGCCGGCACCGGGGAGAAGACCTACAAGGGAAAGCACGGCTATCCGGTTACGGTGGACACTGACGTCTCCCAGGTGGCGGCCAGGGATTTCGACGGACTCATCATTCCGGGCGGCTATGCGCCGGACGTGATGCGGCGATCGACCCGGCTGCTCGAGATTACCCGGGAGATCTTCAAGGCCAACAAGCCGCTGGGCTTCATCTGCCACGCGGGGTGGGTGCCAATCTCCGCCGGGATTCTCAAAGGCAGGCGCGGCACCAGCGTCCCCGCGATCAAGGACGATGTGGTGAACGCGGGGTTGATCTGGGAGGACAAGGCGGTGGTGGTGGACGGGAACCTGATCTCGTCTCGCCAGGTGGCCGACCTGCCGCATTTCATGGCGGCGTACGTGAAGGCCTTCGCGCCCGCCAGGCGGCCGGCGCCGGCCGTGCGGAGGTAGCCATGCGATTGCTCCGACTGGCCTTCCTCTCTATCGGCATCGCGACCATTGGTGCACTCCCGGCACGGGCGCAGGCCACGCTCAAGAACGGGACCTGGACCGGCTCATCGATCAGCAACGGCGGCGAGGAGGTCCAGCTGAGCTTCGAGGTTAGAACCTCGGGCGACACCATCAGCATCGCCGTGACTGTGCCCGACCAGGGCACTCTACCCTTCTCCGGTGTTCGGCTGGCCAACGATACGCTGCGGTTCAGCATTCAGCCCGGCGCCAGGGAGTCCGTCCGTCGGGTCGACGATACGACCCGGGTGACCTTCGAGCCCAGCCCGCAAGTGAACTGTGTCCTGCTTCGGCAGGCGGACGGATCCTTCGCCGGCAACTGCATCGTCGGGGATACCGGCGAGTCGGCCACGCTGAGAATGGTTCCACCCTCGCAATAACCGAGGCGCCATTATGCGCCGTTTTCTCCTGGTCACAGGGATCCTCGCACTTCTGTTCGCTCTGTGGGTCTATTTCGGCAACGACCTCGCACGTGCCCTCGAGTCCAACACTCCCAGTGTGAGTTATGGAACGCCGGACTCCGGAAGCATGGAGGATGGCAAGCGGCTGCCCACGTCCGGCTCCAATTTCCGCGCCTACTCCCGGCTGGGTGCCGCACTCGGCCGCAATGCCGTCAACGACAAAGTGCGCGATGTGGTCGTCGCGGCCTATGCCCAGCTGGAGAAGACGCATCCCGATCTGCGCTTCGTGTATGGGGAAACCGGCTGGCCTTCGGGCGGAAGCTTCAAGCCACATCGTACCCATGAGAACGGCATGTCGGTGGATTTCATGGTGCCGGTGCGGAGCGAGGGGCGGATCACGAGGATCTCGACGGCTCCCTGGCGCAAGTTCGGATATGCAATCGAGTTCGATTCGACCGGCAAAGCGGGGAAGGTCGCGATCGACTTTGAGGCGGTGGCCCTTCACCTCGCTGCGCTGGATGAAGCGGCGACCGCGCACGGCCTCACAATCCAACGCGTGATCTTGGCACCGGAGTTCATTCCCAAAGTGGAGGCGGTACCGGGCGCCTGGCGGCTGGTGGATCGACTTCCCTGGTTCCAGGGCACGCCCTGGGTCCGGCACGACGAGCACTATCACGTCGATTTTCGGTAACGCGTTTTTCCGGTTACCACTGTCCGGCGCTGAGCACCGATATTCCCCATATAGGGGGCGGAGGCCTCACTGCCCTCAGCTTCGGATGAATACATGACCCGCGAACATGGTTTCACTCCAACAGGAATGGCCTAAGACGGTGCCGAAACAGTCCAAGGTCACCCTCGCCACCGTCCGCCGCCTGGCGCTGGCCCTCCCCGGTGTCGAGGAGGGCCTCTCCTACGGGACCCCCGGGTTCCGGGTGCGCAACAAGTTCATGGCCCGGATGTGGGAGGATGGCGAAGTCCTGGTCGTCAAGTGCGGCCACGACGAGCGCGACTTCCGGATGCAGGCCAACCCGAGGACTTTCTTCACCACCGATCATTACCTCGGTTATCCTACAGTCCTCGTCCGGCTGGCCAGCGTGACCCAGGCCGAGCTCAAGGACGTGCTGGAGCAAGCCTGGCGAATCAATGCTCCCAAGCGTCTCATCACCGAATACGATCGGAAGCGGCCATGAGCCTGCAGGATTCCCAGCGTCGAGTGGATGCGTGGATCAGCCAGTTCAAGGAAGGCTATTTCCACCCGCTCACCAACATGGCCCGCCTGGCGGAGGAAGTAGGCGAGCTGGCACGCGAGGTGAACCACCGCTTCGGCCAGAAGACCAAGAAAAAGGACGAATCCGAAGAGGACCTCGGCATGGAGATGGCCGATATTCTCTTCGTCCTGATCTGCATGGCCAACCGGGAAGGGATCGACCTGCAGGAAGCATTCGACCGGATGATGAAGAAAATTGAGACTCGAGACGATGCCCGTTGGACAAAGAAATAGAGCTGGTCTAAGATCCAGCCATTCAGGTTCCTCACGAAGACCCCGAAATCCCACGAAAACCACGAAGGAAGACTTATGACGCCCTTCATGGCTGACACAAAATCAGCACTACGTCGTGTTCTTCGCGGGATTCTGTGGTTTTCGTGTGGATATTTCGTACTCCTTCTCGGTACCAGCCCGGGCAACGCCCAAACGAAACCCCGAGGCCGCGACCTCGGCATCCCCTTTCCCGGCACGCCCAGTCCTAATAATGCCATCACCGACGTCGCCGGTGTCGCCGTGGGTCATGCCACCATCATCCGTGGCTCTGGCAGGCTGGTGCCCCACCAGGGGCCGGTGCGCACCGGCGTCACCGCCATTCTCACCCGGCCCCGGGGAGACTGGTCACCTGTGTTCGCGGCGACGTTCAACGGGAACGGCAATGGTGACATGACGGGAACCAACTGGATTGCGGAATCGGGGTTTCTGGAAGGACCCATTCTGCTCACCGGAACCCACAGCGTCGGTACGGTGCGCGATGCGGTGATCCAGTGGGAACTCAAGGCCGGTCGAGAATTCTCGTTTACCTACCCAGTGGTGGCGGAGCCCTATGATTTCCTGAGCGATGCCAATGGGGAACACGTGAAACCGGAGCACGCGTTTGCCGCACTGGATTCGGCCCGGCCCGGCAAGGTACCGAGGGAGCAGTCGGGGGCGGCACCGGAATGGGGTGCAACGGGTGGAAAGGTGGAATCGGCACCTCCTCCCGCAAACTCGACTCGCGGGCCGGAGGCTGGGTCGTCGGCGTCCTGGTGCAGTGCAACTATGGCGGGAACCTGCAGATCCTCGGCGTTCCGATCATCCGCCCGCCCGAGATGAGGATATGCCGAGTTCCGGATTCAACCGGACAACTGGCGGCCTCCGGCCCCCCGCCCTGCGCAGCCGAGCCGAGCCGGGGCCAGGGCGACGACGGCCAGCCCCGCAGTTCCATCGTGGTCATTGTCGCGACCGACGCGCCGCTGCTTCCCCATCAGCTCTCCCGGCTTGCCCGCCGGGTCCCCATGGGACTGGGACACTTGGGCAGCTGGGCCAGCAATTTCTCCGGCGATCTTTTCCTCGCCTTTTCTACCGCGAACCACAACGCCTCGCAATCCGACACCGCGACCATCGCGACCTGGCCTAACGAGCGCATGGACCCGCTCTTCCGAGCGGTGATCGAAGCAACGGAGGAAGCGGTGGTCAACGCCATGCTTGCGGCGGAAACGATGGTAGGCGCCAACGGTGTGCGGGTGACCGGACTGCCCGGGTCTCTCGTCGTCGACGCGCTCAAGAAGGCGGGCCGGATGCAGTGAGGTCATCGAGCGACGACCACACGACCTCGTAGTGATTGACTGTCAGGTCGCGATTCACTAGGAACCGGTCGTCTTCGGGATAGAACCTCGCCCGGCCGATGTCGCTCCCGGCAAACGCCTCGATCGACTTGCGCGACTCCCAGAGCGACAGGATCAGGAACTCGCACTCATTTCCCAGGATCCGCCGAAAGACCGTCGCGCCCCGGTTCCCCGGAGTGGTTCGATAGTTGGCCAGGCCGGTCTCCTCGAGGTACGCGAGGTAACGATCGGCGTCTTCCGCCCGCACGGCGCCCCGCCAGGTCCGGGCGATCACCACAACGCCAGCAGCGCAGCGGCGAGGTCGCGCAGCCGGGTCGCCCAGGTCCGCTGCTTCACCACGTCCGGAACGCGGAAAGTATCTGAGTTGACGTTGATCATATAACCCCTTTAACTGTGTATATGGGTTGAATTCTAGTCGGGGATCCTAACTTGTCAATGGCGTTATACAGGTTAGATTGTATGATAACAAGGAGGGGAGTTGGAGTTCCGATTCATTGCCGGGTCTCCGGCGCTGGACTTTGTGAATACCGTCGATTGGGAAGGTGATACGCCTGCGGAGAGCGAGCGGCTCACCGACTATGCGACTCTGCTCGAATGGGCGACGACCAGCGGGACCATCGAGAAAAAGGTTGCCGCCAAACTCGCTACCCTGGCGAAGGCCGACCCGTCCGCGGCTGCCCGGGCGTACGGGGCCGCCCTCCGGGCCCGGGCTGCCATCCGCACCATGATGCGAGAAACGGCGGAAGCCGGGAGGCCATCCCGGGCCGCCACCGAGGCGTTCAACCGCCTGCTCCGCTCGGCGCTGGCCCACGCGGCGGTGAATCCGCAGGGCCCCGCGCGCTGGTCATGGGAAGACGCCGACGAAGATCTCACGTCGCCGCTCTGGCCGGTGCTCTGGTCCGGCGCGGAGCTGCTTGCCTCAAAGGAGGCGTCTCTGATCCGGGAGTGCAGCGCCGATCGTTGTGGCTGGATGTATGTGGACCGGAGCCGGCCCGGGAATCGGAGATGGTGTGAAATGGAGACCTGCGGGAACCGGGCCAAGGCCCGGCGGCATTATGCGCGGACGAAAACCGGGTAAGGCGCGATCATTCCCAGGTCTTTGGCTCCGCCTCGGTCTCCTGCAGCAACCGCTGGTAGCTTTCCCACCGATCCCGCGCGATATCGCCCGATTCCACGGCGGCCAGCACCGCGCAGCCCGGCTCGATCAGGTGTTTGCAGTCGGGATACTTGCAGCGGTCGATCAGGTTCCGCATCTCGGGGAAGCAGCTGGCCATCTCGCGGGGCACCACGCCCCACAGTCCCACCTCGCTGAATCCCGGGGTATCCACCAGGAACCCGCCGCCGGAGAGCGGGATCATCACCGCGGTCACGGTGGTCTGCACGCCTCGCCGGCTCCGTTCACTGATAGCACCGACCCGGAGCGAGAGCCCCGGTTCCAGCGCGTTCACCAGGCTCGACTTGCCCGCCCCCGACGGTCCGGTCAGCACCGTGGTCCTTCCCTTCAAGTGTTCTCGAATTGCTTCGACACCCATGGCGCCCTTCACGCTCGCGCGCAGCACCGGGTAACCGGCCCGCAGGAATCGCTGGGCCAGCGCTTCTCCGGCATCGAGGTCCGTCTTGTTGAGCAGGACGGCGGCGGGGAGACTGTTGACTTCGGCGATGACGAGGAGCCGGTCCAGCAGCTGGGGAATCGGCGCCGGATCGACGCTGGCGGTAACGACCAGGACTTCATCGATGTTCGCCGCGATGGGCTTGTTGCCCCGGCCGTGGGGCATCCGCCGTTCCAGCAAGGTGCGCCGAGGCTCGACGGCGGCGATGCCGCCCTCATCGAGCTCCACCCGGTCTCCCACGACGATCCGCGACTCGCCCCGCTTGACCTTGCCACGCAGAACGACGTTGACCTCGCCCTCCTCAGTGGAGACTCGGTAGCTCGAGCCGTCCCGGGCCAGTACCGTTCCGGCGACGGTCACCATTCCCCCGGAGCGGCGGCGATCGCTTCGTCCAGTGCGGCCTTGACGTCATAGAGCGAAAGCACGCTGATCCGCTCCTTCGCCTCCTCCGGCGTCCGGCCGAACGTGAGCCAGCCGGTTTCCACATGACCGACTGGACGATCGCCCCCCGACGACCAGCGGACAAACAAAAGCGCGGCTCCATAGAGTCCGCGCTCGTCCGGTTCCTCGGCGATATAGATCCCGACCGAGTAGGAGTTGCCGTCGCTGCCGCCGAAGGCGGCGGCACGCTCATGCTTGCGCATGTACCCGCCCAGCGTGATCTCCGGCTCGCTCACCGCCGCTTCACCGACTCCTTCATGATGTTGCCCAGCATGAACATGATGTTGGCCGGCCGCTCGGCCAGCCGGCGCATCAGGTAGGGATACCACTGGCTGCCGAACGGAATGTAGACCCGCATGTTGAACCCCGCCTGCCGCAGCTGCTCCTGGAGATCCCGGCGGACCCCGTACAGCATCTGGAACTCGAACCGGTCGGCGGGAATGTTGCGCTGCTTCACGAACTCACGGGCGTGCTTGATGATCGCCTCGTCGTGGGTGGCGATCCCGGGATAATTCCCCCGCTCCAGCAATCGCTCCAGCAGGGCGACGTAGTTCCGGTCCACGTCCTTCTTGTCGGGAAAAGCGACGTCCGGTGGTTCCAGGTAGGCGCCTTTGCAGAGCCGCACCCGCACTCGCTTTTCGATCAGCTGGTTGATGTCGGCTTCGGAACGGCGGAGGCAGGACTGGATGACTACGCCGGCCACGGCGGAGTAGTCGTTGAACAGCCGGTTATAGAAGAAGTCCAGGGTGCGCTGGGTGTACTCCGAGCTTTCCATGTCGAGCCGAACGAAGGTATTGAGCCGCTTCGCCTCGTCCAGGATCGCCTTCAGGTTGCCGAAGCACTCCGCTTCGCCGATATCGAACCCCATCTGGGTCAGCTTGAGCGACACATTGGCATTGACACCGGTCTCCGCAATCCGTTTCAGCATGCGGAGGTACTCGTCGCGCGCGGCGGCGGCATCGCTGGGCTGGGTGACGCTTTCCCCCAGCAGGTCGAGCGAAGCGCTGATGTTCTTGCGGTTGATTTCGCGGACCGCGTCGATCGCGGTGTCGACCGTTTCGCCGGCCACAAACCGGGAGGCGAACTTGCGGGCCAGGCCATTGCGCTTGATGAAATTGAAGATGCGCTGCCGTTCAGAAAGCCAGAGGAGCGCTTTGCGCATTAGACCCGGATATCGGTGAGGATTGTAGAGCTTATGGCTTATGGCGTAGGGCAACTTCGGGCAGACAGTCGCCGGGTCCCTGCCCAGACGCTCAAACCCTCGTCAGGATTGCCAAACGCTATACGCCATACGCTGTCTTTGTCTGCACCGAACCTAGCCTACCCTCCTGAAGCTGTGAAGTCGCCGGGGCTGTATCCTGACAAGGTGTAACGTGCGAAGAACCCCGCGGCCTGGTCGAGGTCGACCTCGGAAACCCGGCCCGCTCCCAGGCGGCGGGCGCCGGCCAGGCCGATGGCGACCAGGTCGCGCGCGACGCTGCGGATGGCTTCGTCCCGGAGGCCGGCCGCGGCCGCCACCGGCAACAGGTCGCGGTTAGGGGAACCCAGCAGGTCATTCGCGGTGCCCAGACTGTCCCGGTCGTACAGCAGGCCGCTCACCAGTACGATCGGCGCCGCATAGCAGGCCGGCGGCAAGGCATCGATACAGCGCAGCTCGAGGTAGCCGCGCGGACGCACGTCGGGAAACAGGGTAGTCAGGTGCTCGTGCCAGTCTTCCATGCTCACGTTCCCGGCGGTCCATCGCTCGATGAACGCAGGGTAACGATCCGGCGCGGCGTCCAGCAGCATCGCCGGCGCATTGAGTGCGAAGTCCAGGTACTCGTCCTCGGCCACCGGACCCGCGGGGAGAATGCCGGTGCGGGCCGGATCCAGTGCCCGCCAGGTCATGGCGCGGGCGCTGGCGAGGCCGGTGTCGGCGCCGGCGTAGCGGCGGGAATTGGCAAACATCGCGGTGAGGTACGGTGCCGCGGCGTTGAGCACCCGCCAGCGCAGCATGTTCTGGTCGCCAAAATCGAAATTGAGATGGAAGGCGGCGGTTTGCCGCATCATCCGGATGCCGGCGGGCCCGATGCTATTGAAATACCGGGCCATCCGCACGTAGCGCTCGGCGAAGAGCTGGGGAGCTGCCCGGGCGATGTCATTGTGCGGATCCAGACCGATGTCGAGCAGAAGTATTCCGTGCTCCAGGGCCCGGTTGCGAAGCGGCTGGATCACGTCACGAAGCACCTGGAGCACCGCCGACGGCTCGGCCGCGGCGGTACTGAACTCGACCTGGCCGCCAGGCTCGAATGAGAGGGTGCCCCGGCCCGGTATCCGGAAGCGTGGAGTCCCCTTGGGAGACACCTCTTCGACCCAACCCAGCGGTTCGCCGTAGCGGCGGAGGACGCCGCGGGTCGAGACCCCTTCGCCTTCGATCGGACAGGGCCGCAGGCTATCGACACGGAGCGCCAGCAACTCGATCTCGGCGCCAACCAGGTCCGGCCGAGCCTGCTGGTCTGCACCCAGGTTGAACGCATTGGCCCGAAGATCCTCGCGGAGCGGTGCCACCAGCTTGCCGTGGCCCATCAGCCGGGCCCGGCGCCGCACCGTGGCAAGGTTCGCGGTCATCAGCGCATACCAGCCGCGTTCGTCGGTCGCCCACTTCTCGATGACCAGACCCGCGGCACCCAGCAGCTCTTCCAGGGCGCGGCGGCTGAATTTGCGGCTGATCTCAGTCCGGATGGATTCGCCTTCGCGGAAGATCACCTCGCCCATCCCCGGAATCCGGACGCCGTGGCGCCGGTTGGCGATGAGGTGCATCTCGACCCGGGACAGCACCGGGTTGAAGAAGGCCTGGTGCCGAAAATCCCGCTCGTCGAACTCGGCGCCCAGCTCCCGGTTCAAGACCCGCAAGATGTTGAGGTTGAACTTCGCGGTCACCCCACGGGCGTCATTGTAGGCCGCCTCGAGCACCGAGCGGTCCTTGACCAGGTCGGCCCCCATGAGAAAGCGGTCACCCGGCTGCATGCCGGCCGCGATCCGGGTGAGTAGGGCCACGGCGTCGTCATCTTCGAAATTGCCGATGGTGCTGCCCAGGAAAGCGAAAAGCGCGGGCCGAGGCATGGCGCGCGGCAGATTCAGCTCCCGGGTCATGTCGGCGACCGCGGTGATCACGCGGAGACCGGGATACTCCTGGCGCAGCCGGCGCGCGGTTTCCTGGAGGAAATCGGCGCTCACGTCGATCGGGACATAGGTGACCGCGTCGCGAGTGTCCCGCATTGCGTTCAGGACGATGCGGCTCTTTTCAGCGCTGCCCGCCCCCAGTTCCAGCAGCGCCAGCGGATTCGCCTCGCGCACCCAGGCCGGCACCAACTGCTCCAGCATCGCCCGCTCGGTGCGGGTGAGGTAATACTCCTCGAGCCGGGTGATCTCCTCGAATAGCCGGGAACCTCGCGCATCATAGAAAAACTTGGGCGAGAGTTCCTTTTGCTCCCGGGACAGGCCATGCCGGACTTCCGCCAGGACCGTTTGGTTCGGGGCCCGCTGGGCCGATTGCCGGGTATCACGCATCGCGGGCGCAGCGGAAACCGCTGAAGATCTGGCGGCGGATCGGGTAGTCCCAGTTTCGGAACGTGTTGCGAATGGCACCCGGCCGAGTAGCCCAGGATCCACCCCGGAGAACCTTGTATTCGGCTCCGAAGAAGACCTCGGAATACTCCCGGTATGGAAAACTCTGGAACCCGGGGTAACCGGAGAAGTCGGAGGAAGTCCATTCCCAGACGTCGCCGATCATTCCATAACACCCGATCGGTGAGAGGTTCTTCGGATAGGCGCCGATCGGTGCCGGTTCGAAGCCAAGCTGGTCCAGGTTGGCCAGCTCGGGCGTCGGCTCCTGATTCCCCCAGGGGAATTTCTGCTTCGCCCCTGAGGCCGGATCCCACGACGCGGCCGCCTCCCACTCGGATTCCGTCGGCAACCGCTTGCCGGCGAACCGGGCAAACGCTTCCGCTTCGTAATAGCAGACATGGCACACCGGAACCTCCGGATCCACCGGCGTCACCCGATCCATATAGCGGGTCCGCCATTGGTCTGCTTCCCGGTGCCAGTACATCGGCGCGACCAGTTTCTCCCTGGTTCGCCAGGCCCAACCCGCCTCCGACCAGAATTCCGGGCGCTCATACCCGCCGGCCGCGATGAACTTGAGATACTGGCCGTTGGAAACCGGGGCCTGGTCGATCCAGAACGGCCGGATCCGCTGCCGGTTGAGCGGCCGCTCGTTGTCGTAGGCTTCGGCCTGGTCGTCGGTGCCGATCTCCACCATGCCGCCGGGAAACCGCACCATATTGCCCAGCGGATCGCAGGCGGTCTCGCCCTCCAGCGGGCGAGCCTCCGGCAGCGGAATGCGGCGCGCAGGATGGTAGGCCTCGCCCTGCTTCAACTGCAGGGTCTGCAGGATGGTCTCGTTGTGCTGGTACTCGTGCTGGGCCACCATGTGATAGACGTAACCGTCACGCAGCAGCGGCCGATCACTGTCGAGGTCGACTTCGGCCAGTTTTGCCAGGGTCCGCGCCCGCACTTCGGCCAGGAGGCGGCGGCAGTCGTCGATCGTCGGCAGCGGCAGGCCGCCCCGTACCGCGCGCGGGTTGCTGAACGGATCGAAAATGCCGGAGAGTCCCTCGGTGCCGCTGCCCCCACTCTCGATGTTCTGTACCAGCCACACATCTTCGAAATGCGCGATATGGCCCAGGTCCCAGACCACCGGGCTCATGAGCGGGTTATGCTGGATCCGGAGGTCCAGGTCGGTCACCGGGCTGACCAGTTGCAGGGTCCGGGACCGGGCCTCCTCCAGGATTCTGGAGAAAAGCTCTTGACTGAGCTTGAGATCGGCTCGAGCAGTCATGGCACGATTGAGGGCTGGAGAAGCGTGAACGTATTGGGGAACTGTCTGACTATAACGCATATACATCACACTTCGGTTCCCAGCCAGTGTCGTAGCGCACATTCGCCCGACGGGCCCGGAGGGCGAGGGAAATGGCAAGTCATTTGCTGGCCTGTGGTTAGGATCGGAAACCGAGCCGGGGATTGAAGGGCGTGAGGGGATCGAGAGAATGGTGGGATTGAGATTGGGAGTCGAGCAACGAAGATTGATAACAGCTTCAATTCCTCAATCCCTTCAATCCCGTCAATTCCCTAATCCCATGTCCGACCAGATCAAGAAGTCAGAAGCCGAGTGGAAGGCTCAGTTGACCCCGGAGCAGTACCGAGTCGCCCGTCAGAAGGGGACCGAGCGGGCTTTCACCGGCGAATACTGGGACAATCATGACGCCGGCATGTACCGCTGCGTCTGCTGCGGGGAGCCGCTGTTCTCCTCCGACACCAAGTTCGATTCCGGAACCGGATGGCCCAGCTTCTCGGCGCCCGCCACCGCCCAGGGGGTCGAAAGCGAGAGCGACAGCAGTCTCTTCATGCAGCGAACCGAGGTGCACTGCGCCCGGTGTGCCGCCCACCTCGGCCACGTGTTCGATGACGGGCCTGCACCCACGGGCCTGCGGTACTGCATCAATTCCGCTTCGCTCAAGTTCGAGCCGAAGGGCGGTGCGGGTGGGTGAAGCGGCGCTCGAAGCAATCGGCGTAGTCCGGCGCTACGGCACCGTCACCGCACTGGATGGAGTTTCCCTCGCCGTGGCCCCGGGCGAATGCGTGGCGCTGGTGGGAGAAAGCGGCTCCGGTAAGACCACGTTGCTCCGCTGTTTCAACCGGATGGTGGAACCGGACGCCGGCCGGGTGCTGGTGAACGGGGCCGATGCCGCCGGGGTCGATCCGATTCAGCTGCGCCGGCACACCGGCTACGTGCCGCAGGAAGGCGGTCTGCTTCCACACTGGCGGGTTCTCAGGAACGCCGCGCTGGTTCCCTGGCTACTGGGAGAACCTGATGCCTCGACTCGCGCCGGGGCTGCCCTTGAGCTGGTAGGGCTGCCGGCTGGTCAGTACGGCAATCGCTGGCCTTCCGAGCTTTCCGGCGGCCAGCGGCAGCGGGTCGCGATCGCCCGGGCGCTGGCATCGGATCCCCCGGTCATCCTGCTGGACGAACCCTTCGGCGCCCTGGACGCCATCACCCGCGGGGATCTCCAGGAGAGCTTCATTGCGCTCCGCCGCCGGATTCACATCACCACGCTGCTCGTCACCCATGATTTGAACGAAGCCGTGCGGCTGGCCGATCGGATCGGGGTGATGCGGAAGGGCAAGCTCGAACAGCTGGCGCCCCCGCGCGAGCTGATCGCCCATCCCGCCACCCCGTACGTTCAGCGCCTGCTGCAGCGGGCCGGGATGGTGCCGGCATGAAGCGGACGATGGTCGCCTGGCTGATCGTGGGCGCATTCCATGCACCCCTGCATTCGCTTCTGCACGCCCAGACCTCTCCCCGCCCCGTCATCGTCGCATCCAAACCGTTCGGCGAGTCCTACCTCCTCGCGGAAATGTTTGCCCAGGTGCTGGAAGCCCGGGGCATGAAGGTGGACCGCCGGCCCGGCCTGGGCGCCACCGAGATCGCCTTCGCCGCGCTCCGCGAGAATGCGATCGACGTCTTCCCCGAATACACCGGCACCGCGCTGGTCGCCATCCTCAAGCAGCGTCCGATCGCCGACCGGCAGGAGGCATTCCGCACCGTGCAGCGGGAATTCAGCACCCGGTACGGCATGCGCTGGTTGCCGCCGCTCGGCTTCGAGAACACCTACGCCATCGCGGTGCGGCGGGAAACCGCCCTGCAGTATCATCTGAAGACGCTGTCGGATCTCGCCATGGCGGCTCCGCTGCTGACCGCTGGCTTCACTCCGGATTTCATCGGCCGCAGCGATGGGCTGCCGGGCCTGGCGCGCGCCTATGGCTTCAAGCCCAAACAGGTGCGATCGCTGCTCCAGGCGGTGAAGTACCAGGCACTGGCTGAAGGCAATGTGGACATCATCGACGGCTATTCCACCGACGGCCTGCTCGCCAAGTACGACCTCCTGGTTCTGGATGACGACCGGCACTTCTTCCCGCCCTATGAGGCGGCGGCGGTACTGAGTGCCGCGGTTCAAAAAGATGTGCCCGGAGTCGCCGCAGCCTTGAGCGAATTGTCCGGGAAGCTGGACGTGGTGACGATGCGGAAGCTCAACC